>Ga0134124_10000291_pt1 | contig 44431 bp, 61 predicted proteins | sample KB304_FD_96880 | JGI IMG/M metagenome (GOLD analysis project Ga0134124, IMG submission 96880) | Terrestrial soil microbial communities without Nitrogen fertilizer from Kellogg Biological Station, Michigan, USA - KB3-0-4 | ecosystem: Environmental > Terrestrial > Soil > Unclassified ...
CAAGCCGGCTATAACAACTATCTGCAAAACGCCGGCTTCGCGCCAGCGATGCGCCAGCTTTCGCAGGGTGTGACCGGCCAAGGTGCCGCGTCGGGTCTGTTGAGCAGCGGAGCGACGGCGAAGGCTCTGCAATCGCGCGGAACGGAATTGAATTCCCAATTCTTCAACAATTACCTGCAACAGCTTTCCGGCCTCTCGGGCCTCGGATTGCAGGCCGGCGGGCTCGTGGCGAACACGGGGCAGAAGAGCACCGGCACCAGCACGGGCGGCTCGCCGTCCACGCTCGGCAGCATCGCATCCACGGTCGGCGGCATCGCCTCGATTTTCTCGGATCGTCGCCTTAAGCGCGATATCGAGCGTGTTGGGGAATTCTCGGACGGCCTCGGGATTTATGCCTACCGTCACGTCATGGGGATTAAGCGCGTGCTCGGCGTGATGGCGGACGAGGTGGCGAAGCTTCGGCCGTGGGCACTCGGCCCGACGCGCGCAGGCTACGCGACCGTGAACTATGGAGCCCTCTAATGGCGGACCTGAATAATATCCTGGCTGCGCTCAACAGCCCGAACGCGGGCCTGCCCGATGTTTCGCAGGGGCTCCCATCTTGGCTCACGGGGCAGCAGCCGCAGGTTGCGCCTCCGGGCGGAAATGTGGAGGTTCCCTCGTGGCTCGCCGCGCAGCCCGATCCGGCCGCAGCGCCCCCGCCGAATTTCATGCAGCAAGCAGGAGTAACGCCCGATGTTCCGCAGCCGGTCCAGACGCCCGCAGCCCCTCCGCAAGTCGAGAGCGCTCGCCAGCCTCGGGAACGGCGTTCGGTGTTGGATACCCTCGGCCGAATTTCGGACGTGCTCGCCAAGGTGGGCGGTGCGGAAGCCCTGTATCAGCCGACCTTGGATGCGCGCGAGGACCGCACGATTGCACAAGGCGACCATGCGCGCGCCGTCGATCTCGACGCGCTCAAGAAAAAGCTCGTTGAACAGCAAATCGGCCAGAACACTACGGCGGACACAAATCTAGCCGATGATCGGCAGCGCGCAATTCTCGGGCAGGCCGTCAAAGGGCTCGCGGCGATCTCCGCGCGTTCGGGTCCGGCCGGCGTCGCTGCCGCTTGGCCTCAAATGGCGCAGATGCTCGGCCTCGACCAAGCGAAAACGCAGGAAATCGGGCAGGCGCTCGCAGCCGATCCCGAGGGCACGCTTACGGGGCTGGCGGCAGCGCTTGACCCAACGGCACGTTCCGGCTCGCAGGCGAAGGAATTGCAGGTTTACGGACTGCTCAAGCAGAACAATCCCGAGCTTGCCGAGAAATATCTTGCAGGGATCGCGAGCGGCAAGGGTGCGCAGGAAATGACGCCCTACCAGCAGGCGCAGGTAAATCTTGCCATGCGTCGGCAGGGCTTTAACGAATATAAATTCCAGCATCCGCAGGTGAAGCCCGACGCAAAGGCGGCTGCGGCCGAGCAGGATCAAGTTGCCGCTGCGGAAGCTGCGGTGCCGATCATCACGAGCCTGCGCGACGCTATCGAGCGGATGAAGAATTCCGGCTCCATGAATGCCCCTGGACAGTCGGCCGAGGGTCGCGTTGGTGCGTGGGCGATGCAGAACGTCCCTGGCCTCGAACGCATCACGAACCCGGAAGGCTTTTCGGCTCGGCAGGATTTCAACCGGCTCACCACGCAAGGCATCGGCTCGTTGCTGCCGCTGCTCGGCGGGATCAAGCTTGGTGGCAAGAATATCGACGCCGCGAAAGAGCTTGATACGTGGAAAAATGCCATCACCAGCGCGACGGACTATAATTCGGCGATGCGTGCCCTCAAGGGCTTTGAAGATCGTATCGAGCAATTGACGAGCGGCCCGGCCGCACGGGCTCCTGCTGCATCCAGCGGTGGCGGTCGTCGCATTCTTCCTCGTGCGGCTCCGCGCCGCGCTGCTCCTGCCGCTGCGTCAAGCGACGGGTGGGGCAAGGCTTCGGTGGTGAAATAATGGCGACGTATTCGATCAAGGCCCCTAACGGGAAAACCTACCGTATCGACGGGCCGGATGGCGCGGACGATGCCGCCGTGCGTGCGCAGGTGCTCAAGCAGTATCCCGACGCAGGCCGGCCCGCCACCTCTGCGGCCCCGAAATCCGCGCTTCCCACGCGCACCGCAGCGCCGCAGCCAGCCACCATCCCCGAGAAGTGGAAGCGCATTCCCAAGGCGAAAGCAGCCGAAATTCTCACGAACGCTCAAGCGGCGATCATGAAGAACCTCGGACCTAACGCTACGGAAGATCAGAAGTCGCGTGCCCTATCCCGCTTCAACGCCGATCCCCGGATGGCCGCAATTCGCCAGATTGCCGGCATGGCTCCGCTCACCACGCGCCGGGATGAAATTCGCCGCGTCGCACGGGAGACGGTGGCGCAGGAGCGTTCGAGCGGCGTCCCGGACAGCCTGATTGCGTTCAAGGGCGGCGTGACGCGCGGGCTTTTCGGCATTCCCGAACGGCTCGCCGCTGCTGGCCTCAAACTCACCGGAAATGCCGGCGATCTCTCCTATGATGAAACGCTCGACGCGGTGCGCGCCCGGACGGATGCGGAGCTTGAGCTTTCGACGGGCGGCAATATCGCCGGGCAGATTGTCGGCGGCGTCGCGGGCGGTCGTGGTGCCGGGCAGCTTCTCGGCGCTGGTGCCAGCCGCTTGCAGGCCGCAGCCGCTCCGCTGGCGCAGCGCGCCGGAAATGTCTTGCAATCGCTCATGACACTGCAAAAGGGGAAAAAGGTCGCGAACGCCGGCCGGATTGCCCTGGCTGGTGGAGCCGGCGGTGCGGCGCAGGCAGCAGGTGAAGGTTCGGACGTGACGCGCGGTGCAGTTTACGGCGCGGGTGGTGCGTCGGTGCTACATGGTGGCGGGAAGGCCATCGGCTTCATCGGTCGCCCCGTCGCGGATTTTCTCGGCCTTTCGTCTGCGAAATCCATCCTGCGGCGTTACACGAACACGACTGCCGAGGATTTGTCCAAGGCGGCGGACGAATATCGCGCGCGCACGGGCAGCGAACCGACCGTGTTCGAGCTTCTGCCGCTGGAAGATCGCGAGGCGATGAAAAAAGCGATTTCGCTCATGCCCGCGAAATCCCGCGAAAAGCTCTCGGGGCTGGTGCGAGAGCGTGGCGCGAATATCGGGCCGGAAATGGCGGCACAGACCGGGCGCATTATCGCTCCCGCGCAGGCTCGCCGCGTGCGTGGAATTGCCGATGACCTTGCACGGGCACGAGAGCCGGGGGTGCCGGCCGCTGCGCCGACGCCCGAGGAAGCCGCTCTTGCTGCCCGTGCATCCCGTTCGCCGGTCGATTTGGAGAATGTGCGTGCGACCGAGGCCCGCTCGATCATGGCTCCGCATGACAATACGGTGGTTGCGGCCGATTTCTCCGATCTCATTCCTACGCAGATGGTTCCCGGCCGGCGGTCGGGCAGTGTCGCCGAGGAAGCGGTTGACCCCGAGGTTGCTGCTGTTCTTCGCTCCGTTGCCGGCACGCGCCGCCTCGGGACGGATATCACCGTGCGCGATATCACGGACATGGTTTCCGATCTCCGGGATGACGTGACGCGCGGCGGTGCCGAGGGGCGCATTGCGCAGCGGGCAATTGACCATTTGCAAGATCAGCTTCCGGCCGAGGCACGCGCCGCCGCTGATCAGATGACAGAAGCTTTTGCGGGTCGCTCGCGCATGATGGAGGGTATGGCCGAAGGCGGGCGCACGCGCTTGCGTGAGGACGTGCCTGTAGGGGATCGTGCAGCAGCGCGGGGCGTGCGGCAGGCATATGACACTCCCGAGGGGGCGAGTGGACGTGCTCTAGGCCAAGCTGCACGCCTCGAACGCGATCTTGTTCAAGCACCGAGCACCACTCTGCGCGCCGTGGACGAGATCGCCTCGAACCCTGGCAAGCAGGCGGCGATTTCCGCAAATCTCGGCGCGGACGAGGGCGCTCGCATTGCCGACGCCGCTCGGGCGCAGGGAGAAAGCGCACGAAATCTTGCCGGGCTGACAAAGGACGTGCCGGTGAACGCCGAGGCCGAGCTTGGTCTTTCGGATATTGCCCGTTCGCTGATTTCCATGACGCCGGGGGCTCTGCCCGCGACGCGGCTTTGGTCGCTCGGCCGGCTTTCCCGGATCATGACGCACCTCCCCGCCAAGCAGTCGGACGAAATCGTGTCGGGCCTTTTCTCGCAAAATCCGGGAGAAATCGCAAAGGCGATGAAATTCCTGAATAACGAGGGCGACGGCGGTCGGCAGATGCTCCGGGAATTGGGTGTTGCGTTGCAGGCTGGCAAGCTCGCAGGGCAGGCCGGGCAGACGGCGGGCGATCCCGACAATTCGACGCAGCCGCTTCCCGCCGATCAAATGCCCGGTGGCCTCACGATCCCCGATGCAAACGCCGATACGGGAATTCCCGCAACGGACGACCAAGGCCCGCTGGCCGAGGGAGACAGCCCGTATGCGGCGGATTTGCAGCATATTTACGACAACGAGGACCCGGATTTGCTGGACCTCGTGGAGCGTGTGCAGGGGCAGGAAAGCGGCGGCGATCAGTCGGCCGTGTCGTCGGCTGGTGCCGTGGGCGTTATGCAGGTGATGCCAGACACGGCACCCGAGGCTGCGGCGATGGCCGGCTTGCCCTGGGACGAGGAAGCTTATCATAACGATGCAGCCTATAATAAGCTGCTCGGGATCGCTTATCTGTCCAGCCTGCTCGAAAAATATGACGGCGACGTGGAAAAAGCGCTTGCCGCCTATAATGCCGGGCAGGGTCGCGTGGACAACGCACTATCGCAGGGCGGCGACTGGATCGGCGCTCTTCCCGCAGAAACACAAAATTACGTGGCGAAAATCGGATGACCATTGATTTCCTAGGCGTTGCACCGTTTGCTGCTTTGTCCGCTGCCGCTGCGTGGCTCGGGCAACTTTGGCTCTATCGTGAGCGTCGCGCGGACAAGCGGGAAGAAACGCACGAGCGGTTGGAAATCCACCGTGACGAGCTTGCTTTTGAGCTTCTGAAAAACGCGCGGCAGGAAATGGCGAGCGCTCGCGTGGAGGTGGAGGACCTTCGCGACGAGGTGCGCAAGCTGCGTGCGATGGAGCAGCATTTCTATCATTTCCAGCAGGCTCTTGACCATCTCGAAGCGCTGCTATTCCCCAAGGACAGCGCCGAACGTGACGCCGCCGAGCGGGCCGCGCGCGCTTTTCTCAACCGCATGAAGCGCCTTAACGACGCAAAGGGCACCATCGCAAACGAGGTGCAGCGCAATTTGGCGAAAACGCAAATGGACGGCCGAAAGCTGGATGATATCGAAAAGGGCATGGACGATGCTAACGGATAAGGAAATTTTCGACGCGATCCGGGAACGGGTCGGGCCGCTCAATCAGGCGCAGGTGGACGCGATCAATTCCGTCCTGAAATCCGCGCCGCTCTCGCCCACGGCACCGCCGGCTGCGCTTGCATGGGGCAACCGGGTTTCGGCCGCTTTCCGTGCCCGTGTGCGCGGCGTGGCGGCGAATATCGGCGTCGATCCCTCGGACCTCATGGCGTGCATCGCATGGGAGAGCGGCCGAAGCTTCTCGCCCTCGGTGAAAAATGCCGCCGGCTCTGGCGCGGTTGGCCTCATTCAGTTCATGCCGACGACCGCGACGGGCCTCGGAACGTCCACGGCGGCGCTCGCTGCCATGACGGCCGAAACGCAACTGGATTGGGTGGAAAAATACTTCAAGCCCTATAAGGGGAAGCTCCACAATCTCGCCGATCTCTATATGGCGATCCTCTGGCCCAAAGCCGTAGGACAGCCGATGGAGTATGTGCTATGGGACAAGGACAGCCGCCCGACGACCTATCGGCAGAACGCCGGCCTGGATATCGACAAGGACGGTGAAATCACCAAGGCCGAATGCTCGGCCAAGCTTTACACCATGAAGGCGGAAGGCCAGCGCCCGGAGAATATTGCAGCATGAATTTCTGGCAGTTCCTTGACAAGCAGCTTTCCCGAATCTCTCCGTCCGGCGTTGCCGGTGCGGGGATTTTCCTGCTGACTTATTGGGTGCTGGATATGCTGGCGAAGGATCGCACGCTTGCGGACAACGATCTTTTCAAGACGCTCTCGCAGGCAATCATCGTGCAGGGCCTTATCGGGCTGGCGATGGCGGCGTGGTTCACGAAGAATTCCGCGCCTTCCCGGACGGAAATCACGAACACACCGGAAAATCCCGTCCCGACCGAAAGTCAGGAGAATAAATAATGCCGCCGTTCCTCGTGAAATACTGGCCCGCTATCGCTGGTGCCGTCCTCGTCGCCGTGGTGCTCTCCCTCGCATATTGTCAGGGCAAGCAGTCCGGCAAATCGAGTGAGATCGTCAAGCAGCAGGGCCGCGAGATCGAGACGCAACAGGACCTCGGCCGGGCGAACAGCAACGCGGCCGAGGATCGAGTAAACGACGCGGTGAAAGCCGCCAATGAGCGGAAGGAATTGGACGATGCAATCCAGAATTCGGGCGATCCTGCTCGCCAGCGCGCTTTGCGTGGTTGTGTCATCCTGCGCCAGCAGGGTAGAGACACAGCGAACATTCCCGGATGCCGCTGATCTCCAATATCAGCCCGAGCCCGCCTATCCCCTCGCCGCGCTCGATCCTAGCGATGCCGGCAAAGCGGCCGAGGACGCATGGCGCGACGAGGTGCTGATTTGGGGCCGCACCGGCTGGCGGCAGAATGCCCGCGTCTGCAAATGGGCGGTCGATCTCGGGCTTAAGGTTCCGGCCGGCTACTGCGGCCCTTGATTTTTCTTATCCTCGGCATTGCCAGCCGCGAACATGGACGCAAGCGCCATGCCGAGGACGATCCCGATCATAAGACCGATGATAATTCCGATAATCATAGAAATTTCCTCCCATAGTGCGCGATCAAGGTCGCCTCGGCCCTACCGTCATCCTTTACCCTCGTAAGCTGGTGCGCGCTCTTTGGGTAGAGGACACGGCATTTTTCCCGGCTGGCCCCCTTGCTGCTGTTGAGCAGGCCGAGCTTGGCTTTCCACACAGCCGGCGTGACGAAGTGGACCGGGACGCGGCATCGAGCGGCTAGGCCATGTGCGAAGCCAAGCGTGCGGCCGAAAGTGAACATGCTCGTCACACCCTGGCCCGGCCGGGCGGCGATATCTTCGATCACGATCATCTGCGGGCCGTGGAAATCCAGCGCCGGCCACCACGTCGCTTCCCAATCGGCCCACGCCGGCTTGTCCTTCCCCTTGATCTCGACGCGCGGCACGTCCAGCAAGAAAACCTCGCCCGTTTCATAGGTGATCGAGAGCGCGCCTGTCTTGCCGGGATCGATTCCCGCGATGATCACGATTTGTAGCCCGGCAGGAAGCGGACGCCGACTGTATCGACCTTCGCCGGTCGCCACACGGTCCCGCAGCCTTGGCAGGCGTGCGTGTGATGGGGCTTGTCCGCATATTCCCCCTCGTCAATATGTCGCTCGCCGCAGACAGGGCAGTTGAGCAGCATCGGGATCGGCGGGCCAGCCGGCACGGGGACTTGCTCGGGATAATCCTGCAAGCCGAGCCGTTCGTTCAACTCCATCTTCGCGATATTCTCGCATCCTTTGGGGACGTAAATTATGCGAAAGTCGTCGGTAGAAACTGTGATGACGCGAAAAAGATTATCGTCTTTCGCAATAAGCTCGTCCAATTTTGGGAGCAAATTTTTAACGTCAAAATGGGCAATCATCGGAAATTTCCTTCTCCGGCATAAAGGGCTTGAGCCACGCGGGCGGATCGTAAAACGGCATATCGGGAATTTCCCGTGGAACCTCTCGATATTCTTCTAGTCCGACCTCGATAAAAATCCAATAGCGCTTGGTCGCCATATCTTGATCGCAGCGTCCCGGATTGGTGCGGATCATCTCGTTATTCTGTGCGACGGTCATCCCGGCGAGGTGTTCGACGCATAGCGTGTGCGGGCCGCAGGGGCAGCAATGACCAACCGGCAAACCGCTGATATCGAGCCCGTGGATATTGTGCGCTGCCCATCGGTGCGCGAACCATCGCTTGCGGTCCCAAAACGTCCCGTAGCGCGCGTTCTTGCCATGGCCGGACGTGGTGCCACCGATCCACATTACGCAGCCCGTGTAGGGGTCGAACGCGCATTTCTCGGCGAAACGCTGCAAAGCGGTTTTTCCTTTCCGGTTCGCCGCGTAATTGTTCCCCGGCCGCGCAGCCATTATTTCCGATACCTCAACATTTCCTCGACGTTGGCTTTGACACGGAATTTCCGTTCACGCGCCCACGGCTCCACGTCCTCCATAATCTGCGTCACCATCTGGACGAGATCGTTGCGGGGCTTTTCCTCGAAAACCAATTCGTCGTGGACCTTAAAAATTCCGAACAGGCCGGCGGCTTCGGCGCGCTTCATGGCACCGACCATAAGCTGCCGAGCGCTGCCCTGGATGCAGTCGGCGGTGATCATCCCGTGCCATGCGAGGTGACGGCGGAATTTCTTGCCCTGATAGGACATGAAGGTCCACGCCGGATGCTCCTGCCCCGTGTTGGGATTGAAGGTCTTATCCTTGCGCGGTCGGTGGTAATAGAGTTTTTTCCCGTCCGGCAGGCGCATCGTGAGAAAATCGCCGTCCTCTTTGCGGAATTCAATGCCGGCATAGGAATAGGTTTTCGAGTGCGAGCACCAGACGGCATCAACCGACGCCTGCCAAAGACCATACCAGAATTTCGGCACCATCGGCGCGACCTCTTTCCGGTAGGTGTTAATAGCGAGCATTGCCAGTTCAATGCTTTCGTTCGGCGCGAAGCGTGCGCGGAACCCGACCGGCCCGAGGCCATAACCCGAGCCGAGAAAGGTATTCTTGCCGATTTGCCCTTCCTTCTGATCGACCTTCCGGTTGATCGGCCGCTTGAAGATCATGGAGGCGGTTTCGGAATACACGTCGAGCCCCGCGTGCATCTGCTCCACCCGGTCGTGCTGGCCGGCCATGGAGAGCAGGTTGCGCGCTTCGACGGCGGCATAGTCCCCCGAGATGATCACCTTGCCTTCCTCGGGCACAATGCAGGACCGCAAGGACGAGATGATGGCCGAGAAAATGTCCGACCCCCAAAGCTCTTGGATATACTCGATATCGCGTGTCAGGATCGCGTCGGCAAGGATATCGGCCGTGAGCCCCTGCCGGTCGCTGATCTCGCCTCGGGGATAGTTCTGCACCTGAATGAGTCGACCAACATCGCGACCCGTCCGCGCGCCGTGGAATTGCGTCGCATAGCGCACGCGCATATCGGTCGCCGAGGCGCATTGCAGCATCCGTTCGAGCTTGGCGACGCTGGACGAGGCGAGCGAGCGCCGCAGGGTCAAGACCTCGTGGATATGGTAGGGCAGCGCGTCGGAGAAATCCTCAATCCCGAATTCGTCGCCCGGATCAAGGATCGCGTCGAGCGTGGCCTTTTTCATGTTGTCGAGCGGCACGCCGTTGTCGTTTACCCAATTCAGCACCTTTTCGCGCTGCGTCGGATTGAGGCCCGTCAATTCCCGAAAACGCTCGGTCATCGGCACGCGCACCTTGTCGAGCACTTCAATGCAGGCGTTGACGAAATTCGTGTCGATCTTAATTCCGCGTTGATTGTAACGCTGATCGACGATCCATGTGTGCCGCTCGGCCGGGCCTAGACCCTGGATCGAGACATAGACGCCGTATTGTGCATCGCAGTCGGACCCGCAGTAGTCATAAAGGATCTTCAAATTATATTCGTTGTGCTGTGACCAGCCGCCATAGCGATCCGGCTTGCACATGATGAGCATGTGCCGGTGGCCGTCCATATCCTTCTTCACGGGCAGTTCCAGCGCCGTCACCAGCGCGTCCAGCCCGAGGGGAAGGCCCTTCATGCCAGCGACGGCCATCGTGTCGTGCCAGCGCTCGGGAGGCAGCGCAGGATAACCCATCGGCTCCATGTGGAATTTCCACATAGCTTGCTCGAAGCCAGCGTTATGCGCGACGAAAATCACCGTCTCGTCAAGGCATAGCTCCATAAGCTCGGGATCAATCGCGTGCATCTGCTTTTCGGACAGGACGCGGGTTTTCGCCGGTCGCTTGTCCGTCACGACTTTGAGCCCGAGGCAGAGCGGGAATGTGCTCATGTCGGCGGCGTATTTCCACGCCCCGATTTTCTGCAAGTCCGCCCGGCTCGCGGTTTCAAAGTCGGCGACGACATACCTCATGGCAGAAGGGTTTCCCGTGCTTGGGTATTCGGCTGACCGATCAGCGTATAGGCCGTGCTCATCGCCTCTTTCCAGCGTGCATTGTCGAGCGGGAAACAGCCGTGTTTTTCAAGGAAACAGTCGGTCAATTCCGCGAGCGCCCGTGCATACTGCGTTGACGTGAAGCGGCGAGGAATTTCCGGCAGTGAAATATCGGCAGTCTTGATCTCGTGCAGAGCTTCCGTCCGTGTCCCGAATTTCCTCGTCTCTGCCAGGGCAAGATATCGCACAGCGCGGTCGTGCTGCCGGCTCGTGTGCATGATCTCTTTTTTCTTCCGGGCGATGAAGCTGGCACGCGCAAGCTCCCGCGTCGGGTGAGCGTGACGAACGCCGGCACCTTCCAGCACAAATTTCCAGTGTCGTTTGCGCCGCTCCATGTCCTCAAACATATATCCGGCGACCCAAGTCGGTTCGATCCATGCACCGCACGGGGTCCGCTTGACGACAACAAATTCAATTGCACTGATCGCAAGAATATCATCCGACATGCGCGAATTGACTTCTCGGTAAAAGAAATGGTTTTCATGAAAAGCGCGCTCCCCGCAATTCTTGCAGGTATCGGGAGCCCCGAACACATAAGCGTGCTGCGGCATATCCTCGCTCATAGGTCATACTCCAATGGAGGGCGAACCGGCTTCGGCCGTGTCTCGGGATAGTGCTCGTAAATCCATTCGCGGACCTCGTGCGCTGTCTCGATATAATTCGTCGTCGGGTTCTTGGCGGTTTCTTGACCGGGAGAGAAATTCACCCAAATCTTGCCGCGCAGATTGTAGGGCAGCATTGCCCAATGCTTTTTGCAGCCCCACATGGCGGGAGGCACTTTCGCGTCGCAGGTAGGCCAATGGCAGTGATGCCCGCCGGCCCCGTGCTTCGCCTGCTGCCGCACATAATCGGCTTTTTCTGCGATGCTCGTCATGTCAAAACCCCTGCCGGTCGATTTCGCGAGCGCCGAGCGGCTTTGCGCTGGCATCCCCGATATCGACGATCTTAATTGCGCCAAGCAGCGCGGCAACTTCGACGAATTTTTCGAGCGGGATCAACGCCGCGCATTTCTGCTGATTGCGTTGGTCCGCGACTTCGATCAGCACCGCATCGCCGGCACGGCTCAAAACGAAATAGGACAGGTAATGCGGGCTGTCCGCGTCCGTGGGGAATCTGATTTCCATCACAGCACCAGCGAGAGGCTAACGGCCTTCGTCCTGCGCTCGTGATACCATGAGGAAGGCAACGGCTGCGGATTATAATCCGCGTGCTGCCAAATCCTTGAGGCGTTTTTAGCGCCGCCCGCTGTGCGGAAAACCTTCGCGTCATTCAGAAAAGCCGAATATCCGCAGCCGGTGAAATAATTGGGGTTTGTGTCGGGACCGATTTCCACGACAAATCCGTGACGTTCCATGACTATTCTCCCATGAAGGCGAGGGATCGGCGCGACCGTGGGAGAGCCGGCCGATCCCTCTACTGCGTCCAAACCTAGGACTTAGAACGCAGGTTCTTCCTCCGCAGCGCCGCCCATCGTCTGATTGTCGGGAGCGTTCGCAGTGGGGTCATAGTCGGTGTAGTGGGAATAATTCCCGAACACCTCGTTATTGCCGGGTCCGCCAGCGCCGGCAATGCGCTCGCCCTTGCGGACGTAGAGGCAGTTTTGCAGGTATGCCGTCACGCCGTCCTTCGCGTCCAGCGTCTTGCGACGGAACGCCTTGAGGGCGACCGCCGGGACGACATAGGCACCGGGATAGAACAGGTCCTTGCCCGCCTGCGCGCGTGCGTGCTCTTCGGCCGGAATATCGACAACCTTCGAGCCGCCCGCAACAGGTTCGAGCCGTGCAAGCTCGATATCATATTGGGACGACGCGGTGAGGATGCCGGCATAGGGCTTGTAAAGCTCGGCGCGCTTCTGTGCCTTCTCACGGAGCTTGAATTTGTCGTCCTCGGACAAGCCGGGGGCCGAACAGTCAAATTCCGCCTTTTCCAGCGCACGCTTTCCGGCGGTCGTGCCGCTCTGGCACGCGAGGTAATAATCGCCGGGGTTTGTGAAGGTGCCAAGCTCGGCCTTGATCGCGCGGACCATGAATTCAACGATAGCGTCGAAATCTTCCTTCTCGATCCCGAAGGTTCCCGAGAATTTGGGCACTGCGCCCTGGACGTTGCGGGGAGCGCTTTTCGCCGTGATGGACGAGAAGAGCAGACGGGCGGGCTTGATCAGCGTGTAGCGGTGAGTTTCGGCCATTTTCAGTTCCTTTGCTTCATCGTGGTTGCTTCATGGCTGCGGCGCTTAAATTTCCCCGCCGCCGGGAATTCTTCTATACTCTAAAATCCAGCTTCCTCCAACGGAATAATCTGTGCGTGGCCTTCAAAAACCGTCGCATTTCCACGCGGTTTCGCTTCGGGACGCGGATCGGAGAGCGGTGCAATCGTGAGGCCAGCGCTATCCGGCTTGAAACCATATTCCAGCGCCAATTCCTTGCCACGGCTGGACAGTTTCTCGATTTGCGCAGGCGACCGGATTTCCTTCGGCGCATAGGCTTTGTCGCCGAACGCTTCGAGCAGGGCCGCTTGCGCGCCGGGCTTCCAGACGCGGGCAACCTTTTTCTCGACGAACTTCGCGCTCTTGATCGAGCCGGGCGCTGCGATCATCCGCGCACGGACAGTATTTTCCAGCGCGGTCATGAAGCGACGGGCGTATTCGCGCTGCGAATAAAGCTCGTCCAATTCTGCGTTCGTAAGCATGGTGATAAAATCCTCGCCTGCGTCCGCATAGGTGCGGAACGCGCGTTGCATGACAATGCAGTCCAGAAGGACCGGGCAAAACTGGCAGTGATCGCCGGGCACATAATCCGCCTCGGTGATCTCGCAATCCTCATCCGTCCCCGTGAGAAAATTCATGCGGGGCAGAAGCTCGTTGTCCAGCCAGTCGAGCACGAAGCCGACCGTAGTTTCCCAAATGTCCGGCTCTTCAAAGATGCCGTAGAAATTGGGCTGCACGATCCCGAGGGAAACCCGCAGGCCCCTATTCTCGGGGCGAGTTAGCCAGGGCTGCGATTTGATCAGCAGCGCGCCGTAATAGAGCAACTGCTTGTTGCCGACTGCGTGGACGCCGACGCCTTCGCCATTCTTGTAGTCGCGCAGGAAAACCCCGTGCGACGGATTGAACAGGCCGAAATCGACGGTGCCTTTGAACAGCGGGTGGATTTCGGGCAAGTGGATCGTCTCTTCCAACAGCAGGGCCGAATTCTCGCCGCCGTAATTTTCCAGCAGCTTTTGGCACTCGTTGAAATAGATTTGCACGGCGTCGAGCGCGATGCCATCGGGCCAGCCGGCGAGATACCCGTTGAAATCCTCGCCGAGAAATTCAAATGGCTCGCGATCCTGTTCGATGGCTTTCGCGCCTAGCTCATGCGCGCCGGTTCCCCTGTCTGCATATTCGCTCGGCGTGTCCTCGAATTGACCGGCAAGGATTTGTTTGCGCTGTTCGAGAAACGAGGCGGTGCAGTTGAAAAACCGATGCGCGCCAGAGCCCCCAAGCGGGGAATGCTCTAGCTCGATCATAGGTCGAATTCCTGCGCAGGCTTGGCCGGCTGGACCGGCTTCGGGAGATCGCACCAGAATTCGGGATTGATGATCCACACGGCGTAACCGCATGTGTCCACCACGTCGAATTTCCCGATGCGCTCCTGCGTCACCTTGGCGGCGCTGGTGAGGGGTTCGGCGGCGTAAAGCTCGCTCTCGATTTCCCCGCCGCAAACCAAAAAAGGTTCGCTGCTATGTGGGGCGGTGGAAATGTGTTTCCAGTCCTTTGCCATGATTGGCTCCTATGTCGTCGGCTTCATCGTGGTTTCTTCGTGGTTAGCAGACTGCCGATTTCTCGGCCCCGGTCTGCCAGCGGGTGCGACCCGAGCACGCCCGGCTTTTTCAGCCTAAGCGCGCAGGGAACAGATTAGCCAGCGAATTCGATGCCGGCCTTAGCTTCGATAGCCGCCGCGAACGCAGCGCGCTTGTCCTCGGGGATATTCCGCGAATGCGGCGTCTCGCCCTCGGTGACATATTCAGCGATGATCGCCTTGACCGGCGCAGGATCGCCGAGCTTCACCGCCGCCTGATTGCAGAGCGCGCCGAGATCGGCATCGGTCCACTTGCGGGCCGGCACGCTGGCCTTCGCCGTGGCGTCCTCGGCATCGGTCTTGGCGGCAGCAGCGCGGAACGCGGCGAATTCGTCGTCATCGTCCCCCGCAGTCGCGGCCGGGGCGGGGTCCGCTTGGGTCGCAGCCGGGGCGGACGCAGAAGTCGGAGACGTTGCCGTGGCGGTGCCAGTGTCCTTTGGGAAACCGGGGAGATCGGCCGGACGGCTCACGCCGACCTTCATGCGCCAATAGCCGTCCTTGGTCGTGCCGCGCGTCGAAGCGTGGAGATCGGCCGACCACGGATGACCGCCTGCATCGACCTCGTTTGGATCACCAGCCGGTGCCGTCTCGGTGGAGGCGACTGCGGGAGCAGCTTCCGATGCGGCCGGTGCGTCCGAAGTGGGCGACGGCTGCACCGATACGGGCTTTCCCCCGGAAGCCAGGGCGACGGGCGATGCACCGCCGAGCAGCGCATAGACGGCTGCAAGCTGCGCGCTGCTGGTGATCATCACCGGCACCAACTGCGGGAAATGTGCGTCCAGATTACTCATGATATTCAACCTTCCTTCTGATCGAGAACGCGATGGATCACGTTCATTTTTTCCAGTGCCTTCACCAGAATTTTTTCGGAGATGGAGCCGGGGGCGACAAATAATTCAGCGCTCACCAAATTCTCCTGTCCGATACGGTCTAACCGTGAAACTGCCTGCTCGTTCTGTGCCGGCACCCAATCAGGTTCGGCAAGGTAGCAGCGGGAGCAAACTTTTTGGAGGCCGTCCAAGCCAGTTCCCGCCGCTTGGATATTTCCTAAGAATACTCGCACATTACTTTTTCCGACAAAATCGTCAACCGCTTTCTGCCGTGCGTTGGGGCTTTTACGCCCGTCCACGCGAACGGTTCCATAGCGGGACAGTTCTTCCTCGAAAATGTCGAGCACTTCTAGGTGCCAACCGAAGATGGTTAGCTTTTCCTCGGACCCGTCCAGAAACTCCCGTGCGTAGTCGGCAATGTGCGGTGCGAGCGCAATTCCCATCTGCCTGCGGACGGCGGCAATGTGCCCTAAAATCTCGAAATCCTTGGTCGTCTGGATATCTTCAATGTCGATATCTAGCATCCCCTCGGCGTCGAGCGCGGCTTTGATCGCGCCGCCGCTCTCGGAGATTTTCACCAGCCCGTAGCGCGGTGGCTTCATGAACCGCAGCACGTCCTTTTTCTCGTGCCGGGCCATGATGTTCACGCGCAGCCGGTTTTGCAGTTCCAGTTCCAGCGACGTGCTTTCCAGCTTGAACCGCTTTCCCTCAATCGTGACCATATCGGCCTGTTTGTTGTATTTGTCCTTGAAATCGTCCTCGCTCATGAAGTCGATCGATTCCCAATCGAAATGCCGGAACAGCACGAAACACTCGCTCGGCCGGTTGAGCAGCAGCGTTCCCGTGAGCGCGATATGGTCGCGGCAATATTGGGAAATCGCCTTCATCTTGTGTTCGCCGTGGACATATTCGCCCCGGCCGTTTCCGAGGATCGCGCGCGTCGTGAGAGCGTCGATATTTTTCATCTTGTGGGCTTCGTCGCAAATCAGCACGTCCCAATTATATTTGGAGATCGCACGGATGATCGCGGGATTTCTCGCGGCGTCGTAGGAAAGCACCTGATAGTGCGCGGTCGGATGAATTCCGTCCTTCACCTTGAGCATGACCGACGCCTTGACGTTCGGGATCGTGCTCCATGCGCGGATAACCTCACCCCATTGCAGCCGGACGGACGCGGGGACGATCACAAGCACGCGCTGCGCCTCAACCTCGTTGCAATAGGCAATGCTCGTCGGCGTCTTGCCTAGCCCCGGCTGGTCGCCGTTGATCCCGCCGCGCCGCTTCAAAAGATAGTCGAGCGTGGCTTTTTGATAATCCCAAAGCTCTTTGCCGGGCGGAAGCCGCTTCGTGCCCTTGCCGTCGAGCGCCCGGCTCAAGTCGATCATGCGCTTGAACGGTGCGAGGCCGGGGCAATCATCGTTCGCGAGATCAGCCAGGGCGTAGGGATTGACCGCGAACAGCACGGCTTTCTCGCGGGAGCTTGCCGCTGTGCTCATCACGACGCCCCGGTAGGCCATCATGTCGGCAATCGTCTTTTTCACGTTCGGCCCGGTCGGGACCTCACAAATGAAATTCTCGCCGTTCTGCCAAACCTTCATCGCGAAATCGCCAATCCGATAACGAGAATTCCGCAGCAGATAATCCAACCTGCCGTTTCAATGAGCGTTTGCAGCAGCGCGATCATAGGTCGAATTCCTGCGGTGCGGGGACAACGGTCGGTTTCGTTTCGCCGCGCTTGAACGCGGGCAACGGGCCGACCCATCCATAGACGGTGCCGGGAGGATTTCCCTGCCAGCCGGTGCCCATGTGCCAAGTGCGAATTTGCTCGACGCACCAGAATTCGGAAATCGGGTCCTCGACATAAGCGACATAGACGCCGCCGATAGGAGGTTTCCCCTTTCGGATTTTATAGTCGTCCATCACAAATCAAACTCCAATGCGGGCTTGACCTCGGGCGGCTTGGGAAGCTGCTCGCCGAGACGAACGCAGGCGCGGGCCTGATCGGCGAGCCGGGTCATAAGAGCCTCGAAAACCTCCGCGTCATAGGACAGGAGCATTTCCTTGATTTCTTCCAGCTTCCAGCCGCCGAATTGCGCGGCGGCGATGATCTTCGCCTTGTCAAGCTGCTCGTCCGTGTAGCGGCGATTTCCGCCGGACGAACGCTCGACCTTGCCAAGCATTTCCTCATCTTCCCAATACCGGACGCCGCGTGCAGTGGTGCAACCGGCGCGGCACATATCCTCAACGGTGTGCATCAATTTCCCTTTCGATTTCGTTGCCGCGAAGCCGGCTCAACTCGTGAATTCTTTCGACGATGAAAAATTGCCGATAGCCCGTGTCGAACCGGGGCAGTCCCGCATAGTCCAACTCGAATTCCAGCCGCCGGGCGCTCTTGAGCACGGAAGGCCAGCGGGTCGCGAAACCGACCGCGATAGCCAGGGCGGGCCACATGGGCGCAAGCTCGTCGGCGGTGTAGAACGGGCGGCACTGCCAATGGGGGAGCCATGACCGCACGGCCTGCGCGTCGGGATCGTTGACAGGGCGCATAGCAGCCCAATCCTCCATTTCCGCTTTCCACTGCGCGATAACCCCCGGCCGGTTGCCCGTGGCCTTCATCGCCTTGACGATGGCGTAGGTTTCGCCTTTCCAGAAATCGTTCATAGGTCATACTCCCGCGTCGGAATTGCCCACTGCCCTTTCGTCGGCTTGAGGGAAACTAGCTCTTCGTTCTTCGCCAGTTGCTTGCGGACCAAATCTTTTTCGATCCCGTATTGTCCGGCGATTTCCTGCACAAGCGTTGCGTCGCTGCATTCACCGCCCTGACTGGCAATAACTTTCATAACTTCCAGCATGGACGCCCAATCGTAACGCGATTTCTGCGGTTTCCCGCTCGTCGCTTCCGGCAGTGCGCCCGAGCGCGCCAGCACGATAGACGAGCCAAATTCCTTCGGCTCAAAATAGCTGATTTCGTCGCTCACGTCCGCGTCTTTTTGCTTCTTCACGCGAAGCTCTGTCCCGCCTTGACGCAATCGAGTGGAAATCACCGTGTCCATATTCGCGTAAAAAGCCGACGAGCCGCGAGCGCCCTTCGATTGATCCTTGCCGGTATGGTGGATTGCGAGCACGAAGCATTCATAGTAGCGGGCCAATTGCTCCATGAAATTCGTGACAATGCTCGCGTCCTTCGTGTTGTTTTCATCCATGCCGGTGAGCAGGCGCGTTAGTGTGTCGATCACGATCAGGGCGGGCTTGGCTTTCATTTCCCCGAGATCAGCCTTGATATGCTCCCATGCGTCGGAATCTGTGTAGAACGGCACGCGGTCTTTGATGATAAACCGATGGTCGTTCCGAAATTCAATTCCCTGCCAGTCCATCCACGCGGGCCAGCGCTTGCGCGCCGTCGCAACGGGACCTTCGCCAGCGAGGAAAAGCACGTCGTTTTTCACGGGCGGCGCATTCCATTGGCCGGGCACGCCGAACGCCAAGCACAAGGCCATGTCCAGCGACAAAAAGGATTTGAACGAGCCGCTTTCGCCGTAAATCATTCCCGTGCCATTGGCGGGCAGCACGCCGGGAATTAGCCACTCGGGATCGCGCACGTTGTCGGCGTAATCGTGCAGCCACTTCAATTTGTCGCGGCTGCGATCCTCGGGCGCTTCCGGCTCGAATTGCTGGCCGACATAATTTGCAAAGGCGTCCTCGTTCGCCTGAAACCCCTTCACGCCGCCCTCTGTGTCCTCTCCGTAGGCAGAGGCGTTGCGGATGATCCCTTCCAATTCCCAATCGTCCCACGGCGGGGAGCAAGCCGGGTTCCAGTGCTCCCACATGAGATCAAAACAGACGCCGGGGGAAATTGCCTTGTCGAGAATTGAAGCGGCGACCTGAAAGGCGAGATTGTTGCCGCCTTTACCCTGGATAGAAACCCGTCCGGTTTCCGTGTAATTTTTCAGGAGATCGAGCGCCCATGAGACATTGCGGGGTTTGTCTGCGTCCGGGTTCTTCGCCAGCCCTAGCGTGTCGGTTTTCTTCCGCTCGGGCACGATTGCCGACATGAACGCGGGTAGCGGCTGGATCGTGCCGCCGGGCAGCGCCGTATAGCTGCCATCAACGCGGCCGGGGCCTGCCTTGGTCTTGCTGCCGGGGAGGACGACATAACCGCCCGAGACTATGCGCCCTTCGCGGTTGATACCGCCGCGCGTGTCGATCCCGTCCGCAATGCGGCTGGCAGTGCTCGGGCCTTCGCCCTTGAAATAGACGTGCAAGCCGCCCTTGGGGGTCCGAACCTGAAAGGCTGCGTCCACGGCGGCTTTTATCGTCGCGTCGCGCTCTAGCAGCTTCGCCCACCAGTCTAGGCCGTTGGGGTCGATATCGAAAACGAATAGGCCGGATGGACCGCAGGCAACGCCCCAATTGATTTCGGTCCCTAGGGCGCGTTGCCATTCCGCAATCTGTGCGGGGTCGCTGCTTGCATCTTTCCAGCCGTTCTTTGTCGCCGGGTCTTTTGTGCCAGCGATGATCGGAAAAACCTTGCAGCCCCGGAGAATGTCGGGTAATCCTTGCAACACACTGCTCCCATGAAGGCAGTTCCCATGAACCCGCCGAGTGCCCATGCTCGGCGGGTTTTTGCTTATGTTCCCCTAGGGAAGCTCTGTCAATGGATCATTGCGGGACACTATATCTTGTGTCTTGATTTCCCGAATGACCACTTCCCCGGTGTCAAGCTTTTCCATTGTGACCTCTGCGGATTTATCCGGGCCGCTCGCGAAATCCATTCCCATGATCGTTGCGAATTTTTCCTTACTGATTTGCGCGGCTAAAATTCTCTGCTCTAGCCACGAATAATCGGGCACGTCGAGAAAAGCGATTACCGGCGCGGTTTTCCCAATCCTTACGCAACGTGAAGGGCGGAAAAATTGCATTTCCGGCTGGCTAGGAATTCTCCCCGTCATCGTGCGGATAGGTTCCCCACTCATGACAGCATCATAAACCGACCGTTGGTAGGGATAGAGCATGTCGCGAAATAGAGCGCGTCTCGAAATCGAGAATTACCCGACGCCGTGGCGCTGGCTTCCGCGCGGCCCGATGGACCTTGCGCCATTTGCGAAGCTTGCTCATCCTGCCATCGCCCGGACAATCAGTGCCTCTAGTCGTTCGATCCTCTGCCCGGCATAGGTGGACGCGGGGGAGCCGGGCTTAAGCTTGCGCGCCCGTTCCTTTTCCGCCGTCACGCATAGCCGCACCGCGTCGAGCAATTCCGGTGCCATCTTGCGCAGGTTCCGCGCCTTGACGCGCTCGGGCCGGTGGTAGCCTTCTTGCAGCGTCCGGCGCTCGTCCACCATAGCGGAAGCCACGGAGTAGGCGCGGCGCGCTATCGTCGCCTCGTGCCCGGCTTCCTCTCCCTGAAAATGAAAGAGGATCGCGGGCAAAGCCTCGCTGGCGAAATAGTCGATCAGTGAAAATCGTTCGGTCATTTCCGATACCTCCGAGCGCCTAGCGCCATTTCGTTTTGCAGCGTGGACGAGCGACCATCCCAAGGCGGATTTTCGACCATCGCCCCGCGCAAGTCGCGTTGCTCTGTGCTTTCCATGCAGAGGACGCCGTTTTGACGGTAGAGCCTGCGGCCGAGATCGGCGCGCGCTGGCTGGTTGAACGTCTCGCGAAAATCCTCTGCAATGCCGCTATTGCCTCCGAGCGGATAGAAAACGCGCGGCGCTGTCTGCAAGCAAATCATGCCGTCTTTCTCGACGATTTCCCCGAGCAAGGTCATTTATATTCTCCCAACGCATGATGATCGAGATTGATATAATAGCGCCATGCCCCGCCGCGCGATTGCTGGCGAAAGAGGGTAGGATTTGCAAAGCCGCCCTTGTCGTAAAATTCGACTTTCGTAATCCGTTCCTTGCGGGTTTTTTGTGCCATGTTATTCCTTCCCGACCGTGAGAAACCGCACCTTGTCGCCAAGTGAGAGGCGGCGCGTTTTCAGTGCTTCCGCGTCCTCACGCGAATAAGGTGCGCCGTGTGCGATGAATTTCCAGCGATTGCCGCCCTTTTCCATGACGACTATTTGCACGCGCTTTTGCATTAGAAATCCCTCCCCTGAATTTCGGGTCCTTTGCCGCCGCTCTGCCAGGGTATGTTGCGGAAGGTGAAGCTTTGCAGCCCCGCGCCATAGGCCCGATAGACAGGCACGCAATGTTCCCCGCGTGCGCCGATCCAGTCAAAGCGCACAAGCCGGAAATGGTCGAATTTCTCGATAATCGCCGCTTGCGTGGCGTCCCACTTTTTCGCGTGACGCTTGTTCCGCAGCACCTTAAGCCCGGCCTCGTGCAAATCGCCATGGGCGATGACATGCGTTGTCGCGATCAGGTGCAACAGGTGCTCAAGCTCTTCGCTCGTGATCTTCGCCGCCGTGACGCCAATCGACCAGCCAGCCGAGCGCCGCGCGTCCATATTCAGCGCCTTACGCAGTCCGATGATATTCGTCCGCGTGACGCGCCCGCTTTCGATAGCGGCAAGATGCTTTTGATAGGGGCTCATGCTTCCAACTCCCAAATCACGACAAGAGCCACGGCAAGGACCAAATCAGCAGCCGAATAGATATCGCTCTGCGATGCGTCGCCGCCCCGGATCATTTCGCGGTATGCGTCCGCCACAAGGCGCGATGCGCGCTCAAGCGTGTGGCAGGATTTCAGATAGGGATTTGTGGAAGCCTTGCGCAGTTGCTCGATTTCTAGCAGCCGGTCGTAATGTTCGCGGCTGCTTTCGATCCATGCAAGGATATGGTCTTGTGCGGTCATTGTGTCGCTCCGTTGAAAGCGTTGCTGATAAATCCTTACGTAACGGAAGGTCCGTCACAAGTCAAACGAATTTTTCCCCGGCGCGCAAAAAACTGTTGCGTTGCGTGTGCCATTTTGAACCAAGCGCCAATAGCCGGAAAAACTCTCATGCTTGCGCACATTCAAGAGGACGCGGGGAATTCGGGGAATGTCATTCACGCGATCAATGGGCGGAATTCCCAGGATCAAGCGCACCGCGACATAATTGTAAGGGACAGGCTTGCGCGGGATGATCTTGCGCAGCCACGCGATAATTTCGCCTTGTGCATGGGGATCATTACCCGCCGCGTCCGCGATATAGGCCGAAACCATAAGGGGCGCTTTCTCGTCGAGCGCATCGCCAAGCGGTGCGAGCGCGGCTAGGGCCTTGTCGGCATATTTGCCAAGGTCCATTTTCCAGCCCGGATTTTCGATCAGCCCGGCAAGGTGCGACGCGCTAAGCGGCTGGCCTCGCAAAAGCAGGTGGCGAATTTCCTGCACCTCGTCCGGCGTGTTTTCGTCGAGCCGTAGCACGTTTGCTTTTTCCATCCGCCGCGCTTTCGCCAGCGAGATATTGAAACGGTCGCAAAAATCGAAAATGTTCATAACGAATTCCTAGACATAGGGCTTATCGTAAAAGAAATGGATGGCGAGAAAGAGGACAAACAAAATCCCCAAATCGAGCAACAGACTTCCCGTCATGCGGCAATCTCCGCGCATCCCATGGCGAAGCCGCCCCATTGTTCGGCCATGGCTTTTGCCACGGTCGGGAAAAATCGGCTGCGCTCTTTGCTGCGATCAACGCTTGTCGAGCCAAGCGAATGCACGCGGTTGACCGGACGGCCGGTCATGTCGAGCGCTGCGGCGCATTCGGCTTCCGTTGCATAGATCGGCTTAAGCGGGGGAATGCCGCGCAACCAAAAACAGGTGCGCTTGCGTTCCCAATCGCCGAATTGCCATGGCTGGATAGTTTGGGCGAATTCCTGATAATTGCGGATGCGAGATTTTGCGTGCGAGTGCATGACGGGATTTTCTACCGCGACGCGCGGCACTGGCGCATTCCACAAATCGGAGAATAGCTCCGCGCCTTCGTCCAGTGTTTGCCACATGAACGCTAGGCGCGCGTCGCGGTCCATCGCCTGATAGGCTGCGCGCTGCGCTTCGCTATAGTCCGTGCCGATTTTGCCCGGCGGTTCCGAAAGCCATCGCACGCCCGAATTGCAAAGCCGCGTGCAAGGCGGATGCGCGACAATGAGCAAATCCCATCCCCAATCAAGGATTTCGCGCACGTCGCCCTTTATGTGGCGATTGCTGCGGTCCTCACTGTCTCGCGTGTCGCACGACCAAACGTCATGCCCTAGCGCGTCAAAGGCGCGGCGCACAACGCCCGAAAATTCGCACGCGATCAGCACGCGCAAGGCTTCACCCTGGCTCATTTCAATACCTCTCAATATTCTGGCAATTGGTCGGGAAGTCGCTTTCTTCCATCGCCCACAAATCGCCGCCAGCACCTTGACAGCCTTGCGCGATCAAGCGCGGCATAGGCCGATTATGCGCTAGATAAATGTCCGCTGCAATGTGCCCGACAAGCAAGCCGATCAGCGCTAGAATGATCGCGGTTTTCTTCATGGGTAGGGCACTCCGGTTCCCGCGTCGGGCTGGACGGTAGCGCCGTAGGGAAATTCCGGCCCATCCGTGCGATGGTCGCAATTCAGACAATCAAGCTCTTGTCCGCCTTGGTCGTCGCGTGCGTCCAGCACCCAATTTCCCGCTACGTGGTCCCAACGTGCATCTATGGTCACATAGAGCGCGCCCTTGGAGCCGTCATTACCGCATTTCTCACAAACCGGGCCAGTCATCGCACCTTCTCCAATTTCTCGACGGCTTGATAAATCGAGCGGGCAGGATCGCCGCAAGCGCCGCGCCCCATTTCCAGATGACAGGGACGCCAGCCGGTCGATTTCCCGACGACGAATTTCCGCACCTCGCCAGCCATATCGACGACTTTCACGCGCCAGCCTTCAAGGCCGATCAATTGTGGCGTGAGGTGCGAATTGTCTCGCATGGCTTCGCGCTGCGCCAATGAGAGGGAATTCCAGCGATCTTGCGTCATCCCGTCAAGGCGCGAGGGGAGAGGATCGGAATAAAGGAAATAGTCGCGCATGATTAATTCCTTCCGTCAAGCATGACAGCCGCAGCCGTGCGAATGTGAGGCGGAATGCACTGCAATTTGCACGCGACGTTGAGCGAGATAACCGCCGTGCCAGTATTGGCACAGATGCTTTCGGCACGCTCGCGCTCTGTCTGATCTTCGTCGCCTACAGTGTCATAGGCAATCAGACAGGCATTCTTGCTGGCGCGCGCCCCTTGCTTGGCACGCTCGTTATGGGAAAGCTCCACATAATCCGCGTGCATGTTTGCTTGCGCAATCAGCGCGTCACGAAAAAGCGAAGGATGCGCGATAATTGAGCGCTCGATAATATCGGCTGCGCTCGGCTTTTCGGGAAGTGCATAAATTCCGGTCATTGTCTTTTGCTCCATTGAAAGCAGGTTCAGCTTGGCAAAGCTTATTCTGCACCTTTGCACGCTCTTTAATCGCCCGTCAATATGAAATCGTATCGCACGCATATTTTGACGGTAAACGGCGCATTTACACAAGATCAGGCTGGCAAAGCTTATTCTACCCCTTTGCCTAGGCATGGCGTGCATGGGCTTTGCTTATTACGCGCGTGCGCGGTGAATGCTAGACGCATGTCAATCGCTGCGCTCCGACGCTTCGGCCTGCGGCCTACGCGCTCCGCTCCGCTTAATGAGGACAAGGAAAAATATTTCTAATCGGGAATTTCTAAAAACCGATTTTCGCCTTTCCCAATTCTCTCGCGCGTATCCGTGGCTTTTGGAATTCACCTCCGCCCCGTCCGGGCAAAATGCTCCCGTGTCTGCCGTTGGATGCGCCGCAAACGCTGGAATTCCTCCCGTGCAGCGCAATGTGCGCAGGCGTTCCCGTCAAAGTAGGACATTTCCGAATAGCTTGCCGTGTTCATGGTCGTTCTCCGTTGCTGTTGATCCTGTCTAGCAGCCAAATCCTAACGAAGCGTAAAGGCGTCCGGTTGAAAACCTGTCACGTCCAGCAATTTAGGACTTGACGCAACGTAAGCATTGCATTAGATCATGACGCAACGTCACCATTGAGGACATGCAAATGATTACGCAACGTCAACCAAGCGCACGCAAGGGGAGGAAAGGGGACCCGCCAGGGTTTTTTCAGGGGACCGGGGGGTATGGTTCTTTTCGTTTCAGCGACGGCCGGGCCTCCCCGGCGTAAACGATAAACCCCATTTTCCCCTGTCCCTTACGTTACGGCAGCATTTGAATAGCAGAGCGCATCACCCCGCGCCCGCCGCATTCCGGGGCTTTCTAATCCATCGCAACAGTGCTAGAGCATCACCCCCCGGCCCCGGCATCTCGGGGCTATTAACCATGGGAGAATATCAATGAACGGAATTCATCCAGCCCCGGCCAACTTCACCGCCGAGCAAATCTCGACCGACCCCATCCTGCATTTCTTCCACTATGCCCACTTGCCTGCGGCGCTCCAATCCGCCTCGTCCCCATTCTGCGCGCTGGCCTCCCACATTATCACGACGCTGCCGCGCAACGCCGAGCGGACGGTAGCTCTGCGCAAGCTGCTCGAAGCGAAGGACGCCGCAGTCCGGGCCAACGTGGGGCCGGCCGCTCGGGTGGAAGAGACTTTCGAGGATCGCCTTCGGAAAGAGCGCACCGACCTCTACGATCGGTTGAAGAAACTCACGCCGTTCATGGGCACGACGAGCTTCTACGCGCTGCCGATGGCGCAGCAGGAAATGCTTAACGAGCAGCACGACGCCATGGCGCAATATCTCGACGTGCTGACACGCCGCTGCCTCGACCTCGGACTGCTCAAGCCTTCCGATTTCCCCGGAGGCGTCGGGCTGGAAATCGACCCCGAGGAAGGGCGGTCGGACGTGCATGTCATCGGTGATTTCTCCGAGGACCCTCCGCGCTTTGGGAACTAATCCCCGGCCAGGGTATTGAGGGGGTGCCGGTTGGCGGGAGCCGGCACCCTACTCATTTGGAGATGGACTATGACCGACAAGCACAAATCCGCACCCGGCACCCCCGACCATGGCACGCCGGACACGTCCCGCGAAAAGATCGACAAGATGGCCCATACCGGCATCGAGGGCCAGCAGGACAGCAACCCCGGCGATCCCGTCTTGAACGACGCCACGGACAGCAGCGTCCCCAACGCCACGCAGCCCTTTTCCTCGGGCCTCCAAGCCTCGGGCGAATTCCGGGTCGGCGAGAAGATCACCTTCGGCGTCCGCAATGGCAATATCCTGGTCCGCAAGGCCGGCTCGGGCGACGAAATCGAAGTGTCGGAAAGCACCATGGCCGGCATCTTCCTCGATACCCTGTTCGGCCCCGACGCCAAGAAATACGCCGCCAATATTGACAGGGGCTAACACCCCCGATATGGGGAGCGCGCCTTTCAGGCATCCTCTCCTATGAAAACTTCCGAGCCCCGGTCCCACTTTGGGATTTCGGGGCTCTCTTTTTACCCTTGCCAGTCGAAACGGATTGCGTCATGAAGAGCACGGCCAGCAAGGCACACATGGGAGAATTCAAATGGATCGTAATTATGCAGCCGAGGCACGGGCACAAGACCCCCGTCGCGCGACCCGCAGCAGCTTCGACGAGCAGCAGAGCTATGCCGGCGAACAGTGCGAGCCCCGGCCGATGATCGCCGAGATTTCGCAGCGGGTCCGCAACGCTGGCCTTCACGCCCAACTCATTCTGGACCGCTTGTCCGGGGTCGGGGATCGCCTTTTTGGTCCGCAGCCCGAGGCCGGCGAGAATTGCGCAACCGGGATCGCCGAGCAGCCGGCCGATATGGACGTGCTGTTTATCGAGCTTGGTCGGCTCGACCGCATCCTGTCCGCCCTTGAGCACGCGGAAAACCGCATTCACTCGCTCGCCTAGGGGAGCCTAGTCATGATCGGACGGAAAAATGGATCGCAACACGGAGATAGCAGCCATCGGAGCACGGCTCGTAAAGCTGCGGGAGAAATTGGCAGCGCGGGACGGCACGCCGGGGTTCGAGCGGAATTGCACGGCTATCCGGCAGGAGATCGCGAGACTGGAAAGGTCCACCATCCCTTCGACGGAAGAAGCGGACATGGAATTCCAGCGCACGGCCGAGCGGAAAAAATCCGCGACACAATCGGAGATAGCGACGGGAGCGACGGAGCCTAGCGCTGGCGTCGAAAATCCCGAAGCGTAAGGCGGGCGCAGCCCGCGAAGGTGAGAGTATGACACATGACGCAGCGGAAGGTCCGCCTTCACCATCGGTTAAATTCCTGCTCTCACTGCGGAAGATCGACCGCGAAGGAATAACCGCGCGTGACGTGCTCATACTCTACACCGTCATGTCCACGCCGGGGTGCAACGGGAAAGATATTCTCCGCGCGCTCATGATCAAGGATCGCTCGTCGATCCAACTGTGCCTGCTGCGGCTGATCGCCCACGGGCTGATTGAAGATCACCGAACGGACGTGCGCAAGTCGATCCCGGTTTGCCTGCACATTACGCCGCTCGGGCTCGAATTCTGGAATGACCTGAAACCATAGGAGACGCGCCGTGACGAAAGTCCTTGGGCACTATCGACTAGCGTCGCTCGCTATGGGCGACGATGTGACCCTCACGCGCTACGTGCGCGACGACCGGGGCCACAATTCCCGTCGCCGGACGCAACCGCGTCTGCCAGGGCTCGAAGCCGGTTTCATCCAAGAGGGCCGGACTAAATTTGGCAAGAGCGTGAAGCGCGTCGATCAGATGAAGCACATGCTCGTGTCCGGGCACAGCAACGTCAAAATCGGCCGCGACGTGCGCAAGGGGCATCACCGGGGCAAGCGCATCTACACGCTATCGCTGGAAGAGCGTAAAACCTGCCCACGCACCTGCCAGCACTGGCAAAGCTGCTACGGCAACAATATGCCCTATGCGAAGCGGATAGATCACACCGACGCCGATTTCCTGCCGACGCTGGAAAAGGAAATCAAATGGCTCTTGAGCCTGCCGACGCACAAGGCCGGCGTCCTCATCCGCCTGCACGCCCTCGGGGATTTCTTCGACGTGCCTTATGTGCTGTTCTGGCACCGGATGCTCACCGAACACCCTCGGCTCGCGATTTTCGGCTACACGGCCCGCCAGCCGTGGCGCAAGCCCGATGGCTTCCCCATCGGCTCGTTCGTCGGAAATGCGCTTGCCGACATGAACAACAAATTCCCCGGCCGCTCCATGATCCGATTTTCGGACGGGAAGCGCCCTACCATGTCAACCGTGAGCATTGGCGAGGCGTCCAGCCGTCCGGCGAACGCTTTCCAGTGCCCGGAGCAAACCGGACAGACCCGTTGCTGCGCGACGTGCGGGGCTTGCTGGTCAACCACGAAAAACGTCGCCTTTTTGGAGCATTGAAATGGACGGATGGGATAAATTGACGGGCGCGCTCGCGGAAGCGATCAAAGCCAACGACGAAACCGCGACGCTGATCACGGGGCTTGCCATTCTCGCCGAATTCGGCCGACTGGCGGAACGCTTCGTGGATGCCGTCGAAAAGCGCGCGGAGAATTGACATGGACGGGGACAACGAAAACTCCATGCCGGCGGTAGGCGTCACGCTGTCCCCGTCGCAGTCCTTGCAGCTTATGGCGCTCGGCGTGATGGTGAAGGATGGCGAAATCATGATCCGGGGCGACGAGGAAAATCGGGCAACGGAATTATTGATCGACATTTCGCAGGAATGCGCGCTGCAACTCGATTTGAGCGGAAAGCACGAAAAGGTCGCCGCTGCTGCGGAAAATGTGACTTCGTTCGCGTCCGCCCGATTTTACAAGCGCCAGGACCCGGCTATCCACAATCCGCGCTCGGCACTCGAAGTTGCAACCGAATGGTTCGACCAAAATCCCGAGCCGCCAAACCACTGCATCGTCATTTTCGGCCGAGACACGGCAGACGGCGGCAGTGGCACGCGATTTTTCCAAGCCGGCTCCTACCGGCACCACGGCCAGATGGGCGTAATGCTCGAAGGCATGAACATGATCAGAGAAAGCGGGAAATTCTCATGAGCGCTCCCTTCATCACCGACGACGAAATCCGCAAGCTGCTCGTTTATCCGCTCGAAAGCGGGCTGGACTGGCGCGCGCACGGGATCGGCTTCATGAAAGCTTATCTCAATCCCGAAAAAACGTGGCGCATCAATGTCTATCACGAAATGCTGCGCGTGCCGGGAATTTCCATCATGCACGATCACCCGTGGGGCCTGCAAAGCCACGTCCGGGCGGGCCAGTTGACGAATATGCGCTGGCATCGCGCGAATAAGAAATCGCAGGGTGCCGTGTCGTTCAACGAGGGCCGGATTAACTGTGCCAAATATGCCGGGCTCGAAGGCACGCCGCAGATTGTTTCGCTGGTGAAAGAGCGGCGCGAGATTTATCACGCCAGCGGCTTCTACCAGCAAAATCCCGAGGAAATCCACGAGACGATTGCGATCAACGGCACGGTGACGCTGCTTGAGCGAATTCCGACCCATTCGGACGGGTTCGCGCATATCTTCTGGCCCGTGGGCGAAGAATATGGTGACGCCACGCGCAATTTGAGCGATGATGAGGTTTACGCCGTCGCCGCGTCCGCGCTGCGCACCATGGGATAGACCGATGCCGAACGAGCTTGCCAAATTGCCCGAAACCCGCACCGACCCGTTGCAGCCGACGCGCGACGTGGCGAAACTGCCGATGATCTCGGCAGAGAGCTACCAGCATGTCGGCCGCTTCGCGGGTGCCCTGGTCATGTCGTGCTTCGAGCAGATGGGCGGGCTCCCTCGCATGGCGAATTGGGCGGACGAAAACCCGACCGATTTCTACACGAAACTATTCCCCAAGATGATTTCCCGCAGTCAGCAAGTTGACGTGTCGGGCACGGTGACTATCGACGACGCGATTTCGCGCCTCGAACGGCTGGATAATGCGATTGAAGCAGAATTCACCGAAATCCCCAAACAATACGACCTGTAACCGGCAAAGGGAGAACATTTGCCATGTATGATGACCGCTTTGGAAGCCGGGAGGGTCTTGTGGATCGTCTCGAAGAGTGGGCACGACGACTTGGACAAGACAAGTCGCTGCCGTGGGCCGGCCTCGGCCTGATCAAAGACCTGACAACTACCGTGGAAGTGCTGCGCGGCGAACCGCCCAAGCCCGATCCCCGCCAGACGACATTGGAGTTTGACCTATGACCGCCCCGAAGCCCCTCCCCGCCGGCCGGGCGCGCAAGGTCGCATCGAAGAATCTCGGGATCGCGCTGCAAGCCGCCTACCGCCGGATGATCGAAGCGAACGGCAACGATGAAATCCAAGTCGCGGCAATCGAGCTTGGGCAGCTTTTCAACACGAATATCGAATTCGTCATTTGGGTGCTCAAAGCCTATGGCGGCGTCCAGCAAATGCCCGCAGAGCGGAATTTCGCGCCGCGCCCTATGCCGGTGGCGTCGAACGACCGGCCGGCCCTGTCCATCGTCAATCCCGAGCATGTCAACGAGGAAAACAAGCTGCCGGTGCTCGGCGAATTGCTCACGGGCGATCCCGCGCCGAAAAAGCGCAGCCGGAAAAAGCCCGAGGAAGTCATTCCCAAGGGCTGCACCTGCCCGCCGCTCGAAGCGGGAATTATCGGACGCGACCGGCACATGACCTCGTGCCCTGAATATCGGGTGTAAAAATGGATATCGCAGCTAAGGCCGCAGCTTGTGGGGTTTCCCCCGATGAATACCGCGAGCGGTTCCTTACGCTGCGTGTCGCCCTCTGGAAATCCGATTTTCGGCGCTTCGCCCGTGAGGTGATCCGCATCCGAACGAAGAACGGCGACCTCGAACCGCTCGACCTGAATTCCGCGCAGGAAATCTTGCATGACGCGGCCGAGGCGCAGCTTGCCGAAGAGCGTTGGGTGCGCCTCACCGGCCTGAAAGGGCGGCGGCAGGGATTTTCGACCTACGTCGCCAGCCGCGCCTATTGGCGCACGACGCTTTGGGATCGCCAGCGCGCCTATATCCTCTCGCACGAGATGGCGTCCTCCAACACGCTTTTCGACATGACCGCGCTCATGCAGGAAAAGCACCCATTCCCGCCTGCGGTCGGCACCGACAACGCGAAGGAATTGGAATTCGTCAAGCGCGGGTCGTCCTACACCGTGGCGACGGCCGGGCAGAAGGCCGGCGGGCGCGGCGGCGCTGTGACGTTCTTCCATGGGTCGGAAGCGGCATGGTGGACGAACGCCGAGGATCACTTTTCCTCGTCGGTGCAGTCGGTGGACGAGGTTCGCGGCGTGTGGGGCGTTTTGTGGCGCGAGCCGGAAAATCCGCTGCCGTTCGAGAAAGGCATTGGGGAAATTCACGGATGGGTAAAACCGCCGTCCGAAATATGGTTGGAAACGACCTCGGCAGGCCCGCAGGGCAGCTTTTTCCGCCGCTACAACGAGGCCATGCGGAAGATCGGTCGCTACCGGCATGTGTTCGTGCCCTGGACAGCGCAGGCGGAATACACCGAGGAAGGCGATTTCGTCCCCCACGGTGAGGCCGAGGAAGAGGGCGACCTTTCCGAAGTCGAATATCAGGAATTGCACGGCCTCACCGATGGGCAAATGCTCTGGCGGCGCAGCAAGACGCGCGAGCTTGGCTCGGCGGGCAAATTCCGCCAGGAATACCCGATCAACATCACGGAAGCCTTCGCGTCGGCCGACACGGACAGCTTTATCAAGCCTGCGCTCATCCTGCGCGCCCGCAAGCGCGAAATGGAGATGCCCGACGCGCCGCTGATCATCGGCGTTGACCCGGCCGGCGCGGGCGGCGACCGTTTTGCGGTTGCGTGGCGGCGCGGCGATAAAATCTACAAAATCGAGCACCGGAACAAGCTTGAGCATGATGAGGCCGTGGCATGGCTTTCCCAAATTCTCGACGAGGACCGCCCGAACCGCATGTGCATTGATCGCGGTTCCATGGGGCAAAATATCGTGTCCGCCCTGCGGAATTTGAACAAGCATTATGCCGATGTTGTGAAGGGGATCGATTTCGGCGGCACCAGCCGGCACAAGCTCGCGACGCCGAAGCGTGCCGGGCCGTGGAACCGCCGCGCGGAAATGTATGGGGACTTCAAGGATTGGCTCACGGACGGCGGCGCGATCCCCGACGATGACGATCTCGCGTCCGACGCCAGCGGACCCAAGCAGAAATGGCGGGCCAATAATGATTGGCTGTTGGAGAGCAAAACCGAGATGAAAGCGCGGGGCTTGCGCTCGTCCGATCTCTCCGACGCTTGCGTATTGACCTTTGCAACCCGCGAGTTTTTCGATACATGGTCGAAACCCGAGAAGCCGGTTGGATTTGGAGCGGGCCGCGACCCGCGCGACGGGATCGGCGGCAATGGCGGACCCAAGCTGATCGACAATACGGGCGGCAACGCATGGGATTTGCCGGATTATGACGGTGGCGGCGGCTACGGTTGGATGAGCTAGGGAGCATGGGCGATGGCAGGTATTCGTGACAATCTAGCGCGTGAAGATCGGGTGATCCCCCGCAGCCGCGCTAAAGTCCCGCAGGGGTTCGACAACAAGGAAGATTTCCTTGAGGACATGCGGAATAAATATGAATGGGGCTACGGCTTCAACGAGCACAACATTCTCGCCGGGAAAGACGACGCGAAATTCGCGGTCGGCAACCAGTGGGACCCCGTGGTGGAGCAGCGTCGCAAGGACGCACGCAAGCCGGTTCTGACTTTCAACCGATTGGTCGCCTTCATCGCGCAGATCATCGGCAACCGCCTCATGAACGAGACGGAAATTCGGGTTTTCCCGGACAAGGCCGGCACGAAGGAAATCGCGCTGGTGCGCGAAGGGCTCATCCGCTCGATTTTCAAGAATTCGCAGGCCGATTTTGCGCGTGACGAAGCGAACAAGTATCAGGTCGTCGGCGGCGAAGGTTATTACACGCTCGGCGTGAATTACGCGAACGATGACGTGTTCGAGCAGCAGATTGAGCTAGGCGCGGTCACGGACCCCTACTCGGTCGTCATGGACCCGCTCGGGATCGAGCCGTCCGGCGCGGATTGCCAATGGGGCTTCGTCGGCGACGACATTCCGCAGCAGGAATTCAAAAAGCGCTGGCCGTGGGCGTCCGAAACCTCGTTCATGAACGAAAAGCGCTGGAACCAATCCGGCTTTTGGCTTTCCGAGGACTGCGTTCGGATTGTTTCCTACTGGCGCATGGTCGTGGACGGGATCAAGGTCCTCGCGCTCTACAAGGACGGCACGGTCCATGACGTGACGGACATGGAAGAATTCGAGTATATCAATTTCGTCGAAGAGCGCTCGGACGGGTCCCCCTACACCCGCGAAGTGCCGAACCGCATGGCGCGCATGTATGTGTGCAGCGGCAACGAAATTCTCGAAGGCCCCTACGATTATCCGATTTCCTCTCTACCGATTTATCGCGTGCCAGGGTGGGAATTGAACGATGGCGAGAAAATCCATCGATGGGGCTTGATCCGGTTCCTCAAGGACCCGCAGCGCCTTCACAATTATTGGCGCTCGACCGTGGCCGAACAGCTTGTGGCCGCGCCGCGCAACAAGTGGCTGGCAACGCCGGACAGCGTGAAGGGTCACGAAGTCAAGTGGCGGCGCGCGCCGTCGAGCGACGACCCATTCCTGTATTACAACGATGGCGAGCAAGCGCCCGTCCACATTCCGCCGCCGGGGATCGACGCCGCGTTGGTCAACGAAGCCGGCATGGCGACGCAGGACCTCAAGGACATTTCCAATATCCATGAGGCCGCGCTTGGGATGCCGTCGAACGAGGTTTCCAAGGTTGCGATCCAGCAACGCCAGATGGTTTCGGACGTTGGCACCTACATTTACACCGACCGTCTGAAAATCGCCGATCAGCGCTGCGCGAAAAATATCAACGAGCTTATCGGGTATATTTACGACACGATGCGCTCGGTGACGATTATCGGCCGCGACGACAAGGCAATCATGATGGTTCTCAACGATCCATCGGACCCGAATTCGGACGTGACGATGGGCAAATACGGCGTGACCGTCGCGATTGGCCCGGCGACCGAAACCAAGCGTGCGCTGGCCTCGGAACAGATGATGGCGTTTGTCAACGCGAACCCGCAGAGCGCGGGCCTCGTCATGGACCTGATCGCCGACGCGCAGGATTGGCCGAAGGCTGGCGAATTTGCCCGCCGGTTCAAGATGCAGCTTCCTCCGGGCATGGTGCCAGAGGACGAGATGACGCCCGAGATGAAGGCGATGCAGGAATCGAACAATCAGGTCCAGCAGATGCAGCAGCAAATCGAGCAAGCCATGGCGCAGGCCGATATTGCGAAAAAGACGGCCGACGCGGCGAAAGCTCAAGCCGGTGTCCAGCTTGCACGGGCGCAAGCCTACAAGGCCATTCTCGACGCGCAGTCCCGTGCGTCGGACGTGGAAGGCAAAAACGAGGATCGAGATTTTCAGCAGGTTTTGGACAGTCTCGATCAGCACAATTCCTTGGAGAGCGAAGATCGGGCCTTCGATCACCAGCGGGAACAGGACAACAAGCCCGAAACCAAACCAACCGGAGAACAGTAAATGGCAAAGGAAGTGAGCGCCGCAGAGGCGGCAGAGTTTGAGGCTTTCGCCAATTCGGGCGAAGTCGAAATCGGCGAAAGCAACGTCGCGGCACCGGCCGAGGGCGAAACCGACGCAGCGGCGACGAAAAATCGCCAGCAGCGCCGCGCCGAACGCACGGGCAAGGCCAATCGTGAGGCGGCAGCGAAGGCAGCGGCCCCGGCGGACGACGCAGGCGACGGTGACGAAGGCGACGCGGGAGACGCCGACGAAAACGACGAGCAGGGCGACGATGAGGGCGACGAGGACGAGCAAAAGCCGTCCGAGAGCCACCTTAAGCGGCTCAAGCGCGAGCGCGCCGAGGCGAAAAAGGAAGCTCGCGAGCTTAAGGCTCGTCTGGCGGCGCTCGAAGGAACCGGCCTTGCGGCGCGTCTCGAAGCTCTCGAAAAAGGGGGCTTGCCAAATTCCGGCGCTGCCGGTAAATCTGGCGACCAGGGAACACCCGCGCCCGATCCCACGGACACGGACAAATACCCTCTCGGGCACCTCGACGACCGATATATCGAGGATAAGCTTGAATGGCTCGCCGAGAAAAAGGCGACCGAACGAGCCGATGCGGTCCTGCAACGTCAGCAGGAAGGCGAGCGAAATCAGAACGCGCAAGCAGCGCAGCAGGTTTTGCTCGATAAGGTCGATGACCTCGCAGAACGCGGCTCTGATCTCCATGACGACTATCAGGAAATCGTTGTCGAAGCTGGTATGCGAGGCGATTGGGACTTGTCCCAAACGACCTTCGAGGCTTGCCACGAAGCCGAGCACGGCGCTCAAATTCTGCTGGACCTCGCCAACGACAAAAAGGAAGCGACCCGCGTCGCGAAACTTAGTCACTTGGCACAGTTGCGGTATGTCGAAGAGAAAAACGCCGAGATCGACAAAGTGACCAAGCCTCGGCGAATTCCCCGCGCAGGGGAGCCGCCGCAGAATGCCGCGCGAGGGGCCAACTCCCGAACGCAGATTAATCCGGCAACGGAAAACCTGGACGATTTCGAGAAGGCTTGGTTGGCCGACGAGAAAAAGACCAAACGCTAATTTGCGGCATCGGGATAGTCCGATCCGCCTTTTGAGGAAGGGACTATCCCGATGGGTGCTGTAACCGCTGAACAACAGAAGCTCGTTCTCAACTCCTTCGCCATGGTGTTGCAGAACAATCTTGTCACTGGCGACGCCGTGACGTGGAACGAATATGACGGCGAGATGGACGACCGCAACGGCTTGCAGGTCCTCGAACAGATCACGCCGCGCTACAACATCACTCGCACCGAAAACGGCGTGAAGGACCTTTCGGCCGGCACGGACGGCACGGTCTTTGGTTCCGAGCTTTTCGAGGTGACGGGCACGTTCAACGCCAACATGGGGTGGGGCGATTTCGTCAAGATCAAGACCATCGGCGACGCTCGCGAGAGCAAGGCACTCCTGGGTGCTGCTACGTCGCTGGCGGAAAAGATCGACGCCTACATTCTGCAAATCGCTACGCTGGCCTCGGGCGACTGGACCGGCACGCCCGGTAACAACGTGTCCGATTTCATCGACGCGGTGGGCGGCTATACCCGCCTCAAGGAAAACGGTGTCGGCGACAACGATCTCTCCTACATCATGAACTATTTCGACAAGCAGTTGCTTGGCGATCAGGTCGTGAACCTGCCGAACGAAACCGGCGCGGGAATTTTCCGCAAGGGCTTCACGGGTGAGATCAACGGCATCCGCACGATGTTCACCAATCAGCTTCCGGTGCTCACCACGGGCACGCGGGCGCAGACGACCGGCGCAGTCAACGGCGCGGCGCAGAACGTCAATTACGCGGACGTGGCGAAGGCGGGCACCGTCAACGGTCGCCACCTCACGCAGACGCTCGCCGTCGATACCTTCACGGGTGCGGCGACGATCAAGCAGGGCGAAGTTTTCACCCTGCCCGGCGTATATGCCTATGACAACCGGAAGCAGGCCCTCGTGCAGCCGCCGCGCTTGCAGCAGTTCACGGTGGTTGCCGACGCAACGATGACGGCCGGTGCCGGCAATATCATCATCTGGCCGGCGATGATCGTCCCCGGCTCGGGTGCCGGCGACAACATCAACATCAACACCGCGCACGCGACCGTTTCGGCCGTGGTGGCGGATGGTGCTCTGCTGTCCTTCATCGGTGCTGCCAGCGCGAATATCGCGCCGCGTCTGATCCTCCAGAAAGAGGCCATCGTCGTTAACACGGTGCCGCTGATCCTGCCGGCTTCGGACACGTCCATGCGTCGCAAGCTCTCGAAAATTCCGCTGACTGTCCGCATGTGGCAGCACAGCGACTTTTTCACGGGCGCGCATGGGGTCCGCTTCGACGTGGCGATCAACGCGAATATCCGTGAGCGTTACCGCTTGAGCCGTTTCAACGGCGCATAAGAACAAGCGTCGCACCGTTCTCCGGGCGAAGTTTGGGGGCCGTCATCACTCCCGCGTGATGACGGCCTTTTTCACCCGGAGAGGATTTTCGGCGGGGAAGGAATTTCGCATGGCGCAGATCAAGGAATATTACCGCGCGCAGCCGATGGCCGCAGGGTCCTCATTCAAGGTCGGCGGCGTGCATATCAGCGGCTTTCTCGGAACCATCGCGGGGACCATGACCATTACGGATGACGATGGCACGGTGCTGGTGGACACGCTCCCCGTCGCGGTCGGGTTCAACCGCATCCCGATCATGTTCAAGACGCCTGCGGGGGGCACGGTCGCATTGACCACGGCAGCGGGAACCCTGCTGCTCTAATTCAACACGGAGAACGAGAATGGAAAAGCAGAATTGGCCGTCCTGGCGCTATGGACCCAAGGGCGAAGCGCAGGTTTTCGAGAAGGCGGGCGACGTGCCGGCCGGCTGGAAAGAGCACCCTTCCGAGCATGGCGCGACCAAGGCCGCTCCGACCCCCACGCCGACGCCCACACCCTCGGCCGCTGCCCCGGTGGCTTCCACCGCCGCTCCGGTCGCCAGCGATCCCAACGTGGACGCGCACGGCCATCCGTGGAGCGCCGATCTCCATGCGTCCAGCAAGAGCCGGACCAAGGATGACCTTTGGCGCATGAAGGTTGGCGTGAGCCGCCCGGCACCGCTGGAAGGCTATCCCAAGCCGGCCGCTCCCGCGCAGCCGCTCGACCTGTAATCACTCTGCCTATGGAGAGCTTCCGTGACCCTAGTTTCGACGATCCTCACCCAAGCATACCGCGAGAGCAACATTATCGCGCTGCGGAAGGTTTTGACCGCCGAGCAGAGCACGGAAGCTCTTTTTCTGCTCAACGGCATTTTCGCGGGAATTTACGGCGGCGACGCGGGCGAAGCGCTCACGGATTGGCCCCTTGGAAATTTCGGTCGTGAAAATCCGATGTATGACGACGATGCGCTGAATTTCAACAAGCGCAACCGCGATCATCCCCCGATCAATCAGCGCATCATCGCGACGAACGAACAGGCCCGGACGGTGTGGCTCACGCCTTATCCGCAGGACGGTTCGCGCATGGGGATCGCCGATCCTTTCTCGCGGCTGGCGACGGTGCCGGTCACGCTCGACGCCAACGGCCGGACCATTGAAGGTGCGGCGAGCATCACGCTCAACGTGGACGGTGCTTTTACCGAATGGTTCTATCGCGCCGATCTCGCGTCTTGGGTGAAGCTCACGGGCGTTATCGCGACGGACGAAATGCCGTTCCCCGAGAAATTCGATAATTTCTTCATGATCCTGCTCGCGATCCGGTTGAACCCGCGTTACGGCCGGGAATTGGATGCGCAGAGCCAAATCATTTTCAAGCAGCAGCGCCGCGAATTCGTCGCCCGCTATTTGCAGTCTCGCCCGCTCGAAATTCTCGACGATGTTTCGTGGCCGTTCATGTCCACGCAGGGCTATGACCAGCAGCGCGCATTCTCGTCACAGCGGAATTTCGACCGTGGCTATTGGGGATAAACCATGGCCGATGTTCCTCTCGCTCGAAGCGATTATTTCCGGGAAGTAGCCAAGGAAGCGCGCATCCGCACGCGCAACCGCTACTATGAGGCAAATCCCGCGCTTACGGCGCAGCAAGTCGCCCTCCTGGCCCGTATGGGGCTCAATCGCTGGCGCTATGTGGGTGACGGCCCTATCCGCGCCGTTTACAGCCAGCCGGGCAGCTTCCGCGATTGCCTGTTCGTCGTGAGTGGCGATCAGCTTTGGCGCGTGGACGTGGACGACACGCAGACGCTTATCGGCACCGTCGAGAGCGCGAGCCCGAAAACCTATGTCAGCATGGCGGCGACCTCGAATATTGGAGACACGCCGGCTTTCCTGTTCGTCGCGGCGGGCAGTGCGCTCATGTGCTATATTGAAAACGGCTATGCGCGGGGCTCGATCACGGGAATTCCGGCAAACGGAAATGTCGTGCGCGTCGGCGATATGTATTATCAGTTCACGAACGCGAGCGTTGACGCGGGCACGCCGCTTGGCACGGTCGGAAATCCGTGGCTCGTGGCCTTGGGCGGGACAACCAGCACCGCTTGGGAAAATTTCAAGGGGGCGCTCGGCGCGGCCGGTGTCGCGGGTGTCGATTATTCCTCGGCGCTCACCCTCAACGATAAGGTGATTGTCACGCTGAAATCCACCGATACCGTGCAGGTTCGGGCGACGGCGACGGGGCTTTTCGGAAATGCGGTCGTGACGACCGAAACCGGCGGCGCAATCGCATGGGGAGCCGGCACGCTCACGGGCGGCGGCACTCCCGCGTGGTTTCAGGTTGAAACGCCGGATGACGTGGGCATTGTCAGCCTCGGCTACATCGCGTCCTATGTCGTCCTCGTGCCCGCGCAAGGCCAAGGGATCAACGGCCGGTTCTTCTGGATCAATCCCGGCGAAACGACCGTGGACCCGCTGGACTTCGCGACGGCCGAGCGTGCGCCCGATCCTGTCTTGCAGGTGATCGTGTTCGGCGATCAATTCTGGCTCCCTGGCACCGACACGACCGAAGTTTGGTATTTCACTGGAAACGTCGATAGCCCCGTTGCCCGTATGCAGGGCGTCGTTTTCGACCGGGGCGTGTGGGAGGGGACGGCTGTTCAAGTCAAGGACAGCATGGTATTGGTCGATAGTGAAGGCGGGGTTTTTCAGATTTCCGGCAGCGCCAAGCGAATTTCTCGGCCGGACATTGAAGAACGCATCCGTAAAGCGATCCAATATCAGGCATCGCAGCTAATTTGAGGGAGCCCGACTATGTTGCTTTTCGCAGATAATTTTGCCCTCTATGGGCTCGGTGGACAGGCGCTCATGACACAGGGCGTTTATGCGGACGTGAATGGTTCGTCGCTCGTGGATGATCCCGACCCGGACAGCACGGATATTGTTGTTCGGCAGCAGGGCAGCGGCGGTAATATTTCCCGCATCCGCTACGTGCTGCAAAACGGCGGCGAAGATCGCGTGGGCATGTTGATGCGTTTTTGGCTCGCCGTGCTGCCTGATACCACGAATGGCGCTCCAACGCCGTTCTCGTGGCGTGATGCCTCCAACAATGTGATTGCCACCGTGACGGTTTCGACGACTGGCACGCTTGAGCTTCGCAACGGCGACGTGACGGGCACGATCCTCTATGAAACCCCCGTCCCGGTGATCACCGCGAACGGCTGGTATCATATGGAATGTTGGGTCGATTTCGACGGCTTGACGAGCCATGTCGAGCTTCGCGTTGAAGGTCGGCCGGTGATCGACGAGGATGCAGCTTTTACCCTTGTCGCAGAGTGCGCGCAGGTGGTGGTGGAAAGCCGCGTGCGGAGCAACTTTTCGTCCGCGCCGACGCAGTATATCCGCGATTTTGTCGTGTGCTCGGGCGCGGGCACGCACAACACTGATTTCCTCGGTTCGGTCATCGTCTATGACCTTCGGCCGGAAAGCGACGTGGACCTGAATTGGATTCCTAGCGTCGGCGTGGCCGGCTATCCGATCCTGGCGCAGTCGCCACCCGACAACGCGGAATTCATCACGGCCGAAAATCCGCCGCCGGCTCCCTATGTCTGCACGATCACCGACCTTCCGCCGGACGTGACGAGCGTCAAGGGGATCGTCGCATGGGTGCGCGCGGCGAAATCGGACGGCGGCGATGCCACGATCCAGACGGGAGTTATCTCGGACCCGGACGGCACGCCCGATACGGTGCTCGGCGAGGATCGTCCGATCACGACTGCGCAAACCTATTGGCGCGATGTTTTTGAAGAGGACCCGAAAACCGATGCGCCGTGGCTTCCGAGCGCGGTCAATGATGCGAACCTGCAACTCAACCGGACGAGCTAAATCATGGCGCGCGCTGCAATTCGCTACAAGCCGTTGGCTGGTGCCAGCGTAAGCGGGAATGTTGTCAAGCATCAATATGGGGGCACTCTCGCCTATCTCGGGCAGGGGGAATATCGCTTCACGTTTGACGTGCCGTTGACGAACACAAATTATCTGGTGATGGGCGGCTGCGACCGCTCGGCGCTGGTGATCGACCCGGCGAATTGTGGCTCGCTGAATATCACGTTGAAGGACACGGATTTCGTGGAATTCTCCACGACCTACGGGAATGGGGCGCTTTTCAATTTTGAAAACGTCAACATGCTCGTGTGGGACGAGGACGTGGATTTCTATAATCCAACCGTCTATAAACCTATCGCCCTGGCAAATCTCGACGGCCGGAATAAGGTTTCGCGCGTCGAATATGGCTGTTCGATCACCTATGGCGCAGACGGCGTTTTTACGCTCACCTTCGATACGCCGCTTGGCGATGATGAGTATTACATCACGACGACCGGCGGCGATCAGGTGCTTGCGGCGCTGCGAGCCGTCAACACGTCCGCCTATGGCACGACGACCATCGAATTCGGAACGACGAATACCGATGGAAATCTCGTGCTTGCGGATTATGTCGATATCATCGTGTGGCCGGGAAATCCCGATGGCTACATTGGCGACTATAAGCCAATTCTCGCGGTGAGCTTCAACGGCATTACGCCCGCCGTGAAAACCGAATACGGCCTTGCGTCGCTGGTGCGCAACAGCACGGGCAATTTCTCCGCGAATTTCGACGTGGCGCAGTCGTCCATCAATTATTACATCATCGGCGCTGGTGGGCGCACGTCCGGCCGGCAGGAGCAGTTCATGCCCTGCCCCGGCCAATATGACGTGGGCTTTGCGCGGCTCGTCACGACCTATGCGAATGGTGGTGCGGAGAATTACGAAAACAGCTTTTTCATGGTGTGGCCGGAAATTCCGGCCAATTTCCCGTCCGAGGGTGCCGACGACACTCAAGCGGCGGTGATGGCGGTTGTCCGCATTCCTGCACCCGAAGAGCATGTTGCGCAATACCAAGCACTCGCGATCATCAATTTCCCGGCCGATTTCGAGGACGTGACCTCTGTCCAAGCGACGGTGCCCGTGCGGCAGTCCTCGCCTATCGAAGTCGAGCAGGCACGCTTTGCGGTCGTCGCACGCGGCCGGACGGCAAACCCGCAGTTGCACGCTTGGGCATTCACGCTCGACGGGCACGATTTCTATGTGCTGCGCCTCGGCGACCGGGAAACGCTGATCTATGACACGTCCACGGAACAATGGGTAGAGTGGGGCGACCTCGGCCTGCCATTCTGGCGACCAACGGTCGGGCAAAATTGGGTCGGTGGCATCCGGCTTGGCACGGGTTATGGCAGCGACGTGATCGCCGGGGATGACACTTTCGGCCTGCTATGGGTGCTCAATCCGCAGCAGCCATTCGATCAGCACCCGGATTATCTCAATTACCGGCAGGAAATCTATTTTGACCGGGTTGTGATGGGGCAGGTAGTGCAGCGCGGCCGGGAGGAAATTCCCTGCTATGCGGTGTGGCTCACAACGGACATGGGACAGCCGGCCTATACGGGCGCAGGCGTGCGGTTGGAGATCAGCGACGACGCCGGTCGGTCCTATGACGATATGGGGCTCGTCACGGTCACGCCGGGGCTCTATGAACCGGAATTGGAATGGTTGAGCCTTGGTCAAATCCAAGCGCCCGGCCGGCTTTTCAAAATCACCGACGATGGCGCGGTAGCGCGGATCGACGGCTTGGAAATGAACGATCCAGACGATGACGGGTAAATTGCAGCCTCTCGATCAGAAATTTCCCATCGTCGATTTGGCGACCGGGCAACCGACCATTTATTTCATTAAATGGGCGCAGCAGCGGCAAATTGATATCAGCGACGGGATCACCGCCGAGCAGGCGCTAGAGATCGTCAAGAATTGGGCGAGCGAACGCGAGATTATCGCGGGCGTGGCTTTGGACGGCGGCGGGCCACTCTCGGCGGACGTGACGATCAATCACGCCGACCAAGCGAACGATGTAGGCACCTTCGGCACTTCGACGAAGGTCGCCCGGATCACGGTGGACGACCAAGGCCACGTCACGGACGTTGAGGAAGTGAATATTTCCGGCGGGGGTGGAGGTGGTGGCGGACCTTTTGCGCCGTGGACAATTCCCGCGCTCGCGGATTTTACACCGCTCAACCAGGGCGGGCAGTCCTATACCGATAATCTCAACGGGATCGTTTTTCAAAACCCGGCCGGCATGGGATTTCAGACGCGCGGCCTTATCGCGAACGCGGCACCCCCCGCTACGCCGTGGAACCTCTACGCACGGATGGACACGAGCTTAGTTGCTGGTGAAGGTAATAGCCGCGTCGGCGTCACTTTGCAGAATGCAGGCGGGCGGTTGTCGCAATTCGGTTTCCGTAATGATGGTAATGCGCAACACCTTGTCGATATCATCCACTGGAATTCGCCGTCCTCCTATTCAGGCGAAGCGACCTATGCCTATTATCTGACTTCCGCCACTTGGATACGTATTGAAAATGACGGCACGAACCTGAATTATTATATCGGGGACGGCTATAATTGGATGCAAGTCTTGACGGAGACACTGGCAAGCTGGCTCGGTGCTGTAACCGGCGCGGGCATTACGCTCCAATCGAGCAATATTAGCATGTTCTCATTCAATTCCTTTTCGTTCACAGCCCCGGCAGCGGGCGGCGGTTCCCCGCAATAGGGGCAACTTGACACTCGCGGGGATCGAGCATATCACATGCCGGTCCCCGCCGCTTCGGCGCTCAACAGATAACAGGCCCAACGGGGAAATAGGCCAGTCTGGAAAAGAGCGCGTGAGCAAGCACCAAACCATAATTTCAGCAATCGACGCCGCAGCCCTCAACATGGGTGTGTCCGGCGCTGACTGGCTTTCCAATCCCGAAAATGTCGCGCTCGCCTTCGAGAATGGCGACATTGTGCTGTTCGAGCATGAGGGCGACCGGGATTATCAGGTCCACGTCCTTTTCGTGTCCGGCGGTCGCGTCGCGATCCAGCACGTCCGGGAAGCATTTGCAGCCATGTTCGACAATGGCGCGGAATTGATCTTCGGCCTTGTGCCGGATGAGCGCCGCGACGTGAAGATGATGGCGCGGTGGACGGGTATGAAATTCGCGGGCAAGCGCCCGATCCCCGAGGGCGAGTGCGATCTTTTCGTGCTCTCGAATATCATGTGGAAGGGTGGCAACTAAAATGGGCTTTCTGAAACCGAAGGCGGCTAAGTCCACCTCGTCGAGCGAAAACGTCAACAATGACCTGATCAAGTCCACCTATGGCGGGCAGATGCAGCAGGGCACCGGGGCGACGAATTTCCTCTCGCAGCTTCTCGGCGTGAGCCCTGGCGCGGTTTCGGGGACAGCGGCGACTATCGGTAATGCAGCCAACGGGATCGCAGAGGGAGGCGGCGCACAAGCCGGCTATAACAACTATCTGCAAAACGCCGGCTTCGCGCCAGCGATGCGCCAGCTTTCGCAGGGTGTGACCGGCCAAGGTGCCGCGTCGGGTCTGTTGAGCAGCGGAGCGACGGCGAAG
>Ga0134124_10000292_pt1 | contig 44385 bp, 29 predicted proteins | sample KB304_FD_96880 | JGI IMG/M metagenome (GOLD analysis project Ga0134124, IMG submission 96880) | Terrestrial soil microbial communities without Nitrogen fertilizer from Kellogg Biological Station, Michigan, USA - KB3-0-4 | ecosystem: Environmental > Terrestrial > Soil > Unclassified ...
TCGCACCGTCCACGGCATTTAAGGATCGATTGGCCCAGTTGCTCCAAAAGACCGAAGGCAAGCCGCTGAAGATCTACACGGTGATTCCGGCCGGGCCGGGCTCGGAGTTAAGCCGCGAGAGCCGCTTCATCGAAATGCTGCGCCAGAGCTATCCGAAGAATGAGATTGCCGATGTATCGAGGATTATCGCGGAAATGCGCAAGGTTAAGTCACCCTCCGAGATAGCGCTCCTGCAAAAGGCCGTCGACGTTTCGATCGAAGGCCATCGCGACGTAGGCGCAGCCATAAAGCCGGGCGCTTATGAGTACGAAGCGCAGGCGGCGCTCGAGGCCGCGTGGACTCGATTGGGCTCCGAGCGGCCAGGCTATCCGTCAATCGTAGGCGCCGGAATCAACGGCACGACGCTTCACTACAACGAGAACCGCAAGCGTATCGAGGCCGGCGAACTGGTGGTCGTCGACGCGGCGGCTGAGTACAGCTACTACACGGCGGACATCACGCGAACCTTTCCAGCTTCGGGCAAGTTCACGCCGCGACAGCGCGAGGTCTATCAACTCGTGCTGGACGCGCAGCGCGCCGCCGAGAAGGCCTTTGTGCTCGGCAAGTCGAGCCTCGCCGATCTTCAACGCGTGGCCAGAGAGGTAATGCAATCCAGCCGTCTGCGCGACAAGCATGGCAATACGCTCGACAAGTATTTCATCCACGGGCTGGGCCATTGGATCGGGATGGACGTGCACGACGTGGGTGTCTACAACGTGTTGCCGGTCGGCTCCGCGTTCACGATCGAGCCTGGAATTTACATTCCAGAGGAAGGCTTCGGCGTGAGGATCGAGGACGACTACCTGGTCACCGAAAAGGGACTGGTGAAGATGAGCGCAAAGCTCCCTTCTGAGCCTGACGAGATCGAGCGAATGATGTCGAAAGCGCATTCGCGCTAACCCGTTTTTGCGAGCCTTGCGGTTCTTTGCGTCTTTGCGTTGAGAACTCTCCTCGCAAGGCTCGCGAAGAACACCGATTGTTGTTCAGACTTTATTATTGACCCCTGTCTTTCGTCCGATTAGTATTCCGGCAGTCGACTTCTCCAGCACCCCCAAAAGAAAGAAAGCTCAGCCCCGACTTCTAAACCAGGCGACAAATTGTTTCGCGGCGAAGCAGTTTGCCAGTGAGAACTATGGAAATCAAAGGAAGCATTCTGGACTCGCGGCTGCAATTCGTAAGGGACCACTTCGGTCCGAGGGCGGTCGAGGACGTTTTGTCGGCCTTGCCGGCTTCGGATCAAATGATCCTTGGAAAACCGCTCAACAGCGCGGGCTGGTATCACTTTCAAACCGGCCAGCGTCTGGATGATGCCATCGTCCAGGTGATCGGCAGAGGCGACACACGCTTGTTTGAAGAAATGGGCGCTGCGTCCGCGCTGCAGAACCTGAGCGGTATTCAGAAATTCTATCTCGATCCCGGCAATCCGCAGGGCTTCATGCTTCGCGCGCCGTTGATCTATCACGTCTACTACGACAAAGGCTGGCGCGACTACAAACCGACCGGACCTACTACGGGAATCATGACAACCTACGAAGCCGAGACATATTCGGCGGCCGATTGCATGACTGTGATCGGCTGGTACAAGCAGGCGCTGAAGATGTGCGGAGCCAAAGAGGTCGACATAGTCGAAGAAACATGCCGGGCAAAAGACGGAGACTGCTGCCGATACGTCGTGACCTGGAGATAGTCTCAATCGCTCAGCCAGCCGCGCCGAAACTGAGTTATCTGGACTACAACCACTGGTATCGAATCAAGAACAGCTCGCCCGGAATTTGCCCAGCACGAAGAAGACTACCAGCCCAAGCGCGGCGGCCAGACCGGCCTCGATCGCTTCACTCATCGTACTGTTTGAGAGGAGCCAAACGGACAACGCCGTTGCGGCGACCGCAACGCTTACGCCCGCGGGTGCGTTGAATCGAGGCAGGGGAGCGTTCTTTCTGAACCGCAACACCGGAAGGGAAATACACGTCGCGATATATGCAAGCAGACGAATCACCGTGCTGATAGTAAGAGCCGACATGAAAGTACCCTGCAGTGTGAACGCGAGCATAACCGCCGCAGAGATCAAAATCGCAATATGAGGCGTGTGAAAACGCCGGTGCGTCGTTGCCAGAGACTGCGGAAGCTGGCCATGTTCGGCCATCGCAAACAAGATGCGAGGCCCGGCCAGCATGATTGAATTCAACGTGCCGGTAACTGAAAGCAACGCACCTACCGAAAGAATGACGGCCCCGGGTTGCCCGAGGAAGCGCCTGCTTGCATCGACCAGCGGTCTCTCTGAGTTAGCCAGTTCTGGTAATGTTCCGATGCAGACGATTTGAATCATCAGATAGATCAGCGCCACAATGCCGGTTGCCGTGAGCAACGCGAATGCGATGTTCTTTTGTGGATTACGGACCTCGCCTGTGGGGATGACAGCCATCTCGAACCCGCTGAAAGCGAAGACGAGCAGTAACACCGCCCTGGAAAAATCACCAATGCCCGGTACCGGGTGCGCAGTGAATGGCTGAGGACTGAGGAAGAATAATCCGGCTATGACGAAGAGAAGAAGGGGCGCAATCTTACCGATGGTGAAAACGTTGCTCACCAACGCAGCCTCGCGCACGCCGATAACGTTAATCGCCGTCAGCGTGATGACAACCACAGTGACGACCACGGCGCGCGTCCATCCGAAAGCAGCGTCTGGCCAGAAGAAGCTAAGATAGCCAAGCAGCAAATTGCAGAGGGCGGCAAACCCGGTCAGCCGCGCCAGCCAGAGCAACCATCCTACCTCAAATCCGATGATGGGACCGAAAGCGACCCGCGTGTACAGGTACGGACCCCCGGTCTCGGCAAAGCGGCTGCCTACTTCGGCGAAACAGAGGATGATGAGAGTCGCGAGCGCCGCACACACGATGTACGCGAGTACGCTCCACGCGCCCGTCAGTCCGTAGACCCTGGCAGGGAGTCCGAAGATGCCCGCCCCGACGATGATGTTGACGGTCAGCGCCACGAGGTCCCAACGCCTGATACCGCGAACCAACCCCTCCTGTGTTGTCTGTTCCATCAACTATTCGGCATCCAACGGAGCGATGCGTTTCGCTCCGCGTGCAACCACTCCACCACGGTCACCCGGTGCTGCCGAGCCGAAGCGCTCCGCAAACACTGAAGGCAGCGGCCGAGCGTTCGCCGGCGCGAGCCATAAGCGCAACAAATGACGTTTGCGCTCGGGTTCGGGCCAATCGTCGAACGCGGTGCGATCATGAAGGATTGTGTGATTGTGAACGATCTGAACGTCGCCCGGTTGAAGCTCCATGTACAAATGAAGAGCGGGGTCATTCGCCAGGGAATCGAAGAGATCAAGCGCCTCGTTTTGAATGTCGGTCAAGGGAGGAACGTCTGCAAACCGACGCGCCGATTCAATGTATTGCCGCTGATAAATCGCGGATAGGAAACCCTCGTGCCAGGAGAAGACCGGAATCTTGAAGTATGGCTTTTGTCCTTCAATCGCTTCACCGCGACGATCGGTTTCTATCGGCTCGAACAAAACTCTTAGCAGGTCCGGCCGCCGCCTGCGCATCTCGTTGAAGATCGTAACGGAACTTACGAGGCTCGAGAGCCCTCCTGATTTGGCTGGCCGCAGGCATAAGAGGCAAACCACATCCGCGGAATCGGTATGGTAGGTCTGGCGTTCATGAGTTTGATAGATGCGGACATCCGGATCCTGGCTCGATTTGCCGAGGTCCTTGACGTGACCAAGGATGTGGCCTTGCGCGTTTTGCGAGCGAGCGTTGCCGAGGTGAGTGCCGATTCCGAAAAAGGCCATTGCAGACTCGAGTTTCGTCCAGGCCTCGACGGGCAACGCCCGGAGCACGACAAACCCTCGCCCGTTCAAAACCTCATCGAGGAGTCGCCGAAGCCGGGGCGCAAGCGTTGGCAGAGGAAAATCTTCGCTGCCGATCGTAACGATGTCCCGCGATTCCGATGTCAATCGCTTCACCGCGCGCTCGACTTCGTCGACATCAGTTGACGAAAGATATTCGAGCCACTCCATGCGTCTCGTTAATTCCGGGCCATACCATGCGGATGGTCCCTGGATTTCGTCCGGCAAGCGCATCGGCGTCGCACACATTGGAGGATAAGCGAACCTTCGACGCAATGGTATTGCATCCGATTAAGGCTGGCAAATCTGATGACCGCTCTAACAGCAACGCAACGAGCATAAAAGAGAAGAACCACAGATGAACACGGATGAACACGGATTATTTTTTCATCTTATCTGTGTTTATCTGTGTTCATCTGTGGTTGGAAATAGTCTTATTTGTGGCGAATTTTGTAAGTGCTGATCTCGCTGATGATCGTTCCGTCAGGTGCGTCCTTTTGCTTATGGGATTCCGAAACGCGATAACGTTTCCGCTCCCTCGTTTCCAGTTGTCAATCACTATCACTCCCGACGGGCTCATCCCGTTGGCGGAGGCGAAGCCGCCACCCCAGAAACCGGGAATTGATCCGGGAATCGCGTAAGCACTATTACGGTGTTCGCATTCCTTCGTGGCCTGTGTAATTTTGAGCTGGTTCCGGTCACATAAGCTTGAAGGTTGGAAATATTTGAAAGGTCGGGCCTGCAAGAAATGAGAACTCGCCAGGCTGAAAGCTGTTGGACCTGGCGAAGACCGAAAACAGGAGTCATCTTAGCCCCCAGGATGCCCTCACCGCCGTTGGGCCCGCGTTGTCTTGTCAATCCGATGTTTCAGGGGGTTTTGGCCGTGCTCTCCAATCTAAAGCAGGATGACGATGGATCGGGAACGCCGTGCGCTAATATTTGCCTCCACCGCCGGGGAGAACTCCGTCTTGAACGCAGCGTTACAAGAAACCCGGATCAAGGCGGGGTCACCGCGCGACTTCTCGAACCAATCCGATGAAGTGTCCCTCGTCGTTGTTGATCGTATCCCGTCTCAGGCACTGCTGATATGTGCAAATCTGCGTAAGGAAGAGAGATTCAAGAAGCTCCCGATTCTTGTCCTTCTCGACGGCGCTGAAAGGAAAGAGCTCTCGGGATTGTCTGCATTGGGAGCCGACGTCCTTTTCAAACCTGTCATCGCGAAGGCTCTCATCCGCTATCTGAATCGCAGCTTGGCTCAAGTCGTCATTGCTGGTCCCGCGCCGGCCAACGCTCAGGAAGTGTCCCAAAACACGGCATCAAAGAAAGAGGAGACGACAGAGTTCCAGCCTCCCGGCGAGGCGGTGGATTCTGTTACCGAAGCGGCGTCCGTCGTCTCGCAAGCCCTGGAAGATGTAATCCCGACTTCGAGCCGTTTGCTTCAATCCGGAGATGGCAAGCTTGCATTCAGCGGCGGATTGTCGTGCGCGCATTGTGATCGATGGAATTGCAGGCGGGACGATCGGTTCTGCTCGCGATGCGGCCGCGCTCTCGCGGTTCTCGAGATTGGCGAGGAACGGGTGATACTGGAGCCCCTCGGAGATCACCGTGTCGGCAGGCTCATCGAACTCACCAACGCCGGACAGAACCCAGTGCTCCTGAGCTTCCTGGTCAGCGGCTTGGAGGATGTCGCCAGGCGCATTCGTGTGGTGCCGGCCGATGGAGTTCTCTACGGCGGTTCGTCGGCCGATCTCCTGGTGACCTTCGACGCGCGGGGGCTCGACTTGACGAACCGGTATCGCGCCGCCCTCGAAATCACCTCGAATGAAAACGGGGGGAGGCGGCATCGCGAGGTCGTGATTGAGCCGCTGTCGATCCCGACCGTTATCACGCGCGGAAGCTATCAATATGCCGTCGGCGGCTCGACTGAGTGGGAATTCACCCTCGCGAACAAAGGCGGCGGGACGCTGAAACTCGAACGAGTGTTGATCGACGAAATTGAGTTGACCCCGACGGGTCAAGTCTTCGCGCAAGCGGGAGACTCGGTGCCTGTTCGACTTGGCGTTCCCGCTCTGGACATCCCCGTCGGTTCTCACCAGAGAACGATGACCTGGCATTTCGGACCTTACGGCTCGGTGAGCGTCGATTTGACAATCGTGGCCACGCGGCCTCCTCGACTCACCGTGCAACCGCCGGAGCTTGACTTCGGCGTGGTTTCGACCATGCGCAGCGCGGGTCTGCATCTGGAGCTGCTCAACGGAGGCGGGGAGGACCTGATAGTGGACGCGGTCAACTCGCCTTTTGAGTGGGCTGAATGCCCGGTAACGACTCCGATCCGGATCTCGAAAGCGACCGCGATCGTCGACGTTCAAATCCGCGGATCGGCTGAGCTGGAAGGAGACCAGAGCGGCGAGATAACGATCCAGAGCAACTCTTACCAGAGTCCGATTCAGGCGGTTCCGTTTCGCGTGAAGTTCGTCGTTCCCGAGCCCTATGAGGAGTACATCGGGATCGACTTCGGCACAAGCGCGTCGTGTGTTGCGGTGCTCGACAGCAACAAGCGGCCGATGGTCATCGATCTCGAACAGATCGAAGCTGGATCGCCGGCCGATCCGCGGATCATGCCTTCCGCATTGTATTTTCACGCCGACGGCAGCGTAGCCGTCGGCCGCGAAGCGTTGCAGCACGCCATAATCCAACCGGCAAACGCCGTAACCTCGATCAAGCGCGTGCTGGGATTGAAAGGCAGCAAAGCGTTTGGAGGCCGAGAGTACACCTCGACTGAACTCGCTTCGGAAGTGATAAGCCAGCTTGTGCGACTGACCGAAGGCGGGCTCTTTCAAGTCGGCGAATACAAGACTCCTCGACGCGCCGTTGTCACCACCCCCGTCGAGTTTCTCACCAATCAGAGAAGCGCTCTGCTGGACGCGTGCAAGCTCACCGGCCTGACTATGGGTTCGAGCTCGCATGGCGGATCGGTGATAGATGAGGCACACGCGGCAGCGCTGCACTACTTGACCAAGCGCGTACGAGAGGACGGAGGAGTCGACGATGAGCGGCTGCTGATTTTCGATTTCGGCGGCGGTACTCTGGACTGCGCGCTGATCGATATCAGCTCTGTTTACGACAAGATTGTAGTCAAGACGCTGGCGCCGGGCGGCGATCCGAAGCTCGGCGGAGAAGATATCGATTGGGCGCTGGTCAACCAACTGGGCTTGCACGCGCGAAAAGAGTTTCCGGACTTCGACATCGATTGCCTGAGCACCGACGAAAAGAAATTCGCCCACAAGTTTCGCACTCCGGCGCTGTATGAAGCAGCCAGCAGCAGCCGGGCTACGTTCAAGCGCCAGGCGGAAATGGCGAAGATTTCGCTGAGCACCGCGCCCGAGATCGAAGTGTCGGTTGAACCGCTCTTGTCGAGCACGTTCTCCGCGACGAAGCCGTTCATACAGAACGGTCACGGACGCGCCTGCCTGAAGGCGACGCTTCGCAGGGACGAAGTCGAACAGGCGCTCAGTCCCTTCATAAACCGGGCGGTCGAGTCGGTCGAAGTCATTTGCGAAAGGGCCGGTGTGTCTCGCGAGTCCGTAAACACGATCCTCCACGTGGGGCGTACCAGTCTCATCCCGATTCTGCGAGCCAGGATCAATCAAGCGTTGCCCAATGCAAGTGACCGATCCGATCTGATCGAACCGAAGTTGTGCGTAGCTCTCGGCGCTGCTTATTGGGGATACATCAAGGATCGGCCGAACGCCACCGTCGAGTTGATCGGCGGACCGGACCAGCTCATCCATGACATCGGTTATCTCGACGTCCGTGGCCTGAAAGAGTTCTTCATCGTCGTTTTTCCTGCTTACACCCAAATACCGCGGAGCGAAACGATCGAGTTTCCGAAGAAGGATGAGATCGTGCTGCGGCTGGCCGAGAACCGGGGCAGGGCGCGAGCAGGAACCGACAAGACTGTCGAGATCGGAGTCGTCCGAATCGACGGCCGTCACGCGGATGGTTGCACGATTCCGGTCGGGTTTCGCCTGGACGAAAATCGAGTCCTTGAAATCACCGCGAACGGACGCGGCCACCGAATCCTCGAGGTGGGAGCGGAATAGAGGTGATGAATAAGCCATGAGAAACTTGTTAGCGACCACCTCAGCGGTCTTATTAATAACTTTGATCATCGCGCCCGCAACGGCTGCCTTGCCTAACCCCGCGCCTTCATCCAGCGCAAACAACCGCGGACACGCATCGAGGCAGGCCGGCGGCAATGCGAGTCGCGATCAGGGATCAACGACGAATGCTGCCCCGGACGCCGCGGCCATCCCGGCTGCTTCAAGTCACGAACCCGGCGGCCAGGAACCGAGCAAACCGGCTTCACCGACCGACTCATCGGCTTCAAGGACGGACCACGGCCCCGTTTCTGAATCGGGGTCGTGGACGACAAATCCCTTCGTGGTCGCGCCGATAGCGCTCGTCATTCTGATCGCGCTCGCCCTTCATTTTGTACATATCTCGACCGAGTCAAAGCTCAAACAACAACTATCGTCGCTGGGCGCAGAGTTGCAGCGGGTATCGGTTGCCAACAGGGGCTCGAGCTCAACCAACCGCAACGCGGTCGAAAGCCTATCCGAGGCGGTCGAGCGGCATGAGCAGACTCTGGTTGCCATCGGCTCGCGAATTACGGAACTAGACAATCGCGCGATGTCGACACATTCAGAGGTCGCACAAAACGTCGACGCGACCAGACTGCTGGCCGATTGGCTTGGGAACTGGAGAATCCAGGACCTGTCGGCCCAAACCAGCTCGAGGGCAGACGACGTCGACCGCCGCAAGTCTTTCAAGATCGTGGCCGGATACAAGGAAGCATTCGCCGAAAACGCGAAGCGAGTCCTTGAAGCCCGGGACGCGCTTGATCGCTTAGTCGCGTTTCTGAATAGCCATCCTCACCGGGCGACGGACTTCGTCGCCAGGGTAGAAGCGCTCCGCCAGAACATTCAGGAATTCGAGCGTTGGGATTACGAAGTCGGGCAGCGGCTGCGGACTCTTGAACTTGTTCCTTTTGACCAGCGCCTATCGGCGTTCCGCTTCGAAAGGGACCAGATCGCGGAGCAACTCACCGGCGGACGGATTTCCGCCGCGATGTACGTAGAGGGGAATCGGCGTCTGGTTGAACACCACTTTCCATTTGACGCTCAAAGCCATGGCTCTTCAGATCCTTGCGAGCACGAGCAGTACGTCCGCGACAAGTTCGATGGAACGACCGATTACTTGATGGACTGGTTTGACCGGCTCTATCAACTCAGGAGCCAGGCCAAGAGCGGCGCCTATCCCTTGATGGATGCCGCCACAGTGGGCGAGTTGGCCGAGGTTTACAAAATCGCCGAGGAAACTCTTGCGCGGTTTGATATCCAACCCGAGGAGATAGACGTGGGACTGACTAATTTCGATCGCCGCCTGCACGATACCGCGCTGGTGATGCAGAGATCCAACGTGCCGGCGAACACGATTGTCGGAGTTCAACAGTGTGGGTTCAGGCGTCTGCCGACGGGTGATGTGCTGCGCCGGCCGCGCGTGATCGTCTCCGGCGCGGGAGCTCTCTGACTCGAAGTGAATGGCCGCCGATCCGGCTAAGGAGAAAAAGTTAAATTGGCTTCAAGCCCTGTCAAGATGGAGTTCTCCAAGCGGTGTCCGTACATCGGTTGCGGCGAGACGATGGACGACGAAGCAGCGAGCCTGGACCGCTTATGCTCGCACTGTGGAGCGGGCATTACAATGTGCGCCGCTTGCCATGCTGCCAATAGATTGCTTGCGGGTTACTGCCGGGGCTGCGGCGCCGGATTGGGTGCTGAAATCTGGCCATGCCATCCCGGTTTGCGAACGGCCACCTTCCGGTCTTCGATCAGCTCGATCAAGAAAGCGCGGGTTGGCTTCCCGGTTCATCTCGGCCGGCAAGCGATCGCGTCTCCGCTCGCGGTCAGCGGGCTGCTGATCGTGTCGCTCGCCGACGGGAGCATAGATCTGTTGAGCGAACACACCGGAAGGCGACTGGGCAGGCTGGGTGTGCCCGAAGAGATCGTGGTTACGCCAGCAATGCATGCCGGCCGGTTGTTCGTTGCAGCCGGGCGAAAGGTCTATTGTCATGATCTCGCCCGATATCTCGACCAGTCTTCAGACACGAACGGAAAGCCAGTTTGGAGCTGTGGCCTGGGCGGCGGCTCCGCGGCTCACCCGGCGCTGGTGGACGAGCGAACAGTCTATCTCGCGTCCCAGGACGGAGAAACGACGACGCTTCACGCACTGTCGCAGGAGGATGGCAGCGCGATCTGGGATGACGCGCCGCGTTTCGAGTGCGGGCCCACTGCGCCGCCGCTCCTGGTCAACGATCAGATCGTTGTGATCTCCCTCTCAGGAGAAGCATTTCTCGTCAACCTCGCCAGCGGAACAATAGAGCAGACTTTTCCAATGAGACGCGAAGTCGAACCGCAAGTCGCTCCGTTCGTCGCGGACAACCGGATCATCCTTGCCGACAAACGGCATTGTGTGTTCGAGATCGTCCTGAACTCGAGCGACGGCCCTTCGATCAACGAACTGCACGCCATGCGCGCGCGGGTGACGAGCCTGGCCGCCGCGGATGACTTCATCGTCGCAGGCCACCTCTCCGGGTTGACCCTGCTCGATCGCCGCGGCCACCAGCGCTGGTCAGCGGACGATATCGATCCCGTATCCGTTACGCCGATAGTTGCGGGCGACACGGTGTTTGCCCTGGACGACGCCGGCAACGGGTTGTTGTTCAACGCACTCAAGTCGAATCCGGTCGGGAAGGTCCGGTTATTTGGCGGGGAGGTCGGCCCCCCGCCGCTGATTACGCGGACGAGCATTGCGGCGGTGAGCGCCGCCGGCGACGTCGTGGCCATCGAATGGCAGTAAAAACATGAGAGCATCAATCAAGACCCTGGTGATCATTATCACAGTAGCCGCTGCCCTCGCCGGCGCCGCGCGAGCCCAGAAGCCGGCGAGCCGCTGCCACATCCTTCTGCTCGACGTGTCGGGCAGCATGCGTTCGAAGTACGCCAGCCTGAAGACCTGGTTGATCGAGCCGCTGTTGAGCGCGGGAGCGTTTGCGCCGGGCGACCGCGTCATAGTCCGGTGGTTCCATCAACGCGGTAACGCCGACTTTGAACTAAACGATCCGCTTCGTAAGTACGACGACAAATATGACGCTCGAGCGGTCGCGGCTGCGGTCCCGGCTCAATCACAAGCGGACGGGCAGCATACAAACTTGCCCGAGGCGCTCGAGCTGGCTCTGGCGGACGTGCGCGGCTTCAAAGTAAGCACCGATGTGCTGATTTGGATGGTGACCGACAACGATCAGGATGCGGACGGAACCAGGGACGCGAACGCGCTCTACCAGAGGATCAGCGGCGACAAGAACTTTCACGCCGCCTATCTGTATCCGTTAACGAAGGAGAATGGAAAGCAACTCTCCGGCAACGACGCCGCGCTGGTTATGTACCTCCTCCATTACTCCACGCTCGGCTCGCCGCCGAATCTGGATTCACTCGCGGATGCGGCGGGCAGGAAGATCGGAAACGATCCGATCACCTGGATTCCGGTGGCCGGCCGTCTCAACATCGATGAGTCGAACATCACAGTGAACTCGCAGCCCGCCCGGATAGTCGACGGCAAGTTGGTGCTTCCGCCCGTCCCTGAAGGGTCCCCGCCCGAGTTCAATATTCAGTTCAGGTTCAGCTCGAAGCTGCGCGGACGCGAGATCGAGCGAGGGAAGATCACTCCGGAAGGCATTGCCGCGGTGCTTCCGTCTTCGCTCGATCCTACGGGCGACGTCAACTCATGGCGGGCCACGATTTCACCGCGGGACATTCGAATCAAACCGAAGCAGCAGTCTTCAGCCGCGTATACTGCCGCGGTCGGCGCGCCGGGACTGACTCTGCACGCGGCGGGATTTTGGGACGCGGTCTGGCGCTCGGAGAGTGATCCTGTGGACGCGACCCTGCGCATCACTCTCAGCGACACCAAGACCCGGCTCGATTCAACCGCGATTTCTCAGGTCAAGAATCTTGCGAGCATCCAGAACATAGTTCAGCAGAGCCAGAACAGCACGAGGCCCATCGTTATTCCGATGACGTTTCGCGTAGCCTACAACGCGGCCTGGCGTCGAGCGGCCGCGGCGCTCGCGGGTTTGCTTCTTGTGGCTGGGGCCGGCGGACTGGCGAGCATTTTCCTCATCAAGAGTCGATACACGTTGACCGCGCGAGGCGAAGAGCGCGTTCTGGCGCTGCCGCTGATCGCCAGGAACTACATACCGATTGACGGCGAAAACGCGGCGGTTATCACCAGGCGATTCGGCAAGCTCAGCGTTGCGCCGCTGGGTCTCTATCAAATAAACGGCGGCCACCAGCCGGTTCGACTGAAAGACGAAGACAGTTTTCTGGTTCACAACGAAGCCGGCGAACAAAAGTATCCGCACGAAATCAGCCGGCAGCACCGGGCGCTCCCGCCCAGCGTCGAACGTGACCCTTTTTACGAATGAGCCGATCCGCTTCGTAGGCAAAAACAACGAAGCGGCAACATTGATTCGAAACGAGGTGACTATGAAAAACAGAAACGTTTTGCTGTGCGCGTTGCTTGTCTTCATCGCAGCGGCAGGTGATACAACTCGCGCGCAATCACCGGATAAATTCGTGAAGAAGACGAGCAAGTACTATTGGAGAGACCAGAACCGTCAGCCGTGGAGTGATACGAGCTACGAGATGGCCGTGAGAATCGATCCCCAATACGCGCCCGCGCTGGGCGCCCAGGAGATCAGCGACAACGATCCGGTCCAGCCTTTGAAATATGCGGTGGGTGAATTTCGCCGCTTCGGTTTGAAGAAGGATGGTCAAGGAACCTATGCCGATGTCGAATTTCTTGTGTATGAGAACAAAAGCGACCCGGTCATCTATCAAGTAGAGCTTCAGAAAAACGGCCGAGCGCTGCCGATGCTCACGCCCAGCAAAGTAGAGGTCAGCAACGACACGCCCGATCGCCAAACAGGTGAAGTAAAGGAGAACAACACGCTCTTCTTGAAAGACTGGATGATCGTGGCGGCGGTGATGCTCGGCGGCGCACTGTTGATTTACATCCTGCTCTTTCGAGCGTTGTTTTCCGGCCTGCTCTTCAGGCGCCGCTGGGGAGTCTCCAGCGCCGAGCACTTCACCTGGTCGATGAGCCTGCTCGCGATTCTTGGGCTGGCGGCCGGTATGACGCTGCTTTATTTGGGGCCGCGCCTTGAAGCCTGGGTGATCATCGCAGTCATGGGAGCGTTCTGGCTCCTGCACGCTTTCGTCTGGCTCATATCAGGCAAGGAGGCATGAGGAAGATCATGAGTGAACAAATTATCATCCGCGGAAAAGTAGAGGCGCGCGAGGTCAAACAAGCGCCGGTCAAGCCAACCATCATAATCGGAATCGGGGGATCGGGCGGTGACGTGCTGCTGCGAATTCGAAAACGGTTCTTCGAGAAGTACGGGGCGCTCGCTCAGTTTCCGATCGTGTCGTATCTGTGGCTGGACACTGACGCAACGGAAAAGAACGTGGGAGCCGGGATCTTCACCGAGCACATAGCGTTCGCTCCTTCCGAAAAGCTGATGACCACGATGGCCGACACCACCAGGGTCACCGGCGACTTGAACCAGTACCCGCACATCAAGAGGTGGTTCTATCCCGGCTTGACCAAGCTCAAGACCATGACCGAAGGCGCGGGTCAGATTCGAGCTTACAGCCGGCTCGGGTTCTTCGAGCATTACGCGAAGATCAGAAACGCCCTGATCAGCGCCGGCCAGATAGTCCGCAACGTCGAGAACATTCGCACCGTTCACGAGAGGCATCACCTGGACACAAACCCCGACGACTTGCAGGTGTTCGTTGTGTTTTCGATCGCCGGCGGAACGGGCAGCGGCATGTTTCTGGATCTTGCCTTCCTGGTCAAAGACATTTTTCGAGGCACTGCTCTTACGACCATCGGGGCGGTGCTGATGCCCGGCCTTTTCAATCCGCACGAGGACCGTATCTTCGCCAACGGCTACGCGGCGCTCAAGGAGCTGGAGCATTACAGCTACGAGAACGACTTTGTGGTCGAGTGGCCCGACGGAGTCGAGCGCAAGATAGAGGGTCCGCCGTTCACCTACACCTATCTGCTCGACCGGACGAATCACTCAAACCGCACAGTAGACTTCGCCACTCGCGAGATCATCTTCAACATGCTGGCGGAGAGCATTTTCAAGGACTTCACTCAGGGTGAATTCGCCGGTTACAAACGCGGCGTTCGACTCAATCTGGATCAACACCTGGTCGATCTGTTCGCCTTCCATCACTTGAACGAAAACCGGGAGAGCATCATCGATCAGAAGTTCATCACCAGGTACTCGAGCTTCGGAATGGCTTCGATCACGGTCCCCTCTGACCGCATCGAGCAGGCTTGCGCTTACAAGCTTGCCGCCGATGTGGTGGACCACTGGGGGAGCCTGTCGCACGCCGAGTTCAACGCTGCGGTGCTCACTGACGTTGTGCTGGCCGACCTGCTGCCGGCGATTCGTCTGTACGAAGGCAATTTCGCGGCCGACGGAAAAATCGTTCAGCGGCACGATCTTCAAAACGCGCTGCGCGACGATGGGCGGAAACTCGGACAGCGCATCGACAATTTGATCGTGGAGACGGTGCGGCAGACAGCCCGCGAGGTCAGCGAAGGCGTTCACCAGCAAAAAGGAAACGGGCTGGCTCAATACCTAAGGGCGGCGGTTGAGCGGGAGATGAGCAAGCTTCGCAACGACAAACAGGACCCACAGCAATGGGGAGACTATTCGCGCGCCGTTCACTTCAATAAAGAACAGATAGTCGAAAGCTCTCAGAAGCTGCTTCGCCAGGAAGTCGCCCGAATCATCAACGAGGAGCATCAGAGCGTCGGCTACGCGATCGCGGTCCTGCGACAAGCCACAAATGTGCTTCGCGATGAGAACCGCGAGTACATTCCCGCCTTTCAGCGCGGAGTCGATCAGGCGGTCAAGACGGGTGAAGATGCAAAGCGGCGGCTTGACCATCTGCTTGCGGCTACAGGACGTCACGAAGCGCGTTCGAACTGGGACGGCCGCAAGAAGACGATCATTCAGTACGACGTCACGCTGTTCGAGGAGACAGCGCCTCAATATCTCAATGCCATATTAGCCTGGCAGGTTCGCGCCGCGGCAAAGGAGATATGCGAGCGATTGATTTCATACATCGGGCTTGCCGATCCAACCGAGAGCGGCGAGGTGCGCACCGAAGGGTTGATCGGCGAGCTCTACACGCTTGGTGGGCAGTTGGAAAACCTGAAGCGGCGGCTGGTGACCAAGTACGAGCACTTCCGGCAAAAAACGGCAAGCGAGTTGTCGTTGATGCTCTACGACCCCGCCGATATCGAGAACAACTATCTTCAGCGGTACCTCGGCTCCGGCGAAGAGGCCAGAAAGAAAATTGAATCGGTGGGCGATCAGATTCTGCAGGAACTCCAAACTTCGGTAATCGAGCTTCCAAGGCTGGTGCGCCAGCGCGGGATCGACAGTATCGAGCTTCAGATCAGCGATCTGGCTAGAAAGCCGTTCGCGAACATTAAGAAGGACTTCGATGTCCTGGAGACGCTGTGGCGTAAGTACCCCGGCGAGAGCGAGCGCGAAGCACAGGTACGATTCATCTTCAACAAGGCCAAGTTCTGGCTCCACGGCGGAAGCCGTGCTCGCAGTTATGTCCTGTCGGCCGAGCGCCACAAGATACTGGTTGGGATTCCGCAGGACAGCGCCGACCCAATCAAGCTGGCGGAATTCGAAACCATGCTCAAGACCAAGATTCCGGAACCCGGCGATCCGGCGCTATCGATCCAGCGAATACCCGAGCGCTCCGAGATCGTCTTCTACAGCGAGGTGGGCGGCATCCCCATAAACTGGGCCGACTCGGTGGCCGAACATCGAATCCGCTACTTTCAGAAACAAGGCGAAGGTGAGGAGCTTCACACCGACGCTCACGAAATCAAGTTTGATGATCTGCTCGTCCTGGATGATCGCGAGCGAGCAGAGATGGAGGAGGCGCACGAATGCTTCCTGCTCGGATTGATATTCGGCGAGATCAAACCTGAGAAGGACGCCGCCGCGCGAATACGCTACGTCTATTCCGAAGAGATCGGTCTGGTCGGCTCCGCCAAGATGGTCGCTCTTGGAATCGAGATGAGGGCGATCGCCGAATTGATCAGCAAGAGGGCCACGCGCTCGAAGCTGCTCGCGAAGTGTCGTGACCACCTCGACCGCGTCAGGCGCAGCGTCGAGGGGCTGGCTCAATACAATGCGCTGCTCGGATGGTATTTCAGAGAGGTCTATCCCGAGACGCGAATCACGGGCAGCGACGGAGCGGAGCATTGCGAGCAGTCGAATATGTGCCGGGCCGTCTATAAACAGATTCAGGCGATCGAGCAATTCCTCGAGTCCCGGCAGGAGTCTAACGGCAAGTCCCGGCAAAACGGCGGCGACTCGACGCAGGAATTCATGGAGCTCAGCCGCGCATACGGCCGGAAACTGGATTCGTTCGTCGAAAAGCTCATCGACGGCAAACGGGCGCTTAAACCTGCGGCAGGCCAGGCCGCCGCTCCGCCCAGGCCTTCAACACAGGCGAGCCATCAACGCTCGCGGCGAGGGGGCGCGTAATCATGAACTCAAAAGGATTTGCGCTGCGCGTGCTGGGCGTCGAAGCGCTTGCGCTCGCCCTGCTTGGCGGTCTCGGATACGCGTATTTGAAATCAAACGAGAAACCCGAACCGCCGCCGGCGGCCGGCCCAACCAAACCGGTTCCGCCGCCGCCCGCACCCGGTCAGGCGACGGTGTCCAAAATAGTCGAAGATTACGGCAAGAGCGGCAAAGGAGTCGCGGATCTGGCGGCGACGATGACCTCTCGCAAGAACATCGATCTCGTGATGTTTGTGATCGATACCTCCGCAAGCATGACCGATGACCGGAAAGAGCTGAGAGACAGCATCGACAAGATACTGAAGCGATACAAGGGCAAGCTTGTTCAGATAGTCGATTTTGGAAATACCGCGCAGGTCACGGGCGAGCCTACTCGTGATCTGGCCGAGTTGCAACGAAGGCTGGACGCCTCGCAGGATCTCGGCGGAACGGAAAATAGTTTTCAGGCTCTCAAGTTCGCCGCCGAGCAGTGCCGCTCCAAATTCAAAAGACCGCTGGTCGTGCTGATGACCGACGCGGCCCCCAATGACGGATTCCTTTTCAGCGGCAGCAACGTCACGCTCCAACAGGCGGCGGACGCGCTCAATGCCGCCAACGCCGAGTTGCACGTGTGGGCCGCGTTCGACGATGGCGAATACAGGTCGGGCGGCACGGCTTCAGCAAGCATGGTCTACCCCGAACTGGTCAAGTTGATCAAAGCCGGCGGCGAGAGGGCCATCGTAACGCGAAACGGGTTCGACCCGGCTTCGCTGTTTCACTAAGCGAATCGATTGATCGAATGCTCGACAGGATCTCAACACGGATTTGCGGGCTGGCCGCCCTGTGCGCTCTGACTTCGTGCGCCGCGGCGGGTGAGGGTGATTTGTTCCTGGAACTACAAGCCGCCCGGGCGCGCGCGCTCGCAATCGAAACGCGAGCGAACCCGAACGAGGCAATCGACGGCTACCAGGCCGCCGCCGACTTGATGACTCGCTTCCTCGATCAATACCCCGATGGCAAGCACGCGGACGAAGTGCGGTCGATGCGCGAACAGATGTTGAAGGAGCTTCGTGCGCTACGCTATGAGTTCGAAGAATTTCAGAAGACGCAGAAGGCCGAGTTGAGCTTGAGCCAGCCGCGGTTGCCTTCCGAGTGTGAAGCGATGATCAGGCTATGGCACGGCTTTGTCGATAGATTTCCTTCGTCGAGATTTGCGGCCGAGGCGCGCGAGAAGCAGGCGCGATGGCAAGATCGCGACCAGGAAGAGATCAAGCGCGGCTTTCAGGTCATCATCGACGAAGTCGAGATTCGCCCGGTCAAGGGACCTTCACATCAATTAATGGCGGGTCGCCCGTGGGACCCCGAGATATTCGGCCGGAGCTCGGCGCCTGATCCTTACGCTTTGTTGATGCTGAACAACGAAGCCGTGAGCTATGCGCCGGTCGCGCGAGACTCGCTGCATGCGGTGTGGGGGCAAGCTTCAGAAGTGCTGCGCGTTAGCGATACGCAAGAAGTGACGATAATAATCCGCGACCGGGATGTTGCCGAAAAGGCCGCGATCGCGCTTCTGGGTTCGAGCCTGTTTACTTTTTCTGGGCTTCAAGCCGCGCGCTCCGCTCTCAATCAAGACAATGACGACATGATCGGCAAATGGACCGGCACGATTCACGACTTGATCGATCTCGGATCAAACCGAACATTGCGGGCGGGAGACTTCGATCATTTGAAGGTGCGTGTAGTGCGCCCGAAATAGATGTTGCCCGACCGGTAACTGAACGCCTTGCTGCAAGCGCAGAGTGTAGAGGGAAAGATGATCTGCGACAACTGCGGGACCTCCATAGAAGACGGAATGCGCTTTTGCAGTTGCTGCGGCATCTCAGCTCCGCCGCGCTCGAGTCCGGCTGAACAACCGGTGTCCGGCCCTTCCGGTGCGACCGATCGCAATCAAGTTGCAGTTGTGCCCGTGCCGGCCGCGGCCTCCCAGACCTCAAAGGCAGCCATCGTCCCGCCGGTGTTCTCGGGCGCTCTCATCGGCGAGCATACGGCAACTCGCCCCGCCGTCGCCGGAGCTTCGAAGGCGAGAGCGCGAGCGGCCGCGGCCGGAGCCGCGGCGTTAATCGCAGTCGCGTCGGCAGTCTTGTTCCTTTGGAAACCATGGGTCAAACCTCCCCTGGCGATCCAGTCGATCGAAGCTAACAAGTCCAGGGTTCAGACAGGCGAGCGTGTGTCGCTCGCGGCGCGGATCTCGGGGCCGGATCCGAATCAATTGAGCTACGAGTGGACAACATCCAGCGGCAGTATCATCGGAATGGGCACGGACGCAAGTCTCGATACCTCCGGGTCCGGGTTCGGATCGAGTTCGATCAACGTCTCATTGGTGGTTCGTGATGCGAGCGGCCGCTCGGCGTCGGCTGAACACGTAATTTATGTTACGACGAGTCCCGTCGCAACGTCTCCTCCAACCACACCCGATCCGCCTTCGAATCCGGGCGCGGGTCTGCCGTCCGGCCCGACAGCGTCTCCGGGCAGTCCGGCCACCGTAACCGCTTCGGGCGTCGCCAACACAACCGCGCTCAAGAACTCTCCGCCGAGCGTCAAGCTTGCCGCCGGAGCGACGCGGATCACTCAGGGCGAAGATGTCGAGCTCATAGCGGAGGCCAGCGACAGGGAGGCAGGCAAGCTCAGCTTCGTCTGGAACTCTTCATCCGGGACCACGGTTGGCGGCGGCAACCGGATCACTCTCAAGACCGGGTCCGTCGAGCCCGGCCCGGTCCAGGTCCGCGTAGTCGTTTCGGACCAGGGAGGCTCGTCCGCAACCGACAGCCTCACGATAAACGTGGTGCCCCGTCCAACACCCGCGCCGTCCATAACACGACTGGACGTCGATCATACTCGCGTCGCGCCGGGCGAGAAGGTGACATTCAAAGTGTACCCCGCCGAACCGAGCAGCGACCTGACCTATCGATGGTCAGCTTCAGCCGGCTCGATCAACTACACTGGCGCAAGCGCGGTTCTCGACACGTCCGGCCTCAACGACGTGGTGCAAATCACAGTTACAGCAACTGTCCGCGATTCGCAGGGTAGAACTGCAGCCGCAAGCAAGTACGTCGCTATAGCGAAGCCGGTAATTGGCCGAGTCGAAGGCACGCGAAGACCCGATCCAGTCTCGGCCTCTGCTTCAAAGCAGGGCGATGATCTGGTGGTAACGGTTTCCGGCAGTCCCGCAAGTACGGGCGCCACGAGTGGTGCGATTGAAGTTACCGTTTTGCTCGGAGGGGTCACTCGAGTATTCGGCTATCTCCCGACCGGGGACTGTCGTTGGAACCTTGTCGCTGGAGAAAACACTAAGGCGAAGTCGCTGGTGTTTCAGGACGTCCCCGGGCCTTACAACCGATTCTCCAGGCTTTCAGTCCGGCTGCGCGTAAACAATGAGCGCCAGCCGGTCCACTTCACAATCACATGGCGGCTGCTTTAACCGGCCGGCAATAACAGGAGGCGTCGAATGAAAACCAGAAAGCGATCGATCCGAAAATGGGCAACTCTGCTGCTGATGGTGACGGTGGCAATTTCAGCGACGCGGCAAGCGCCTGCCGAGCCGCGCGGCGATGGATTGAAGCTGCCTCAGAATACGCGTTTCACCCTCGAGTTGTTGTCGCCGATCAGCACCGCTCGCAACAAAAAGGGTGATTCGTTCAGGTGCACCGTAGTCGAGCCGATTGAGTACAAGTCAGCCATCGTGGATGGCGAGTTGACCAAGGTCAAGGCTTCGGGGAAAGCAAGCGGCAAGTCGGAAATTGCGATGGGCTTCAGGCGGATCACGATGCCCAACGGGGACACCGGAAAATTTCAGGCGCAGATCGCAGAGGTGTACGAGGTGACCGGGGCGGCGAATGAGGGACGGGCCGACAATGAAGGGAGGGTCGGAGCCAGATCCTACCGCAAGCGAGACGCTTTGCGAATAGCTCTCGGCAGCGGAATTGGCGCGGCTATCGGCGCGGTGATAGCGGGCGGCACGGGCGCAGCCATTGGCGCAGCGATCGGCGCCGGGCTTGCAGCAGCAGGAACTCTGTCTGAAAAAGGGCCCGATCTCGAATTCGGCGACGGCACCAGATTCGTGGTGCTGACAGCGGGCCGCTAACACGCGCTGCATCTATGCCCGTACTCAACGGCATTTTGTAAAGCCGCGAGCTCGGACGAATTTTGGGCGGCCAGGACACGCGGAGGAGAAGCTATGATCATCTGCAATGAATGTGGAGATAGAGTCGAAGACGGAATGCGGTTTTGCAGTGAGTGCGGAGCCGTGATCAGCTCAGCTCGCGAGCAGGCGCCGTCTCCGCCGGTCTTGCCACCTCCTGTTCCGGCAGCCTTACTGGCGCCCCCGTTGCCGTCCTCCGTGCAGAGCGGATCGCACGGTGCGGCGGCAGCCCCGGCCCCCGAGCCCCAGCAGCAACAAATCCTGGCTCCTCCGCCCGGTGTGCCCGTCGAGCCGCCTCCGGTGAGCAGTCATCAGCCGGCGGGTTGGATCATATCCCGGCCGCTGGTGGGGATACTGGGAGGAGTAGCGGTGATTGCGATCGCGGTCGCGGTGTACTTCGCATTCAACGACACTCAGGTGTCGAGACTCGCGGGTTCGTTGCGAAGCGCGGTCAACAATGGACGGCTGGTGACGTTGTCGAATGACGACGCCTACAGTTTCTACTTTCAGCTCAAGGGGCTCGACGCGGACAACAAGGCATTGAAGGAAGCGGGTTCCAAAGTCTTGTCTCCGCTTCGGCAAATGGGCGACGAAGTTCTGCAAAAGCGAATGTCGGTACAGACTGAAAATGTTAGCGATCAAGATTGGACAACTACGCGGCGAGTTTATGAATGGGCCCACTCAATAGATCCGGGAGATAGGTTCCTCGAGGCCAAATGGAAATATGCAGAGGCGGAGGTCGCTAAATCACAAAATCACTTGGATGATGCAGAACGAAATTTTCGCGCTGCGCTCCAACTCAACCAGTCCTGGGCGTTACCCAACAACCGATTGGGGCTCCTTTATGTGGAGCGAAAGAGATTCAACGATTCGATCAACTACTTCGAACGCGCAATTCAACTGGAGCCCAACTGGGAGTTTCCATATAACAACCTGGGAACCGCGTACTTCAACCTGAAAAGCTTCGACACGGCTGAGAGATTCTACCGCAAGGCAATTGAGCTCAATTCCAGGTGGGCCCGGCCACACTATTGGCTTGGGGAAATCTACGAAAGAAAGCCAGAGACTCATCCCCAAGCTATCGAAGAGTATCAGCGCGTTAGGGAGCTCGATCCCGATGGCAGGGTATTCAGTTCGACGGTGATCGAGCGAAAGCTTCAAAGAATGCAGAAGTAGGTAACGAAGCGGTTCTGAAGCTGCAGCCGCTTGAGAACCAATGGAACTCTCGATACAGCCTGGGTTCAAAACAGGAAGCCTTTGTGATTATTTGCAATGCGTGCGGTCTGGCAAGCCTGAATGAGGGCTCGCGAATCTGCGTCGAGTGTGGCGCAGCATTCCCAAGCGGCAGCGGGAGCGACTCATCCGATTCTGGTGTCGGTCACGAAGCAGTCGCGTCGTTTTCAAAGCGTCTTACGGAACGGTCTGAGCCTGCGATGACTGTGACTGGTACCGAATCCGCTTGGCGGCCAGTCAGTCAAAAGACGGCCATCGCGCTCTTTGGGTTAATCGCTATTGTAGCGATGGTGGTCGCGCTTTATACGGCGCTGTCCAGGTCACCGTCTATCGTTCCAGTTTCCACGCCGCAGGAGAAAAAGCTGCCGGATGCTGACTCTCATAAAGCGTTGCTCGCAAAAGAATCATCACAAATTCACCGGGTCTTTGACGTGGTTGAAGCTGCAGTGGCGCAAGGCGGCGCTTTGCTTGAATCGGATCTCTCGGGATTCTCTCTCGACGAGCTCAGGCTGCTTCGCAACACTGTCTACGCGCGTCACGGCCGACTCTTCAATGACCCAAATCTGCAGCAGCATTTTGAGAGACGCTCTTCGTATGTGCCGCGCAGCACGTACAGCGTCGATAACTTGACGCCACGTGATCGCGCAAATATCCGGCTTATCCAGAAGCAAGAGAAACGACAACCGTGAGTCGGTAGCGTCGCCGTAGAAGCACGGTGGATCATGGTATTAGATGCCGATAAACGGCTTTCCTGAGTGTGAGTTGTTAATTATCAAAAAGGAGGATTGAGTATGTTATGTCAGATATGTGGACACGTGCTTGGTGTTACGGCAAAGTTTTGCCCTAGTTGCGGCGCAACCGTCGATGATAACCCTCGACTGCCGGCGACATTGTCGGGCGGAGACTATTCTCCGAACGCGCCTTTCCATCCGCCGGCGGTAATCAGTCCGCCCAGCCTCCCAGGCTCAACATCTATCAGCGCGACGGGCACCGACACTTATTTCCTGGTGCTCAATGGACAAAAGAGCGGGCCTTACACCGTCAATCAGATGAGGGTCATGTGGCAGAGCGGAACCATCAACGCGGGCACTCACTATTGGCAAGACGGGATGACGGGCTGGCAGGCGCTTGCGAACATAAGGCACTTCCTCGACACTCCGGCCGCCGCTCAACCGACCAATCAAATCGTCGTTAACCAGGTCAATCAGGCCCAGCCGATTCTCTTTCATTCGGCGAAGAGCCGCGGGACTTTTATCGTCCTCGGTCTGTTTTTGGGTTGCCTCGGAGTGCACAACTTCTATGCGGGATACTCCGGCAAAGGCGTTGCGCAGTTGTTGATAACCGTGTGCGTAGGATGGGTCTTCGGATTAGGCTTCTTCATCACCGGTATCTGGGCGTTGATCGAGATAATCGCAGTCAACACCGACGCCCAGGGGCTGCGAATGTCCTGAGCAATGCGTAACGAGGAGGAACTTTATGCTTGAAAGCAAAATCAAGATATTGTTTCTCGCTACGGGTTGGGGCGACCACGGCGACCGCGAGCGTCTGGCTGAAGAGGCGCGCGAGATCGTCAGGAAGATCCGTCTCGGCTCTCATCGCGATAGATTTGACTTCGCTTCAGAATGGGCGGTCAAGATAAGTGACCTGCAGGAAGCGCTGCTCAGACACAATCCATCCATCGTACACTTCAGCGGGCGGAGCAAGCCGGGCGGGCTGATTTTCCTGGACAATAAGGGAGAGGCCAAACAGGTCCCGAAGAACGCGCTGTCCAGCCTCTTTCGCATATTAAAGGACAACGTCGGCGTCGTCCTGTTGAATGCGGGTTACACCAGGGAGCAGGCCAGGGCTTTAAGCGAGGTCGTCGATTATGCGATCAGCATCGACGATCAAATCAGCGACGCCGCCGCGATAGTATTTGCCGCGCATTTTTATCAATCGCTGGTCTACGGCCGAACGGTGAGCGCCGCCTTTGATCTTGCGGTCAATCAGCTTCAGCTCGAAGCGATGGAGGGAGCGGAAGCGCCAAAGTTGCTGGTCGGGCGCGGAGTGGATCAAGCAGCTCCCTTTCTGGATCAACAGGTGCTGCTGCCACCGGCGAACAGCGACGCTTTTGAAGGCCCTGCCGCAAAAGCGGACCAGCAGATCAAGACGCGTTTGCAAGACATCAGGCTCAAGTCCGTGGCTGCTATTGGCCTGACGGTTCTGGCGCTCGCAGTTTTGCTGGCATCCCTTGGCAGGTACGTGAACTACGCTCGCGTTGGCGCAGATCAGCGAAAGGATGCGCCTCTCTCGGAACAAAAGCCCCGAGCCGGCACGGACACCGCGAGCTCCGATTCTTCCACGAGTTCTGAACTGAGGAAGACGGACACCACCAATAGCAATTCTTCCAGGCGTGCCGAACCTCAAGAGAAGATCGCACCAGGCTTTCCTCCGGCTCTCGAAAAAGTCTTTCACCTCAATAGCCGAGCTGATACCGGGCTGACGGTGGAACAACGCGACTGGGTCAAAATTTCAGCTAGCGGGCGAATAAGGCTTGGGTTCTTCGCTGGACTGGGAGACCCGGATGGAGTCCCTGGCTTTCAAGACTATAGTAAGATCGTAGACTTCCCGCACGGCGCCCTTCTCGCAAGGATTGCCAACGACGAAGATGGCGGATGGCGATTGGTTGGTTCCAAGGCAAGCTTTCAAGCTTCTCATTCCGGTCTATTGGAGCTTTTGGTTAACGACAAAGATCCGGGAAACAACCAGGGAGAGTTCTTAGTCACTGTCTCCATCTTTCACGTCCGATGAGGAAAACGGTAAGGGCATCTGGTCGCTTGCACAAGAGATCGATGGCGCGGGCGCAATGTTCACAAGGTCTCACTAGTGGCTTGGTTGTTTTGCTGAAGTCTTGCCCGGATCACCCGTCAGAACAAACGCAGCCCAGTAGTATGGATCCGGATATCTCTTGCGAGTTTCGGTTTGCGCCGCTTGTAGCGCTTCTGCCTTGCTCATCCCCTGCGTCAGATGGCCATAGAAGGACTTCATCAACAAACTTGTCGCTTCATCATCCACGGCCCACAAACTGGCGACGACCGATGGGGCGCCCGCGTAGATGAATGCCCGGTTAAGACCGACAATGTCATCTCCTTTGCCGTGCGCTCCCAATTGAGTCTCACACGCGCTCAACACGACCAGGCTTGTCCTGGACAGGTCGAGATCGTAAATCTCCCTCACCTCCAATGCGCCGGCGCCGTCTTTGGCTCCGAGCAGTATTCGCGAGAACAGCGGGTTCGCGGTGTTGAGCTCGGCGTGAGCGGCAATGTGCAAGAGGGAATAGTCCGCCGCGCGTTTCAGAAAGTCGGCTTTCGAAGCGTTGCCTGTAATTGATGCCGATGTGGAAAAGATTGCGGCTACTGCTTCGGCTTCCGCGTCGGCGAATTTAAGGTCAGGCATGCCTTCTGCCTGGCCCTGAGCCAGGGCCAGCATCCGCATACCAGGCGGCTTGCTTTTCTTCCTGATGAACGGCAGCACGCTCGCGCTTGGGAGATAGAAAATCGCGTGTTCATCGCCAAAGTAGCGGTGCCCGTCGGTGAGGGCCGTAAACGGAAGGTAGTTGAGCACACCGTATGGAACGATGCCCAACACGGGTGTCCTGATATATTTTTTGATCGGAGCTATCAGCCATTGGTGAAGCTGCGTGAGGCTCTGAGGTTGAGAGCCGCGGAGGCTCGCGAACTCTCGGAACCAGGCTATTGCTTCCTTAAGCTCGGACTCCTTCACCTTAAGCTCAAAAGTGCGGAAAGAGTCCCGAGTGATAACGAATGCCAGGGTCTTGTCTGGAGCAACGACGTATGAAAGCAGGGTCGTGTCTCCGCCGAGGAGCTTTTGCAGAGCCGGCAGCTTGATAGTGTCGACGACGCGCAACGAGGCGTATTCCGGATTGGTGAGCTTGAGCCGCATCAGCAAGCCTTCGTACTCCAGTCTTTTGGCCGCAAGCTGCGTCCGTAGGGAAGAGATCACATCGGGCTGCGCCGAAGACGATGGTTTTGACACCTCCCGTTTGAGACTAACCTCCAGCGCCACCAGCGCCGGCTTGGCCGCTTGCTCCTCGATCAGAAGCTGAGCGTCGGTTGATGCGCCCGCGTTGGGATGGATGTTCCCGAGCTGATCGAGAAGCGTGCGCGCGCGCGCGCGCTCCGAGAGGTCGAAAGCCTCGGCGCCGCGCCGGTAACCCGCCAGCAGCAAGCACGCAGGGACATAAGCCGAATTGAGATGCTCGATTGAACCGGTCTTGATCTCTTCTATCGTTGCAGTTGACCTTATGTCTTCGAGAGCAGTCACGGCCTCGAGATACATCCTTAGCGCCTTCTGTCTCAGACCAAGCTTCTCGTGAATATGACCAAGGTTGGCAAGTGTTCCCGCCTCGCCAGGGCGGTCCCCGACTTCCCGCGTGATCGGCAACGCCCGGTCAAGGAATTCCATCGCCTTCCTGTTATCGCCGGAAAGGTAATACGCTGCGCCGATGTTGTTGAGCGTTGAAGCCTCAGCCGGTCGACTCCTCAACTCCCGCGTAATCGCGAGAGCCTGATTCAGGAACTTTAGCGCTTGCTCCGGTTGTCCCAGGCCGTTGTAGGCCGTCCCGATGTTGGTGAGCGTGCTCGCCTCCGTGAAGCGATCACCGGCTGCCTGCAGAATCGGCATCGCCTGATCGAAAAACTCCAGGGCCTTCTTGCTGTCCTCGAGCCTGAGATAGACCGTTCCGATATTGACCAGCACGGCGGCTTCCTCGGCGCGATCACGAATCTCACGTCTGATTTTCAGGGCGGCGTTCAGGCTATCAAGCGCCTTCCGCTCATCGCCGAGAGTGTCGTAAGTAGTCCCGATGTTGGCGAGCGTTCCAGCTTCACTGGAGCGGTCGTTGACCGCGCGATTGAGCCTCAATGCCTTGTTGAAGTATTCAAGCCCTCTCTGGACGTCGCCGAGGCCAACGTAGATCGTGCCTATATTGTTGAGCGTGGAAGCTTCTCCGGATCGGTCTCCGACCGACCGCAGGATCGACAAAGCCTGGTTGTAGAAATCGAGCGCCTTCTTCTTATCTCCAATTGAATTGTAGACGCCCCCGATATTGTTGAGGGGGGCTGCCATCTTAGGGTCAGCGCTTGTCGCGCGAAGGATCGGCAATGCCTGGTTGTAGAAATCGAGCGCCTTTTGCTTCTCGCCCAGATTGTCGTAAACCGTGCCGATATTTGCGAGTGTTGCCGCCTCTCCCGAACGATCGCCGACAGACCGCATCATCGGCAATACGCGGTTGAATACCTCCAGCGCCTTGTGTCTCTCGCCTAATGAGTTGTAAAGCACTCCGAGGTTATTGAGCGGCGCGGGCTCGGCAAAACGATTTCCAAGTGACTGCATTATCGCGAGCGACTGGTCCAGGTAGGTCAGCGCCTTGTCCTTCTCGCCCGTCGAAAAGTAGAGCTTGCCGATGTTGTTGAGAGTGATTGCTTCCATTGCGCGGTCTTTCAGCTCGCGCAAGATTGGCAGGGCCTCATTGAAGTATTCGAGCGCTTTCGGTTTTTCGCCCAGATCATCCAGGATCTCTCCGATGTTGTTGAGCGCGGTCGCTTCTCTGGCGCGATCCCCCATTTCCCGAAGTATGGACAATGCCTGGTTCAAGAAGTCCAGCGCTTGTTTCTTCCGGCCGGTTTCGCTGTAGATGCCCGCGATGTTGTTGAGGGTGGCCGCTTCCTCGATGCGGTCCTTCGCCGCTCTTGCAATCGTCAATGCCTGTTCATGATAATCGAGAGCCTTCTTCCGCTCGCCGATCGAGTTGTAGACTACGCCGATGTGGTTGAGGGTGGTGGCTTCATCAGAGCGGCTGCTCACCTCCCGGTTGATCAGCAAAGCCCGGTTGAAATGATCGAGCGCCTTTTGTTTTTCGCCGGAATAATAAAAAACAACGCCGATGTTGTTGAGCACCGTAGCTTCGCCCGGGCGGTCCTTCATTTCGCGATGAAGAGGCAATGCCTGATTGTAGTATTCCAACGCCTTCTGCTTGTTGCCGAGCCCATCGTACGAAAGCCCGATGTTGTTGAGCGCCGTCGACAGAGTCGCCTTGTCGTCTCGTTCCTGCAAGAGCGGCAGCGCGCGGTTGTACTCGGCGATGGCCTGCTCGTGATTTCCCGCAGCGGCGTGCGCCTCTCCGAATGACATATAGGTGTGCGCCTCCGAGGGCGTTCCTCCCTTTTCTTTTGAGAGGCCCACTGCCGCTCGATTGGATTCGAGAGCTTCTTTTGTTTCGCCGAGCGAGTGCCTGACGACCGAGATGAGCGTCAACACTTCAACTTCTCGCTGCCAGGCGCTCACCTCACGATAGACATCGCGCGAGCGTTCCAGATATTCGAGAGCCTTGCGCCTTTCTCCGATTCGCGCGTTGACCTGGCCCAGGTTCTTCAGAGCGAACGCAACCATTTCTCTTTTCTTCACTCTGTAGATGCGCATCGCTTCTTCATTACCCATGCTCTTCAACGCATATTCGACAAGCTGGTCCATAGGCGTCGTCTCTTCAAACGCGGGAAGCGCCCGGTTCAGGAACTCGAGCGCTTTGGCGCTTTCTCCAAGGCTCGCGTAGGCAGCGCCGATACTGATGTCCAGAGTCGGCCTCAGAAACTGGAAGTGAGACTCGTCGACGTAACGTGAGGCATCGAGATATGCGCTCAGCGCCTGGCGTATGTCTCCCAGAAAAAAATAAGCGGCGCCGCATGCGAAACGAGTCGCCGCCATTCCAATCTTGTTGCCCTGGCCCTCGAAGATCGCGAATGCGGCCTTGTACTTCTCGATTGCTTCGGCGGCGCTCTTCCTCGTTGGCGTCGCGCCGAGCGGATTTGCCTCCATCGCCAGTCTTAGCGAATCGAAGAGACTGCCCGGCGTTGGTTCGGCTGTCTGGACTTTCTCCTGAGCGCTTTCACGCTCGGTTGTTTCAGCACGCAAGCCGCGCGGCACGGTGTCCGGCTTCGCCGAAATGATGTTAGAGCTTGACGTCGGATCTTCCGAGGCGACGCCAACGACATCTATTCGAGGAAATGGGATCAACATTGAAACGACCAGGCACCGAAGCGCAATTACCCATCGGCTTCGAGGCGGGTTCGGGCGCGAATTACAAAACAAATCATTGCTGTGAGTCATGCTTACTGCTCGCCTCCGTGTTTCGCCAGCCTCCGTTTTTCATCGAGGAGGACGTTGACGGTGGCGGTGTCGCCCAGTCGTTGATAAGTAGCTATTGCTTCGATCAGCTTTTCCACCGCCTGCTTCAAGATCCCGAGGTTCTCATACACCTGCGCCAAAGCTCTCTGCGTCAGCGCCAGTCCGTCGAGATCACTTTCGGGATTCAGGCTCAGTGCGTCCAGGTATTTCTTTTCGGCCTCACGATTCAACCCGATCTCCGCGTACAAGTCTCCAAGCAGCCTGGCGACCGCGGATTCTTTGTTCGTGTTGTATTGTATTTCCAACCGCTCGATGGCTTCCGCGTAGAGTTCCCTGGCTGCATAGAGCGTCGAGATCAGAAACCGTTTCTGCGGGTCGGGTACTTCGAGTTGTTTTCTCCTGTTCTCCTCGCGGGCCAGCGCTTGCGCCTGATCCTCTGTAAGGGTAGCGAAGCCAAGTCCGGGTAAGCGCTCGGCTGCGGAACTGAGGCCCTCGGCGGTAATAATTACTTTATAGGTCCGCCCGCGGTCCAGCGGAGCCTGCCCGGCCGGGTATGGAAGCTCGGTTCCTGACTCGACATTTCGGCTCCAGATGATCTTCATGTTCTCACCATACAAGGTCACCTTGTAGTTAATGCTTTCGCCCGACCCGGTAATCGGAGTCCATCGAATCGCCGGCCTCGTGCTCAGCAGCAAAGTCGCGCGCGGCGAAACCACAACCGGATAGGAACTGTTATCGGTGTCGGTTCCGCCACGCGTCGGCCTTATCCAGGCGCCATCGTAGTGAATGCCACAGACATCGGGCGAACAAGGCGCCGCGCAAGGACACGGTTGCAGGCCAGGCTCGAGGTTGCGCGGGTTGTTGTCGCCGCAGAGAACAATGGCCCTGGCCATGGGAGCCAGGTCCAATAGATAGCCTTTCCGAACCAGCATCTTCTCAGTGGCGTTTACCGGTTCGGCTCCCTTTGCGCGAACGATCTTCAAGCTGCCCCTGGGCTCTTTCGGCGTTATGAGAATTATTTGCCCTGAGGCAGGGCCGAGACTCCCGGCAGACTGGGCTTCGACTCCGAACGCCGCAAGGAAAAGCCAGACGAATGTCAGCGGAACCCACTCGATTGAAAACAAGCGGTCATTTCGCATCATTACTTTTGCCTCTTCATCAAGCACTCCTTGGCATCACTCAACCACTTCCCTTCGACGTCATTTTCGTTGTTCGACATGGCCACGCAGTCGTGACACTCACCGTTCACTCCGGTCTTTCCGAGTTTCTTCAGCACGTAGGCCATCAGGCAATGCGCGGCTGCTCTATCCGGCCGCAGAGAAATCGCCCGGGCCAACTCTTTTTCAGCTTGCAGGTAGTTCGCCAGGGCGTAGTCAGCCCAGCCAAGGTTCTTATAAAGCGAATACTGCGCGTTCATTTCTTCGGCCGACTCACCCTGCGGAAACAAGTCTCTGGCTCGGATCAGTTCGGTCAGCGCGCGATCGTGGTCATCGTTCTCGCCTCTTATCAGGTAAAGGCGGGCGAGATTATTGTAGGCGGGGTAAATATGGCTGTCGTACTTGATCGCGAGCAAGTACTCTTCGATCGCTTTATCAGGTTGCGAGTCCTCGTACGCAGTAGCCAGATCGTAGTGCGCCGCGGCGTAGCCCGGCTGCAGTCGCACTGCGCGCTCATACGATTCGCGCGCGGCCGAAAGATTGCCCTGCGCGTGATATTGAAAGCCTCGTTGGTTGAAGGCGTGCGCGAAGGCCGGCAAAGACAGCTTCAACCCCAGCGCGATCACCGCGACGATTCCAGTTGTGAAGATCGCTTTCCTGGAGCCCAATCCTTTCTTTAGGAGGCGCCGGGAGGCTGCTCCTCCAATAAGCGGATGTCCCGGCAGAAGGAGCGCCGCCGCTGCGAGAAAAGCGACGACCAGTCCGAACGTGACGATCACCGGCTGAGCGATCATGCTTGCTACGTCGGGCCAGTCACCGTCATTTCCAAGGAACCGCCGCGAGACATCGGTGACTAAGCCGGTCGCAATCGCTGAAAACTGCAACGGCAAAAAGGCTATTGCGCTCAGCCCTTTTTTCGCTTCGCCGCCGGCGAGCTGCTCAGCATTCATCCCCGGTTCGGTGGCCGACTCGCCAACCGGACCGGGCTGGGTGACCAGGAAGCACTGAGAAGGGTCAATGCCTTTGCGGCATAGTAGCTCGGGTTTGTCGGCGCCCTGGATGCCCTCGATCAAAAGCTGGTTAACGGCGAGATCAAAGGCGACTTTCACCGAACGGCCGAAAGCCAGCGCCTGGTAGAAGTGCGCGGAAAAGATCCGCGCGCCCTTGTCGAGAATCGCGCCATTCATACCAATGGCGAAATCGATGGTTTCGGTCAGCGCCTCGGCCTGGTGTCGTGCGTAGCAGGCATTGAGGACGACGATTCGAATATTGTCTTTGAGTATCGCGAAGAGTTTGGTCAAGGCTTCTTTGCTGACCGGTTTGCCCTTTCCGGCGCGGTCTTCGAGGATGATTTCCTGGCCCTGACCGTGTCCGCTGAAATGGACCACATGCGGTTCATGACTCAACAGCGCCTTTTGGAGATCGGCGGACCTGACCGCCCACTCCGATTCAAGGATGAGCGAGTCGCGATGCGGACCGGCGCGAATTCTCTCGCCGATATCGCGAATCTCTTCATCGAGCCGCAGGCGCCCGCGCGCGTCCACCGGGTTCGCCCCGAGAAACAATATTTTCACCTTCACAATAATTAGTGACAAAAAGGCGGGAAAATTTCGAGGACCTGACCAAGGCATTCGTATCCGGATTGTGCGGCTGGCTGGCGCCTGATCGTGTCATTGGAGCATGAAAGACAACCTATCCAAATTTACTGAAATGTGACAAACTCTACCGACTCTTGCGGCTCTTTCTGGTTCGCGAACTCAGCTTGGATCGGGTAATCGTCAACGCGGCGATCGAAGAGCGCAGCATGGTTACCGACGACGGAGCAAAGCCATAGCCCTCGATCAATAAGATCGTCATGACGGTTGCTCCGCCGAGAGTTTTGGCCAATGTCGACAAATGATGACCCTGTGGAGCAGTTTCTCACTCGCTGCGAGCCGGAAGTGTCCTCTTCCGCCGAGAGGCACCGAAGGCTCCGCAGCAAGCTGGTGAGTTTCTTCCGCTGGAAGCGGTGTGAAGATCCGGAAGCCCTTGCGGACGAAACCATCGCCCGCCTGGTAACGAATATCCGCGCAGGCGCAGTGATCGAGAAGCCGGGAAGCTACGTGAGAGGCATCGCTCTGAACGTGTATAGAGAACATATCAGGGAGATTATCAGGCTGAGGCCGCATCAGGCCGACTGGGAACTCGCGCTCCAGAAACCGGAGGGCTCACCCGAAGAGCGTGCGGTCAGCGAGTGCATGAATCTCTGCCTGGACAAACTATCTGATGACAAGAGGCTGGTTCTTGAACGATACTATTCCGAGGATGAGAGCCGTGAGCAGTTGGCAGCGTGGTTTGGTCTTACGCTTCCGGCGTTGAGAATAAAGATTTTTCGAATCAAGGCTGAGTTAAAGGACTGCTTTCAGAAGTGCATAGGGCGTTCTTCACCGGGCTGATTACATAAGCGTGATGCGGGTTTGTCATTCAGGTAGGGGGATTGAATAAACTATCGTGACTCACAGTGAGGACCAGGAAGCAATAATGGTCCGTTATCTGCTGGGCTTATCTACGGAAGAAGAGCGGACCCAGGTTGAAGAGCGGTACTTCTCTGATAGCGAGTATTTCGATCAAATGCTCGCCGTGGAGGATTCGCTTATCGACGACTACGTCACCGGCCGAATGCCGCGCGAGCGGCAACGGGCGTTCAGGGATTCTTTTTCACTGAGGGGCGAAGATATTCGTTTCTCACAGGCGCTCGTCAGGAGCGTAACGAAAGAACGACCCGACACCCAAAAGACCGTGAGACCGAAGCGTCGACTCTCTCTTCGACAAGCGTCTCTTTTCAAGCTCTCGAGCAGATGGCTTGTCTATGGGTTCTTAACTGCGTCCTTGATTTTGCTGGCAGTGTGCATACTGTCGGTCAGAGAAACGCGCTCGCTCAAGGCTCGGCTCTCACAAGCGGATCTCGAACTGGCCAAACTGAAAGAAGAATATGTTTCGACGGAAAAGCAATTAGCCGATGAGCGCCTTGAAGGCGATGCCTCAGCGCGTGAACTGGAAGCCGAGCGCAATCGCAGAATTGAGGCGATGAACGCCCTGCAAAAGCTCGGGCGCCAAACCGACTCCTCAGACACCAGGACGATCACCCTCAGCGCCGCATTCATTTTTCGAGGCTCAGGCAGCTCGACAAAAGAAGTCCGCATCTCTGACGGCGTCAACTTTCTGCGATTCAGGGTGCCGGTGCGCGGGTACGGCAAGCATGACGCGTATCGAGTATCTTTCAAAGTCACCGGCGGTAAAACCATATTCGAGAGTCCGTCAATCAAGGCTCGCGGTCCAATGCTTGAAGTGACGGTGCCGCTCGGCGGTTCAAAGGCCGGAGACTACATCCTCAAACTTCACGGTGAAACTAGCGGCCTCTCCGCAATTGAGTTGGAGCAGTACGCAATCCGGCTGGTCACCTGACCCGCTGCGCGACAGGACCGCACTTGAAGGTGCGTGCGGATCGCATCATTTCCACTCCCCGTGCAAGATGAATGCTGCCCAGAAATATGGATCTTCCCAGTGCTTCTCGCGCATCATCTCGATCTGTGCCGCGCGCAAGGCTGCCGCCGGGCTCAGCTTCTCGGGGCCGAGCATCTTCTCATAGAAGCGTTCCATCAGCTTCGCCGATGCATTGTCGTCAACGTTCCACAGACTTGCAGCAACCCGCGCGGCGCCTGCATAAAGAAAGCCTCGCGTCAGGCCCACCAGTCCCTCTCCTCTAATCTCCTTGCCCAATGCAGTCCGGCATGCGCTTAGTACAACAAGATCGGCCGAGAGCTTCATATTGTAAACATCCTGCAAACGAAGGTAGCCGTCCTGTGGGTGACCGCTCCGATCGAAGCGCGAAAGGAGCAGGCAAGACAGCTTGGGGTGTCGGAAATCCAACAACCCGTGGGTCGCAAAATGGATCATCCGAAACTGGCTTAAGAGCTCGCTGGTAGCTGCCTGACGATTCGCATCGAATCCAGTTCGAACCAGACGCTCGCTCTCCGGCACTAGCGTAGCCAGCATCGCCGCTTCCTCAGCCGCAAACGGCAGGCGGACAAAGTTCAACGCTTCATCGACGCCGGCATAACCTTCAAGGCGATCGAGCCCATCTTCGAACGCCGATGCGCCGCGGACCGCGCCGCTCCCTCGCACTCGCAGACGAGCAACACCCTTGGTCTGGTCTTCCAGGAACCTGGGGTCATGTTCCTCGACCACCGGATCGGCAAGCACTGCGAGGGTCTTCGGCGCGAACGGGCGGCCGGAAACCTCGTCTCGCACCTGCAGAAGCACCGTCAGTGAAGGCAGTGTGACCAGTTGGTGCGCAACCACAAGCGGCTGACTCCCGCCCGGCTCGATCAGCGCGGCAAAGGGAACGTAATGAAGCGCACCGTCGGGGATTATTGCAAGCGGCCGGGAACGGGCGATGTCCTCGATCGGAGCCAGGAGGGTTCTGCTCAATCGATCGCGCGCCGCCTTGAAGTCCCTGAGATTAGTTTGTGACCGCGGCGGCCTGGACGGGTCTTTGCGCGTTTTCGAGATCGAGATCATAGCCTTGTAGAACCTGTAAGCCTCGCGCTCAATCGCAGCCCTGCCGGGCAACAAATAACTGCTCAATGAATCGCGGCCGACGATCCAGAGGTAACTTCGCTCTTCACTGATGGAGTACTCGAGCGCAAGCGAGTCCGTGTCCAGCACCTTAGCTTGAAGTTCTTTGAGGCCAATCCTCGGGGATCGCAAAAGATTCGAATACTTTTTCGGTCTTTCAGCCGCTATCTGTGTGGCAGCCTCGTCCAGCTCGGCCGAGAGTGAAGTAATCTCGCGACCGACCGACTCGAGCGCCTGGCTGTTTTGCGTGAGCTTCTCCGCCCGGTTCTCGCCTTCCGAGGGCCTGGTCCGCGTGAGCTTGTACCTTGCCTCGCGCAACGCCATCTGCTGGAGCGCCTTTTTTCGCAGATTGACCAGAGCCACATTCTCCCTTTCAAGCAACTCCGCCGGGACCCCTTCGCGCAAATTGGCGCGAGACTCCAGGAGGGTCTCCGTCAGACTGCGCGCGCGCCCAAGCTCGCTGGCTTCGAATGCGGCGACGTCGTAGCCTGCCGCCGGCTCGCGCGCGTGCTTCTGCATCAGGAGGTCGACGAGCAACTCATAATTCCGATGTATCAGCCCAAAATACGAGGTCTTGAGATCCGCGCTCAGCATTTCCGCCCGCTGAGCTTCAACCGCTTGAATGATCTGTCGCACGTCGGAAAGAGCGCTATCGACCTCTCCAAGATACTGCTTGAGTTTCGCGATGTTGTAGAGCACCAGCGACTCTCCGGCGTGGTCGCCCGCCTGTTCCATTAGCGAGGCCGCCGCGTCAAGCTGCACCCGTGCTTCTCTGGGCTTCTTCATCCTCAGGTAGAGCGCGCCAAGACGAACCTGGGAATAAGCCCGCGCTCTCGGATTGAGCGACTCGCTGACCGCGGCCGCGCGATCGTAGCAGGCGCGCGCTTTTTCGAAGTTGCCGAGAGATTCGTAGATGAGGCCGACATCGATCAGCGCGTAGACCTCAACCTTTTGATCCTGGGAAATATGCGCGACGGGGATTAGGCTCCGGTAGATACGCAGAGCCTCCATCTCGTGACCCGCCTCAGCGTAAATGCTGGCGATGTGAAGTAGCGTGAGGGCTTCGTTTCTCGGGTGGCCCATCTTGCGCGATATGGCCAATGACTCCCTGAGGTTTGCCAGTGCCTGACCCACTTCCCCCAGCTCCTCATACAAAGAGCCGAGACCGTTGAGCGCCAGCGCCAGCGACATCCTGTCGCCATATTGCCTCAGCAGCGATACGGTTCTCTTGTACAGGTCCAGCGCCCGTTGCCACTCCGCTCTCGCGGTGTGGGCCAACGCTACGGCCTGGTTGATTCGTGCTTCCCTCACCGGATCTTGGGCTGCTCTTGCGAATGTGAGCGCGCGATCGAAGAACTCCTGCGCCTTGCTCACGCTGCCGGAATCCCCGTACATCAATCCGAGGTTTCTCGATGCGTCAGCCTGCCCGCCGAGATCTCCCTCGGCGCTCGACAATGAAAGTGAGCGGTTGAAATAGTCGATCGCTTTTGCCTTGTCGTTCTTTCCATAGGCAACCAGCCCCAGGTTGTTCAGTGCCCGCGCACGGCCTCGACCGTAGCCCGCCCGCTCGGCAAGCTCACACGCGCGTTGTGCGTGCGACTCACAGGTCGGGGCGCCCCGGTGGAACTCAATCTCCGCGACTCGGTTGAGAATGTCTACTTCCAGGGTCGCGTCGCTCATCGCCGAAACGATCTGCAAGGCACGCCGGTATCGACCGAGCGCTTCGTCCTGCTCGCCGAAGATCGACAGCACCTCACCGGCGCCGAGCAGCGCTCTCGCCATTCCCGCGTTGTCGCCGGCCTCCTTGAAAAGAACGGCAGCCGACCGGTATCTCTCAAGCGCGATACGCAGCGGTTCTTGCTTCCACTCAGAACGAAGCCGCTCCGCTTCAGCTAAAAGGTCGTTTCCCGTTCGGTTATTTCGTGGAGTTTGGCTAGTCCGGCTCAACAGCGGTTTCTTCTTGCCGGCCGAACTGCGTGTGTCGACGGCGTTCCTTCGATCAGAGGCGCCAGCACGTCCCGGAGTCGCGGGCCCATTCAAGAACAGGAGAGACAGGCAACAGCAGCACGCCGCCAATCGGACGCGCTCGAGTGGTCCATTACGCTTTTGACTCATCACCGCCCGCCATAGGTCGCTCTCAGGATTCGGGTCCAGCGCACACATCCCGAAGGATTCGAAATCCGGGCTAGTATTAATCGGGACTTGTTTAAAGATCAAGGAGGGTGAGTCGAATGAAATACCGCGCTCCGGCAGAGACTGCCTTCATGGATTCATTCAAGCGTCTGGGGAACTTCAAAAGGAAGGACATTGGTCCTTCCGTGGCAAGGTAACCCCGGGTCACACTGCATCTTCAGTCTCGGCCGAAGTTGTCGATGTGTAGCGGCTACCCTTGCCACAGAAGTTTTCAAAGTGCCTGTTGCCCGCACTGCGCAAGCCCGGTATCTGGCTGAGGTCGAGTGTAAGCGGTGCACCACTGTCGGGCAAACCGCGGCCATGACCTCGTGACGCGAGATCTTAGTCGCGGAACACGTTGTCACTTTCAGACTCGTCGCCGGCTACTGCGCTATTCGCTTTCTTTTTGGTAGATGGTTCAACCGTCGAACCAGGGTCCGCCGGGTTATCGGAGTCGTCGCCGCGCATCCAGTCATCGAGCATCCCTCGTGTCACGTTGTCCTCGGAGGGCGGCTCAGTATTGGCCTGGCCCTCGGTTCCCGTCTCACCGTACGCATCCGTTATCGGCCGTTGCCGCTCGTTTCCGCCTTTCTCAACATTCTCTGTTTTCATGCTTCCTCCGCGCGATCATTCTTTTCTCTGCGACTTCACGTCGCATCCATTAGTGACTCCTCGCGGCTGATTATTTCATCGGGTCGTAGAAAAAAGTGATGACACACCGCGCCGGCTGCGCGATACCCACGAACGTCCTTGATCGGGGAGCGTGAGAAGAAGACAGGCATGCTTATCGAATCAAGCTCAACCGAAATGTTATCTGAAGTGTATCCGCGGCGGCTCAGCAAAGGAGAAATTAGTGCCGGCCATTTGTCACTCATGGACAGGTGTAATCCAAATAACGTGACTGATAGCGATGAACAAGTAGCAATGATGGTCCGCTATCTGCTCGGACAGTCGCCGGATGAAGAGCTTGCTCAAGTCGAGGAGCGTTTCTTTTCGGATCGGACGTACTGCGACCAGCTTCTCGCGCTCGAAGACTCGCTTATCGACGACTTTTTGAGAGATCGCATGCCCATCGAGCAGCTAAACGCTTTCAATGAAACCCTGTCGCTTCGGCAAGACGATGTTCTGTTCAGCCGGGCTTTGGCTCAGGCGGTTATCAAAAAAAAACCTGAACGTCGCGCCCCTGGATCCAGGCGTCCAGTGAGTCCGTCTCAACGCATGCGGCTTGCTCTAAGAGCATCATTTATGTTCGCTGTGGCAATCGCCCCGCTGATCCTCCTGGTTGTCGCTCTCGCATTGCTCTTAAGAAACCAAAGTCTGAAGAATATGCTGTCGGAGACCGGGGCTCAGCTCGCCAGGCTTAAGGAAGAGAAGGAAACCGCTGAACGGGAACTCATCCAGGCTCGTTCGCAAACAGAATACTTGTCGCGCGAGATGCAGATCGAGCGAAACAAAGGAACCGACGCGAAGAGCTTGCTTCAGAAGGAAAGCCAGACTCAATCGGCCAGACGTTCGTCGGAGGTTGAGAGGATCCTCCTGAGCTCGGTGTTCATCAATCGAGGTGCTGGAAGTGCCATCGAGACAGTCCGAGTCTTCGAGAACGTTCGTTGGCTCCAATTCGTGATTCCGGTAAAGGATTATGACCGGTATGAGTTGTTCGGCATTGCGATCAATCCCGCCGGTCGGAAGGTGATAATTGAGAAACGGTCACTGACGCCCATTGCAGGATCACCCAATTTGGATGTGTTGATCAATGCCACCGACCTACAGTCGGGGGACTACGTGCTGACTCTGTATGGCGAAAGGCCGGACGGTCCGCGAACCCAAGCGGAACAGTATGCATTTCGGATAGTATTTCAATGAAGACCGGCCTGCAGTGACAGGACACGGCATCGATACTCGCGAAATAGTCGTGAGGCCGCCAAATCATTCGGGGGTTTGAGCGAACAGGCACGTTATCGAATGAGGCTGGACGAGGCAGGTTGGGCCGGTGATGAGCGGCGCTTCCGCCTCTTCGCAGATGTCGTCCGGCGACGCAAGGGAGGTGTCAATCCACCGCCGCCAGACAGCGCCTTCCTCAGTCGGCGGGAGTTCGAACGCAAGCGCCTCCCAATAGGCGTTGATCATAACGTGCACTATTCCGCATGCCGCCGGCCCCCGAGCCGTGAACGTGAAGGCCAGGCTGTGAGATTCGTGGCTCCAATCCGGCTGATCAAGCTTAACGCCGTGAATTTGAAGGTGAGCCTCACGTAGAAAATCCGCCAGCGTATCGCCCAGCTTAGTTGGCACGACCAGAACGAGGTGAAGGCGGTGGGAGATGAGCCGCTCGACGAAGCGGCGCACATCGCCGTGCCGTTCAAGAAGCGTCCAGTCGAACCAGCTCGTCTCGTCGTCGTGGCAGTAGGAGTTGTTGTTGCCCCGCTGCGTGCGCCTCACCTCGTCGCCCATCAGGAGCATCGGCGTGCCCATAGCCAGCAGGGTAAGCGTGAGGAAGTTCTTTACCTGACGGTTGCGGAGTTGCTCGACGGCCGGGTCTTTGGTCGGTCCCTCGACGCCGCAGTTCCAGCTTAAATTATGTTCGGTGCCATCGCGGTTTCCCTCTCGGTTGTTCTCGTTGTGCTTAACGTTGTACGAGACGAGGTCGTTGAGCGTAAACCCGTCGTGGCAGGTCACGAAGTTGACGCTTCGCTCGGGCCGCCACGTTTCGCCACCGAAGACGTCGGGGCTGGCGAAGAGACGGTGAGGGAGTTTTGTGACTGCTCCGTTGTCGCCCTTCACAAAGCTGCGTATGTCGTCACGAAACTTTCCGTTCCATTCCTTCCAGGCGTCGCCGACAAAGCTGCCGACCTGATAGAGACCCGCGGCGTCCCAGGCCTCGGCGATCAGCTTCGTCCCGGCAAGCACCGGGTCGGTCTCTATGTCCCAGATGACCGGCGGGTCCTGCATCGGTCGGCCCGCTTCGTCACGCGAGAGGATTGAGGCCAAATCGAAGCGGAAGCCGTCCACGTGCATCTCCTCGACCCAGTAGCGGAGGCTGTCGAGGATCATCCGGCGGACGACCGGCCCGTTCGTGTTGAGGGTGTTCCCGGTCCCCGTGTAATCCGAGTAGCGCGAGCGGTCTTGCTCGAGAAGGTAATAAACATCGTTATCGAAGCCGCGAAAGCAGAGCGTCGGCCCCGTCTCGCTGCCCTCAGCCGTGTGGTTGAAGACCACATCGAGGATGACCTCCAGGCCCGCCCGGTGCAGGGCCTTGACCATCTCGCGAAACTCGTCGAGTGGGCCGAGCGGGTCTTTGCGCAGACTGTAGCCGGAGTGCGGCGCAAAGAAGGAGACCGGCTGATAGCCCCAGTAGTTCTTCAACCCAGGCGGGGCGTCCTGCTCGTCGAACTGAAAGACGGGCATCAGCTCGACGGCAGTGACGCCGAGACTCTGGAGATATGGGATCTTCTCGATTAAACCGATGTAGGTGCCGCGCTTCTCCGGGGCGACGCCGGAACTAGGGTGTCGGGTGAACCCGCCCACGTGCATTTCATAGATGATGGTACTCGCCCAGGGGTGGTGGAGCGGGGCGTCTCCTTCCCAGTCGAACTTGCCCGGATCAACGACCACACTCTTCATTGCCGCGGCGGTGTTCTCTCCCGGCTCGCTGGCGGCGTGGCGGCTGTAGCTCGTGGGCACGACGACACCCTTCCCGTACGGGTCGAGAAGCACCTTACCGGGGTCGAAACGGAAAGCTCTTTCCGGCTCGAAAGGGCCGGCGACGCGGTAGCCATAGACCTGCCCCGCTCGAAGAGCGGGGACGAAGACGTGCCAGTAGTAATAGGTTCGGTTCTTCACCGGATCGAGGCGGATCGAGCGCGACGGCCGCGCGTCGTCGGCGCGATCGAAGAGGAGCAGTTCAACCGCGGCGGCGTTCCTGGAATAGACGCTGAAGTTGACGCCGTCCGCTCGGCAAGCGGCCCCAAGGGGGGAACTGCCGCTGCTGTTGATCCGGCTCGCGACTTCCGGAACCGGATCTTCTGATCTTCTTGATCCACTCACTTTCAGGTTACCTCCTGCGCCAGCACGGCCCGGCTCGTGGGCTCACCGGCTACCTGGCCGCGCAGGAGCACTACGTGCTGGCACCGTCGGACGAGCGCGTGCGATTTGGCCCAGTCGATGCCAGCAGCCAGTTCATGCTCGGCCGAAGACGCCTCAGCCAACAGCAAGGGCGTCACGCCCCAGCACAGGGCAAGCGCCCGGGCAGTCTGTTCGGTGCGCGTCAGGGCGAGGATTGTCGCAGTGGGTCTCCGATTGCTCAGCGCCAAGGCCGTGCGCCCCGAGTCGGTGGCGACCACGATCAGCGGAGCGTTAAGCCGTTCCGTAACCAGGTGAGCAGCATCAACGGCGGCCTCGGTGATCGGCTCGATCAGACCGGCCAGGGAAGCCGACTCGCCGAGCGGCATCCGTCCATCTGACTCCAGATACGCCTCGGCCTCCGCGCAGATCTGGCGCATGGTGGCCGCCGCTTCGACGGGGTATTCGCCGACGGCGCTTTCGCCCGACAGCATGACGGCGTCGGTGCCATCGAGCACTGCATTGAACACATCGCTGGCCTCGGCCCGCGTCGGGCGGCTGGAGTGCTCCATGCTGTTGAGCATCTGCGTCGCAGTGATTACGGGGCGGTGCGCCCGGTTGCACAGCGCTATGATCTTCTTCTGGATAGCCGGCACGCGCTGCGCGTCCATTTCCACGCCCAGGTCGCCCCGCGCCACCATGACGCAGTCTGTGGTGTCGACGATCTCCTCCAGATGCCGCACTGCCTCGGGCTTCTCGATCTTGACCACTATCCGCGCCGGACAGTTTCTCGACCGCAGTTCGCGCCGCAAACGGGCGACGTCGTCCGCGCTGCGAACGAACGACAGGCCGACGAAGTCGACATCGCCCGCGTGCCGTGCGGTCCAGTCGAGGTCATGCAGGTCCTTGTCTGTCAGCGACTCGACGGCCAACTGCGAACCGGGCAGGTTCAGACCCTGCCGCGAGCGGAGGCGCCCGGGGAGCGTCACCTTCAGCCGCGCCCGGCCGGGGGATTTCTCCGTGACCGTCATGGCGACCGTGCCATCGGCGAACAGGACCGTCTCTCCGGTCTTGAGATCGTTCGGTAGGTCGCGGTACGAGCAGGTCAGTTCCCGCACGCCGCCTATGGACGGCTCGGCGACGAGCGTAAATACCTCGCCCAGGGGGCACTCGACGAGGTCGCCCGTGATAGGTCCGAGTCGCATTTTAGGCCCGCACAGATCTTGCAGGATGGCGACGTGCCGGCGCATCTCGCGGCTCACCGCCCGGATATCCGCGAGCACCGCCGAGTGTTCCTCATGCGTCCCGTGAGAGAAGTTGAGGCGGAATACAGCGACGCCCGCCTCTATCAGCTCACGCAAGACCTCGGGCGAGCGCGAGGCCGGGCCAACGGTCGCCACAATCTTCGTCCGGTTCGGCGTCGAGTCATTGTTATTCGTGTCTGACATACCACCTCATCATTGCCACTACTTACTACTTCTTCACCGCCTTCTGCCGCAGCATCGCGGCGGCAAAGATTCGATCGACCATCTGCTGGGCCTCTTCCTGAATTCGGCGGAGATGCTCACGGTCACGAAAACTCTCGGCGTACAGCTTGTAAACGTCCTCGGTGCCTGATGGGCGCACGGCGAACCAGCCGTTCTCCGTAATGACCTTCAGTCCGCCGATCGGCGCGCCGTTGCCCGGCGCCGTCGTGAGCTTCGTGATGATCTTCTCGCCGGCGAACTCCACCTCCTCGACCTGCTCGGGTGAAAGTTTTTGCAGCACCGCCTTCTGTTCGGGCGTTGCGGGCGCGTCGATCCGCTCGTAAACGGGCTCGCCGAACTCGCGCGTGAGTTCCTGATAGAGTTCGCCGGGATCGCGCCCCGTGACGGCCATCATCTCGGCAGCGAGCAGGCCGGGGATGATGCCGTCCTTGTCCGTCGTCCAGACTGTCCCGTCGCGCCGCAGGAAAGAGGCGCCGGCGCTCTCTTCACCCCCGAAGCCGAGCGAGCCATCCAGCAGTCCTTCAACGAACCACTTAAACCCCACAGGAACTTCAGCCAGCCGCCGGCCCAGCCCGTTCACCACGCGATCAATCAAGCTGCTGCTGACGACGGTCTTGCCGACGGCGACAGACCGTGACCATTGCGGGCGGTTGGCGAACAGGTAGGAGATCGCCACCGAGAGATAGTGATTCGGATCGAGCAGCCCTTGGCTGCGGCTCACGATGCCGTGCCGGTCGGCATCGGTGTCGCTGGCAAAGGCCACGTCGAACCGCTCCTTGAGGCCGACCATCCGGGCCATCGCGTAAAGCGATGAAGGGTCCATACGGATTTCGCCGTCCCAATCGACCGTCATGAAACGGAAGGTAGGATCAATGACGTGGTTGACGACCTCCAGGTTGAGTCCGTAGCGGTCACCAATGGCATCCCAGTAAGCGAGGCTTGCGCCGCCCAGCGGATCCACGCCGATGCGAACCTTGCTCTCGCGGATGGCATCAAGATCAACCACCGACGGAAGATCGCGCACGTAGGAATTGAGATACCGGTGGCGATGTACGGTCGAAGCGCTCCACGCACGTTCAAACGGCACTCTCATCACCCCGCGCATGCCATCGGCAATCAAGGCGTTCGCCTGTTGTTCTATCCACGCGGTGACGTGAGTGTCCGCAGGCCCACCGGTAGGCGGATTGTATTTGAAGCCGCCAAATCGCGGCGGGTTATGCGATGGGGTGATGACGATGCCGTCCGCAAGCCCGCGCTTGCGACCGCGATTGTAGGCGAGAATCGCGTGCGAGATGACCGGCGTAGGCGTGTAGCCATTGTTCGCATCGACCATCACGTCGACTTCGTTTGCTGCCAGCACCTCCAGGGAGCTGGCGAGAGCGGGCTCCGACAGCGCGTGCGTATCCATGCCGAAGTAGAGCGGCCCGTCAATGCCCTGCTGTTTGCGATAGAGGCAAATCGCCTGCGTGATGGCGAGAATGTGCGCCTCGTTGAACGCATTATCGAGCGCCGAGCCGCGATGGCCGGAAGTTCCAAACGCGACGCGTTGTGCGGGTACTGACGGGTCCGGTTGCCTCGTGTAATACGCGGTCACCAGTTGGGGCACGTTGATCAGCAACGATGCGTCGGCAGGCTTGCCTGCGAGTGGAGAA
>Ga0134124_10000293_pt1 | contig 44369 bp, 59 predicted proteins | sample KB304_FD_96880 | JGI IMG/M metagenome (GOLD analysis project Ga0134124, IMG submission 96880) | Terrestrial soil microbial communities without Nitrogen fertilizer from Kellogg Biological Station, Michigan, USA - KB3-0-4 | ecosystem: Environmental > Terrestrial > Soil > Unclassified ...
CATGTCGAACTGGCCGACGGCGCCAATCTGGAACAGGAAGTCGTGGTTCGGGCAACGCTCCTGCGCGACCCTCAAGATCTTGCGCGGGTTGTCGGTCTGGCCGGGATGGAAGCCACTTTCGTAGTCGTTGTTGACGAGCTCAAAGCCGTGCCTGGTCCAATCGATATCGAAGGTGTCCGCGCGGTTCGCGTCGTTGAGCAGGTACTCGATATAGGTGTCAATCTCGTCGCCGCTCCGCACCTCGTCGGCGCCGATAATCTCGCCGTCCTCCGTCAGGATGCAGGAAGGCTTCCAGCCGTAGCTGTCCGGGGATGTGCGATATGCCTTCTGGGCACTGCTGTCCGTGATCCACTCGTCGCTCCATTCCAGCGCGTAACCATGGTGTTCCAGCCAGTCTTGCACGGGTTGCGACACGTGGTTCCAGTTGGCGAAGATAATGCCATGCTCCGGCGCGTCATATCCCGGCTCGCCGTAGGACTGACACCAATCCAGGTCACCACGTGTACGCTTTTCGAGAAGGCGTTGGATTGCTTGTGACGATATGTTCATGCTCTTATCCCCTTGTGTGAAGCTTGTGGAGTTTGTTTAGTCGAGAGTATAAAAAGTGTCAAGGATGCATGTCGGGGCGCGAAGCCTCGATTTTGGCGGCCATCACGGCGTCAAGTCGGAATGCGATCTCGTCCGCAAGTTCGTGGGCTACTTCGTCAAGATATGCACCGTCGTTGCTCTCGATGCCCCACAGTGCTTCACTGTCGCCGCTTTCATGCGTCACCACGACGCCAACATAGTGCCATTCGTCGCTGCACCATGCACGCAGATACTCGAAATCAGCGTCTACTGCGGCCGCGATGATTTCCTTGTGTGTTGGCGCGCGGCCCAAGGTTTGCGCCAGCTTTGCCTCATCGTCCGGGTTGAGGCCCCATCCGTCCCGCTTGGCGATCTTGAGTGTTTTGGCGACGTCATAGGTGCGGTAATAGCCACATTCCCAATGCAGGATCTTTTCGCCCGGCGCCTTCGGAGGCTTTGTGCCGTGCCCGAACGGGTGCCGCTTCTGCTCGGACACGATACCGTGTCCGTCGCATTCTTCCCACGGCGCACTGTGACCATCGTCATGCGGAAAGGCAACGCGGTAGGTACGTCCCTTGTGTTCGAAGCTTTCATCATAAAGTCGTACCATGTTCATTCCCCTTGCGTTTGTGAAGCTTGTGGCACTTGTGTAGTTGAGTTTTTATAGTGGGTCAAGGTTTTTATAGTCGGAGCTAATCACGAAATGTTACGAACCATCCGGTTCGTCCAGCTCTGGGGGAACGATGACATAGAAACCATCGTGCGGGAAGTTGCTGCTCGGCCGCTTGCGCTTGTAGACGCGGGGGAAGTTGAGCCACGCGTCCATTTCCTGCTCGGTGACGTGCGTGGGAAGCACTGCACGCTCACAGAGGCGTCGCACGGTCTCATATGTGTCCCGCTTCTGCTCAAGGGTCATCTGGGACCAGCGCGGCGTGTGGGTGCGGCGTTGACCAGCCTGCGCATTGCCCATGATGGCCGGCGCGGTCGAAGCCGCCAGGAGTTTTGCAGCAATGGCGTCGGGGATTGGGTGCACGCCTTTTTCCCAGTTTATCACCGCCTGCCGAGATACGCCGGCCAACGTGCCAACGTCTTGCTGCGTCATGTTGCGGGCTTTGCGCCAGGTTGTGAGCTCCTCGCCTAACATTTGTCAGTCTCCAGGGTTGCATGTAGGGTAGATCGCCTGACATTTGACCCCTAATGTAAGGTCAATGTCAACCTCAAAATGTAAGGTTGCAGGTATGTAGGTGGGTGACAACCTTGGTATGATTCGCTATGGCCCAATGTAGCAAGTAGCAAAAAGCACTGGGAGAGAGCAACTAGATACTAATTACTGTTTCTGCGATCGACCGACTGGTCAACCTTACATGGTGTAACCTAACATGACATTACACCCTAATATCTATCTATATAAAAATTGAACGATTAGGATGGATGGTAGACATGTGAAGTTCCTTTTCCCTTTTCTTTTCAATGGGATGGCACTCTTCTCTGCCCACCGGCTTTAAGACGATGTGATGCACGTGTCACACGTAGTACGGTATCCAGATACATATTTTTGTATAAAGACTGTAGTGTGATACCTCGAACTCGGGATAGCGCGGGGGCCAGTCCCCGAGTTTCGTTTTTAGTGACCGCATTTCCGTGGTCCACACACTATAAAATTCACCCCAAAAGGTTTTTATACTCCCCACCCGCCGCAGATTTTTATACCTCCCCCTCAAACCCTTTATACAAAAACCCACGCCCAAAAAAATCCGCGCGCAGCCACAACTTTTATACAAATAAGTTTTTATACCTGACAGACAATAAAAACCCCACCGCTCCGAAGAGGGTGGGGCAAAGTCAGCAGGGGGATGAATGCACGTGCCTGGAAGGGCACCACGCCGTGCAAAGAACGGGTCGTCCGGCGTGGCGCTCAACCCATAGGGGATGGAACAGGCAGTGTCAACGCGGTGCTGACGATCCGCAGCAGGTCGCCCGCATCGTTGAACAGCAGCATGTGCTTGCCGGTGGATGTCACGATCTCCAGCTGGTTCCGCGTCGCCGTGAGCTTCAGTCCGCGCGCCTCGATCGTCTGTGCCCTGATGGTGGCCACGTCGTTCTCCCGTCTTGACAATCGTCACACACTAGGCTCTGTTCCCTGCAAGTCAACAGGATGCAGCCCATGACCCGCCAGACCGTCCACCTCGCCTCGACGGCGCTCCGCTCCGCCACCTGGGACAGCGAGACCCAGACGCTGGAGGTTGTCTTCGTCAACGGGCGGGACTACACCCACGAGGGCGTGCCCGAGCACGTCTTCGACGCACTGGCGACCGCGCGCTCCGCGGGCAGCTACTACGCGCGGAACATCAAGGGGAGGTACTGATGGTAAGCAAAGCAAGACCGGCGAAGCCCAAGGGCACGGTCCGCGGCGACATGGCGAAGAAGCCGGTCAAGCCCGCGGTGCCGATGGGGCGGCAGATGAAGTCAAACAACAGGCAGCCGCGATCGAGCATGAAGACGGGCAAGTGATTACTTTTGTCAGCAGCAAAGGAAAATGCCATGACGATATTTGAAATAGTATGGTGTTTGACGCAGTTTTTAGGGGCAATATTTTTCGCTGGAGTCGCCGCTGCCGTGATTACGGTCGTCGCCTTCGTCGGTGTCACCATCATCTTGGGACCGATATATTATGTGTTACGCGAATTTGGGCTGACCTAAGTTTTTTGTGGAGGAAACCAAATGTCGATGCTTGATCTCTTGAAAACTGTCGGCCACGTAAAGCCCGGAACTGGAATGATGGTGGCAGAACCATTTGGAGCTGTGAACGCCTCGGAGGGAGGAGCCATCCTGCTTCCGGTCGGAACGCTACTTCAAGTCGGGATGGCAAACGGGAACAGCATCTCAGCCGTCGCCGACGTGGGCGATCGCCTGCAGCGCGTCTACATTATGGCTGAGCAGTATCACTGCTTGGCTCTTGAGCCCGAACGATGACAATACGTCGGGTCGGTCTCTTCCTGATCCTATGGATCGTCTTGTCAGCAGTGGTCACAAAACTGGCAGGGTTTTGGTGAACGTCGTTGGCGTCGCGCGAAAGTAACCGATGACCACTCCGGAAGGTACCCAGGAAGAACTGATCGTGCGCCTCGGCCGCGACCACCGGCTGGCGCACCAGACCCTGTTCGGACACAGGCATCCCGATGAGACACCTCCGTTTCACTACGAGATCATCGACGACCTGCACGGCCCGTCCCGCCGCGTTCTTGAACTCGCATTTCGTGGCGCAGCTAAATCCACCATCGCGGAAGAGTGGGTTGCCGTCGACGCCTGCTACCGGCGCTTCCGTAACCTTATCATTGTGGGGGAGAGTTTCACTCGCGCATCCGAGCGGCTACAGGCTATTGCACACGAGCTTGATTTCAACGAGCACCTTCGAACCCTGTTTGGTGATCTGCACGGACCCACCTGGAACGAGGACAAGCTCGTCCTGAGCAACGGCGTGGTGATCCAGGCCTTCGGCCGGGGCCAGTCGCTGCGCGGGACGAAGCACGAGGACGTCCGGCCGGACGCCTGCCTGATCGATGATGTGGAGGACGAAGAGAGTGTCAACACCCCGGACGGTAGAGATAAGACTGAGCGCTGGCTCATGCGGACACTGCTTCCGGCGCTTGCACCGAAGGCCAAAGTTCGAATGCTCGCCAACATGCTTGACCCGGATTGTCTTGCTGTGCGCCTGCGGAAATCTGGAATGTGGACAGTGCGCGAGTACCCTTGGGAGCATATCGGGCAAGAAGGCGATCGCAAGGCTACGTGGCCTGCTCGCTTCTCCCTCGAACACATCGACGCCACCCGACGTGAGTACGAGGCCGCCGGGATGCTGAACGAGTACCAGCAGGAATACATGGTGGAGGCGGTGGACCCCAGTGCCAAGACCTTCAAGACCGAGCACATCAAGGTGGAGCCCACCGCGCGCACCTGGCACCCGACCTGGGCGATGTACGACCCGGCGCGCACGACGGGCGTCAAGAGCGCGCACACGGGCAAGGTGGTGTTCAGCTGGGTCGGGACAAAACTGATCGTGTGGGAAGGAGACGGACAGCTATGGATGCCGGACAAGATCATCGACGACATGTTCCAGACCAACGAGACCTACGCGCCGATCGCGCTGGGGGTGGAGAAGACGGGGCTGGAGGAGTTCCTGATGCAGCCGCTGCGCACCGAGCAGGTCAAGCGGCACATGATCCTGCCGCTGAAGGTGATGCCGGCGCCGGTCGGGAAGATACCATTCATCAGATCGCTGCAACCATATTTTGCGGCGGGAGAAGTCGTGTTTGCCAAAGACCTCCCCGTCTTCAGGCAACAGTTGCTCTCGTTCCCGACAGGTCGCATCGATATCCCCAACGCGCTCGCATATGCGCTGAGAATGCGACCGGGGCTGCCGATCTATGAGAACTTCAGTCATGCGAACGTGTCGGACAGCGTTACAGTCTTCCGCCAGCAGCAGTGCTATTTCGCGCTCGGCGCCACTCGACAATACACCACTGCCGTGCTTCTGCAGCTGATCGGAACTTCACTCCGCGTATGCGCTAACTGGGTACTCGAAGGCGATCCAGGAACTACGCTCCCAGATATTCTCAGCGAGGCTCGCCTTGTTCAGGGAAACACAAAACCCGCCTTCTTCGCTCCCGCCCAGCATTGGGGTGCATACGACACCATCGGTCTGCAGGCAGCTTGCCGGAGAGCTGGGGTTACTCTGAGGGTTGCAGGCGACCCCACCCTCGGGCGCGAGGAGCTGCGCAAGAAGATCGACGCCCTGACCCACGGCCAGCCGGCGCTGCAGGTGTCACCGAAGGCGCGGTGGACCCTCAACGCCTTCGCGGGTGGGTACGCGCGCACCGTGAAGGCCGGATCGCAGGAGCTGTTCGGGGTGGCGGACGACGGGCCGTATAAAACCCTGATGGAGGGGCTGGAGGCATTTATAGCGACCGCGGTCTCCGGGGCGGTGGGGGATGGCGACACCCCGCGGAACTATGCTATAGATCCGGTCACCGGCCGAAAGTACCTCTCGGCCAAACCCACGGTGTCCGGTGACACGCAAGAGCTCAAGATCCAAAGCTGATCTGAAGGTCGTACCTCCGCAAGAACCCGGTCAGGTATCGCCCGGGGGTGCACAGCCGCCTGCGCAGCCCGAGGAGGACGCCGGGGCGAAGGCCGACCAGCAGGAGCGCATCGAGGCCGCGGCCAGCCGCGACGACGAACTCTGCACCGACGAGGAGATCCGCAAGCAGGTTACTGACCTTATGGAGAGCGTCGGGCGCGGGTTCCAGGCGCAGTGGGACCGCGGCAACGAGCAGCTCGACTACTGGGACATCTACGACCAGGTGCTGGGTCCGGGGCAGGCCTACGCTGGCAACTCACAGGTCTATCTGCCGATCGTGTACCAGGCGATCGAGGCGCGCGTCACGCGGTTCGTCAACCAGGTATTTCCCCGCTCGCAGCGCACCGTCGACTGCATCTCGTCCGACGAGAAGCCGTTCGACATCATGGCGTTGCTGGAGCACTACGTGCGCAAGGCGCGGCTGCGCACCCAGATCATGCCGGCGCTGATGCGCAACGGCGACGTCGAGGGGCAGTATAACATCTATGTCGGGTGGACCAACTCGTCGCGCCATGTCGTCTATCGCACGACGCCCAAGATCGAGATCGACGGCGAGGAGGTCGACGATCCGACCGTCGAGGACGATGACGAGGAGTTCGACGTCGAGGAGGTCGAGACCTTCCACATGTCGCCGACGGTCGAGGTGTTGGCGGACGCTGACGTGCTGGTGCTGCCGCACACCGCCAACAGCGTGGGCGACGCGCTGTCGAAGGGTGGCTCGGCGACGATCATCCGGCGCTGGAGCAAGGCGCGCGTCGAGCAGGCGATCGACGAGGAGGAGATCAGCGAGGAAGTCGGCAAGGACATCCTGAAGCAGTTCGGGTCCAGCAAGGACGAGCCGGGGCAGCCGAACCCGACCAAGAAACACGTCGACGCCGCGGGCATCTCGACCGGCACCGGCGGGTCGAAGGAGCTGACGCTGTACGAGACCTGGACCAGGCTGAAGATCGACGGCGAGCGCAGGCTCTGCCGCATCTACTATGCCGGCACCAAGGGCGACGTCGGCACTGAGGAGATGTTGGCGAGTGTCAAGCGCAACCCATACTGGAACGACAAGTGCCCGCTGCTGTCGGCTCCGGTAAAGAAGGTGTCCAACGTCTTCAAGGGCAAGAGCCAGGTCAAGCCGGTGGCGGGGTTACAGTATGCCGCCAACGATGTCTGGAACGAAGGCATGGACAGCGCCGCCTACGCGCTGATGCCGATCGTGATGACCGACCCGGTGAAGAACCCGCGCGTCGGGTCGATGGTGCTGAACCTCGCGGCGATCTGGGAGACCAACCCGAACGACACCAAGTTCGCGCAGTTCCCCGCGCTGTGGAAGGATGCGCTGACGATCGTGGCGGGCACCAAGACCGAGATCTTCCAGATCCTCACCGTGTCGCCGGCACAGATGCCGCAGTCGACCGGCGGCAAGACCAAGCGCAACCAGGCCGAGATCGCGCTTGAGCAGCAGGTTGACATCCTCTCGACCGCCGACGTGTCGACCAATCTCGAAGATGAGATCCTGACCCCGCTGCTGCGCTGGTTCGTCGACCTCGACTATCAGTTCCGCGACAAGCCGATCACGGTCAAGCAGTTCGGGCAGATGGGCCTGCGGGCGCAGATGCAGGAGGTCAAGGTCCTGCAGAACAGCCGGCGGTTCGAGTTCCGGTGGTGGGGCGTCGAGGCGGCGCGCGGCGCGCAGGCGATCCAGCAGCAGGTCTCGATGGTCAACGTCATCAAGGGCATGCCGCCGCAGTCCTATGAGGGCTACAAGCTGAACCTCGTGCCGGTGATCCTGTCGCTGGTGGAGAACACCTTCGGCGCCCGCCTCGCGCCCGAGATCTTCGAGAACATGAAAGCGAAGCTCTCGATGGACGCGGAGATGGAGAACGAGTTCCTGATGGAGGGGCTCGACCTGCCGGTGCACGAGCTCGACGAGGACCAGGAGCATCTGAAGACGCATCTCAAGGCGATGGTGCAGGGCGATCCCACCGGCTCGGTGCGGCAGCACATGCTGAAGCATCGCATGCAGATGAACCAGAAGATGCAGATGCAGGCGGCCTCGATCGCGCAGATGCAGGGCCAGGGTGGCGGTCCGGGCGGACCCCCCGGCGGGCCGCGGCAGGGCGCGCAGCCACAGGCCCCGCGCGGCAGACAGAACCCGCCGGGCGCGATCCACGCCGACAGGATGCAGGACCCGGGCGCAGCCCCAAGGAGATAAAACATGCGTAAACTACTGATATTGTTAACGCTGTTGCTCGGTGTCCCGCAGGCAAGAGCACAGGACTATGCGTTCGGCTACAACACATGTGCAGCGGGATTGGTGGCGAGCTGCGTGTTCAAGACGGCACCCGGCAATCTGATGGCGTTACGGGTGACGAATTGGGGCGCTGCAGGAGTGGTGTTTCTCGTCGACAGCGCGGCGGTGCCGACGTCGCCGAGCACGATTGCGCCAGTATGGTCATTTCCGATCCCGGTCGGAACAGCGACAGTGCCTACGAACGTCATCCAGACACTGTACTCGTCCGGCTTGTTGCTGACGAAGGGCATCACGGCACTGTGCAGTTCTACGGGAATATCGGGAGGCGTGCCAACCTACACCGCATCAGCGACTTGTACCTTCGAAGCGGAGACACGTTGATGGAAACCAATTTCAAGCAGTCGCTCGCGTGGGTCCGGCACTCCGAGGGCGGCAACGACGATGATGAGGCCGACAGCGGCGGCCGCACCAGCCGAGGCATCACCCAGCGCGAGTATGACAGCTATTGCCGGATGGCGGGGCTGTCGCACGGCGACGTGTGGAAAGCGCCGGACCCGGTCGTCGATGACATCTACCGTCGCGGCTATTGGATACCCTACTGTCCGACGATGCCGCCGGGCATCGACTACATGTTGTTCGACGACGGGGTGCTGTCGGGGCCGGTGACCGCGATCATGACCTTGCAGCGGGCGCTCGGTGTCGTGCCGGACGGTCACATCGGCATCCTGACCAGCGAGGCGCTCAGCAAGGCAGAGCCCAAGGCGTTGATCAACATCATCGCCAACGCACGTCTACAGCGATACGATCGCATCATTCACGCGCGTCCGAAGGACCTGAAGTTCAAGAACGGCTGGAGCAACCGGGTCACGTTCGTCCGGGAGAACGCCCATACCCTGGTGACGGCATGATCATCATCCGTCTCGTCTGCCACGACGACCCGCTGTCCAAGGCCATCCTCAAGGTCACCGGCGGCGAGGTGGCGCACGCCGAGGCGGTCATGTTCGGCGGGACAATAATCGGGGCCTTCGCGGAAGGTGGTGTGCAGGAGCGCAAGCTCGACTACGACGGCGGGAAATTCCTGAAGGAGATCCTGCTGGCGTTGCCGGCGGACGCGGAGATGGCCGCGAAGTTCGAGCACTGGCTGCGCGCGTGCCTGGGCGAGGCCTACGACTTCACAGGGCTGACGGGGTTCGCGCTCCCGACGGTCGACATGCACCGGGCGCACCATGCGGTCTGCTCGATGCTGATCCATAACGCGCTGCGCGGCTGCCAGTTCTTCTTTCGTCCGATGCCGATCCCCGCGCACAAGGTTGATCCGGTCTTGTTGCAGCAGGAGTTGCTGGCGCGGACGGATGTGCAGGTCATATCCCGCGAAGACCCGTTGTTCATCGCTCACATTGCGCAGGCGCCAAGTGGCTGAGAATTTTCTGGGGCTGGACTTCAAGGTGATTATCGCAGGCTGCTCCGGAGGGCTGTCGATCATCTACGCCATGAAAAAGCCGGAGCCGTGGGAACTTGTCGCCGGGTTGGTCGTAGGTGGAATGACAGCCAACTACGTCGCCCCTCACATCGTCGACCCTGCAGGTCCATGGCTCCTGTTCACGGCGTTTTTCGTCGGCATCGCCGGCAAGTGGATATGCCTCAAGGGGCTGGAGGTCATGAAGGACCGGGTCGCGTCCAAGGAATAACCAGCATGTTTTGTGACAGTTCCCCACTGGTCGTCTACGTCATGCGTGGCGTATTGATCCTCTGCGGCTTGCTCGTGATCGTGCTGATGCAGATGGCCGAGCACGACAAGTCAATCAAGCGCATCGACAGTCCCAGACTGCGGAATTACAGGCGCGTCGCGTTCATCGCCATTGCCGGATGCGACGCGGTGTTCATGGTGACCTTGAACCCGTGGGCGCTCATAACACTGTTCATCGTGACAGCGATATTGCTGGGGGTCGACATCGTCGGCCTGGGGCATCGCCCCACAGACACCGGACACAGGGCGGCCCCCGCGTCGGCGCGGAGGGTGCTGCAGCGCATATCCATCTTCTTCCGCGACAGCAGGGGCAGCAGATGACGGAATGGCTCCCAGACATCGAGCGGGCACTGACGGGCATCATTGCGCTGGTGGCAGCTGTTGCGAGTATCATCAACGCTCGCAGCATCAAGCAGGTTCACGTCTCGATCAACAGTCGCATGGACCAGCTGCTCAAGCTGCAGGCCGAGGCGTCCAAGGCCGAGGGCGCCGCCGACGAGCGTGCCAACCCTACCCCGCCCCGGAATTGACTTTTTATACAAAGCGTTCCATGTTCCCCCGGATAGCTCGCTTGGCAGGCGTAACCTGCCCCTCGACGCATACCCGACCGGATGGCCGTAAGCCACCAGAGAGGCGACCATGGACCTGCTCAAGAAGTACCTGCTCACCACCGCGATGCGCTTCGCCCCGCCGGACACGCCGGCCGATCCCGAGGACGAGCGCATCCCGGAGCCCGACCTCGACGATGACGAGGCGGTAACCGATCCGGTCGGGGAAACTGACGAGGAACGAGACAGCGGCGATGACGACGATCAGGACGATGACGGCGAGTTGGCCGCAGGGGGCGAGGAGCCTCCCGCCCGGCAGACGCGCGGGGACCGCACCGTCGGCGAGCTTCGCCGTGTCGCCCGCGAGCGCGCCGAAGAGAACGCCAAGCTTACCCGTGACATGGCCGAGTTGCGCGGTCGGCTCGATCAGATCAGCCGGCAGCCCGCAGCTCCCGTTGAGACCGCCCAGCAGCGCGCCGAGCGCATGGCCCTCATGTCGCCCGAGGAGCGGGCGATGGAGATGGTCAATGAGAGCCTGCAGCGCCATGAGCGCAACCAGCAGCAGATCACAAATCAGCTCCTGGACCAGAGCGACCGATCTTCCTACGAGGCCATGGCCGCGACCCAGCCGCTGCTCAAGAAGCTTGCGCCCGATGTCGAGCGGATGCGGACCGGCTTCATCCAGCGCGGCGAGCAGGTCCCGAACCGCGTCGCCATCGCAACCTACCTCATCGGCGAGAAGGTCCTGCAGCAGCAGGGCAAGGGCAAGCCTGCGGCTGCCGCTCGCCGACGCGCACAGCAGGCCCGGCCGGCGAACGGACGCGGCGATGTCGCGAGCCCGCGCCGCGAGCGTGGCCGCACCGGCGACGTCGTGGCTGACTTCGAGAACAAGTTTGGGGATGTCCCGATCTGAGGCGGCGCCAGCGCGTCGCCATAGCACTGGAGAGACGTAATGGCGACGAACACTGCCGCGCAGTTCAGTGGTGACGTAACCACCTATATCGCTCAGAAGACGCTGCCTCTGGCACGTCGGCAGTTGGTGGTCTACCAGTTCGGAGACCCGGCGACCCTGCCCAAGGGCATGGGCACCACCTACACGGCGAGCCGCTACAACCGCGTGCCGCTGCCGTTCGCACCGCTGGCCGAGGGTGTCCCGCCGCAGGGCCAGACCATGACCCTGCAGCAGGTCACGGCACAGGCCCAGCAGTGGGGCGACAAGGTGACGATCACCGATGTCGCAGAGATGACCATCAAGCACCCGCTGTTCAAGAAGGCGATCGAGCTTGTGGCGCTGCAGCTCGCCGAGACGATGGAGCGCAACACCTTCGTCAACCTGATGGCCGGCGGCCAGATCAACTACGTCAACAGCCGCGGCGCCCGCGCATCGCTGGTGGCAGGCGACGTGATGAACCCGCACGAGATCAACCGTGCGAACGCCATGCTCGAAACCCTCGGCGCGCCCCGCTACATGGGCGACGAGATCACCGACATGAAGATCGAGGCGGACGCGGGCGGAGCGAAGGCCTCGAACAACCCCCGCAAGATGCCGCACTACGTCGCGGTCGCGCACCCCTTCGTCATCGGCGACTTCTCCGAGAACCAGACCGTCATCACGGCGTGGTCGTACAGTGATCTCAATCGCCTCTACAACTACGAGGCGGGCGAGTGGCGGGGCATCCGCTTCTGCAAGTCGAACCTGGTCCCGTCGTGGACCGGGTTCGCGCAGATCAATCCCACCGCGATCGGCGGTGGCTCGCTGGCGGCGACGAACTACTTCCTGATCGTCACTGGCCAGGACAGCCAGAACCAGTACGAGAGCGCGATCTATCAGGTCTCCAACTCGACTGCGGTCGCTGCCAACGGGGCGTTGCAGTTCACCACGCCGAACGTGCCAGGCTTCACCTACTCGGCCTACGTTGGCACTTCGAACACGCCGTTCAATCTCGGGGTCTCCGCGCAGGGTCCGACCACCGGACCGCTGCAGGGCCAGGCCACGCAGCTGCCGGCGAACACCGTGATCACGATCACCGCGCTCGGCGCCTCGCAGGTCCCGCCGGCCGCGCCGGCCACCGGCGTCACGGTGTATCCGACCTTTATCTTCGGCCGGGGCGCCTATGCGCAGGTCGTGCTCGACAACGCGAAGTTCACGTACATGAAAGAAGCCGATAAATCTGATCCCCTCAATCAGCTTCGAGTGGTCGGTTGGAAGCTATTTTACGGCACGCTGATCTCCAACGCGCAGTTTATGCTGCGTTTGGAGAGTACGTCAGCCTTCAGCACTGCTTTTGGTTAAGTAGTGGACGGCGGCTCGCAAGCGATCGGGATCGTGTCCCATGTGACCGATCCCGACGTTGCAGTGGTGGCAGAGGAGGCCGCGGATTTGTTTGGTGGAATGACAGTGGTCGATGTGAAAGCAGCCGCGTCCCCCGGGATCGGGCGTCCTGCATATTGCGCATTGTCCGTTTTGTTCTTTCAGCATGCGATCATATGTGCCCGGTTCTACGCCGTAGTTGGCACGACGTTCAAGGTCGCGTTGACGTTCCGGGTTATTTGCCCGCCACTCGCGCGATCGCTTGGCAGCCTGAGCCTTTTGTTCGTCGCCTTGCATGTACGTCTTGTGTTTCTCGCCAGAGCATTGTTTGCAGTACACCGTGATGCCGTGTACGCTGCTCTTGGACTTGTGGAATTCACTGAGCGCCTTTTCAACCTTGCACTTCGGGCAGGTCTTGAAGCCGCTGCTGAGATCGAGGAAGGGTCTAGCCATAATAGGCTAGTATCAGTCTTTTAAAGGAAAGGCAAGCGATATGGCATTCCGTTTGGTCGTACAAGCCACTGTATATTGGGTGGGGCCCGGATTGGGCGTCATGGGCGGCGCGCTCTCGCCCACCCTTCCGAACGCGCCGGCAGGCGGCGCGCAGTCGATCGAGTTCGGCAACCAGATCGGGGGCTACAACTCGAACACCTTCACCTCGACGGACATCACCAACCTGCTTGCGTCGATGTCCACCGATCTGTCCGCGCAGATGAACGCGGCGATCACCCGCATCCAGAACTTCTCGACCGGGACGGGTTAACATGGCACTCGGCACGATGGGCACGACGGCCCAAACGTCGCTCACGTCCCGGGTGTTCGCCAACGCCATGCCTGCGGCTGACATCGCGGGCATCGCCAACATCATCAAGGACGACCTCAACAACCTGCACCCGATCTGGCCGGGCGCATGGGCACAGACGGGTCTCCTGTACGTGCCGAACCGTGGCGTGCTGCGGATGCTGCCAGGCGACTACGTTGCCGTGGACCCGGCGACAGGTTGGCCCATCATGGTGTCGGCGCGAGCCGCGGCCCAGAACCCACAATGGGTCCATACCTAGGAGATCGACTTGTCAAAGAAGCCCAAAGAGCCGCGCAAGATCCCCGTCGACACAGGCATCCTCTCCGCCGAGGACAAGGCCGCGATCAAGAAAGAGGCCGCGGCGTCCATCATCTCCGAGATGGAGCAGGACGCCCGTGACGCCTACTTCGCCAAGGAGCTGGCGGCGCTGCGGCGAGCACGCATCCCGGCTGAGCGGGTCGTCAAGGTGACGATGACGCTGGCGCCCTACATGCCGCATCTGCTGATCGACAACGATCAGTATTTCGACGGCTACACCTACGACGTCGAGCAGTCGCGCGCCGCGGTGCTCTACGAGCAGATGCAACGCTCCTGGGCACATCAGGACGAGATCGACGGCCGCAGCCGTTTCAACGCCTACCGGCGCCCGCGCGGCGATCGGATCGGGCCATCACACGAGGGAACCCCGACCCGTGGGGCGAACGGGATCGTAACGCTGGAGACCTAACTTGCTGGACACACCTGAAAGTCGCGATCCGGAGGCCGGCTACCGAGCCCCGGACGAAAAAGCCATGGCCTGCTCCATCACCATTACCACGCAGGTCGGGACGAACCGCTCGATCGTCGTGCAGACCTATCTCGATCGCGACGCGCCGCTCCGCGATTACAACGAACTCCTGGACAAGTTGAACAGCGCGACCGACCGGCAGGAGGCGAAACTGCAGGTTGAGAGCATGGAGGCCGACCTCGTTCGCATGGAGGTCAACCATGCCAAGCTGGTCAAGGACTATCAGGAGATCGAGAGCCGCGCGGAGAAGATGTGGAATGCGCGTGGCAAGAAGGGTGCGTTCAAGTTGAGCGAGCCCGAGCTGGTGCAGAAGACGCAGGCCATGAACACGATCGAGGCTGGTAAGGAGAACATCGCCCGGCTCAAGGCCGAGATCGCGAAGGTTCGGGCCATCGCCAACACCGGAGCCGACGAGGACTGAATGCCGCTGCAGGCCCAACAGATCGTAGCGATGGGGTGTCAGATCGCGAAGTGTCCAGGGTTCACGTCGCAAGGCGGGATCTTTCTGAACGCGACGCTGCAGGACTTCTGCCAGGACTACGATCTGGAGGCCGCGCTCGGCACCAACAACTTCTCGTTCAACTCGGCGGCAGGGCAGGGCTCGGGGCCCTATACGCTGCCGGCGGACTATCTGCGCACGCGGGTGCAGGACGGCAAGGACGAGTTCTTCTACACGATCAACGGGCAGCCTTACCCGATGATCCAGCAGACCCTCACCGAGTACGACTGGCTGGTGCAGACGTCGGGGTTCCAGAGTTTCCCACTCTACTACGCGACCGACCTTTCCGTCGCAGGGGCCCCCACGATGAAGGTGTGGCCGCCCGCGAACGGCAGCTATCCCTGCGTGCAACGGTACTTCAGGCTGATGCCGGACATCCCCACGCCCGAGACCAGCACCACGATCCCCTGGTTTTTGAACAGCAACATCCTGATCCGCTCGGTGGCGGGGCGGCTGATGGGGATCACCGGCGACAGTCGTGAACCTGACTTCATGGGGCTCGACCCCGAGAAGCATCCGAACAGCGTCTCGGCGATGATGAGCGCGTACCTGAAGAACGTCGAAGACCGCGAGGGCGCAGTGCACACCGTCGGCCGCGACCGACGGCGCTGGGGCAGATCGTTCGACAGGCTGAAGAACACGAAACAAATAGGCTGGTGATTATGAAGCGTCTCGCAGCACTCCTCCTGTTCTTGACATGCCTCGGTGTGGCGCCCGCGCACGCGAATTGTACGGCACCGTGCACCAAGGCGCAGGTCACCGCCGACATCAACACCAACTGGCCGGACAACACCACGCAGTCGATCACGCCCGCGCTGCTGCGCTCGACAGTGCTCGATCTCGTCAACTCGTACATGGACATCAACGGGGCGGCGTCGTTCACCTGCGGCGCGAACCTGTTCATGACGTCGATCGCTTCGCTGAGTTCCTATGGCTGCACGCAGCCCGCATTTTCGAACCTCTCGGGCACGGTAGGCAGCGCGCAGCTGGCACCGCCTTATACGCTGCCGAACACGGCGGCGCCGGGAACTCCCGCGGCAGGCAACGTGGTGTTTTGGGCCGACAGCACGGACATCACCCTTCATTCCAAGAACTCGGCAGGGACCATCGGGACGATGGTGGTGCCTCTGCCCGGTAGCGGAAATAACTTCGTGTTGGGCCTGTCCAACGCGGGCGGTCTGGCGACAAGCACTGCCGTTACCGGCGTCACGCCTGGGGGTGGTCTGGTCTCCTCGACCGTCGCCGCTTGCTCGCAGACGGCCATCTCAAATACGGGGACCTTGTCCCGAGCTGATTGCATAGATGCTCAGACCGGGACCACATATGCGATCCCGGACAGTGATCGCGGCAAGATAATCACAGCGTCAAACGCTGCGGCGCAGGCGTATTCGATCGCGGCGGCGACAGGGTCCGGAGCGTTCTTCGCAGGCTGGACCACCTTCATCGAGAACAACTCACCAGCGGACGCCGGAATTGTCACCATCACTCCGACGACATCGCAGATCTGTTCGCAGGGGGTATGCGCGGCAACCTATAAGATACAGCCCGGTCAATTTGCACGCATCACGTCCGACGGTACAAATTACCAGGTCACCGAGAACGTCGTCAGCGGGCAGATCCCGGGCGTAACGAACGGCGGCAACGCCAATGCGGGCGGGGTCGGGGAGTACCTGGAGACTGTCGTGGCCGTGGGGTCGGCGGTGTCGCTGGTGACAGCGACCCCCAAGGACATTACATCGCTGACCTTGACGGCCGGTGATTGGGACGTGTCGGGAAGCATCGAGTTCGTCACGGCTGCCACGACGAACGTGTCCGGCACATACGCCAGCATCTCGACGACACTGAACAATTTCGATGCTACGAACGGACGCATCGCCGGGGGACTGTTCACGGCTTTCGTGCCCGGAGCTTCAAACCAGGCGATCGCTAATCCGATCGGTCCACTGCGTTTTAATGTTACCACGAACACCACGGTGCATCTGGTTGCCGTGGCCAATTTCACCGTGTCAACATTGACAGGCTACGGGCTCATCAGGGCCAGAAGGATGCGATAGATGCACCCCACCTCCCGCTTTCGGCCCCTTTCAAGACGGGGTTTTGTTTCGGGTATAGCCTGTGTTGCCGCTCCAGCCCTGCTCATTCCGAAGATTGTTCGAGCCAGCAATCCCCCCAACATTCTGGACCTGCGCGACCTTCTCGACGCACGTTACGGCGTCGGGCTCTGGACACAGCGCACCGGCACTGGGGTCGGAACGGACATCGGCCCCGCGATCTGCGACGGGTTGACGACACTGAAGTCGCAATTTTTCGGCGGGAAGATATTCATTCCGCCAGGTATCTGGCTGCTCAATACGCCGATCCCGGCGTCTCTGCTATCAGGCAGCATCATCTATGGCCTGCACTCGCAGGCCTCAATCATCGTCTTCAACAACGCCGGCAACGCCGCGTTCTCGTTCAACGGGAGCGGCGGCGCGACCGGGGGTGGGATGCACGGGCTAGGCATCCTCCTGGAGAGCGGCCTCGGGAACACCAATTCCTACGCCATCCTCCTGAGCGGCGACACCGTTCGCCAACAGGATCAGACCGAGTGGCGGGACCTCTACATCACGGCGTGGGGTGGGTCGTCCTATTGGTGGGATGCGTTCCACATCGACGGTACGGCCCGATCACATCCGCAAGGCGTGAGGGTAGGCACGATGGACAATGTGCAGCTGTTCAACTGCCGCAACCTCCCCTGTTACATTGGCAACGCTGTGCAGTGGACGCTGAGCAATGTGGGCGCCTACACGAGCATCGGCCCCTACGGCAACACGATCATGATCGGCGGCGGGACGACGCATCTCTACGGTACGGGAATTAATGCGACTCTGAACATGGGCTCCACGCTAGACGTCATGATCAACGGCATCCGATATTCCTGAAGGGGGTCACATGCAGCAACGTCCCGTCTGGATACCCGAAGTTCGCGACCTGATCGGAATTTCCGTAATCGTCGCGATGATCAGCATGCTGCTCATCCTGTTACTGCGCCCAGTGACGGTGCCTGACAACCAGATGACCAACATCCTGATCGGCGGGTTCATGACGGCGACCACTGCGGTGATCCAGTTCTACTTTGGGTCGAGCAAGGGTTCGGTGGCGAAGGACGACACCATCAACGCTATCGCGGTGTCGCAGCAGTCATCACTACCCGTCTCGGAGCCTTCTGCTGTCGTGACGTCGACGGTGACCTCGACATCGACCCCCGCGCCGGCCACCAAGCCGGCGGCGCCCGCGACCTCCCCGATTGCCCTGCGACCGTGACATAAAAGTCACCATCGTGATTTATTTGGGGCGTAGCGTGCGGGCCTTGTCAACATGAGGGACACCCGATGAAGAAGCTTCTGTTCGCGGCCGTAGCCGCCCTGATCGCACTGCCGGCGTTCGCCGCCGATGTTCCGCTGCCGCCGGCCAAAGCCGTGCCTCTTGGCTATCCCAGCACGCGGTGCGGGTTCTATTACGGCGTCGGCACCGGCGGCGCGGCCTCTGCGGTCGACGGCGCGGTGGTCGGCACCCAGATCGTGCAGGGCGAACTCGACGCCATCGTAGGCTACACCTGTCCGTTCGGCCAGACCGCGTTCTGGTTCGCGGAGGGGTCGGTTGGCTACAACAACGTCAACGGCTCGGTCAATGGGTTCGCCCTCAGTGGTCCGCTGGTGCTGATGCAACGCGCGGGTGCGGGCTCGCCGATCAGTTCACTGATCAACCCGTTCGGCAGCAGCCTGTCGATGCCGACGCTGCCGCTCCTGCCCGCAGGCGTCACGCAGATCTACGCGCAGCCCTACCTGTTCGCAGGTGTTGTGGAGCAGGACATCTCGGCGCGATCAGGGCTTGCGGCGAACCGGCAGTGGTTGATCGCGCCCATGATCGGTGCTGGCCTCTTGACCCGGCTCACGAACGGTGCGGTGGTGGACACCTGGGCCGGGTGGCAGATGAACTCCCAGTCGTTTTGCCCCGGCGGCAGCGGGACCTGCGGCAAGCTCGGCAATGGCGGGCGTGTTGGGGTATCGTTCAAGTTCTGATACAAGGGACGGATGAATAGCCCACTACCAGGGAAGCCCCTCGTCTGGTCTCCTAGAGGGACTTCCGACACGCTCGACGCCTCCACCGTGACGCAGGGGGCGATGTCGGCGCTGCAAAATCTCGTCCCCGATCCCAGCACCCGCAACCTCTGGCAATGCCGTCCAGCTGCGTCGGTGCTGATCGCGTTCGCCGGCAGCGGATTTGATAGCCCCTTCAGCTCGGGGTTTTCTTCCGGGTTTGGATCAGGCGCACCCGGGATCGTCGCAAGCTTCATTTCTTGCATGAAGGTGATCGGCACGCGCGTCTACGGGATGGTCGCGACGACACGCAATGCAGGCAAGGACGAACCGTTTATTTTCGACACCGTGACCAATACGTTCCTGCCGATCACGGGCGTGACCAATGCCAACTCACCGACCAGTCCGCAGACAACGGGGGCATGGAACCCACCGACCATGGACCTGATCGGGAGCAAAATGATAGTCGCGCATCCGGGGTTCACGGGCGCGGGGGGCGTGTTTTTCGGTGTGATCGATGTTACCAATCCGGCGGCGCCGACGTGGAGCGGCACCAACACGACACCGAATGCGCTCGTCGCGCCGCCGCAGTGGGTGATCAACTTCAACGGTCGCTGTTTTTTTCTGGTCAACCCTACGGGGTCACAGCCAGGCGCCTACATGTCGGACCAGCTCAACCCGACGGTAATCACGAACGCAAGCCAGATCCTGACGTTCGGCGACAACGTCCCGCTGACATGCGCGGCGGGGCTGCCATTGGAGAACCAGCTCGGCGGCATCATCCAGTCGCTGATGATCTTCAAGGGGGTGACCAACATCTATCAGGTCACCGGCGACTTCTCGCTGACCAACCTCGCGGTCAACGCGCTCAACATCGCGACCGGGACTAATTCTCCGAACTCGCTGGCGACGACAGCGAAGGGCATCGCATTCGTGGCGCCGGACGGGATGCGCTTCATCAACTTCGAGGCAAGGGTTAGTGAGCCGATCGGCACTGACGGCGAGGGCGTCACGGTGCCGTTCATCAACGCGCTGGTGCCATCACGCATCTGCGCGGCCTACTCCAGCGGCCTTTATCGTGTGCAGGTCCAGAACGGCAATGCGATCGGCGCACCGTCGCAGCAGTTCTGGTACGACACGTCGCTTGAGATCTGGTCAGGGCCCCACACGCAGCCGGCCTCATTGATGGAACCATTCGGCGGGACGTTCATCGTCACGCTGCAGAATGTCAACGGCACGCTGTTTCGGAGCGATCCGGTGCAGTCATCGAGCAGCACGTTTGTCGAGAACGGCACGCAGTTGCAGTGGCAGTGGACCACGCCGATGTTGCCGGACACCGACGAGATGGCCGAGGTGTCGATGATCGAAACCACGCTGCACATGGCGCTGGTCGTCAGCAACCCCATCGCGATATTCGCACAGGATCAGAACGGGACGGTTCTCGACAGTGTCACGATCACGCCCGTCGGTTCGCCGACCCTGTGGGGCGTGTTCACATGGGGGCAAGCCTTGTGGCAGGGGGCAGGGAACGCTCTATATCCACGGCACCTCCCATGGCATTTCCCGATCGTGTTCAGGCGCATGGGCATCTCGGCAACCGGGTCCAGCGTGGCCGGGGTGAAAATCGGCAGACTGCATTTGCGCTATCAGGTTTTGGGTTACCTCCAGCAATGAGAATGACCATGCGACGACTGCTACTCTCTGCCCTGCTGTCCCTCTGGACGACGGCGTCCGCGCTGGCGGGCGTGACCTGTGTTCTGCCATTCAACCTGCAGAACAACACCACGGCTGACGCTACGCAAGTGATGGCAAACTACAACGCGCTGGTGGCTTGCCTGCAGTCCGCGGCGGCTGCCGGAGCCAATAGCGACATCACGTCGATCATCGGATTGACGACGCCGCTGTCGATCGCGCAGGGCGGGTCGTCGAGCTACATCGGCGGAACGTCGACGGGGTCGGCGAACGCGCAGGTCGTAGCGACGGTGACCCCGAACGGGTTCTCATTGTCGGCGGGGAAGCGCGTTATTTTTCTCGCGGGCTTCACCAACAACGCGGCGACGCAGATCAATATCGGCGGCACGGGTCTCACGAACGTCTTCAAGCAGTCGAGCGGCGGGCCGATCGCCATGACCGGCGGGGAGATCATCGCGGGCCAACTCTACGAGATCATCTATGACGGCACGCAGTACGAGATCCTGCCCTACGTCGCCGTCGGATGGGGTCTGACCGGGGCACTCGGCGGCCCCTCGATAGCAACCACCAATCCGCCATACCCCGCAGACACGGCGGTCAACCTGCAACTCAATGCCTCGGTCGGGTCGAACCTGCTGACAGTGGCGATCAAAAATAACAGCGGAACCGACCCGTCGACGACCAACCCCGTCTTGCTTCCTTTCCGAGACAGCTCCGCGACCGGCAGCGGAGCGCCCGTATGGGTCGCGATCACCTCGGCGCTGTCGATCAACACGAATGCCGTAGGCGCATCCATGGGGTGCATCAGCGGGAAAATGTGTCGGCTGTGGGCGGTGGCGTTCAACGATGGCGGGACGCCGGTGATGGCGTTCTTCAACGCGCTGAGCGTGTCGGGATCGACAGTTACGATATGTCCGTTCAACCCTGCAATAATATCGAACAGCACCGCGGTGTCAGCGGCCGCGAACCTGGCATGCACTTTTTACACACCCAACGGCACCACAGTGACGTCCAGAGCGTTCGTGGTCCTGGGCTATGTGGATATTTCGGAGGCCACGGCCGGGACCTACATAACAACTCCGTCGGTCGTGCAGTTATTCACCCCGGGCATCCGGCTTCCGGGGGTGCCAATTTCCACGGTTGCCTGCGCGTCGGCGAGCTGCGGGATCACGCCGACGTCGGCGGCAAATCCGGTGAAAGTGTCGGCGAACATTACCTGGAACCCTCAGACGACGCTCAACACGAACTGCAATCTGGTACGGTCAGGACCCACGACAATTGCCACGATCAACATCGGGGCGCCAGGTAATACGATCGACGTGGCATGCAATTTTGCGAGCATTCTGGACACCCCCGGTACGGCATCGCCACTTACATATGCGGCCTCGATGACGACGGGCGTCGGTGTGGGGACGTCGAATTATACGCTGGAAGAGATCATGAGGTAGTGGTTTGCGCTTTTTACGGGGAACTGCTACCATCTCCCGGCGCATCGCGGAGCCACCGCCCTACCTACGGAGAGCATGATGCTCAAGAAGCTTGCAGTCGCAGCCCTCGCCTTCCTGCTCTCCGTGCCGGCCTTCGCGGGCGGTGTGCCCCAGATCCCGGCAACCTCACAGTACAGCGAGCCCTCTCAGATCGTTGGTACGTTGAACGCCTTGATCAACCAACTCAATGGCAACGGTGCGGGGCTGGGCGGGTATGCGACGCAGCCGGGCGGGGTAGTCAGTCTCGGGACCCAGTGCCAGAACGCCGCGGCGGGCGCGTCGCCGCAGATCTGTAACGGGCAGCGCGGCATCGTACTGTTCACCGGCATCACGGTGGCGGCGCCGAACACCAACCAGACGTTGACCATCACCAATTCGACCATCACGACGACGTCGGTCTGTTGGGCCGGGTTTGTCACTGCTTTCACCGCCGCCACGACGATTACGGTGGGCCAGATTGTCCCCACCGCGGGGTCGCTCGCCGTGTCCATCGGCAATGACGGATCGGGCACCAACGCGGTCACCACGGGCACGCTCGCCTTCAACTGCTTCAACTGAGGAGCCTCACATGCCGCTGCCGCAGGAACCCGTCGCCGACCCGTATGCCGGCCGAGCCGCACCGCCTCCGCCCGTGATCACTGACGTCCCGCCGTCGCGCCCGCGCACTCCCGCCGAGCAGGCGGACTTCAATGCGCGCGTGCAGGCCACGATCGACGCCAAGCGCATCGAGAGCGAGAAGGCCGAAGTCGAAGCTGCGGCCGCCGCGCAGCACGACGCCCGCGTGGCCGAGATCGAGGCCGCGAAGGACGCCGAGGACAAGGCAGCGGCGGAGCGACAGGCCGAGGCCGAGAAGCAGGCGGCCCGCGCCGCGCATCCCCACAACCAGCTGCGCAGCATCCTGCAGGGTCTACAGGCGCCCACCGCGCTCGACGTCAACGGCCGGCTCGGCGCGCTGCAGGTCGCGGTGATCCGGCTGATGCAAGTGATCCTACAACACACACCACCCCCACCGGAGGACGACAATGGCGAAAGGATCGAGCGGCGGGATGCTGAAGGGTTTGACGAACAAATCACCCCCGGCGTCTGACAGCAGCATGAAGCTCGGCAAGGAGAGCGTGAACAGTGAAGCCACGCGCTCAGAGCCGTCACCGCAGCCCACCCCCAGCGGCGAGCGTTGCGCCTGACGCGCCGCTCGGCGAACATGACGGTGTGACCTTCCGGAGAGAGCGGCTCGGGCCGATCCTCCGGGAGATTTTGCCGATGCTGCGCAAGGACTGGGAGGAGAACGGCATTGACCGCGAACGCGTCCCCTTCAGCCTCGACATCGATCGATACCTCCAGTACGACCTCGTGGGGGTACTCCAAATCGTTACGGCACGCACTGTCTCACGGTCTATGGTCGGATATGTCTTCGCCGCCGTGCATCCCCACATCGATCACTCCGGCATGGGATGGGCGCTGCTCACCTGGTACTGGCTCTATCCTGAATTCCGCGGCGGCGGGGTCGGAGACGCAATGATCGACGCGACGGAGAAATTCCTTCGTGAGGCGCGGGTCAGCGTGGTCGAAGCGACGGAGAAAATCTCGGCGCAGCACGGGTTGTTTGGGCGTCGTGGTTACACTGCTACTGACACTGTGTGGCGCAAGCTGCTGGAGAAATGACATGCCGTTCGGAGGCCTCTTCTCGCTCGGCGGCGCGCTGATCAGCGGAGGCAGCGCGCTGGCCGGCATGTTCGGCGGATCGCCCGCGTCGCAGGTGCAGATGCCCCCGCAGTATCAGATGCAGAACATGGGCGGCGCTGACCAGAGCGCCTACGGCGGCATCGGCAGCCTCGGCCAGTACAACGTGGCCGCACAGAACCTGCCGCAGTACCAGCAGATCATGCAGCAGGGGATCAACAATCCCTACGCGCAGAGCTACCAGCAGGGCGCGAACATGACCGGGCAGGCCGGCATGGCGAGCGGCGCAGGCATCACAGGCACCGCGCTGAACCAGCTCGGAGGTGTCAACGCCTTGATGTCGATGGGCTTCGACCCACAGAACGCGCTGTATGCACAGACGCAGAACCAGAACCAGCAGCAGAACGCCGCGATGCTCGGCCAGTCCGGGGTGGCGGGCACGCCCTATGGGCAGGGCGTCGCAGGCCAGCAGAACACCAATTTCAACATCGACTGGCAGAACCAGCAGCTGCAGCGCGCGATCAGCGGCGCGCAGGGTGCCGGTGGCCTGCTCAACTCGATCGGTGGTGCCACCAACACCGGCCTGAACCAGATGCAGACTGGCGCGGCGCTCCCCTACAACACCGCGCAGGGCATCACCGGCAATCAGCTCGGGCTGCTCAGCCAGGGCGGTTCCTACGGGCAGATGGCCGGACAGGGTGCGCAGCAGCAGATCCAGGACTATCTGGCGTATCTCGGGCAGGGCACCAGCCAGCAGGGCGTGAACAACCAGGGCGCACAGATCGGCCTGCAGCAGGCGAACCAGGGCTTCCAGCAGAACCAGGCCATGGGCAGCCAGCTCGGCGGCGCGCTCGCGGGTCTCAGCAAGGGCTGGGGTAACTTCGGCGGTGGTTGGGGCGGCATGCCCGCGAGCAACGTGGGGATCTGATCATGCCGGGCGGGCTGGGCGGTGCACTCTCGGGGCTCTCAGCTGTCTACGGCGGCTACAAGCAAGGGGAGATGGACGAGTACAAGATCGACGATCTGCGGCGCTCGGAGCTCGCCAAGGTCGCCATGGGCAATGCCCTCAAGATGCTTGGTGCTGGCCAGCAAGGCCAGGGGGGTGGTGGTCTGCCCCCCATGCAGCAAGGCGGTGGAGGCCCCGGGATGCCCCCCGGTGGTCCGCCGCAGATGTCCCCGGCAGGCGGTCCAGCGGGCCCGGGACCGGGCGGCATGCCCTTCCGACCTGGTGGACCCCCGCCAGCTCCGGGACCGGGCATGCCGCCTGCTGGGGGACCTCCGATGGCTTCGGGAGGGCCTACGCCTCCGCAGATGCAGGGTCCGGGGATGATCCCCGGCGGCGCGCCGGCGCAGGGCGGAGGCATGCCTGGAGGCGGGATGCAGCGCCCGGGAGGGCAGGCACTCGACTGGCGCCAGCTGGTGCAGGCGGTGCAGCAGTCGAACCCGAACATCAAGCCCGACGTGATGGCGGAGGCCGTCAACCAGTTCCTGCCGATGATGAACGCGCAGTCGCAGCAGGAGTGGCGCATGGTGTCGCTCCAGCTCCGCGAGCAGGCGCTGCAGCAGCGCGAGGAGCAGTTCAGGCAAGCGGAGAGTGGACGCAACACCCGGGCGTCCGAGAGCGCGAACACGCGGCGCGATGTCGCCACGATCGGCGCCGAGAGCCGGGAGAAGGTCACTGAAAAGCGGCTCGACCAGCAGGACAAACAGTTCCAGCAACGCGAGGCACGATTGCAGGAGAGCTTGAAGCTGCGCGAGGACACCGCCTATCAGCGGCTCGAACAGCAAAAGCAGGCCGCGCAGCAACGCGCCGAGGCGTCGAACGGCCGACAGGGCTTGGCTGAACTGCGTGCATCGATCGACGCGCAGGACAGGCATGTGCGCACCAAGATTATGGCAGCGTCGGCCAACAACATCATGAAGTCTGAGGAGAAAAAGAAACTGCTCGATCAGGCCGACAAAGAGTACAGTGATCAGATGGAGATCCTGCGCAACCAGTTCGGCGCCAAGAAAGGCGGGGGCACGCAACAGGGTGGCAAGCCTGTGAGCTCCAGCGGTCCGAGCGCCGACGCAGTGACGATTGTGCAGACCCCCGAGGAAGCTGAGAAGCTGACCCCGGGCACCCGCTACAAGACCCCTGACGGACAAGAGTTCACGCGCTGATGGCCGAGTGGCCCGGCACGCCGGTGGCGCCTCCGGCACTCCAGTGGCCCGGTACGCCGGCAACGCCGAACGCGGCGGTCGCGCAGCGCTGGCCGGGAACACCTGCGAGTGTGACGGCGCCGTCACAGAACACGGGGGCACAACAGCCTCCGGGGGCGCCGGCCCTACAACCTCCTGCCAAGGACGTCGGCGCCCCGAACTCTCCCCAGGGGCGCGGCATCTGGCAGGCGATCAAGGACTATCCTGCGCATGTGCTGGAGGGTATCACCAGCCTACCCGAACGCGCGATTAAGGGTGCCGCGGAAGACTTCCAGAACCGTGGCACCGGCGCCGAGCCACAGTCAGTCGGACCTGCCGTCGAGACCGCGCTGATGACTGTCGGCACGGGCAGCAAGTTCATGCCGTCGAAAGGCGCAACGCCGCGACCTACTGTCACACCGGAAACATCCGTACCTGCAGGTGTCAAACTCACTGAGGCACCCGAGGGTGGCATTTACACACCACAACAGTTCAAGCCCGGCGAGAAGTATTTCAAGGCGCTCGACGAGAAGGGCCAGCCACTCGCGGAGATCCTGGTCAAGATCGATGGTAAGACCGCGCGCATCGAGGACATCCTGAACCCGAACGCACCACGCGAGGAGGGCATCGGCTCGATCGGCAATACGAAGTTGCGCGAGATCATCAAGCAGTTCCGCGCGCAGCACCCGGAGGTCACGGAGATCACCGGCGAGCGGATCAGTGGCGCGCGGCAGGGCGGCGAATACAGCCTGCTCAACAAGCCTGCGGAGCAGAAGGTGAAGCTGCCCGAAGCGCCGGCAGCCGAGACGAAGGAGGCGCCGAAGGCCGAGCCTGTCGGGGCGCTCGCCGCCGCGCGCAACGCCGCCAGCACGATCGAGAAGATATTCAGTCCGGAGACGGTGGATGCCAGCGCGAAGAACGCGGTCAGCATCATTCGCGAAGCCAGCGGCAAGGCCGCGCGCGACACCGAGACCACCGCGGCTGCGCTGGAGCCTGCCTACAAAAAAGTCTCGGCGATGCCGGTGCAGGACCGGCTCGACTTCCTGAGCTACGTCGAAGGGCGCAGCGGACAGTATGCCGGCACGGAGATGCGCGACCCCGCTCTGCAGGACCTCGCTGACACTATGCGGGGCGCGTTCGAGCAGCGCATGCGCAAGCTGCAGGCGATGCCGTCGAAGGCGCAGGCGAGCTTCATCGAGGACTATTACCCGCACTTCTGGAAGGACCCCGGCCAGGCGCAGCAGGCAGTCCAGAGCGGCGGTATGTCACGGCAGGGCAGCGGCGCCTCCCTGAAGAAGCGGACGGTGCCGACGATCGCCGACGGCATCGCCATGGGGCTGGAGCCGGTGACCACCAACCCGCTCGAAGCAACCATGCGGTATGTCACCAGCATGGACCGCTTCATCGCCGCCACTGACGTGCTGGAGACCGCGAAGAACGCCGGCACCGTGAAGTTCATCAAGCCGCAGGTCATGGGCGCCAGCGGACACCCCAACAGTTTCAAGATACCGCCCGGGTATAAAAAGCTGGAAGGGCGTGGCTCCAGCGACGCGACCGGCGGACAGGCATATGCTCCGGAGGGCTTTGCGCGGGTCTACAACAACTGGATCAGTCGGGGCTTCCATGACGTCGACGAGGCGCTGGGGAACGCCTACGAGGGCGCGCGGCGGGCGTCGAACAGCATCACAGGTCTGGAGCTCGGGCTGTCGGGCTACCACACCCTGACGATGGCGCAGGAGAGCATGGTCAACAGCGTGGCGAACGCGGTGGGCTACGCCCGCGCCGGCAGGCCGATCGAGGCCGCGAAGTCGCTGGCCAAGGCCCCGGTGGCGCCGGTGACTTACGCCATGAGGGGCAAGAAGATCCAGGACGTGTATCTCGGTCTGCAGCCGGGCACGAAGCACATGGCCGAGGTGACGGACCTGCTGACTGCGGCCGGCGGGCGTGCCAAGGGTGCCAGCCACTCGCCCGACTACGAGTTCTCCAAGACGGGCTCGTACTGGACGGCGTTCAAGCGCGGCGCTCTGAAAGGACAGATGGCGGCCGATCGCGCTGAGGCGATGGGCTCGCCGCTCGGTGCCGCCAAGGTCGGCTTCCGCCACATCGGCCGGATCATGGACACCGTCGCGCAGCCGATCTTCCAGGTCTACATCCCGAAGATCAAGAATGGCGCATTCTACGAGAACATGTCGGCGTGGATGAAGGAGCATCCGAACGCGACACGAGAGGAACAGATCTCGGCGGCGCGGCAGGTCTGGGACAGCATCGACAACCGCTTCGGTGAGTTGGTGCAGGACAACATGTTCGTCAACAAGATGATCAAGCAGGTGGGGCAGCTCAGCCTGCGATCGTGGTCTTGGACCGTCGGCAGCGGGCGCGAGATCGCCGGCGCAGCGCGGGACGTTGCGCGGGCTCCCCTGAAGAAGCCGCAGGGCATCGGTCCGAACGATGTCAGGTGGACCCAGAAAATGGACTACGCGATCGCCTTGCCGGTGGTCTACGGCACGCTCAGCGCCATCTATCAGGCGTTGAAAACCGGGAGGCCTCCGGAGAGCATTCAAGACCTACTGGCGCCGCGCACGGGCGGGGCAGATGCAGCGACCGGCGAGCCCGAGCGGCTGATCATGCCCGGCTACATGAAGGACGTGTTCGGGTTCTACGAGCACCCAGTAGATGAGATGACCAACAAGGTCGCGACCGCTCCGAAGATGGTGGGGCAGCTGGCCGAGAACCAGGACTGGCGTGGTGATCCGATCTTCCCACCGGACCCCAGCGTGCCACAATGGCTGACCGCGTTCTGGAACTACGCCAGCCAGAACGTCGGGCCGATCAGCGCGCGGGGACTTGCGAAGGGTACGAAGTCGGGATCGAACATCTCCAGGATCGAACAAGTGCTGGGTGTGCGCCCGGCGCCGCGCTACTTGACAGACCCCGAGGGCTTCGAGCAGATGATGAAGAAGATCCGCGAGGGCAAGTGGAAGCGGAAAGAGAGCCACGATCGCAAGCAGCAGAACCTCTACGAGGAGTGATATGAGCCAGCTGGACGAGTTTGCCGACAACATCGATGATATCGTGGCGGGCCACAATGCCCGCTTCGCCAAGCTGAACGAAGCCAAGCGCAAACTGCAGGCGCAGGGCGACGAGATCGCCACGGGGTGGGAGAACTACTTCCTCAACGAAGCGAAGAAGCTGCAGGCCGCGCAGGCGGCGCTGAACCGGATCAGCAACGCCCCTTTGTCTTCGAGTTCGCCGGCTACGCCCAAGGTCAGCGTGCTCTCTGACGTGCCGAAGATCGCCAATGGATGACATCATCCCGATGTCGCAGACCTGCTCGAACTGCGGCTCCACCGTGGTCAACGACGACCCGGAGATCCGGCATCCGTTGCAGTTCCTCGACGCGCTGCGGGCGCGCGGCTGGTCGATCCCGGCAGCCGGCGGGGTTCATCACAACAACACGAGGTGCCCGCGATGCGCCTCCTCATCGTAGACCCTCAGGGCAACGGCCTCGACTTCGCCCTCCGCTGCCAGCGTGACGGCCACGAGGTGCGGCTGGGCATCCGCTACGGTGAGAAGACCAAGAACATCGGCAAGGGCTTGGTGGAGGTCACCGCCGACTACGGCAAGTGGGTGCGGTGGGCCGACCTGATCTTCATGACCGACAACACGCTCTATACCGCGGACATGGACCGGCTGCGGCGCGAGGGCGCCAAGGTCGTCGGCGCCACCTGCGAGAGCGCGGAGTGGGAGATCAACCGCTCTACCGGCATGGCCGTGTTCAAAAAGGCCGGCATCGCCACGCCTCCCTACAAGGAGTTCAAGAGCTACGACGACGCGATCGGGTACGTGAAGCGCGAGGACAAACGTTTCGTCTCGAAGGTGATCGACGGCTCGTTCAATGACAAGGCGCTGAGCTACTGCGCCAAGAGCCCCGAGGACATGATCTATATGCTGCAGCGCTGGAAGAAGCTGCAGAAGCTGCCGGGGCCGTTCGTGCTGCAGGAGTTCATCGGCGGCACCGAGATGGCGGTAGGCGCCTGGTTCGGACCCTCCGGTTTCACCGCCGGCTGGTGCGAGAACTGGGAGTTCAAGAAGCTGATGAACGACGACATGGGAGTGGCGACAGGTGAGCAGGGAACGATTGTTCGCTACGTCCGCTCTTCAAAACTGGCGCGTAAAGTCCTCCAGCCTCTCGAAGGCGCGCTTCACGGTGTCGGGTACATCGGGTACGTGGACGTCAACTGCATCATCGACGAGGCTGGCACCCCGTGGCCCCTGGAGTTTACAATGCGCCCGGGCTGGCCTACCTTCAACATCCAGATGGCTCTCCACGACGGCGATCACGCAACCTGGCTGATGGACCTATGGACCGGGAAGGACCCTCGCAACTGGCGGATGAACGAGATCGCGGCTGGCGTCGTCGTCTCCATACCCGACTATCCCTACTCGCATGTGACGAGGAAGGAAGTGACGGGCATCCCGCTGTACGGCCTCGACCAGGAGACGTGGGAGCACGTCCACCCCTGCGAGATGATGATGGGCATGGCGCCGAAGAAGATCCGGGACAAGTTCGTGGACGTGCCGATGATGGTGACGGCGGGGGACTACGTGCTGGTCATGAGCGGGACCGGCCCCACGGTGAAGGACGCCACCGACACGACATACCATCGATTGTCAACATTAAGCATGCCCAACTCCCCGATGTACCGCACGGATATCGGACGGCGGCTCAGGAAGCAGCTGCCGCTCTTGCAGGCGACGGGCTACGCACTCGGGATGGAGTACTCGACGCCTCAACGGCGCTTGAGCGCGTAACCAATAAGGCACTGGAACAGGGCGAGGCTATCCTCGATCGAGATCTCAACGTCGAGACACCCGACAATTTTGGCCCCGTCCTGCGCGCGAAGACGTCGGTTATTTCAGCGGTTCTTACGACACAGGCGAAGGTGGACGAGACCAGACTACGGCGCCAGAGTTTGGATCGGTTACCCGCATTGCTTGCTCTGGTGAATGAGACGGCGAAGCGGTTGCCTCCGATGATTGAGCTTGAGGCGCAGTAACACCGTCACCAGTTAGCCACGCGTAAAATTCCGTGGCCATTGCGGCGACAGCTTCCTCGACGGTCGCGCCTTCGCCTTTGAGACCCCACTTGTCGCCGTCCCATTTCAGCCCCACGATGATTTTTGGTGTGAGATCTCCATCGTAATCTCTAAGCACCGCCGCCTTTATGTTGGTACACGTCTTCATGCACTTCTCTCCTGTTGCAACTCCGTGATCGACGCTACCAGTCCCGACATGACCGGGTGCGCCGCGTTGGCCTCGATGCACATGACCTGTGCGCCGGGGATATCGGTGCCGGCTGACAGCGTCACGCCGCGCTTGCGCGCCACGATCACGCCGGAGCCCTGCAGGGTGTCGAGGATGGTGCGCGCGGGGATCTGCTTCTTCGCAGCCCAGTCGCGGAACACGCTCTCGCTGATGAACACGCGCTGGCGCTCGATCTCGTAGCGGATCGAGAGGCGGTGCTGCGGGCGCACCAACGGGGTCTGGCGCTCGGCGCGCGGGCGCCACTCGTGCCGCACCACGATCATCTCGCCGAGGTGCTCGTTGATGAACTCGCCGAACCCGTTGATCGCATACTCGGCTGGCATCGAGGACGACACCGTGCCGACGTTGCGGTTGGCGCCGAGCTCCTTGATCAGCCACGCGACGATGCGATCGGTCTGGAAGTGCAGCACGCCGAGCTTGTTCACGAGCGCCGAGGCCACAGCAATAGCGCCAACAGCGCGTACCCTGAAGCGATGAGCGCTATCGAGGCGCGTCGCGTCCCAGATCTCCTGGGTCCACTTGTCGAGAGAGTTGCGAGCAAACTCCAGGACAGGAGGATGAAGCAGATACCGCAAATAAGCGTCTCCAGCATGGCCGGCGTTCTCGTTCAGGATGCGCTTGAGGCGGTCGCCCTTCGTCTTATCAATTCTTTGTGATAGCGTCGACGACATCTCCAGCACCCGGAACGCGGGGGCGTCGACCCCGTCGCCCTGCAGCTGGTCGATCAGGCTGTTGTTGGCTGCCGACAGCATGATGGTCTGCCAGTTCGCCTTGGTGTGGCGGATCGTGCCGTCGACCATACCACGCATGCGGTCGCGGCCCTCGGTGAACATCACGACCATGCGCCGGATATATTCTGGGTCCTTGTCGCGGAGCTCGTCGTAGATCACCGGCAGGTTCGCCAGCGTGCCGATCGCGATCGGCTTGGACACCCGGGTGTCCTCGTTGGTCAGCGCCAGGCCCTCCTTCGTGCCCCACACGCTCCACGCGGCGTTGAGCGCGGTGGTCTTGCCCTGCCCGGAGCCGGGCGTGAACAGATGGAGGATGGCGCCGCCCTCGTCGGCGGCCTGGAACTTCATCAGGGGCGCGGCGAACGAGGCCAGCACCATCGCCGAGTAGGCCTCCATGTCGCTGGCGAACAGCGCGTCCGCGGCCTCGGTCCAGGCTTCGACATTGCCGCCCTTGCGCGGGCCGATCCACTGGCTGCGGGTCTCCACCTCCTTGGCACCGATCGCCTCGACGGGGCCGATCGACGTGTAGAGCATCTTGCCGTAGAGGAACGACTGGTTGTCGTTCTTCCAGCCGAACTGATCGTACCGGACGTGGGTCTCGCTCGCTTTATGGAAGTCGTCCACGGCATGCCTCGCATAGGTCAGGAACAGTTTCGGGTCATGGATCACCACGCCTTTGCCGAAGAACTCGGCGATGCCGCCGGGTCCGAACATGGTGCGCGCGTCGATGATGACGTCGCTCCAGCCCTCGCGCGGCAGGCGCTTAGTGAAGCGGTAGGAGAACGCGGAGCGGTCCATCTCGCCGGTCTGCACGCTCTTGAGATAGACCGGGTGCTCGGTAATGATGGTCTCGACACGCTCGCCCTTGTTGCCCTCTTCGACGAACAACATCTGCATCGATGGCGACCACTCGTAGCCGGCGGGCAGGTAGGGGAGTTCATCGGCTACTGCATCAGGTCGCAGACATGCTTGCAGATCCGTCCCGTCGCGTCGCAGGTGATCGTTCCCGACTGGCACTGATATTGGACTGTTGATCTTTCCCCAGAGGGGGCAGCGCTCGCACACGGCGGGGTCGCGGGAGTGGAACTGGGCGCATGTTGTTGCCCCAGTAAGAGCCCTACTACGAGTAAGACGTTCGGCAACAGCGCCAGGATCGTAATTAGGATAGTCGTTCGCGCTCCACTCATGGGCCTTTACCTCTCCGTCGATGCAGAATGCCAGGACACCGACACGGAGGAACCATCCTTCGACGGCTCCACTTTCACGCAGTGCGGCCACTTGGGCACAGCGATCTGCAACGTCATCGGAATAGACGGCTCCGTAGGAGTGTCCGGCGTCGATGGCTGCGGAGATGGAACGGCGTCCTCGGTTTCCGTCAATGCTTTGAGCCAGTACAGGACGCTGCGCAGGTGGGTTTCGCTGTAGATGCTTTTCTTGTCCACGAAGCGCTGCAAATAGTCCAAGGTCTCGTTGCACGAAAGCATGTTCTGCTCTGACAAGTCGCTCTCCATTCTTCCTGTTGTGGGTCCCCGGCGTCCGCAGGATCGACGCGATGTCGGCCGTGCGCGCGGGATCGATCTTCAGTCCATGCTGAAATGCAAGGGCCTTGAGGCCGGTGGCGTAGCCGAGCCAGGTCGTGGGGTCGAGCTGCTGCTCAAGAGGCCAGTAGCAATGTAGGCCAAAGCCACTATCCACAAACAGAGGGCGAGGCAGGTCCGTATCACGACAGAACGCCAGCACGGCCAGGGCAGCATCTTCCTGGTCGAGGTAGCAGGGTTTTCCGCCTTTGATGCCTGATGGGTCACAGTCGATGTCGAACCAGAGGGCGCGGGCGGCCAGGGCGTTTTGCTGCGCCCGTCGGGTCCAATCACGAAATGAAGCGCAGGCATGGTAAACCGTTCTCCCAAGTTGATCTTGCTGGAGTATGAAGTCCGCGAGCTGCTCGATCGTCTCAAAAAAGACGTGCCACGGCTTTGAGATCTGGGTCTTGAAGACAGCGGCGCAGTAGATCCCTTCAGGCGGTAGCACGCACGTTAGAAACGCGACTGTGTCGCTCCGCGTCATCGCGCATCCCCCGCACGTATTTTTCTCGTTCTCGCCAGCTCAGATCGGCCGGCACCGGGTAGTGCTCCCTGCGCAGCTTGATGCTGTCTTCGAGGAGCAGGAGGCGCTTCTCCGCGGATCGGGCCTGCGGACCCCACGGGGTCCGTCCAGCCACCCATGTGGCGACCGTGGCGCGCGGGCGTTCAAACCAGCGCGCCAGGTCGGAGGTCGTCAGGTCCGCGGTCCGGGCCGCGCGGATCAGACGTTTGGTGAAGTCTGACCCCATCATGTCCTCCGCGTCGGCAGGCTCATCGCCGCGGTAACCGCGTCCAGGATCGGACCCGGAGGCGTCGGGGGCTGGGCGACACCGAACCGCGGGGTCTGCGCGGCGGGCGCCGGAGCCTCGCTGGTGCGGCGCAGGAAGGCAGGGACGCCGTCATCAACCGGACCACTGGGAGCGGTTCTCTGCGCAGGTTGCGGCGTGGACGATGGTGCATCCGCAGTGGGGCCACTGGTCACAGCGTGGGCCATAAAAGGGGCGGCCGCACCGTTCTGCGCTGGCGCGTCCTCCTTGGGCTTGGCGCGGCTCCGCGTAGGCTTGGCAGGCTCTGGAGCCGCCTCACGCTGGGGTGCGTGCTCGATCTGCTGTGGAGCTCCCCGCGGCGGCAGCGCACCGAAGTTCTGCCCGGGCTTCTCGGCCTCGGGCGCCGGCAGAGCCGCGCGTGCGGCGGGAGCCGCCAGCTTGAACACCGCAGGGTCGATCGCGACGTCGTTGCGGCCGACGGCGACGTCCGACAGCTTGTTGGCGTCGATGTAGTCGATCACCTTCAGGGTGTAGTCGTCGTCGGCATAGCCGACCGCCTTAAACGTCATCACGAACTGCTTGTCGGGGTCGAACTCGACGCGGGTGACGACGTCGGCGATGTCGAGCTGCCGGCCCTCGATGCCGCTCGCTTGTTGCTTCAGCCAGTTCGTATAGTCGCGCAAGCCGGTCAGCGAGCCCGGCGGGATCTGGAACTCGTAGACGTTGACCGCCGGATCGTCGGGCACGATGAACGCTAGCTTCTTGCGGTTCGAGCACGCGGTAGTCGGCGAGCCCTTGAACGAGGTGGCGGAGCCGCGCACGTTCTGCGGGCAGGTCTGGCACACCGGGTGCTGCGGCTGCATCGCCTGCGTCGAGGGGCCGGTGCCGTTGTCGGAGAAGCACACCGGAGGCTCGTCCGAGGTCGGGTCATACTCGCCAGCGAAATAGATCCGCGAGGCGCGGTCGTTGGCGTCGACCACGACGATGTCGACATAGTGGGTCGGCACCAGGGTCTCGACACCATTGCCGTTGATCAGTCGGAAGCGGCCACCGCGGATCGAGAGATGGGCGCCGCGGGACATCCCGAGGCCCTGGGAGGCGTCGTCGATGATCCGACGGCGCTGGCGGGAGGCGAGGGCAGGCGACATCTGGTTCGTGTCAGTCACGTTTTGGCTCCTATTTTCGGATGGTGCAGGCGACGTAGGGGGAAATGGTGACGCCGGGCGGCGGCTCCTTCGTGAGATTACCGTCGGCGTCGGTCATCATGGCCTCGACAGGGTCCTTCAGGGCGACGGGATCGAGCAGGTCCCAGCGGTTCTGCGAACGCACAAACTCCAAGAACGCAGCAGGGTTGTCAACCTTGACGTTGATGCCGCGGCGCAGGAACGCCATGCCGTCGTCGTTGCGCTGGTTCTGAAGCTCCTGCTCGACCAGCTGCGAACAACATGCAGCGTTGAGCGCCTTCATGGCCGCCAGATATGGGCCCCACTCCTGGTCGAACGCCTTCTGGGCAGGCTCGACCATGGCCTTGATCTCCTGGTACTTGGTGATCATCTCGGAGATTGTGGGCTGGGTCACTGTCTGTTCTCCACCAGTTCAAGGATGGCGCCTTGCATCGACGTGTTCGACGCCGCGCGCCTGAAAATCTCGCGTTCTACCGAACTGGCGGCCAGTTGAACAATCGTAGTAGGAACTGTCTGTCCTGGACGGTCAATTCGTCGGTTGGCTTGAAGGTAAAGTTCAGTTCGATCCGTAGCGCCGTACCAGACAACCACGCTCGCAGCAAACAGGTCGAGCCCGTGGGACATAGTCGACGGATCAGCGATAAGCAGTTGCGGATCAGCGTCAGTTTGAAACCGTCGGAATATCTCATCGCGTGCCTTTGCCGGGACTTCCCCGTTGATCATCGCCCTGCTGTACTCAGTGAGTGTGGAGTATAGCATGTGTACGACACTTGTTAAAGGGGTAAAAATAATTACTTTGCGCGCCGCCTCCTCGATCACTTCACGAAGGACAGCAAGACGTGGACCACAATCCACGCGAGTAACCCGGTGCTCACTATCATAAAGAGCTCCGCAGCTAATCTGAATGAGCTTAAGTCGGAGCGCAGCCTGGTTGACTGCTGTAACAACGCCCTTGTCGAGCTGGAGAGTGAGATCACGTTTCAACTCCTTGATCAGTCGGGCCTGCTCGGCCGAGAGCTCGACGTCCCGCATCTGCTCGGTGCAGGGCGGAACGTCGGTGCACTCGCGCATCTCGTAGCGGATCGCCGGCTGCAGCAGCTTGTGGGCTTCCTCGTGCGCGCCTACGCGGGGGACCCACTGGAACTGTGAGACCTGGTACATGACGCGCTTCTTGTAGAAGTTGAAGCTCTCTCCGCGGGCGTTGTTAACAAGTCTTGCCAGGCCATGAGCATCAAGTGGACCGTTCGCAGTCGGTGTTCCAGTGAGAGGCCAAAAGTAAGGTTTGTGCGCGATAACAGCCCGAGCGATCCGGTGACGTCGAGTAGTTCCGTCTCGATATGCTGAAGCTTCGTCAATGATGACGATAGCAATGTCCTCTCGTCCAGCGATCTCATGTGAAAGGCCCTCCAGGACCAGTTTGTGCTTCGATGTGATCTTCGCGCCTACGCCAACTCCGTCGTGGTTGATGATGTAGAAGTCGACGTCCTTCGCCAGCTCGCGCTCGCGCTTCTGTGCAGATCCGTGCACGATCGCGTAGGTCCGCCGGCCCATGAAATGCTGCGTGATCGCGTCGCCCCACACCCGCTGCAGGATCGACAGCGGCGCCACGATCAATGCCTTGGTGCCGGGGTACTGCGTCATGATGTAGTCGGCGGCCCACAGCGTCGAGAGCGTCTTCATCGTGCCCATATCGGACAGGTTGAAGCACCTGGGGTTTTGCACCATGAACTCGGTCATCACCTTCTGGTGCTCGCGCGGTCGCCACGGTCGACGGATCGGCCAGTCGTAGGTCTGGTCCACGATCGGCACGGTGGGGAGCTTCAGGTGCTGCGCGACCTGGCAGTTATAGAGGTTGACCGGAGCCGCGACGTAGCCGTTGTGAAGCTTGACCGCGTCGTGGAACAGCGTGGTGTCGACGGCGGGCGCGTCCCACACCATGATGTTGCGCTCGGGGTCATGCCAGAAGGTCACGCCAACGTATCCACGTGATCGAAGAACGCCCCCAGCCGGTTGCAGATGCTCTCGGCGTCGTCGCCCCAGATCGAGAACCCCAGGGCGTCGGACTGCAGGGCCATGATCCGCTTCTGCATCGCAGAGGGGACGCCGCCCTTCGCCTTGGTCTCGACGTAGAATGCGCGGCCCTTGTAACAGCCCTGGAAATCGAGCTCAGGGTTACCGTAGCCCGATGGCACGTACATGTGATAGTAGCCCACGGCGTTCGACATGCTCGCTGACAGGCTGGCGACGTTGCGCGAGCGCAGGAACGCCTTGACAGCTTCTTTCACTCGCCCTTCAGGTGTGAGGCTCACAGCGGCTTCTCCGGGTTCGGCACGATATGGAACACCCTCGCCGGCTGCTGCTCGGCCTCGTAGGTGACGACGAGACGGATCTCAGGGTAGGGGATGTAGAAGCTGTCGGCGATCACGAAGCCGTCGGTGCGGACCGCGGCCATCAGCTGCGCCAGACTGGCGCCCGGCTGGATCGGCAGGTCCAGCGAGATCTCCGAGCCCTTGACGAAAAATCGAGCGATGATCATTTGCCCTCCTTGGCTAACCGTTTCAATTTCGTGTTGTGCTCGCACGTCAGCACGTCGCACCATCCGCACAGCGGCGTCTTGCGCTTCGGCCACGCCTCGGCGGTGCCCTGCTTCAGGTAAGTCTGCGCTTCCTCCGCAAGGTTCACAAGCTTCTCATATGTCTGCGCGTGCTGGTTGAAGGTGTAGCGCAGCCCGCTCTGCCCGGTCTTGAACCAGAAGTACTCACCCTGGATCAGCTCCAGCTCGGGACGGTTGACCTTCAGCAGCAGCGCGCCACGCTCCAGCTCCGCGGGGTCCTCGCGCACGTTGCCGGTCTTCCAGTCGACCATCCACGCCGAGGTGTCGGTGCGCGTCACGCAGTCCAGCTTGCCCCGGAACCAGACACGATCGTAGTCCTTGTACTCGCACGGCTGTCCATCGCGCGTCATCGCCAGCTGCAGCTCACAGCGCACCGCGACGGTCTTGCTCATGTCATGGAACAGGGCTGCCGTGGGCTCTGCGGCCTGCATGGTGTCCGGCAGCGGGGAGCCCTGCTTGATACGCCGCTCCATCGCCTCGTGCACCTGGTCGCCCCACACGGCCTCGGGGGACTGCACGTAGGGGATCGTCTTGCCCACGTAGCGGTGGAACGCCTGGTGAGGGCAGTTCTCCAGCGTGTTGTAGAAACTGTGGGAGCCGATCGGGAGCTTCATTTGCACATCTCCAGCCATGCGGCCCATAGCAGGCAGGCGGCTGCAGCAACGAAGCAAATGGCTACAAAGCCGTGCGCCAGATGAACGACGTCGATCACAGCACGACGCTCCGCGCGATCTGCATCGCGAGGTCCTGGGTCGCCTGATCTAGCTTCATCAGGGCCACGATGGCTGTTGCGAGGTCACTCCCGGTCGGCGTCTTGCTCATCGCAGCCTTCCGTTTCTCCCAGATCGCCTTGGCTGCGGCGGAGCGGCGGGGGTCCTTCTTGACTTTGGTCTTCTTCACGGGCTTTTCCTTCTTCGGTCTGACGGGAACGGGGGGCAATAGGCTATTGGCGCCGGGCGTCGCGACCTGCGCAGCGATGTCGAAACGAGGTGGCGCCGCCGGCAGATCGTGCTCGACCCGCTCCGTCACGCCCGGACGTGAGGGCAGCACGGGGCGGATCGTCACATCGACGGGCTTGATGTCGTCGGGCATGCGGGTCTCCTTCAGAAGATCGAGATGGCGAGCAGCATCGCCGTGCCGGGGCTGCCGCGTGCGGCGCGCTCAGCGAACAGGTCGGCGGCGAGCTTGTCGCGCAGGAACACCAGGTTGCGTCGGATCTCTTCCTCAATCGATGCCAGTACCATTTTCAGTTCTCCTTGCAACTCGTTAACGCGGACCGAAGGATGAAGCATGCGATGTGCCGTCCCGTTCCTTTGCCGGCAGTACTGTCTTCTGTTGCAATCCACTTCACGTCACCGAGATTGCGGATGTCGGCGGCCTCGCCGAAGATGGCCTTGACCAGCATCAGGAGCCACTTGTCGACCGGGTAGACCAGAACAACGGTCTTGCCCTTCTGCCATTCCTCGATCGCCTTCCGAACCCATGCCGTCGGACCCTTCTTTTTGCCCTGGTGCATGATGGATCCGAAGGGAGGGTTCACGTAGCTGACGGTTCCCCACTCGCATGTCAGGCCGTCGAAACCATCTGGCAGTGGGAACGGGCACGGATCGAAGTTGAACCCGAACTCGGCATGCAGCCGCGCGTAAAGGTCTGGCGGGGTCAGCCAATAATGCTTCCCATCGTCGCCGTTGCCTTTGTGAAACTTGTTTTCGGAAGGCGCAAGAAGCGATTGGTGGAGATCGGTCAACTCTGTTTTCCCTGTGCGGTCTTTAACTCTGTTTCGCGAACGTCTCCGAAATGAACCCGTCGCTGTCGAGCGGGATGTCCGGCAGCCACGACGGTGGCCGCGACATCTCCGTCTGTAGGAACTTGAGCGCGTCCGCGGCCTCGTGCCCGCGCGCCATGCAGATCAGCTTGTCATGCTCCATCGACACCACGGGCAGGCCGGCGGCGATGCACTCGCGCCACACTCCCTTGATGAACACGTTGCGCAGCGCCTGGATCAGGTTCTCGACGAACAGCGAGCCGTACAGCCACGACCAGCCCTTGCGGTTGCGACGGCGCCAGCCCTTCTTGTCCTCGGTCTCGTGCCACTCGATGGTGTCGTAAAGCAGCGGCACGCCGTCGGGCAGCCACATGATCTTGTCACGGATCTCGACCACGTTCCACTGGAAGTGCATGCCAGCGTGGAGCTTCTTCAGAACGTCGCCGGCCTGCGTCCAGAGCTCGACGACGTGGGGATGGGTTTCCCGATAGGTATCGCGTAGCCGCAGCGCTTCCTCGTCCGACATGTGGACAGGAGGTCCGTAGGTGCCGCGTTTAGCGGTCGCTTTAATCGTTGCGGCTCCAGCGCCATAGCCACACGAAAGTTCGCCCTGTTTCCCCGTCCCCCTTTCTTCAGGGTCTGCCCTCGTAATAGGGCGGCCGTAGAAGACCGACGCCAGCGCCACGTATGGATCCTCGTGATTTCGGAAGCGCTCAATGACGTCTGTCTGGCCCGAAATCTCATTGAGGAGGCGACATTCAATCTGAGACGCGTCAGCAACGCATACTCGGTAACCTTTGGGTGCGCGTATCGCTTCCGCAATGGGACCTCCCCGCCTGAAGTTTTGCCAGTTCATCTTGTCACCGCCGCTCCACCCGCCGAGGTGAGTGCCGGCGTAGTTCAGATAGACGCACAGCGGCCCGCGCGTCGACATGAACCCCATGCGCGCCACCCGCGTCTGGGTGCCGTTGCTGTGGGCGTCGAGCTTCGCTTGCGCCAGCATGCTGACGGTGGCCTCGGGCATCGCCGCGAGCGGCGTTTCGTCCTCCAGCAGGTCGCGCATGAAGTCGTCGGTCTTGGCGAACGAGTAGTTCCATTTCTCGGTGGCGCCCTCACCGCCGCAAGCTTCACAGTATTGTCCTGGATCGCTGTCGGAGGCTGCCGTGTAGCCCGCTCCACCGCATGCCTTGCACTTCGCCGGCTTGGGGGACAGCTTCTGCTCGGGCTCGATATCCTCCGAACGCAGCAGCTCCGCGAACTTCCACTGCTTGCGCAGGTCGGCCGCGGTCACGCCCAGCTTGTCAAGGAGTAACGCCTTCGTCTGCGCCTCTTTTTCCCAGATGCGAGCCAGGAGATCGGTATCACCTTCCAATACAGGGCAGGTGAACATGCGCACGGTCGCATCGACCATAGCGTATTCCCCGGCGGGGAACGACGCCGCGAGCTTCTGAAACAGATCCCATGTAAGCGAGACGTTGTCACAACAGGCCTCCCCGCGCAGCGTCTTGTCTGCCGCCGACAACTCGTGCCAGTGCTTGTTCTTGAAGTGGTTGTCGTGCGCCCGCTTCGCAGGCATGCCGTACATCTCGGCCAGCTTCTCCAGCGATTTGCCGACGTGGTTCCCCATGAGCAGCCGCGCCATCGACAACGTGTCCAAGTAGAACGCCGGCTTGATGCCGTAGTGGTGGCTGAGGATCAGTGCGTCAAACTGCGTGTGATGGCAGAGCACTGCGGTCTGGGACCAGTCCCATGCGTCTAGCACATAGTGCATGTTCTCCGGGTCCGCCCAGGTTGTGTAAGCCGGACCCTCGCCGGTCACGGGATCGAAGGGGAAGCGGGCGCCGCAGACGTGCGTCTCATAGCGCGGGTCTCGTACAAATTCCTCAGTCGTCATCGCCGACAGTGTGAAATCGTCCGCGTAATATGTCTCTAAGTTGAGCGTGACGATGTTCATTTCACGATGTCCCAGACGCTGATCCTCGCCAGCGCGGTGCCGGCCTCCCAGATGCCCCACCACATGAGGGCACCGATCGCACAGTAGAACAGGAGTTTGCCGCGTGTCAGCATCATGGTCCCTCCGTCGACAGTCCCTCGCTCCGCGCCAGCGCGTGCAGCTCGTCCGCACCTTCCTGCGACAGTGTGACGGGCTTGTCAAGTTCAACTGATAGCACGACCTGCTCCGCGAGCCAGGTTGTCCCCCGGGGGGTGCGCGGCGTGATGCATGCACGCTCGTCGCGCAGCCGGCGCATCACGAGATCGGGGAACAGCTGGGCGAGTGGGAGATGGTGGCAGCGTCTGAGGGTGTGCATGGTGATGCTCCTTTTGCGATTGATATCAACAGGTCACGGAACGCCGGCGGTGTCGCGGCGCGGATTGCGGTCTTGTGCTTGCCACCCACCATGGCGGACATGCCGATCCGTCGCGCCTTCTCGTATCCATGTCGTGCCACCGCGACAGGGTGCAGGCGCTGGCCAGAGGTGCCCCAGAGCAACGCGGGCGGGTTGATGTCGCAGCCGAGCAGCCATGTTGACTTGCGCGACATATGCCCATAGTGCCCCTGCTCGACGTGGCAGACGGACAGGCGGCCGATGCGGCGCCATTCCCCGTCGGGCTTCGGCAGATTGAAATGGTCCCATGCTTTTGACTGCGCTGGGTGCTCCAGCACGCCGCCGTAGCGCAGCAGCGCCCACAGCGCGGCCTCAAAACACCCTTCATCGGCGCCGAGCTCGTATTGGTGCGGCTTGCGGGGGCTGCCGTGCCAGTACCGTCCCCAGCGCTCGCAGGGAGGGTGCGCGACCACCGGCCACGGCCCCGCGTAGGTGCGGGCGTCCCGCGCCTTGTCCCAGGGGTCGACGTCGGGGAGGCCGTAGTAGCAGCCTCCGGTCTCGACGTAGAGGGCGGCTATCATCTCCGAATACCGTAGGCGCGTAGTTGCCAATCGCTATCCAGCAATTCTATCACGTAACTGCGGGCTTCGATGGTCAGGTTGCCATGCTTCAGCATGGCTTTCGCCATTGCCACCTGCGCATCGGCTTTCCTGATCCTGGCGAAGGTTTCCTTGACGTCGTCCACGGTCTGTGTCCTGCGATTGCTCATGATCATTGCCCCAAAAGCTTCTGTGCCAGTGCACGCATCGCAGTTACATGGTGAACGTTCACGATGCTGCATGCCTTCATATCGTTCGTGCATCCGCTGCGCCACCTCCCCCGGAGGCAGGCTGCGGACCTCCACGCGCCCGCAGAATATCTCGTACAGCCGGCGCGCGACCGCGAGGCAGTCGGCAGGGCTGACGGGTGAGCCACGGCGGGCCATCTCGTCGTGGATGATGTCGGCGGCGACCTGGATTTTATCGGCGGGGGTCATCCTTCTGCCCCATCGTCATCGGGGTGCGCCGCGCGCCATGTGGGGGTGGCGTAACAGTAGACCGGACCGCGCGTGTCGGCGCGCTCGATGAACGTGCGCTCACAGCGTTCACACTTTTCGACTGCGCCAGTGATTTTGCCCACGCCACCAAGGTATTTCCAAACATGACGCTTGGATGGTTGATTGTTCCAAGGCCACGTTCGCAACTTTGCTTTTGACATGCTCATATCTTCAGTATCCTCTCGCTGACGGATGGCCGCACGGCCTTCGGCGCCGTGGCCTCCAATTGTTTCAGGAACGCCTCCCGGTCGCGCGGCCATGGTTGCGAGCGGCCGCACTCCCAGTTGCTGATGCTCTGCTTGTCGACCCCCAGCCTCGCCGCGAGCTCCGCCTGCGTCAAGTGGAGAGCCTTGCGAGCTGCGGCGATTTGCTGGGGGAAGGTCACGATGCAATTCCAATCATGGTGAGTATTGTCTCGGCGATTTCGGGCTTCGCCGCTCCGATTATGAAGCCGATCGCCACGAAGGCGACCAGCAGGAAGAGGGTTTCGGCGCGGTCGAGGGTCACGCGGACACCGTGGTCTTAACACCGAGGTAACCGCCACTGTAGAGCCGCGCGATCTCCTTGCGCAGACGCTCCATCTCGTCCATGTGCTGCGTCTCCGCGCGCTCGATCGCGTCGCGCGTGATTTGTGCCGCGTCCATGCCGTTGAGTGCGGACCACATGGCCTTTACTGCCTGCTCCGACCGACGGAACCACTGGTCGGTCTTGCGCTCCACGCAGTTGCCGAACAGATCAAAGATCGCGTAGCGGAACCCGCGCTGCGTGTTGTGCATGTCCTTCGCGTCGCTGGTCACGATCGCGAACAGCAGTCCGCCATCGGTGTGCCGCGCGCTGATGACGCGCGACTTGTGAAAACGCAGCGTGTCGTCATCGACGTAGTGGGTACGGCCGCAGAGGTTGCGCTGCGCGTTGCCCTTCGGGTCGCTGGACTGGTTTGAGTAGAGTTGTGGCATGCTCTCAATTCCTTCGCTGCTCTCAGTTGCTTTGTTTTATGGTCTCTCGCACGCCCTCAAGCCCCGTAAGCCTTGCGGCTGCGGGGCGTGGGACGCGATGGGGGAGGTGTTACTCCTGCGGGCGCGACCACAGCGCGAACCACATGTCGAACTGGCCGACGGCGCCAATCTGGAACAGGAAGTCGTGGTTCGGGCAACGCTCCTGCGCGACCCTCAAGATCTTGCGCGGGTTGTCGGTCTGGCCGGGATGGAAGCCACTTTCGTA
>Ga0134124_10000294_pt1 | contig 44366 bp, 54 predicted proteins | sample KB304_FD_96880 | JGI IMG/M metagenome (GOLD analysis project Ga0134124, IMG submission 96880) | Terrestrial soil microbial communities without Nitrogen fertilizer from Kellogg Biological Station, Michigan, USA - KB3-0-4 | ecosystem: Environmental > Terrestrial > Soil > Unclassified ...
CATTCTAGTGCTCGGAACGGGTCGTCTCAGATGGCCTACATATAGTAGTGTCGCGGTGTGGCTGGCATGCAATAGCTTTCACACGGCAGGGGTCAGTGGTTCGATCCCACTATCGTCCACCAAATAAATCAATAGTTTACGCACCGTTCGCCGCCTTACGTTTTCTGGCTGGTGCAATTGCTGGTGTAAAAGTTCGCTCCAATCCGTCCCGCATGCGATCAATTTTTAGGTGCGCATAGTGCTTCTCGGTGACTGCCGAGGATGAATGGCCGAGCACCTTGCTGACCACGTATAGGTCGACGCCGGCCTGGACCATCATTGTCCCGCACGAGCGCCGTAGATCGTGAAAAGTCACATGCGGCAGCCCCGCGTCCTCCCTGGCTCGCCGGAAGCCTGTCTTTAACCCCTCAAAATTCAGCGTCAGCGGCAAGCAGGCAAGCCACGGCCGCAATGGCGCGACGATCGGCACTGTGCGCGTGCGTAGCGTCTTCGTGTTGCCTGCGCGCACTGTGAGGGCATCCTGACCGATGTCGGCCTTGCGCAGCGCCAGGATCTCGCCACGGCGCATTCCCGTATAGAGCGCGATCCAGATCGCAGCGCGTACCTGCTGGCTGGCTTCATCGGCGATCGCCTTGACCTGGTCGATCGTCACGGTGACATCGCGTGTGTTGTTATCCTGCACACGCTTGATCCGCAGGCCGTGATTGTCATGCGTGAGACCCTGATCCCAGGCTAGCGCGAGCGCTTTCTTGATCGTGCCGATCGTGCGATTGATCGTCGCCGGTTCATACGCGCCGGCCATATCCTGAATCATCGCGGCAACGGCCTCGCGCGCCTGGCTGGCGCGGAATCCTTCAAGCCAGCGGCCGGAGCGCGCGGCATGAAATTTCGCGGTGTCCGGGCTGCGAAGCGTTTCGGCATGCTTGAGAAACAACGCCATGACGTCTGCCATCGCCGGATCTCCCGGAACGACTATGCGGCGTCGTCCAATCGATTCCCGGATGGCGGCTTCGGCTTGCTTGGCATCACTCGCAGATGCACCCGGCGGGAGATTTCTGTGAACGCGTTGCCCATTGACCATGACGCTAACGTGGCGGCGTCCGCGTTTATCGGTCCAGGTTGACATTGACGACCTCTTAGCCAGGCCTTGCACTCGGCCAGATCATAACGTTTGCTGCGCCCGACAGGTGTATACGGCATCCCAGCGATTTCCAGGCGGCGCACGGTTGACTCGCTGATTGCGAGCTCGGCGCATAGCTGCTGGCGGTTGAGCTCGCTCACTTCTGAGTAAGGTCCTTGGGTCGATTCGCCGCGAAAATGGCATGCGCGCGCCGCGTGTTGAGCACCGGGCCTTTGCGCCAGGGCGAAACCTTCGGCGGGTTTTGCTGACGCAAGCGCGCCAACCTGGCACGGTCGTTGGCGCGCTTTTGTTCTCTGCTGATCATGGCTTCAATTCGTGATGTACCAGGTCAGCGAGGATTTGCAGAACGCCTTGCCGCAGTTCGAATACCAGCCCGCGCCCGTCGTGCTGAGCTTGGCCGATACGAAGTTGAAAAAGTACGTCTTGTTCGGATCGAGCTTGCATTGCGCTGTGGTGCTGCCGTTTGACGAAATGCGCAGGGCTGGATTGTCCGTTGCCGAACAAACAACGCGTGGGTCTCCTTTGGCGAATATCCCAGGAACGGTGCTTACGGAGTAGTACTGCACGCCATCGGCATACGTGTCGTTATTGTCGATATGGATCGTATGCCCAGGCGATGGCTTGAATGGCACCGATACGAACTGCGATTTGTTCAGTTCGACTGTCGACGAGTTACCCTGTCCTGACCCGGGCCACGGGCTGCGAAATAGGAAATCCCAAGTGTATTGATGCGTCGTCTCAGTGATGTCCTGGCCTTCGCCGCTGTGCAAAACATATTGACCTGCGCAGTGGCGTTTGTAACCCGGAATGTCGCCGGCTGAACCTTCGGTGCATACAGTCGACGTTGTGTCTGGCGGCGGAGTGACTGCGACGGCATCGCATACGACGCTCAGGGACTTGTGATCGCCGGCGATCGACACCTGGGAAATTGCCGCTACGGTGCATGGCTGCGACAGCGGTATGCTGACCGTGGCGGCGAACGCGTCGTGAACGAGAATCGCGAAAAGTATAAAGATGTATTTCATTGCAAATTACTCCTTTGTGGCGGGGGTGAAACGCATGAATTTCGGGAGCCAGCGCGCGAGCAGCGGTTTTGCGTGCGCGGCGAGCTCGATTTTTTTCATCTTGTCGGTGGCGGCGAGATCGACCTTGGTGATTCCTGCGTCGGCCATGGCGGCGCGGATGAAGTCGGCGGAAATGCGGCTCAGGTAGCCATCGCCGGCGCTCCAGCGCGTCGACATGTCCAAATTGAGCGAGGATGCCAGTGCCGCTGCACGCCGGTTCTTTTCGTCGGCGACGACGCCGTCGATCGATTCGGCGATGCAGAACGCGAGCACGCGTGAGACGGGGCTATCCTGCGTTTTCAGCCAGCCGAGCAGCTCGGCTGCTTTCTTCGGCAGCAGTGCCTTGAGTGCTTCGCGCTCCGCGCAAAGCTTGGCGATATCTGGGTTGCCGGTGATATCGATGCCGAGCGCCTCGGCGCGTGCTTTCTGCGATCCATTGCTCCGGTACTCGCTCGGCGCGCCGAGCTGGACTGGATCGTCCAACCATGTCGAGGAGGCGCTATAGAACTGCGCCAGCGCTAGCTTGTGCGTCAGCGCGATGATTGCCATGCCCGGATTGGCGATCAGCTCGGCGGCGATCGCAAACGTCACGTTGGCGCTCAGCTCGCGCGTCAGCGCTTCGGAATGCCAGGCGCCGGACTTGATGTCTTTCGCCTTTTCCTTGGCCTTGGTGGCTTTGGTTTCCTTGTCGACCTTCAGCTTGCCTTTGACCAGGCCGCGCAGGATCTCGAGCTCGCCATTCTCGAGCGTGATGATCGCGCCGGCGGTCGAGAGTACGGTCGGCGAATAGGTCGCGAGATCCGCCTCGATCGAGCGCAGTTCGCTGCCGATATCGGCGACGCGATTTTCGAGATCTTCGAACTTGTCGAAATCCTCGTCGTCATGCGTTTCGTTCAACTGCTTTTCGAGCGCGTTGCGCTCGGCCGTGAGTTGCTTAATGCGTTTGCGCTCGACATCGGTCGGTTTGCGCTTGCCGGTCGGTTGCGCAGTCGAGAATTGGCTGCGCTCGTCGTACGGAAACGTCGGGCGCACGTCCACCCATGACCAGGCCTCCTTGCGCACGCGCTCGGCAATCTCCTCGAGCTTGGCGGCGGCCAGGGATTGCAGCAGCCGGCCGTCGACGATGTATCCTGCATTGCTGTCGCTGAACAGATCGCGATGCACGACGCCGCCGGCGCGCTCGTAAGCCTGCACACCGACGAACTTGGCAAGCGGATCCTCGCTGGCATCGATCTCCGTCGCGGTGAGCGCTTTGCGCAAGCGATCGGCGCTACGCTGCCAGGGCTGTTCGGCCTTGAACCAGACGGTTTCCTGTGCCGCATGATCGTCGCTGATGGCGAGCGCCATCATCTGATCCATGTCCATCTGATCAGTGCGGAACAGCTCGAATAACTTGGGCGAAACGTTGGCCAGCTTCAGGCGGCGTTGCACAACGATCGGTGTGACGCCAAAGCGCGCGGCAATATCCTCGATCGACTTACCGGCATCGATCATGGATTGGAACGCGACGAATTCGTCGGCCGGGTGCATTGCCTCGCGAATGGAGTTCTCGGCCATGCTGGCGGTTAGCGCCTGCGCTTCCTCGATCACGCGGCATGGCACTTCGTAGTCGGTCTGGAGCACTCCATCACTGACCAGTTTGTACAACGCACGCAGGCGCCGGCTCCCTGCTATCACCTGGTAACTCTGCAATTCCTCGGCGCCGGCGAGCGGTGCATCCGGATCCGGCACGACCGTGAGGTTCTGCAGTAGGCCTTCGGCCGCGATCGATGCGGCCAGGGCATCGATGCTGATGCCGTTGGTCTTGCGCACGCCGTGCGCGATTGGATTCAGCCGGGAAATCGGTACGAAGATCAGGCGCGGTTCGAGCGCCGGGGTAGTAAGTTGGTTCATGGGAATGCCTTTGCGCATTGGCGCAGTTGGGAAGAAAGAACGAACGCGGCAGCATGGGAAAAATGGCCGAGGTAACTGGCGAGCACGGATGCGCGAGCCGGCTGATCCGCCGTGCGCACCGCCGAAAATGCGTGCCGGACGACACGCCGGCGAACGCGCGTGTGCGTCGGATAGATGACATAGCCGAGAAAATCGATGCCGGCGGACAATGGTCGCAGCGGCGCGTTGGGTTTCAGCTCGAGGCGAAGGCGCTCGCGCAGGAATGCTGCAATCTGTGCCTGCCAGTGCTCGAGCTGTGCGCGGTCGCGGTGCACGAGCACGAAGTCATCGACATAGCGCAAATACCGCTGGGCCTTGAGTTCGCGCTTGACGAACTGGTCGAGCGCGTCCAGATAGACGTTCGCAAAGAATTGGCTCGAAAGGTTCCCGATCGGCAGGCCGCAGCCAGGCGCTGCGTTTTCCAGGCGCTTGTGCGCCGGAACGCGCGCACGCTCGGCGGGCGTCGACCGGTAAATGACGCGCTGGCGCAGCGTGGATTCGCGCAATAGCGAATGCGTGATGCGTTGCGCCAGGAGTGGTAAGCCGCGCCGTTGCATCTTGCGCTTGAGCATCGCCCATAGCGTCGGGCGATGAATCGAATTGAAGAAATTGCGAACGTCGAGCTGCAGGTACCAACCCCCGCATTGCCCGCTATGGACTTCGCGCACGAAGCCGCGCAACCGAGTCACTGCGGCATGCGTGCCTTTGCCGACGCGATTGGCGTAGCTGTCAAATAGAAAGCCTGGCTCGAATAGCGCATCGAGCTGCGGCACGAGCCAGTGATGCACGATGCGATCGGCAAAATCCGGTGCGTGGATCTCGCGCGCCTTCGGTCGCTGCGCGATGAAACAAGTGGTCGGGCCGGGCGACCAGGCGCCGGCGTTGATTCGCTGCACCAGGTCTAGCAGGCGATCGATCCAGTTCGTTTCGAACGCCAGCTGGTTATCGCTCGGCACCTTGCGACGCCGTGCGGCCTGCCAGGCGTCGAACAGATCGCGGAATGTGACACCCCGATACTCACGGGCACGCGCCGACCGAACGGAGCGCACGAGGCCCTCGTTGTTCTGGTTGTTGTAGTCGGAATTGCCGTTGTTGAAGTTGACGTTCCACGCGTAGTCCGACGGCGACGAGGCGTCCGGGGACAACACTCGATCCGGCACTTGCGACCCTGCCGCACAGCTCCTGGGGACGTAGCGCGGCGTCGTCATGGATTGGCCTCAAAGAGCGAGGCGGCCGAATCACTCAGTATCTGGGCACGCTGCTGCGGCGCCCTACCGGCGCCGGCATTCTGGCCCTTGGGGTGCTGCTGTTTGAACCAACCGCCGACCTGGCAGCCGAGCTCGGCGGCTGTGCGCACGAGCGCTTCGAATTGCGCGAAGCTGGCAAACGCGCGAATGCGGCTGCCGATCTGCAGGTTGAGCTTCAGATCATCGACCGCCCATACGAGCTTGCGTGTCCATTCCTGCCGATGTGCGCCATCGCGCCAAGCACGATGCGCAAATTGCGCGATCTGCATTGCGCGTTTGCGCAGATCGGTGCCGATCGAGTACTTGTGATAGCGCGCAAAGCGGCGAACCGCCTGCTCGATGTCAACGAGCAGGCGTTCGGCCAATTTCACGATCGGTGGCAATGAAAAGGACATGGCGAATCAGCCAAAAAGCCAATTACTGACGGGCACGCGCCGACCGAACGGAGCGCACGAGGCCCTCGCCGCTCTGGCCGCCGTAGTCGGAATAGCCGAAGCTGAAGTAGACGTACCACGCGAAGTCCGACGGCGACGAGGCGTCCGGGGTACTCGACCAGTACCAATCCGATTGCAGACTGAGCGCGGGATCGGCGGCCGGCCCATAGAGGGTGCGATCGCGCAGCGATTCCAATTCTTCGATGGTCGGCAAGCGCCAGTCGTCAAAGCCGGCTATGCCAGCCTCTGCTGCGACTTTATTTGCGTCCGCCCAATTGTGCCGGCCGGCAAGATCCTGCGCTGCCCACATTAAGCCGGTTTTCTTATCGAGCAAGGCGATCGCCTTGGCGCGGCTGCCTGCTGCGAGCGGCTTGCCATTCTTCCCAAGTTTCGTGAGATTCATAGACGGTTATCCTCGAAAGTGTGTTTTGCCAAAAGGCCGATTACTGACGGGCACGCGCCGACCGAACGGAGCGCACGAGGCCCCCGTTGTCCTGGAGGTCGTAGTCGGAATAGCCGCCGTCGAAGTTGACGCTCCACGCGTAGCCCGACGGCGACGAGGCGTCCGGGGTGCTCGACCAGAACCACGGGTAGCCATTTTCAGGAAGGCGGAAAAAGGTTGTGTCGATGGCTGGATCGAAGCGCGCGTAATCGACGATCGACAGCAGCTCCTGGATCGTCGGCAGGCGCCAGTCATCATTGCCGCCGATGCGTTGCGCCGGCGCGTAATTCTTGGCAGCGTTCCACTTCATGCGCTCGCCGAGCGCGTCGGCCATCCAGACTAGGCCAGTGGCGTTATCACGCACCTGCGACCATGTTGAGGCGTCGGCGGGCAGTTCGTTGTTGGCGTCGTCGAGTTTGACGAAGCGCGGATTTGACTCGGACATAAGGGCATTCCCTCTATTGGCTAACTCGTGATTCCCACAAAGGCGTTGGGCTGCCGCGGCGTTTGCTCATGACAAAACCGGCGCGGGCGATCACGCCTGCTTTGAGCGCTGCGCGGAATGGGTTTCCCCACGCGCGCGGATCCGGCGGCGCAGGGAGTTGGGCGGCGGCGGTGCACTCCTCGCCGGTGAAGCGAGCATGCGATCGCGCATAGGCGGTCACGTGTTCGCACGCTTGATCGAGCCAGTCGCGCATGATCAATTCGCCGCCAAGCGCGATTTCTGCGCGGGCAGTGGCTCGGTGTAGAACGTATGCGCGCCGATGCGGCAGACCACGCCATGGTTCAAGCGCGGCGGATCCTGATCAAAACCCGTGGCGAACTGACAGAGAAACGGAATTGGCGCCGTTCCGGCGATAACGCGATCGGCCAGATCGAGCGCGCGCTGCCAGGACTTCGGATCGATGCGTTCCGGATGACGCGGTACCGGCCAGCGATCGACACCGAGGAACTGCCCTGGCTGCAGCGCGACATCGCATAGTGTCTGCGGCCAGCGATGCGCCGGATCGGTCGCGCGATTGATCACGACCTTCATCACCGCCGCCATACCGGCATCGCCCTGGTCGCGGGCTTCGCTGAAGCCCACCAGCGCCAGGCACGTGTGGCCATAGTTGCGCTCGAGCGGGGCCGACTGCGCTGGCGCGTCGTCGTTGAAATCCAGGCCGGAGCCGAGGATGGCCAGGATGCCTAGCACTTTGGCGAACGTGGTCACGCGGCGGACGCCAGCGAGGCTTTCGCTGCCAGCGATTCCTCGGTGATCACGATCATGCTGCGCGCGCGCAGGCGCAGAGTGATCGAATCGCCTGGTTGCAGCAGCTGCTCGGATTCAAGCGCATGCGGCTCACCGCCGGAATTGACGTCGGAGCGAACGACCTGGATCTTGACGGTGCCGACGTCGCCGGTGTGGGTCAGGCGCAAAGGGATTTGCATTTGTATACTCCTTTCAGGCGATGCTACTGACGGCGGCGGAAAGTTCGCGGGCGCGCAGCTGCTCGGCGCGTGCTTTGCCGGCGCGAATCGCGCTCAGCGTGTCGTGGCCGTTCTTGATGCCCCAATTGACTGAGGCAGTGGCGTTGCTAGCTGTGCAGCCGAGCGCGAGGGCAAATCGGCAGACGACTGCGCCGACGGACTCGGCATCGAGATTCTCGCCAGCCGGCAAGACGAAGAAGGCGACGGCGCTCATTGCGTGACCGCCGCGTAGATCTGCGAGGCGCCGAAGCCGACTAAGCAGATCGACGCGCATATCGCGACGGTGTAGCCGAGGAACGCAAGCCAATCGTTTAGCTTCATGGGAATGATCCAAAAGGCCAATTACTGACGGGCACGCGCCGACCGAACGGAGCGCACGAGGCCCTCGTGGCTCTGGAGGTGGTAGTCGGAAAAGCCGCTGCCGAAGCCGACGTCCCACGCGTAGCCCGACGGCGACGAGGCGACCGGGGTGCTGGTCCAGCACCAGCCGCCTTTGGTCTTGAAGAAATCCGTGTCGATCGCCGGATCAAAGCGCGAATCGTCGACGAGCGTGAGCAGCTCCTTGCGCGTTGGCATGCGCCAATCGGTGAAGCCGGCGAGGTCGAGTTCCGCCGCCAGCTTAGGTGCTTTCGCGAAGGTCGCGTGCTTGGACAGCTCCGCGCGCGGCCACATGAGATCGGTTTCTGTATCGAGCACGGCAACCCATTCGGCTGCCTCGTGCGGAAGCTGTTCGCCAGTGCTGCTGATCTTGATGAAGCGGCTCATGGTGTGACTCCTTTGCGCCACAGACGATCCTCGGCCGCGCGGCGCGCAAGTTCAGCCGTCGCGAAATGCTCGAGGCGCGAGCCGTGGTTGTTTTCGGTGGCGAGCGCGGCATACGTGCCGCAGTCGTGAACGGTGACGAGCTCGCCGCAGCCATGCGTGGCGCAGAACTGCAGGCCGTCCATGTCGGGGTCTGTCCATAGGTATGCGCTCATGGACGGCAGCCAGTGGGCAGGTACTTGAGCGCGATCGTGCTGCTCGAGCACGTCCAGACCACCGATCCGGCATCGGGCGCGAACGTCGGCGATAAGGACAATGTCTGTCCGACAACCGCTTCGTTGACCTGGTTGCCGTATTTGACGGTGATCACGCCGTCGACCACGTCAAGCTCGGTCACGAACTTGCCGGTGATGCTGGTGGGTGCTGCGAGCCCGGCGATCGTGTTATCAGCGGGCGGAGTGCCGGTATGGCTGTAGACGTCAGCGACGGCCGTCTTGGCGCCATCGGCAATAACGATGCCTTCGGACACCTGGGAGCGGATGACGTAGTCCTGGTAGGCGGGGATGGCGATAGCGGCCAGGACGGCGATGATCGCGACCACGATCATCAGTTCGATCAGGGTGAAGCCGGTGGCACGTTTCATTTTCTGCCCTCTTGGTCCGGAATGGACTGGGGGCGAGAGGATTACACATGGTGTTTATAAAGTCAACAGTGAGTTTAACGCCGCGTGTACAATGATGCGCGCACGGGTGATCTGGCCCGGAGGAGCACGGGCATGGCGACGAAGGCAGAAATTGAGTGCTCTGGGCCGAGTGCTGGCTCAGCCACGCAGCTGGACGATTCAGATCAGCGAAAACACGAATGCGACCGAACGGGTAAGCGCTTGATCGAGCATGGCGCAGTAATCATTTTGAAGCATCGCGTTGCGCCTTTTGCTGATCGCATTGCCGCAATGCCTCGCGCATGGCCTTTTCTGATTCCGTGCGGAGATTGGCGTTCTGCTGTTCTTTGGTGGCGATGACAGCACGTAGGCCAGCTGCGCGGGCTCGATCGGCCGCCTCCAACTGCTGAGAATTGGCGTTTTCTACGCCGGTGCGAACACTTACGTACCGGGAACTTTCAAGGTCGCGAACCTGTGCCTTTAGGCTATTGATTTCGGACAAGTCCGGATCGTAGGCAAGTTTTTGCGCGTCACGGCGACATTGCGAATCCGCGACGTTATCGGACATTGCCTTGAGTGGGTCGTTCTGTTGCGTCGATGGATGACCAGGTGCGCTTGATGCTGGTTTCGGAACATCCATAATCGCTTGCGCGTCTTTGCCACATTCTTGTTGGCTGAAGGTAACAACGCCGTTGACCGTGCATTTGTATACTTTCTGCGCATTCGCTGATCCACCCATGGCCATGCCGGCAAGCGCTACGCATGCAAATAACATTCGCATAAAAGCCTCCCTGTTCGGTTAACGCGCTGGCGGCGCATCATCAGGATCGCACGCACATTGCACGCACTCTTCGTAGTATTCCATGCGGTCGCGCAAAGTGAAAATGGCATCATCCGGCAAGTCATCAACATAGCTCGCCTTGTGGCGATCCAGCGTTCGAACTATTTCTGAATGCCATTGGCGCGAATGAATGATCTCGGAGATGCGTCGCAATGCTCGCGCGCGCTCGGTTTGCTCGATCTCTGGGAATGGCTTGGCAGGCGGCGGCCTGCATTGTTGCGGATCGACTTCAATTTTTCGCGGCGGCATATTTGCCGCGATCAAGTCCGTGAGCTGCTGGATGCGCTCTTCACGTAGATTCAACATTCGATTTCTCCCTTTCTGCAAGATAGCGCCTGACCAATGAGATCAGATTTCCCTCATTGACCGTTTCTTTGGAGTCGGCTAGGAGGGAGTAGGCAAGCGCGATTTCACGCGGAGCTGGCTGGCGCTCGGGAACGTCTTCCATTTGGGCGACGCCGCTCAACACTTTCATCGCGTCGCGGAGAATGGATGGGTCCAATCTCGCCGCTTGAGACCCGCCAGCGACGACAATTGATCCCCCAGCGCCTTTGAGCTTCGAATGCGCCTTCAAACGAGACCCCGCGCGTCCGCCAGTTACTTACGCGCGCAGTAGACCAGACAAATAGCTTACCCAAGTCCGTGGTGCCCATATCCAGACCCGGCTCGTTGAGAGCGATGGCTAATGCTTCCATCAGCCTATGGAAACTGGATGGGTCTGGGATCTTCTTGGTCACGCCCAATTGTCCGCGAACTAAACGCGCCGTTGTTACACTGGACGTTGACATTTCTTTAAACATGACGTGTAATTCGCGCCATATGAGCGCCAATCGCACGCCAGAACTTCACCCGCATGCCGAGCTTATCGATCGCTTGGGCGGCCCAAGCAAGCTTGCAGACGCGCTGGGATTCGAAGGTCCCGGTCGCGTGCAGCGAATCCAGAACTGGAAATATCGCGGCATCCCGGAAGTGATCTTCCTGCGCAACCCGCAGATTTTCGGCATCTGGGGCGAAGGCGATAAACGCGATGCGGAGGCGGCGTGAGATGTTCTCAGTGATGCGTGATCCTTTTTTCGGCTTGCGTTTGTGCTGCGACTTGTGCGCCGCGATTGTTTGCAGCATTTCCTGCCGCGTCACCTGCCGATATGCGAGCACCTCGTATATCACGTCGTTCTGCGCATCCTTGATCGATGTCTTGACAGTGGGCAGCTCCATTCCGGCCTCCGTGTGTGGTGACGACTTCGCAAGCGAAGCCTATCACGGTGCGCCGGGACTCTATTGGAGTTCCCGGTTTCTGACGGCAGAGGCGGCGTGAGATGGCGACTCGCGGAGAAATAATCGAATATTTGTTCAATCCGACCGATGTGCAGGGTCTGGTTGCCGAGCTGCAAGCCATTTTGTCAAAGCAGCAATCACGCCGCTGTCGGTGCTGTGTTGAGTGCTGCCGCCGCGCTTTAGCGATGAAAGCGAAGCATCGATCGAAACCAAAACTGCGGCGCGATTCGAAGCATTCGAAACGAGGGCATCGATGATCAATTCGTTCATCAATGCATTCGTCTGCAGATCCTTCAGCGCCAAGGCTATCTCGCGCGCTAATTCTTTCGTCAAATCGTTCATGCGGGACTCCGGTATGTGGATGATGTCGCAACCGGAAGCATACCGGGGTTCCGCTTTCTTGCGCGCCGAGGCGACATGAGATGAGCCAGGCGCGCATCATCATCTTGGTCTGCCCGTGCTGCGGTAATCCGCGCTGCCAGCGACACCGCGTCGCGCCAGCATCCAAAGACAATCGACCGTTCCCCGATTCGAACGCCAGCGCCGTAACTAGCAATCGTCCTTTGCCTCGACTATTCGGTGGCGCGACCGTTGCGTTGCCTATGCCAGCGCTTGAACTAGTTCGCGCAGTGAGTTCGATTCGGTCTGCATGCCGTTCGTCTGATTGCGCGCCAGCGTCTCGGAGCCACGCAGGTAATAACCTTGCGGTAGCGCCGCGACGGTCAATGCATCGGCTTGAGCCAGAGCGAGAAATTGCATGACTGCGCGCATCTGTACTTCCGGCAATGCGCGGATCAATGATGCGCACACCGCGCGATATTCGAGCAGTCGGCCTTCGAGCGTTTCGACGCGTCCGAATAAGTGCTCGATCAACTGTCGATCGGGTATCTGTTCCATGGCGGGCTCCGGCTGGTTGGTTACGTCGCTGTACCAAGCATGCCGGAGTGCCGTCTTTTTCTCCAACACTCCGGCTTCCCAATGGGCACAGCGCCCGCCTGCTGTTAGCCAGGCTTCGGGAAATGCCGGTTTTTTCTTCCCCTTGCTCGCGCATGCGGGCATTCCATCATTCTTGCCGGAGTAGGGCATGTCGAACGATTACCAGTCAGCCAGCTGCTCGATGCCGACGCGATCACGATTGATTATGCATCGCACGATGCAGGCGATCAGTGCCAGCGGGCTCAATATCCTGAAGTTCGCTTCGCGCGTTGCCGAGAGATACGTCGGTTCGGTGCAGCCTCTGGAGCGCATCGTGGACTTCCACGAATCGGGCAGTACGGTGGAATCGGCGGTACGCGCAGAGCTTGGCAATGGGAAGCTCGTCGATCGGTTCATCAAGGGGGTGGTGCGATTTCCTGTAGACCTCGAGGAAATATGGGTGGACTGTCTGCCCGAACCGAACCGCAGTGATCTGATCCGCGAGCTGGCATGGCGCTATGGGTTGATCGGGGCCAAGCTCCCAGCCGAGACGGCACACGAGCATATGGCACGGCTCAGTGATGTACTGGCCGACGCCGGTCGTACGGCCCAACTGCTCGCGCCGATGTTCGGGAGCGGCAAGCTCAGCCTTGAAGGCGAGAGCGGGCAGCGCATCAAGCATTCAATGGTGGTGATCGATCGAGCGATTGGCAACCTGGTGAGCCTGCGCGAGCAGATCGAATCACAACAGCAGCCAAAGCCTGCAGCCAAACCGGCGAAGCGCCGGCGCTGAAGTGATAGCCATGGGGAGATTCCATGCGCATCGCGTAGCCGATCTGCCGCCGAAGACGGCGGCACAGGTGCGCCATGCCATGGACGTACTCGATGCTGATGCGGAGTTCACTGATGTCGATCATGCCGAAGCCGCAGCACTGCTCGCGCAACAGCATGACTCACCGCAGCGCTGTCTTGATCTGACCCCGCTCCCCAATAGTGGAAAAGTATACGATTCGCAGTTTGCTGCGGGTGATAACAAATATGGCCGTGGCAAAGGTACTCCCTAGCACCTATAGACGCGGGTAGAAAGACCGCATTTTTCGCGTAGTTAGTTGGATTGTAAGTTACTGAACTCTCGGGGCTGGCGTTGACCTCAAACTATCAAGATATCCTCGACCAGCTCAGAGCCGGCGGTTTGATCGTCGAGACGCTCAAGGTCGGGCGTCTGATTCGATGCAAGGTCGATGGCGATCGAGAGAAGCGCGGCTGGTACATCCTGCACGAGATCACCACCGGCACCGGCGATCGCCTCTATGTCGGATCATGGGGAATCTGGCGCGGCAACGACCAGGGCGCGACGAAGCTAGAGCTCCGCGGCGCCAAGTCGCAGCTCACCGACGACCAGCGCGATGCCCTGCGTCAGCGCGCTCGCGAGGATCGCCGCCAGGCCGAGGAAGCTCGCGCCGTCGAAGCGCGCCGCGCTGCTGAGCGCGCATCGGCCACCTGGGCAAAATGCCTGCCGACAGGGGAATGTGATTACCTCACGCGCAAGGGCGTCGGCGCGCACGGTGTGCGCTTCTCGCCATCCGGCGCGCTCGTCATTCCGCTGCTCGATGCCGTCGGCGTCATCCATGGCCTGCAGGTCGTGCGCTCGCGCAAGAACGCGAAGGCCGAGCACCGCCCGGAGAAAGAATTCTGGCCGCAAGGCCTGGTCAAGAAAGGGCACTTTCACCTGATCGGCGGAACGCCGACATGGATCGTGCTGATCGCCGAAGGCTACGCCACCGCAGCATCGCTGCACGAGGCCACCGGCCATCCGGTCGCGATCGCGTTCGACGCCGGCAACCTGGCGCCGGTAGCCCAGGCGCTGCATGCCCGCTATAGCACCGCGCGGATCCTCATCTGCGCCGACGACGACATATTCGCCACGCACAAAGGCACCGACGCGTGCGGCGGCCGCATCGTCCTGCCCGAGCACGACACCGATTGCCCGCACTGCGGCAAGCCGCACAAGCGCATCAACACCGGCGTCAACGACGCCAGCATCGCCGCACTGCTCGTCAACGGCGCGTTCATCGTGCCGCGATTCGCCGACGAGGCTGGCCGCCGCGCCAAATTCGTCGACCGCGGCATCAAGCTGACAGACTTCAACGATCTACACGCGCTCGAAAACCTGCTCGTGGTGAGTGCGCAGATCGATCGCCGCCTTACGGAGCTTAAGTGGTCTGCGAAAACTGCGGCGATCACATCAGGCACAAGCGGGGAGGGGAAGGCCACGCTCGAACCGATCAAGCAGCTCGATGAGCTGCTTACGCGCTTCACGCTGGTCTACGGCCAGTCCGGCACTGTGTTCGATCGCGCCGAGCACCAGCTCGTCGCGCTCAGCGATATGCGCGACGCCTGCCTCACGCGCTACCTGCATCGCAGCTGGGCCGAACATCCGGCGCGCGAGATCGTGCGCATGGAAGAGGTCGGCTTTGATCCAGGCGGCCGCGATCCGAACGTCACCTGCAACCTATGGGGCGGCTGGCCGACGAAGCCATCGAAAGAGGGCAGCTGCGAGAAGCTGCTCTCGGTTTTGCGCTACATGTGCAGCGCCGACGAGAAACCCGAAAAGTTATACGAGTGGATTTTGTGCTGGCTGGCCTATCCGATCAAAGTGCCCGGCGCGAAAATGAAGAGCACGCTTGTGGTGCACGGCCCGGAAGGCACCGGCAAGAACATATTTTTCGACGCGTACCGAATGATCTACGGCCGCTATGGCCGCATCATCGGCCAGGACGCTATCGAGGATCGCTTCAACGACTGGTCGTCGCGCAAACTGTTCCTCATAGCCAACGAAGTCGTCGCGCGCAGCGAGCTGTTCCATGTCAAGAACAAGCTCAAGTCGCTGATCACCGACGACCTGATCCGCATCAATCCGAAAAACATGGCCGCCTACGATGAGCGCAACCATGTGAACCTGGTATTTCTTTCGAATGAAATGATCCCGGTCGTGCTGTCCGAAGACGACCGGCGCTACGCCGTCTGCTACACACCGCCGCCGCTCGCTGCGGATTTTTACGAGCAGGTCGGTGAAGAGATCAAGGCCGGCGGCGTGGCTGCATTGCACCAGTACCTGCTGGATCTGGATATTGGCGCATTCAGCGAGCACACCAAGCCGCCGCTGAATTCCGCCAAGCTCGAACTGATCGAACAGAGCCGCGACAACATCAGCCGGTTTTTCTTTGATTTGGAAGACGGGGATATTCCCGGCTTCACCGCCATGCCGGCGCTGGCCAAGCACGTCTACGAGGCCTATCGCACCTGGTGCAGCTCGACCGGCCATCGCGCGGCGCCAATGCCGAAGCTGATCAGCACGTTCAAGCGTAAACACCTCGTCGTCGCCACGCGCGAGCGCTGGAAAGACGAATTCGCCGCGATCAAGGGTCCGCACGGATTCCTCATGCTCGGCGGCCTGGCGAAGACCGAATGCCCGCCAGGCAAGGATCGCCTCGCCTGGCTCGGTGAATGCGCCATGGCCTTCGGCAAACAACTCGAAGACGCGCAAAAGCGGGTGGCTGCGTGAACGAAACCCTCAATCTTGTGCGGCATGTGCGGTATCGGTGCGGCATCGTGTGCGGTATGAAACTGCAACAGAATAAATGCTGTGCGGCATGTGCGGCATATTGCGCAAATCCCTTCATGCGCGCATGCGCACACACCCGCGCGCACCCGCGCGCACATGCGCGCACGCCTGTGCACCCGCACATACCGCACATGGCGCACTGGCGCGCTTTCGTGCCGCACGGCATGCCGCACCGATACCGCACGCGCGCGCGCGTCTATTTCTCATTCCTGTTTTTCGAAGAAAAAAGGGTAGTGACCTCATGAGCTCCTATCCGGAAACCGCCAGCTTTGCTGATTTTGCGCGTATCGCGAATTTTCGCGCCAGCTACATCAAGCAGCTCAAGGACAATGATCGCCTGGTCCTCACCGACGACGGCAAGCGCGTGCGTGTCGCCGAATCCCTGCAGCGCATCGACGACACCAAGGATCCGACGAAGATCGGCGTCGCGCGCCGGCACGCCGCTGCGCGTGCGGCGACAGAGCAAACCGATGATGGCGACGCAGCAGCGACGGAAGAAACGGATCCGAACGGCGACGTCGCCGGCACGCAATCCATCCGCCGCGATGTGGAAGCCGAGAAGCTCCGCCAGCTGCGCCGCGAGAATGACCTGGCCGAAGGCAAACTGCTCCTCGCCACGGATGTCGCGAACGCCGTACGCACAGGCGTGGTGACGCTACGCACGCGCCTGGAATCGTTGCCCGACACACTCGCGCCGCAACTCATCACCATCACCGACGAAGCGAAGGCGCGCTCGCTGCTCGCCGCCGAGATCGAGCACGCCCTGCACGAGCTCGAGCGGCAGTTCGGCGCGATCGCAAGGGAGGCCGCATGAGCACGTGGCTCGCACGCTTGACCAACTGGCTTATCGTTCGCGTCAGCACCAGACCGGCCGACTTCATCATCGGCGGCGCCGACAATCCGTACATGCTGCGCTGGTGGCTCACGCCATGGTCCGGCAAATACCGCGACATCGCCGACGAAGACAAGACGCTGCTGCAGCGCCTGGTGTCGAAGCTGCCCGGCTGCTACCTGCACCTGATCATGCGCAGCGACGACGATCGCGCTCTGCACGATCATCCTTGGCGCAATTGCTCGATCGTTCTGCGCGGATCCTACCTCGAGCACACCATTGCCGCCGGCGGCGTGCATGTGCGCACGCGCCGGACCGCCGGCGATATCGTCTGGCGCCGCGCGAGCGACGCGCACCGCATCGAGATCGACAGCGGAGCATGCTGGTCGCTATTCCTCACCGGTGCGCGCGTGCGGCAGTGGGGATTCCACTGCCCGAACGGCTGGGTGCATTGGCGCATCTTCACCAATCCCACAGACGGCGGCAAAACGATCGGCCGCGGGTGCGCATCGTGATCGCGCTGTTCTGTCCGCATTGCCATGCCGTCGCAGTCGTCGACGCGCCGCCGGAAATCGGCAAGCCGCTGATGTGCCCATGTCTGGATCATCCGCCGATCACGAAACCGGTCGCGTTCATGCGTCTGCACTTGCCGGAAGGCTATGAGCTGATCGCGAAGCAGCGGGAGGCATCCGCGTGAGCACGCTGCACATTCTCTGCACCACTGGACACTACGTCGGCCAGGTCCGCGGCATCGGGTGCCGCAACTGGCGGACGGTGACCGGGCACTGTCGGGAGTCGACTAACGCATTGTCGAAAGCCGTCGCTCGGATGGGTGATCGCGATAAGCGCGCCCGCGCGCTCTACGTGCCGACTGGCGACACCGGATCGTATTACGGTCCGTCGCTCGCGATGGAGGCGCGTCGCGCGTGACTGGAGCCCGCGCGAATTTTGTTTTCCTTTCAGGATCGCCAGATCCACTCAAACTAATCCCAGCGGATCGGAGGTTTTTCGTGAAACAAACCGCCAACTGGACCGAAGAATACCTGCGCCAGATCGACGACTGCGAGCGCCGCGAATCGCGCCTCACTGATTGGGAACGCAACTTCATCGATTCGCTGCGCCGGCAGATCGAAGGCGGTCGCGCGCCGACAGGCAACCAATTCATCGCAGTCCAAGAGCTGAGCGATGGCCTGCATTTGTGGTTCGTCGATGAAAAGACGGCGCAAAAGCTCGCACGCAAACATGGGGGCTTGCCGACGTGAAGCCGATCTTTCGCTGGATCAAGGATCATTGGCAGCGTCGCGAGCCGTGTGTTTGCCTGACGGACGGTTCGCCGGTTCCCGAGGATCGCTCGCATGTCGAGAATCGCGGCGATGGTCAGCAGCGCGGTTACGTCGTGCTGTGCGAATCGGAACGCAAGCAAGGGTTTGTGAGGCCGGTTCGCCGTTCGTATGTCCATGAGAAGTGCGGAACGCGCACGACGATGGGGCAGGCGCTGGCCGAGACGTACGCACGCAATCCCTATTTTTACAGCGGCACATTCTGCTGCCGCTGTAGAGCGCATTTCCCGGTAGGCGAAGACGGCGAGTTCGTGTGGGAAGACGGCACGAAGGTGGGAACCTAAGTGCTCGCCGCCGCCCCCCGCATCGCCAGCGCCATTGCCGCAGCCATCGCGCCGCGCAAGGCTCTGTCGGTGTCGCAGTGGGCGGATGCGGAAAGGTATACAACGTCGAAAGAGGGACCGATCGAAGGCCGCTGGGTCACCGATCGCAATCCACCACTGCGCGAGATCATGGATTGCATGAGCCGCGATAGCGGCGTGCACGAGGTCTGCGCGAAGCTGCCGATCCAGTTCGGCAAGACGGCGGTCGAGCTCAACGCGCTCGGTTACACCATGTCGCACGATCCGTGTCCGGTGATCGTGTTCCTGCCGGATGATCTGACGAAAGACGCGTGGATCTTGCAGAAACTCAACCCGATGGTCGAGAACACGCCGGCGGTGCAGCGCGCACTCACCACGCAGAACAGCCGCGACAGCGCGAACCAGCGCGCATTCAAGGATTTCGCCGGCGGCCAGCTATTCGTCGAGCACGGCAAGACTGCCACGCGCATGGCGCTGCGCACGGCGAAGCGCATCCTGGTCGACGAGATCGACAAGCTGCAGTCGGTTATATCGACCGGCGAGGATCCGCTCGAGCTGATCCGTGGCCGCGTCAGCGCGTACCCGAGCAGCTACCAGATCGCCTATGTCGGCAGTCCCGGCATTCGCGGCGTGTCGCGCATGGACACGATCTACGAGGAATCCGACCAGCGCGAATATCACGTGCCGTGCCCGCACTGCGGCGAGTTTCAGTCGCTGATTTGGCGGCACGATAGCGGCAGCGGCCTGCAATGGATTCCGGGCGGCAAGGAATGCTGGTATGCGTGCCGCATCAACGGCTGCGTGATCGAGGAGGCGCACAAGACGCAGATGATCGCGCTCGGCCATTGGGTGCCGAAATATCCGGGCCGGCGCATCCGCGGCTATCATCTCAACTGCCTCTATTATCCATTCGGCCTGGGCCCGCGCTGGCTCGAGCTCGTGCGCCTTTGGCTCGATGCGCAAGGCGACCCGGCCAAGCTGCAGGTGTTCGTGCAGGAACGTCTCGCACAGGCCTGGGAAGATCCGGCACTGCGCAAGGTCAAGCACAACCTCATCGCCGATCGTGCCGAGCCGTACAAACTGCGCACCGCGCCGCGCGGCGTGCTGGAGATCACCGCCGGCGTCGACGTGCAGGGCAATCGCCTGGTCTATCAAATCGTCGGCTGGGGTCGCGGCAACCGCAGCTGGACGCTCGACTACGACGAGATCTTCGGCGCGCCGAACGAGGACGACGGGAAAGGCAACCTCGCGCCGGTGTGGACCATGCTCACCGATCGCCTCAACCGCGCGATCGAGCACGAGCTTGGCGCGCAGATCCGCGTCGGCGCCACCGCCATCGACATGCGCCACTGCGGCGAAGACGTGAAAGCGTACGTGCGCCGCAGCCTGATCCGCCGGCCGATGGCCATCTACGGCGCCAAGGCCAACAACGCGCCGCCGCTCGGCCGCCCGAAGCTCATGGACTGCAACTGGCGTGGCCAGAACGACAAGCGCGGCATCAAGGCCTACCAGGTCGGCACCGTCGAGATCAAACACCAGCTCTACCGCAACCTCGCCATCGACGGCGACGCCAAAGTCGTCGATGGCCAACAGGTCGAGAAAACAGCAGATGATCGCATCGTGCATTTCAGCGATGAGCTCGGCCGCGAATTCTTCGCCGGTGTCGTCTCGGAAGTGTTCGATCCGAAAGCGAACCGCTTCATCAAGCGTAAGGGCGGTGTTCGCAACGAGCCACTCGATACCTGGGTATATGCGCGTGCTGCGGCGATGCATCCGGAGCTGCGCCTGCATCGTCGTACGAATGCCGAGTGGGAGGCCGCGGCTGCGCGCCTGGGTGCACCGGCGCTTCCTAATAAGGAAGCGCAGCAAGTAACCAAAAGTTCAAAAGTGGAAAACGTTCCACGGGAAACACCCCCACAGAAACCGCCGCAAGCTGCGTCACCGAGCCGCGGGTCGTGGAGTGACGGAAACGACAACAACGGTCGCGGCTGGGGTTGATCATGAGCACCGGGGAATATTGAAAATGGCAAAAGACGCAACTGCTGAAGAGCTAGTCGAGAGCCTGCGCGCGGCGTTCTGTGAAACGATACGAGCAGCGCTCGTGGCGTTACCTGCGCATGAGGCGCTGCAGCTCGCCGATGCTGTGTGCACGACATGGCTAGACCGCTTACAGGGTTTGCGCGTGACGCATCGCGAACGACCGAAGATCGATGCGAAGGCACTCGCTGAGGACTGGGCGCGCGGCTTATCAGTCACGGAAATCGCCCACAAACATAAATGCAGCCGCGCGACTGCGTATCGCCTGCATCCAAACGGCCCGCAAAAAAAAGTCTCACAAAAACCTGAATGAGACACGACTGACGTGGACGATACGCGTCCATGTCAGCACCGACCCTGCAGGAACAGCTCGATGCCGCGATCAACGCGCGGCAACGCATCCTAACCAGCGGCCAGGAACTCAGTGTTTCTGACATGCGTAAACGCTCTGCGGATCTCGCGCAAGTCAACAAGACGATCGCATCGCTACAAGCCCAACTCGCCAATGCGACTGCTGCTGCGGCAGGTCGATCATCGGCATCGCTCAGTTTCGCCACGGTCGATTTTGGGTGCCGCAAGTGAATTTGCTAGAGCGCGCGATTGCTACTGTCTCGCCGCGCGCTGCGCTGCGACGCGTCCAGGCCAGACTGGCGCTTTCGGCAATCAATGCCCGCTATGACGGCGCGAAGCAGAGCAAGACGTATAAAGTCTCGCGCGACAACACCACTGGAGATGTGCAAGTCGTCCGCGATGCGGCTACGTGCCGCGCGCAGGCGCGAGACTTTGAACGCAACAATGATGTGTTCCGCGGCGCACTCCATACGTTGGCGCGCAATATCGTCGGGCCGAACGGCATCAGTATCGAGCCGATGCCACGCAACGCGAATGACGATATCAACGACACGTTCGCGCGCGATCTGCTGAACCTGTGGCGCGAATTCACGGCTTCGCCGGAAGTCACAAAAACACTCGATTGGGTACAGACGCAGTACCTCGGTTGCTGCAGCTGGTTGCGCGACGGTGATCTGTTTGGGCAGATCATCCAGGGCCCGACAACGTTCTACAACTACGCCACGCGCATTCCGCTCGCCATCGAGCTGCTCGAAGCCGATCACGTGCCGCTCGAATATTCGAACGGCGACAATATTGAAGCAGGCATCGAACGCAATGCGTGGAACGAGCCTGTTGCCTACTACGTTTACAAGACGCATCCAGGCAGCGCGCGCGCAATGCTTACCGACACCGCGCTCAAGCGCGTGCCGGCGCAGAAAATGCTGCATGTCGCAATCCGCGAGCGGCTGTCAGGGCTGCGCGGCATCAGTCAGTTCGCGAGCGTCTTCGTCCGGCTGTACGACATCAAGGATTACGAGGATTCGGAACGCCTGGCCGCGCGCATCTCTGCGGCTATCGCTGCCTACGTCAAGCGCGACGTCAACATGGAGTACTCGCCACCGGCTGGCACGGATCCGGACAAGCGCGATTTCCGTCTGAATGCCGGCGCCGTATTCGACAAGCTGATGCCGGGCGAAGAGCTCGACATGCTCAACCCGAGCCGGCCGAACACCGCGCTGAACGATTTCTGCTCGGGACAGTACAAGCGCGCGTCGCGCGGCGCACAGCTCACCTATTCGGCAATCAGCGGCGACTACAACGGCACCTATTCGGCGCAGCGTCAGGAACTCGTCGAAGGCTACGACGGCTATCGCATGCTCACTGCGATTTTCGTCGCTCGGTTTGTGCGCCCGATCTGGGAAGCCTTTGTCTCGACGTCGATCGCAGCTGGTCTGGTGAAGGTTCCAGCCGACGTGCGCCCGGAAACTGTCGCGCAGGCCGAATTTCGTGGCCCGAAAATGCCGTGGATTGATCCGGTGCGCGAAGCGCAGGGGCAGCTCACGATGGTGCGCGCCGGATTCCAATCCGCTCAGTCAGTCATTGCTGATCGCGGCGGCCGTTTGCAGGACACGTTCGAACAGCTCGGGCGCGAGCGCCGCCTCGCCGACGAAATCGGCTTGGTTCTCGACAGCGACGCGCGCTACGTCTCCGACACGGGCGTCGCGCAGTCGAACGCTCCGAAAACAGATCCCAGCGCCGACACCGGTGCCGCCAATAGCAAGGTCATCCCCATGCCGAACCGACTCAATTCGCTCACCGCTGGCGTGCGTGCCGGCCTGCGCAACCAGCATCGCGAACAACGTGAGCATATCGAACCGAGCATGCAGCTCAAGCCATCCGCCGCGGCGAACGAATACGAATTGCTGATCTACGGCGATATTGGCGAGAGCTGGTTCGGCGAGAGCATCACAGCGCTGTCGATCGTGCAACAGCTGCTCGCGCTGCCGGTAGCCGTGACGACGATCAACGTGCGCATCAACAGTTATGGCGGAAGCGTGTCCGATGGGCTAGCCATCTACAACGCACTCAAGCGTCATCCGGCGACGAAAGCGGTCACTGTCGACGGTGTTGCCATGTCGAGCGCCTCGCTGATCGCCATGGCGGGCAGCACAATCGCCATGCCGGCGACGTCGCTGATGATGATTCACGCGCCGTGGGGTGGCATCGCCGGCAACGCGCAGGAGATGCGCGAGTACGCGCAGATTCTCGACACCTACGCCGAAGCGATGGCGGACGCCTACGTCGCCAAGAGCGGCAAGGCACGTGCCGACGTTCTTACGCTCTTGCAGGACGGCAAGGATCACTACTACACCGGCGAGCAAGCTGTCGCCGAAGGGTTTGCCGACTCGCTGATCGACGCCAGTTCAGCCGATGCGGAGCCTGATGAAAATGCCCGCGCATTTGCCGCCGGCATTCTGCACCGCTACGCCGTAACCCTTGGCAGCAATGCTCAGCTCGCCGTCGCGGCCGCATTGCGCCCACCTCATACCTCGCAGAAGCGGACCGTGCCCGCCGGGGAGCGCCCCGGCGAGACGGTGCCTGCGAATCCAATTTTGCCGGCTGATGCCGGCAACCAACCGCCGGCATCAGCCGGTAATCCTACCGGAGCCCATGTCATGCCAGAAGCAACCGCAACGCCAGTCGCCGCGCCGACCCGCGCGGAAATCCTTGCCGCCGATCGCCAGCGCCGCGACGCAATTGCGGCGCATTTTGCACCGTACGCGCGTCACAACGATCTCGAAATCGCCAAGCTGCAGAAAACCTGCGAAGACGATGTCGAATGCAGCGCCGAAAGCGCCGGCCTGAAACTGCTCAAACACCTCGGCAGCGGTGCCGAACCGCTCAATGGCGGCCTGCGCGTCGAACCGGGCGCGCAGCAAGAACAGGCGACCTATCGCGAAGGCGCCATCAACGCGCTGCTCAATCGCGCCAATCCGAGTGCGGTCAAGCTCGACGACAAAGGCCGGCAGTTTGTCGGCTTCTCGCTAAACGATCTCGCACGCGATTGCGCCGAACGCTCCGGAGTGCGCACGCGCGGCATGGCCAAGCCGGAAATTGCCATTAAGGCCATGCAGAGCACGAGCGATTTTCCGAACATCCTGGAAAACATCATCACGAAATCGCTGCGCGCTGGATATGCCGGAGGCTCGCGCACGTTCACGTCGTGGGCTCGCCAGGGCGAATCGCTTCCGGACTTCAAGCTCGTCAGCCGTACACAGCTCGCCGGTGCACCTGCCCTGAAGCGTGTGGTCGAAGGTGCCGAGTATGAAGAAGGCTTCATGGGCGACGGCGCCGAAAAATATGCGGTGCAGAAGTACGGCCGCATCGTCGCGATCACCTGGGAAACCATCGTCAATGATGATCTCGGTGCGATGACGCGCATTCCGCAGGCGTTCGGTGCCAGCGCGGCCGATCTCGAGTCGGATCTCGTCTACGCAATTGTGAATGGCAATCCGAACATGGCCGACGGGAAGCCGCTGTTCGGCTCCGACCATAAGAACCTTGGCACGGCCACGGCCCTCAAAGCCACCTTGGACGATACCGCCTCGCTCGATCCGATTGCTGAGATGCGCGAGCTGATGCTTCTGCAGAAGGGCATCGAAGGCCGCTACATCACCGTGCGCCCGAAGTACCTGCTGGTTCCGCCGAAGCTCGAGCAGACCGCGCTGCGCATTTGCAGTGCCGCCTTCGTCGCAGCCAAGGGCCTCGACATCAACGTGCTCGGTGCTCTGCTGACGCCGGTAATCGAGCCGCGTCTGCACGATGAAAGCGACACGGCTTACTACGGCATCTCCGATCCCGCCACGGTCGACACTATCGAATACGCCTACCTGCAAGGCAATGAGGGCGTCTTCACCGAAACCAAGAACGGATTCGAGATCGATGGTGTGCAGGTCAAGTGCCGGCACGTGTTCGGTGCCAAGGCAATCGACTGGCGCGGCATGGTCAAGAACGCCGGCGCGTAACACCGAGTTCCGGGGCGGCGCCCAGCTCGGGCCGCCTCGATCATTTCACGATCAGAGGAGTAAGCAATCATGCGTAATTTCGTCAACCGGGGTGAAACGATCACTTGCCCGGCGCCCGCGACGGTCACGTCCGGGCTTGGTTATGTTCTCGGCTCCGCTTTGTTTGGCGTGGCGGTCACCGATGGCGCGAGCGGAGATCCGGTCGCGTTCGTCGTCGAGGGCGTCGTCGAATTGCCGAAGCACAGCACGACAGTGCTGGCGGTTGGCGATCTCGCGATTTGGGACGTCTCCGCAGGCGAGCTGATCGGCAGCGGTCCGGCAAGCGGCGACATTTCGAACGTCGGCATTGTCATCGAAGCAGCGGGAAGCGGCGACACGACGGCGAAGGTCAAGCTGTTGCCGGAAAAGGCATACGTTTATCCGAATGCCACCGACGCAGCCACCGCGACCAGCATCGCCAACCTCAACGCCTGGGCCACCGCCCTGGCAACGAAGTTGAACGCCGACGCCGGTGTCACCGACACGAACTACGATACCAACCCGCAGGCGTAACGCTACCACCCAAGGCGGCAATCGTCGCCGTGTGAGGAGCTGGCGCCGGATTTTCCGGCGCCAGCATTCGAAGCAAAAGGAAGATTTATCGACATGACCACGCACTGGCTCGATCGCCCCCGCAATGGCCTCGTGCTCACGTTCGTGATCGTGGCCTTCGGCGGCGCATGGCGATTCAACTCGGATCTGTCGGAGCTGAATCGCGATGCGGTCAACAAGGATCGCGAGCTCAACCAGATGCACGCGGAAATTTCGGAACTTCGTCATTCACCCCACTGCAGGCGGCCCAATGAGTGATCGAGCTCGAGCAAGCAGCGTCGAAGATTCGGGGGCTGGTCTACCGCGCGAAGAAAGCGACGGGGCAGCCGGAACGGGAATCCCTCTACCGCGAAATGCTCGAGACGCTGACCTGGTGTTTGGGGTGGCTCGAGGAGCCTCACCCGAACGAAGAGCCCCTCAAATTTGCCCTGCACGCCTTGATGCAATCCGCCAGGCGTACGGAGCTCGGAAACTGGTACGTCACTGATGTGGAATTGTATACCTGGGCAATGGATCAACTGGACACCCTCATACCTGTAATGCCATGACACCGCTTTCCGACCACTTCACGCTCGAAGAACTCACTGCCTCGCAGTGGGCTGCGCGCGCGGGCGTGGACAATACGCCGCCGGCCGATGTGCTGGAGCGCTTGCGCGTCGCGGCCAAGGGCATGGAACAGGTGCGCGCGCGCCTGGGCGATCGCGCGATTCTCGTATCGAGCGGCTATCGCAGCCGCCTGGTAAATGCAGCGATCGGCGGCGCGGTCAACAGCGCGCACGTGCTCGGTTACGCCGTCGACTTCACGTGTCCGTCGTTCGGTTCGCCGTTCGATGTTGCGCGGCATCTGTCGATCCAGGTCGACCTGGTGTTCGATCAGCTGATCTACGAATTCCGCAATTGGGTGCACATCTCGTTTGATCCGCGCGAACGCCGCGATCTGCTGACGATTCGCAGCAACCGCGAAGGCTATATGCGCGGCATCATCGATATGCCGGAGTCGCCATGAATGGGCGCCTGGCTGCAGCAGTGTCTGGACGGCCTGCATCCCATGACGATCTTCATGGCGATATCGCTCGTCGTCGGCGTAGTGCTGATCCTGCCGATTCTATGGCGCGTGCAGCGCGCGAAGAATCAACTGGATCTGGCCGACTGGCTGCGCGGTGCGGACGGCAAGGCGAGCTGGAGCAAGGCCGCAGCCATCGGCGGATTCATGATCGGCAGCTGGTGCTTGATCATGATCACGCTGGCCGGAAAAGTTCCGGAAGGCTACATGCTGCTGTTTCTCGTGTACTTCGCGATCGTCATCGGCAACCCGGCAGCGATCGAGCTCGTCAAGCAACGCGATTCACGCCCACCGGTCGCGCCACCTACCACGGTCAGCGTCACTACGCCGCCAGGGCAGACCACCAACGTGCAGACCGGACCGACGCCACCGGACGGCGCTGCCTGATCGCCTTTGGAGAAAACGTATGAGTCTCGGCACGATTCTTTTGATCATTCTCATCCTGCTGCTCGTCGGCGCCTTTCCCACGTGGCCGCATAGCCAGGACTGGGGCTACGTCCCCAGCGGCGGTATCGGACTGCTGCTGCTAATCCTCATCATCCTGATCATCAAGGGCCGGGTGTAACCGTGTTCGCCTTCCTGCTGCCGCTGCTTGGCTGGGCCAAAGCGATCCCGATCAAGGATTGGCTGTATGCCGGCGCGTTCGCGCTGGCGGTTGCTGGCTATCTGTTCTGGGCGCACCACGAGCGCGCGATCGGCCGCGCGCAGGATGCCGCGAAGATCGTCGCAATCAGCGCGCAGCTCACCGAAGCACAGAGCGCGAACCGCAGCAACGCCGATGCGATCAAGGCGCTGCAGGAAGCCAATCACCAATGCGAAGCCGGCCGCCTCGCCGATCAGAGCGCGCAGGTAGCAGCGCTGAAAGATCGCGATATCGCGCAGGCGAAACTATCCAAGGATGCCGCGGCCGCGCGCACGAAGCTGCAGGCGCTGCTCGCCGGTCGCTGCAAGGCCTGGGCGGATCAGCCGGCTTGCGGGGTGATGCCATGATGCGCGTCGCCTTCGTGTTCGCAGTCGCCTTGCTGATTGGCGCTGCGATCGCTCTGCTGTCCGCGTGCGCGCCGGCATCGCAGATCGTGCGCACGCAAACCGTCGAAGTGCCGAAGTACATCCGCACGCCGATCCCGGCGAGGCTGATCGCGCCGACGGTGGTTACGGATCCTGCGCCGTTGTGCGGCTCGGCATTTTGCAATGGTCAGCTCGCGACGATGCTCGGCGACTACCGCTCCGGATTGAATCAATGCAATGCGGACAAGGCGGCATTGCGCGTGCTGAATTCCAACGACGACCAGAGCCAGCCCGCGGCAGGTGCGCCCGCCGCGGTGCCCGCTGGTGGAGTGCAGTAATGGCCCAGCTCGCCTTCCGTCAACAGATCGCTTCCGACATGTTCGACGGGCTCGTCGATGCAGGCATGGCCGATCTCGGCAGCTACACACCGCCCGGCGTCGGTCAGGCACCGGTGCCGTGTCGCGTCGTGATCAACCGTGGCCAGGCACCGTTCGGCACGTTCGGCTCGGTGATGGGCGACAAGACCAGCGTGCGTATCTTGCTCGCCGAAATTCCGGCGCCGGTGCGCGGTGCGGTGATCGCGGCCGATGGCGGATCGTTCGAGCTGGTCAAGGAACTGGCGAACGACGGCGCGCTGTCGACATGGGACGTGAACTGACATGACCGCGCCCACCGTCGATCCGATCCTCCTGCGCATCCTCACGGCGCTATGCGTGCCGCTGCGGCTGATCACGCAAGCGAACGGGTTCTATCACGACGTTGCCAACGTCGGCATCGAGCCGTTTGCGTTCAATGCGCAGGATCCATTTCAACAGATCGTCGTGCACGAGGAATCCGGCGAAATCGTCGACTCCACGGAGGACGGCTTCCAGGATGAAAACGTCGTCGCGTTTCACGGCTATATGAAGATCGCATCGATGGCATCGGCCTACGCCGAAGCGCATCGCTTTGCGGCCGACATGAAACGTATCGCGAAGTCGATCACGCGCACGACTTTCGACGACGGCAATGGCGGATCGCTCGTTCGCTCCTGGTCGATCAATCAGAAACACGAAATCGTCCCATCCGAATTGGGCGAAGGCTTTCTGGAAGTGATCGTGCGCGTGGCGCTCGATTACCGCGATTTTTCACCGCCGGTTCCCGGCATCTAACCTCAAGAGGCACACGTCATGAACTTCAACGGTAATTTGCGACTCGCCGAGTGCGACGAGAACGGGATCGTCACCGGCGCTTTCATCGGTCTACTCAACCCGGTCAAGGTCGAGCTGGTCACGCCGGCGGCGGAAAACGTCGACGAAGTGAGCCGCTTCATCGATTCGGCCGGCCAGCTGCTCAGCCGCGGCCAGATCCCGAAATTCACCTCGGCGAACGTCTCCACGAGCTCGCTGCGCGACAAGCGCGTGCTCGCGTACGCGATGAATGGCCGCGCGGTCGGCTTCGCCCAGGCCGCGAATATCATCGCCGTGCAGACCGGCAGCACGGTCACCGACGAAGCGGACTCGGCCACGACGCTCGGCACGCCGATCCAACTGGCCAAGCATCACGTCAGCTCCGTGGTCGTCAAGAACACCGCGGGCTCGACGACCTACGTCCTCGGTACCGACTACACGGTCGACGCGAACCTCGGTCAGGTTACGCCGCTCGCGAGCGGCACGATCACCGCATCGCAGGCGCTCAAGATCAGCTATGTCGCGGCGACCACGGCGGCCGAAGCGGTCACCACCGGACAAGTGGGGGACTGGGTCAAGCTGGCCAACCGCCGCATCAGCAACGTCGTAGTCAAGAACAGTGGCGCCACGGTGACGTACACCGCTGGCACCGACTACGTCGTCGATGCCAAGCCGGGCTTCATCAAGCCGCTGCCGGGTGGCCTGATCACCGAAGACCAGGATCTGAAAGTCACCTATTCGTGCGCGGCGCTCGCCGGCACCACGGTGCAGGGTTCGGTGGTGCCGTCCAAGCTGCTGCGCGTGGAGCTGCAGCTCGCCGACCTGGTCGATCAGTCCGAGAGCTACCTGATCATCCCGCTGTATCAGGCCGCCTCGTCCGGCAACAAGGACCTGATGGGCAAGACGGTGATCAACGCGGATCTCAGCGGCGCCATGCTCGTGCCGCCCGAAGGCACGGACATCGCCACGGAAACCGGCGGCGCGCCGTACATCATCACGTCGCTCGCTGCCTGATTCGTTCCCGTGAACCGCGGCCACGGATGGCCGCCTGCGCTTATGAGTCCCCATGGCCTTCCGTGTCGAAAACCTCGAAGCACTCGCCCTCGGCAAAGGGAAGCTCGAACGCCTGCGCGACGGCGGCGTGAAGGTGCTCGAGCGTGCGGCGAGCACACTCAAGCGACGCCTACCCGCGCAAGCCAAGCGCGATATCGGTGCGCAATACAATCTTCATTCGCGCGATATCGGTAGCCGCCTGCGCTGCACGGGCGATCGCACGAGCGTCACGCTGACCGGCCTGGGCCGCAATCAAACACTGATCAAGTTCGGCGCGCGGCAAAACGCGACCGGCGTCGCGGTGCAGATCGAGAAAGGCAAGACGCTCAATATCGCGCATGCTTTCATCCGCGTTCCGTCTGGAACAGCTGCCGGCGCCGGGCCGCAGGTTTTGATCCGTTCCGAACTCACGCCTTCCGTTGCCGAAAAGCTCCAGGTGCTCGACGTCGTCGATCACAACCGGCATGGCTATCCGATCTCGCTGCTCGGCGGACCGACGGTCGCCGACATGCTGAAGGATCCAGGCCGCGAAGAGCGCTTGAGCGAATTCGTGCAGAAAACATTTGCCGCAGAAGTCGATCGTCTGGCGGAGGTCGCTCGTGGCAAATAAAGCTCCGGCCAGCATGACAGCAGCAACGCTACATAGATGGCTGGATTTCGACGCATCGGAAGGGACATTTACTTGGCGCGCTAGCCGGCCTGGCGTCGCGCTAGGCTCCATTGCTGGGTGCGTTGGTCGTAGCGCGCGGTACATGCAAATCCGCATTGACGGCGTCGCCTATATGGCGCATCGGCTGGCGTGGTTGCACTACTTCGGCGAATGGCCTGCTGGACCAATCGACCACATAAATGGCAATCCGCGAGACAACAGAATTGCGAATTTAAGAGCGGTCGATGCACGCACAAATTCGCAAAATACGCGGCATGCGAACTCACGGAGCACAACCGGCCTTCTTGGCGTCGCTAGACATCGCAACAAGTTCAAGGCGGTAATTCGCGCAAATAATAAAAGTATACATATTGGCGTGTTTGAAACGCCTGAGTTGGCGCATTCTGCCTACATAGCGGCTAAGCGCCGTCTCCACTATGGATGCACACTTTAATGGCTACTAGAGATGAGATAATTAAGTATCTCTTCGAAGCCCAGCAGATCGGCATCGATGAGGTCATCAAGCTGCTCGAGGGCACGAAGCAGAAATCCGAGGAAGCCGGCAACGCCTTCGAATTTCTGAAGAAGCACATGGCGGAGATTGTCTCCGTCGCCGCGGCCGTCGAGATCGCATTCAAGGGCATCGAATTCGGCAAGGAATCGCTCAAGAACGCCGAGGACGTCGAAAGCTCACTCTCGCGCGTGCGTGCGCTCGCCGGCGATGCCGCGCAACAGTTTGGCGACATGCAAGAGGCGGTCGAGAAAGCTGCGCAGGCCGTTAACGTCACGTCGCAAACATCGGCCAGCGGCCTGGCTGCTCTAGTCAGCACCGGGCTGAGTGCGAAAAACGCGATCGACGCGCTGGTCCCGACGCTGCAGCTGGCAAAAATCGCCAATATCGACATCGCCCAGGCGGCCGAACTCGTCGGCAAGCAGCTCGATGCATTTCATCTGCCGGCGAGCGATGCGCAGAAGGTCGTCGACGAGCTCACACAAGCCAGCCACGGCGCCTCCGGTGGCCTTGGTGCAATGTCCAGCGCTGCCGCGCAGCTGGCTCCGGACGCGAAAGCGCTCGGCTTGTCGTTCACGGATACGGTTTCGATTCTCGGCCTGCTCAGCAGCAAAGGGCTGGATGCCGAGAAATCCACGCGCGGTCTGCGCACCATTTTCCAAGAACTACAGGATCCGACCAGCAAACTGCGTGGTGAGCTGGGAACCCTCGGTGATTATACCGGCGATTTCGACAAAGCAATCACGGCGCTCAACGGCAATACGCCGCGCGCGCACCAAGCGCTGCTGACGCTCAGCGGATCCTCGCGCACGCTCGTCGAGGTGCTTGGCCAGGCCGGCCCCGAAGCGCTGGCGAAGTTCAATGCCGGCCTGCAGCAGACCGAAGGCGTCGCCGAACGCGCTGCGAAAATCCTCGACGACAACCTGAAAGGCGCGTCAACGCGTTTCGGCCTGGCGATCGAGCAGATCGGCGAGAAGCTGGCCCGGCCGGTACTTGAGCCGTTCAAGCAGGAATTGGAGAAGCTCGCCGAGAAGCTGAATGCGTTCGCTGATACGCCTAAGTTTAAGGAGATTGAGGCGAAGGTTGGTGAATTGGCCACGAAGGCTGCCGCTGCAATTGATAAGTTTATTAATAATTTCGACTGGGATGCGTTTCTTTCCGACGGAACGGATGCACTTGATGGTGTCAGCAAAGCTCTGACGGAGCTGGCCGATAATGCTACGGCCGCTGCCTCGGCAATCAATAAGACGTTCGAAGCAATCGGTGGCACCTATCATGCCGCTGCTGCTGTGGTTGATGGTGCCGTCGGACAGCTCGCCAAAGCCGGCGACGTCATCGTCGATATCGCGCAAAAAACCGATGCCGCATCGGAGGGTGCAGAAATTGCGGCGCGCAAGTTCGAAAAGCTGCATTCGGTATTCCAGTCTGTCGGTGGCGAGGCATCGGCTCAGGCTGCTGAACATATTGAGAAGCTCGGCGACGATCTGGGCGCTCTAGTCGACGCCACCGATAAGGCGGCGACAGCAACAAAGTCGCATGGCGATGCAGCTGCAGCAGCAACAAGCAAGATCACCGAGCAAGCCCAGGCCGCCGACAAATATGAGCAAGCCGAACAGCGCTTAGCGGACGCTGCTGCTGCTGTAGACAAGGCCGACGCCGCGCAAGCCGAATCAGCGCGACACGCAGCGCAGGCGAACCAAGCATTCGCCGAAACTCTGCGTGTGGCTGCAGATTCGTCGAGGACCGCCACGGCGGACGTCGCTGCACTGAAGACGGCGTTCAGCGCATTGAAGATTTCCAGTCAGCAGGATTTGCAACAGGCAGCGACCGATGCGGCCTCGGCTTTTGCGGTGATCGATAAGAGTGCCGCAAATACAGCTGAGGGGCTCGCGGATCGGCAAAACGCATTTCTCGCCTACGCCAAGGCCGCGCTAGCGGCTTCCGCGCAGCTTGATGTCGGTGCACGGGCATCCATCCAGTACCAGCTTGACTCAAAGGCTTCCGTGCTCGGCGTTACGGAAGCGCTGGCAGATATGGAAAAACAGTCCGATGCCAGCGCAGCTGCTCTCACAAGCGATGCCAATCGCGAGGCCGCATCTTTCGATCGCGCAAGAGAAGCTGCCGATCGTGCCGCCGCGGCGACACAGAGCGCGGGTAATGAAGCGCAATCGACCGGCGAAAAATACGATCGCTTCAAGGACAAGGGCGAGGAAGGTTTCGCGGATCTGACCCAAGCGATCGCGCGGACGCGTTCCGAATTCCTATCTATCTCGGATGCCGCCGCGAAATTTTACGATACCGTCCTCGATGCTTCGTTCAAGCTTGGGCACTCCGATGATGGTTCTGGTTTCGATCGCACCGCACGCGCAATTCAGCAGGCGGTAGAACAAACAACGCAGAAAATTGCCGATCAGCGGCAAGAGCTTAACAGCGAAATCGCCGGCATCGATCAGCTCGGCTTCAAAGCCGAGAGCAACTTCGGTGTGTTCCGCGGCAACGTCGAGCAGACGACGAAGCAGCTCGACAGCATGATCGCCTCGATTCAGGACGGCACCTACGATGCCGGCCTGCTCGGGCAGCAAGACCTCGGGCCGCTACTGCAGTCGCTGCAGGCTGCCAAGCAACGCATGGATGCGCTCAAGGCGGCCACCGAGCAGGCGAACCAGCAGCTCGCCGACCTGAGCCAGCAGCTGCAGGACGAACGCGACCAGCAGACCGGCAACCAGACCGATATCGAAAACCGGCGTTACGAAAAGCAAGTGCAGCAGATCAAGGATCTGGCCGACAAGGCCGACGCCGCCGGCAAAGCGCAAGCGGAAAAAGACCTGCAGCTCGCCGAGCAGATCCATCAGAAAAAACTCAAGGACATTGCCGACGAAGCGAATGCGCGCAATGGCGGCGGTGGCGGTGGTGGTGGTGGCGGCGGCGGTTCGTCACCGGCGCCCTCTGGAGGTGGCGGAAGCAATCCGCGCGGCGGCGGCGGCGCGTCCGGCTCGGGTTCGGCCGTCGCCGGCGTGCCCGGCATCACGCATCACACGACGATCAACATCAACGGTCAACCGATAGATCTATATTCGGATGGACCCAATGCAGACGCGCTACAGCAGTTCGTGCAGCAGGTCCGCTTCGTGAAGTCGCGCACATGATCACTCTCGTCACGACCAGCGGGACCATCAACCTGCCAGGCGATCTCGTCTGGCAGGACAAATACAAATGGTCGCCGGTGAATACGGCAGCGTCCGTCACGCTCGGCGGCGCGCTGATCGTCGAAAAGTCGACGCAGCTCGCCGGCCGGCCGATCACGCTGGGTGGAATTTCCAACTCCGCATTTGTCACTGCCGCGCAGCTGGATGAACTGCGCGCGGCCGAGATCGCACAGGGCGATACGCCCATGACGCTAACGCTGCACGACGGTAGCTCGTTCACGGTGCTGTTCTATGGCACTGGCAATCAGCCAGCCATTGACGGCACGCAGGTTTACCCGCGCGCCGGTGCCAATTCCACAGAGCGCGATGCCTTGCCGCATTGGCTCACCCTTCGCTTTATCGAGGTCTGATCACCATGGCGGACGTCAAACTCCTTGCATCGCAACGCCTGACCGACAACCCCGATGGCGGCGGCCTGATGACCTCGACCGAGATCGTCGACGGCGTCGTCAACAACCTGTGGCCGGACATCTCGCGCGTCGATCGCGCGTATGGCGTGGTGAATCTGCGCAAGCTATTCGTCAAGGCTGACACAGCCGATACGGCAATTTATTCCGGACTGCACATCATCTGCCTTTTCCCGCCGCAGGATCCGCGCGTCACGGTGACGATGTTCAGCACGAACAATTGGACGGACGTGCGCGATGATGCGCGCAGCGCGGTGGAGCGCTACCTCGATGAGTCCGTTCCTACGCGGATGATTCCATTCGATCGGCAGCTCGAAGGCCAGCGGACGATTCTGGTGTTTCAACGCCCTGAGCTGGATCTGCCGAACATCGGCGAGGTCTATGTCATTTCCGATCAGCCGAACGAAAACAATCCGCAGTTCGTTCGCATCATCGGTCTAACGCAATCCGTGCAGACGTTTACGGACTTGTTGAACGGGCCGCCGGTGGATTTCCAGGCGCGTGTGATTACCCTGCAGCTCAGCGAGCCGCTCAAGTATACATTTCAAGGATCGCAGCCATCGCGCCTTTTCACGGCGCAGAGCAATACGAGCAACATTCGCAAGACGATCGTCTCAGATGCGGCCAATTACCACACCGTTCACACGCTGACGAACGATGCCGCTATTGGCGATCTGACCATCGACCTGGGCTCCGTGTTTGCCCAGCTCGTGCCGGCGTCAACCTCAGAATCGGCGATTCTGGATGCGCCGCCTGGGCAGACCGTGGTTGTCGTGGCCGCCGCGACGGCACCGGTCACTTTCCTTTCCGACGTGTTTCTGTTTGGCACGATCTTTACCAGCCGCGCCATCGTGCCCGGCAGTTTGGTGGTTACGCAGGCGGGAACAACCTACTACCTCGACAATGGCGCCGGCGTCATCATTCGCGGTTCGTCGCTCACGTCGACGATCGTGGCTGGCAGCGTGGATTACGCGACAGGCCAATTGGTGTTCGATGGCAGCGTCACCAACATCGCCGGCGCCAGCATCACCTATATCCCGGCTGCGGCGGTCAGCAAGGTTTCGCAAACCTTCCAGCAACCGGTCACGCAAAGCACGCGCGGCTTCGTTTATGCGGCGACGCTGCATCCGATCCCGATCCCGCAAACGCTATCCGTCAGTTATCGCGCGCTCGGAAAATGGTACACGCTCGCCGACGACGGCAGTGGAGCCATCCTCGGCGATATCGGTATCGGCACCGGCTCGATCAATTTCGCCACGGGCACCGATTCGGTGTCGCTGGGCGCACTGCCGGATATTGGCAGCAGCCTCATCTACAGCTGGGGCGGCGGATCGGAATTCGAGATCAAGGTGGGCGATGTAACGATCGGCACGCCCGTTGTCAACGGAGTACTCACGGGCGGCAACGTCAAACCGAGCTCGTTGACGGTTACCTGGTATGCCGGGGCTGTACTGAAAACGGCAAGCGATGACGGCAGCGGCGGCTTTACTGGCGACGCAACCGGTCGCGTGATTTATGGCAGCGGCGAGGTTTCCATCAAGCCGACCCTGCTGCCGGATCCAACTACGGCATTCAGCTTCGCCTATCAGAAAGCCACGGCCGTTCATACCGAGCTGTTCAACCCGAGCATTTCCGGCTCCACGATCACGACGACGGTCGCGCATGCGCCGGTGCGCCAGAAGTCGATTCTGATCACGTTCCAGCAATCGTTTCTCAACTATTTCGGCAAGCTCTACAACATCGCCGTGCAACTGATCGATGACGGCGCCGGCGGCTTGACTTACCTCGATGGCACTGCGCTATCTGGCTCAACGGTGGACTACACAACTGGCGCGATCGAGTTTGCGCCGAACGGCACAATCAAAGTGCCGACGATCACCTATAGCCAGTTCGACAATGCCGCTCCGCGGCGTAGCGTCGATCCGTCCACCGGTTATTACTCGCCATCGGCCCGCGCCGGTTTGTGGCCGACACAGGTGTCGCCATACGACCACGTGTCCAGTTTCGTCGACGGTTCCAATGTCACGATTGCTTACAAAGAGGACGGCGCGACGGATTCGGCCGCGACCTATTCATTGGCCACGCCGGCGCTGTCAATCGATTTGACGCCAACCGTCGCCAGCAACATCGTCCCGGGTGGCGTCATGTTCACGCTGGGCGGCCGCACATATATCGATCGCGCCGGATCGCTGTATTACGCGGTCAATCCATCGACCAATGCCGGCACGCTGGGTGGCAGCATCGATTACGCAAGCGGTGCCGCCAACGTCACGCACTGGGTGGGCGGCACGAGCAGCGCGCTCACGCTCAACGCGCTGCTCACACAAGTCGATCGCATGCCGATGTTCGTGCTCAATGGGCGTGTGCCTGGCTCTCCGCTGCGGCCCGCCTCGTTCTATATCCAAGCCAACAAGCTCGACGGCACGCTCATCAGCGCTACGGCCGACGTCGACGGCAAGATCGCGACGGCGGACATGCACGGCTATGTCGATGTCCAAACTGGCGTGTATAGCGTCGTGTTCGGCCGCTATGTACTGGATTCCTCGCTGACCGTCGACGACAAGGCGCAGGATTGGTATGACCCTGCGAACGTCGATGCGGACGGTTATTACCTAGTGCCCGATCCGGTCGAGCCCAGCTCGATCACGTACAACGCCGTCGTTCAAGTCTCGTTGCCGCTCGACAGCACGATTCTCGGCATTGATCCGGTGCGTCTGCCGCTCGATGGGCGAGTCCAGGCCGTGCGCAATGGCTACATGCTGATCCTGCACGACACGCAGGTCTACACGATGCCGAGCGGGCTAACAGCCGGCCAAGTCGTGACGCTGCCGCGCGATGCCCTGGCGCTCGTGGAAGTGCGCGACAGCAGCTCCACGCCGCTGGTCGTGCCCGGCCAGGTCGCTGGCGGCCCTGTCGTCACCGGAGCAAAGTTCACTGTCGATCTCGCCGCCGGCACGATCACGATGGCCACGCCGCTGGATCTGACCGCGTTCACCGAACCGCTGGTGGCGACGCACCGCATCGAAGACGCTTCCGTCGTCACCGATGTACAGATCACCGGCCAGGTGACGATTGCCGACGCGCTGACGCATGGTTATACGGCCAGCAATAGCTATGCGAGTACCGCACTGATCGCGCCGTTCGTGGGCGGTAGCGTGCAAGCCGCCTATACCCATCTGTTCAGTCAGCAAACCTGGGACAACGCGCACCCGAATTGGACGGACGCGATCGTCGGCAATCCGACCACGGCCGCCGTCGATGATCTGAACTATCCCATTCAAGTGCTAAATCGCGATGCGATCACGGAAAACTGGGCGTTCATCGTCAAAGGCGGCGGAACGCATGTGGATGTAGTTGGCCAACATCTGGGCGTGGTTTTGGTCAACGCCAGCATGGCCAGCAATATCGAGCCGATCAACCCTGGCACTGGTAATCCGTACTTCCTGTTTGATTACCGCGCGTTCGGCGCCGGTGGCTGGAATGACGGTAACGCGATCCGCTTCGATACGCAGGGTGCCGGCATGTCGGTCTGGCTCGCGCGCACCGTCAAGAGCGGGCCGGCCAGCTTCACGGATGATTTCGATGTGATCGAACCGCGCTGGGATAAGAGCTAAGCCATGCCCGGCACGAACTTTCCAGCCTCGCTCGATACATCGACCGATCTGCCGGCGATCGCTTCGACCGATCAGGAAAACACGCCTGGCAAAGAGCATCATTTTGTCACGACGAACGTCAACGCTGCGGTGCTCGCTCTCGAAACGAAGCTCGGCGCTGACAGCAGCGCCGACACAGCATCGGTCGATTACAAGCTCGCCGATGCGCGCTCGCGCCTAACGACAGCAGAGAGCGCGATCGCAACGAAGGCTGATCTTGTCTCTGGCAAGGTGCCGAGCAGCCAGCTGCCGAGCTACGTCGATGACGTCCTGGAGTACGCCAATTTCGCCGCGCTGCCAGCCACCGGCGAAACCGGCAAGATCTATGTCACGCTCGACGATAACGCTGAATATCGCTGGTCGGGCAGTACCTATATCCAGCTTGTCGCGTCACCGGGCACGACAGATGCGGTGCCGGAAGGATCGACGAACCTGTATTTCACCGCGGCGCGCGTGCTTGCCGTCGTGCTCACCGGGTTGTCGACGGCTACGAATGCCGCGATCACCGCGACGGATACAGTACTGAGCGCACTCGGCAAGCTGCAGAAGCAGATCACCGATCTGATCGCCACAGTCAACGGCAAGGTGGATCAGTCCATTACGGTCAATGGCCATGCCCTCTCGAGCAATGTGACGCTAACAACGGCCGACGTCGCCGATGGTACGAACAAGCGTTACGTCACCGACGCGGAGCTCGCGGTTCTCGCGGCGACATCGGGCACGAATACCGGCGATCAGACGAACATTACCGGCAACGCTGCCACGGCAACCGCCTTGCAGACCGCTCGGAACATCAACGGGCAACTGTTCGATGGAACAGCCGATATCACGATCCCTACAGGCGGCGGTGGCTCTGGCGGCTCGATCTCAGTTTATTTCGCGTGAGGTGACAAATGAGAACTTTATACATTCCCTTTTGGTACAAGTCCGGCGACGTGCGCGGCGAATGCTTCCAGAAAATCCGCGTAGACGATGACGGCAAGCATTCGCTGATCGGCTACGTGGATGGGGCCGATAAGCCATTCATGCTGCCGGAGCCGCATGAAGGCGTGCTCATCAATCCGCGCAACCCGATGGAAACGTTGCCGTGAGCAATAACACGTCGCAGATTTTCAGCCTGCGCCCAAAATGGAACTGGTGCGCATTGACTGCGGCCAATACGGCGATGGACGGCACCGGCACTGTCGGAACCTTGTTCACTGCGACGAGCACGAGCGGCGTCGACAGTCGCATCGAACGCATTCGTTGTATGGCGCAAGGGACTAACGTCGCCAGCGTCGCGCGGGTTTTCGTGAACAACGGCAGCTCGAACGCGACAGCATCGAACAATTCGTTGATCACTGAAATCGCGTTGCCTGCAACATCGGCAAGCAATAGCGCGCCGGTAAATCCGACCTTGATTGAGCTCCCCAGTGCTGCGGATCTCAATGCATTGTTCCCGAACGGTCTGCCGAACGGCTACAAAATCAATATCTGTCTCGGCACAGCAGTTAGTGCCGGGTGGCAATTCACGGGCCTTGGCGCGGACTACGGCTGATGAAACTCGTCAGTGACATGGGTGGCTTTCCGCGAACCGGAGTGCCTATTATCGTGGATCGCGCGGGCTACCCGGTTAACCGCGATGCGCCACTGCTGTTTCCGAGATCGGACATCAATCTCATCGCGACTGGCGGTGAAACGCGCATCGCTTTTGCTTATGCACCTTACGGCGGCGTCGCCACCGTCTATAAAAACGGCGTTCCGCTCGGGCCGCGCGATTGCGTTATATCTGGCCGCGCCGGCGTGTTTGCGATCGCGCTTTCCGCGCTCGACATCATTGATGTCAGTTATTGCACGGCCGAAACGTCCTTGCCAGCGGCCTCTACGCTCACTGGCAATAGGTTGTTTGCAACGTGGAATCCGGCGGACTCAAGCGCGAACGAGACGTTGACCAATGGGAATTTGACGGCCACCGATTCGAACAATTCTACGTGGAGCGCGTGCCGAACGACGTTGTCGAAAACGTCCGGTAAATGGTACGTGGAATTCACCTTGACGGCGCTTACGACGTCGGGCACTACCGTTTCTGGCGGAGTCGGTTTTGGCGATGCTTCCATGGCGCTGGGTAATTACTTGGGCAGCGATGTCCACGGATTTTCGGAATTTCTGCACGACGGTGGCGGCACGACCAATAAATACAACAATGGATCCGGAGCCGCGCTTTCGTTCGGTTCGCAGTCGGCGGGAGCCAAGGGCAAGCTTGCGATCGATGTGGATGCCGGCAAGCTATGGTTTGGCTTAGTCGGGACAGGATGGAACGGCTCAGGGGATCCGGTGATTGGCGCGAGCCCAGATTACACGTTCACTGCAGGCACAGCGATGTATGTGGCTTGCAGCAATATCCACCAGTCATCGATCACGCTCAATAGTGGCGGCAGCGCTTTTGGCGATGCAGTGCCGGCCGGCTTCTCTGCGGGATTTTATGCAGATTCATGAGCGCGTACACCAAGCCAGCGCCATATACCAAACCGCAGACCTATGACGGCGGTGAAACCGCGCTTCCCATCGTTGCGCCGAACAATCTCGGCAGCACCGGGCTGCGCTGGCTCGATGCCGATGATCATTTCGCGCGCACCGAATTCGACTGGCAGCAGGCGCAAGCCTCGAACGTGCCGATCGCAGCACCGTGGGAACGGCTCGATGCATTCTCGCGCTCGCTGTCGCAGGCGTGGCAGCAGGCAAATCAGTTCGGCTTCGATGCGGGATTACCTTGGAGCAAGCCAGGCGCTTTTGCCGCGGCGTTGTCGGCGCCCTGGCTGCAAGCCAACCCGTTTGATCGTGCTGCGGCCATGCCATGGGCGCAATTCCGCCAGCGTCTGGCCACGCAAACCGGCCTGCCATGGATCACGCCCGACGCGCACGGTTTCGCCGCAGCGCTGCCCTGGGCGACGCTGGCAGCCTACTCAGCGAGCAAGTCGCTGCTGTGGAAGCGCCTGGGCGAGCTCGGCGCGCATATCGCGTTGCCGTGGGGTACTGGCAGCAACTACCAGACCGGCTATCGCAATCCCTTCGTCAATCCGCCCGACGACGGCAGCTCGCTCGTCTTCCCCGACCTTCCGGTGTACATCATGATTCCGACCATTACGGCTGTTGTCACTGCCGGCGGTGCCGACTTGGACCCTCTCGCGCTCACAGTCGACGAGGACGTTGACTCGTTCTGTGCAAGCTTTGAGATGCAGATCCCGGGCGTCGCATTACCGCTGATCGATCCAGGCGCATCCGGTCCGACCCCGATCAGCGTCACGATGAACGGGTATCCGTGGTCATTGCAGGTCGAAAGCTATACCGACAACCGCAAGTTCGGCGCCCGTGGATTCACCGTGCGCGGCCGCGGCTTGTCGGCCGCTTTCGCCGATGCGCCGGCGCGCACGCTATTGCAGGCCGACGACTACAACGCCGCGCAACTCGCACAGCACGAAGTCGATCCGACCGGCTGGACCGTGATATGGGACGCCGTAGACTGGCTCGTGCCTGGTGGCACATTCAGTTACAACGACCTCGCGCCGATCGCTGCTATCCAGCAGCTGGCGAGCGCCGTCGGTGCGGTCGTGCTCACGGATCCGGACGCGCTCACTATTCGGGTCGAGCCACGCTACCCGAATAAGCCGTGGGAGTGGGGCGGTGCAACGCCCTACGCTATCGTGCCGGCAGCGTTGCTCGATGCGGTGAGCGGTGATTGGCGCGGCGGCGCGAATCCGAACGGCATCTATGTTTACCCGAAGAACGCGACCAGCGGCGCATTCGTGCGCATCACTGGCAGCGCAGGCGATGTGCAGCTGCCGATGGTCGTCGAAACCATTCTGACCGACTCCGGAGCGCAAGCCGCACGCGGCATCTCGGAGCTGGCCAAGGCAGGCAAGACCAAGCGCGAGCAGATCACACTGCCGTTGCTGCCGGCGCCGGCGACGCCGGGGCTTATTCCGTTGCAGTCGCTGCTGCTCGCGATCGACGAGTATCCGCACGCACCGTTTACCATCACGACGGCGGATTTCACGATCGCCGCAGTCGACGTGACGCAGTCGGTGCATGTCACTTCCGCCGCCTCGTTCGCGATCGATGACTATGTATTGATCACCGCGCCTGGTCAGAAGTTGTTCGGGCAGATAACGGCGATCGCCGGGACAACGATCACCATCAAAACGGCGGCCATTTTTGCCGGTACGGCCGGCGATACGATCGCAACCGATGCGTTCTTCACAAAGGCCAAAGCATGGAAAGGACAGGTGATGGCCAGGCAGATCACCGGCACGCGCAGCGGTGGCGCGCTCAGCGTGCGGCAGATCCTCACGGTCGAGAGGCAATTCCGGTGAGCCGCGCGAAAATCGTCACTGACAACGAAGGCGGGTTCTATGGTGTAAGTATCTTGTGCCCTGGGTGCCTATGGCCATCCGGCAGGCCTTCAAGTCACCTATTACAGACCGATTGGATGCCTGCCGGCATGGCGCGCACTGCGCACGCGCGTCCGGATTTGTGGGAATTCAACGGCGACCTGGAACGGCCAACATTCACGCCATCCCTGCTATGCAAGTCGACGCGCGGTGAAGATCATACGCCGTATGTTTGCCATTCTTTCATCGGGCGCGAAGGCGCACAGCCGGGCCAGATTCGATTTCTGACCGACTGCACTCACGCGCTCGCCGGCAAGACGGTCGATCTTCCGGAATTTGGCGAGGACTGCGAGGACTGACGATGTTCAATGCCTGGAAAGACTTCCTTGACCAACTGCCCAAGGCGCCGATCCTGGTCGCCCAAGTGATCGAGCACCGCGCCGACGGCCTCACCAGCATCGTCCAGTTCCCGAACGGCAGCCAGGCTGTAGCGCAAGGGCAGGGTGTAGCCGAGAGTAGTTATGCATTCGTCCGATCTGGTGAGATCATCGGAGAAGCGCCGGCGATCACGCCGGTAACGATTTTCGTCTGATTGTCGCGGCCGCTGAGACGCGCCGGCAATACGGTAAGCGCATGAGATTCAGCAGCCTACCCAAAGACGTCCAGGAACGGATCTGGCGCCAGCGCGCCGAGCAGGAACGCGCGATCCGCAATGCCAGATATCGCAGCCGCGCGAAAGAGCGCAAACGGCGCGAAGATTCCCTTCGTTCAATCGGCGTTCGCAACCCCTGAGACTGCCCGCGCTATGCTTCAAGCATGGCGCGCGAGCTCACCTATAGCCTCGAGGGCGGCGTCCCGCTTTGGAAGATGCCATGCGGCGTGTGTGATCACTGCGGTCGGTACTGCTGGGCCCTGCACCAGGCCAGCATCAAGTGCTTCTGGTGCGACTACGGCACGTTCATGCACCGCGGCCAGTTCGAATGGCACTGGTGTGCGTGCGAGTGGCGAGATCCGTATTGTCCGGAGTGTTGCGGGAGCGGGGTGGTGCCAGCCAGGCGAAACTACGATTGACGCTTGATCGGCGCCACGCCTTCTCGGATTTTTCCACCATATTCTCGGAATACAAACATTCCCGTTTTGCGATCGAAACAGAACATATCGTCCTTGGTCGGTGGCTGAGCGTACTGACCTTCGCATTCGATTGCGAAGTCCTGATCGCCGTGCTCGGCGATGGCCTTCTGCAGCAGATCGATCAGTTCGCTGGCTTTCATTCGCGTGTAGTCGTTTGGTATATGTAGGCGAAGTTCATTTTGACCACGCCTTCCAGATAATCGATGCGGCCGACGATCTCGGAATTTCCGTTAGCCTGGCGCGCTACGATATTGCCGTTACCATCATCGACGATCGCGCCGGCCGCTGGTATTGGCATACCGAAAATTCGTTCCGCGTACATCGTAAACGTTCCCGGCCGCACCGGAATGTGATCAAGCTTTAACGTGCATTCGTGCGCGGCCGCACCCTCATAGATAGGGCCGAGAGCCGCGATCGGGCCGACTGGGTTGGTGATGACCGTATCGCGAGACTTGAATATCTCAGGATCGACCTTCGGCGGATCGCTTGTGATCATGCACTTTTCAGGCGGCACCCGCTGAGTGTATTCAATCGATCCCAAAGGCCGCTTGCATAATTCGTCGGCGAGCGCCTGCTCACGCTCATGCGTGGTGAGCGGTTGCCAATATGCGCCAGGCGCTTCAGCAGCGAGCACCCAAACCGATCGGCATTCCGGACACGTGAAGCGGTCGCCCCAGCGGGCCAAACCGCGCGGCTTGTGATCCATGCATTTCGGGCAGCTCATGTATCCCTCTCAAAGGCTGGTGCAATTCTGGTGCATTCTAGTGCTCGGAACGGGTCGTCTCAGATGGCCTACATATAGTAGTGTCGCGGTGTGGCTGGCATGCAATAGCTTTCACACGGCAGGGGTCAGTGGTTCGATCCCACTATCGTCCACCAA
>Ga0134124_10000295_pt1 | contig 44329 bp, 34 predicted proteins | sample KB304_FD_96880 | JGI IMG/M metagenome (GOLD analysis project Ga0134124, IMG submission 96880) | Terrestrial soil microbial communities without Nitrogen fertilizer from Kellogg Biological Station, Michigan, USA - KB3-0-4 | ecosystem: Environmental > Terrestrial > Soil > Unclassified ...
AAACCTGTCATTGATAGTCCAGCCCGGCGACAGCTTCTTCCCGTTGGTCGATGCGATCGACGGCGCTGTCTCGAGCATCAAGATGACTATCTTTCGAATGAACGATCCGATCATTCGTGAGGCGATGACCTATGCCGTTTCTCGCGGCGTCAAGGTGCAGGCTCTCGTCGCTCCCGCATCGAAGGGCTGGACTAAGAGGAACAGAAAGCTCTCGGAAGAATTATCAAAGGTCGGCATCGAAGTCCGGGTTCCTCGCGCGCGCAAAGAGAAGATCAAACGGTATCACTACAAGCTCATGACCATCGACAATGAATTGTCTTTGATCCTGACCTTCAACCCCACCCAAAAGAATCTTCACTATGCGAGGGACTTCGGGCTGCTGATTCGCGATCCGGAAATCGCCACCGAGTTGAGCCGTCTGTTCGACGCAGACTGGTCGGGCGAAGTTTTCAAGCCGGCCGATTTGCCGCTGGTGATCAGCCCTCACAACAGTCGCGAAAAGATGCTTGCTCTGCTGGCTTCCGCTGAACGAACGATTCGAATACTCGACGCAAAGGTGCAGGACCAGCAGGCTGTTGGTCTTCTGCTGCGCAAGGCCTCGATGGGGTGCAGCATCAAGATAATCAGCGACGATACTTCTTATGATGAGGTGGTCCCGAATTATCACGTCCGCAAGCTTGCTCGCTATAAGCTTCACGCCAAATGCATCGTCGTCGACGGCACGAGGTTCTTCATTGGAAGTCAGAATATTCGCCCGGTCAGCATGGATCGGCGCCGCGAGGTCGGGATCATCGTGGAAGACGACGCGATCGGGCGGAAGATCGAGCGAGTTTTCGATGAGGACTGGGAGAACGCAACCGAGAGACTGATTGAGAGTGAGGAGTGAAGCGTGAAACGTGAAGCGTGATGCGTGAGCCGCCGAGACCTATTGTCTCTTCACGCATCACGTTTCACGTTTCACGCATCACGCATCACGCATCACTCTCACACCGGGCGCTTAAACCCGCGCTCGATGTCGCGCAAACCCATGCGCATCATGATCGGGCGGCCGTGAGGGCAGGTCATCGGATTCTGGGTCTTCATAAGCTCGTCGATCAGCCATTGCATCTTCTCAGTGGTGAGCGGCATGTTCACCTTGATTGCGGCTTTGCATCCAAGCTCAGCCGCGATCGAATCGCGTATGCGCTCGATGGTAAAGCTACGCCGCTCGCGCTCGACCACAGCCAGCACTTCTCTAACGACTGCGAGTACGTCGCTTGCCGCCAGCCCGGCCGGCGCGGTCTTGATTGCGATTGTTCGACCCGACAATTGCATCGTCTCGATGCCAATATTCTCGAGTTCGCCCTGGACGATCGCAAAGGCTTCGATATCAGCGGGGCTCAGATCGAGCGTCGCCGGTATGAGCAGTGGTTGGAGGCCGGCGCTTCGGGCAAGCCTCCCGTCGCGAAACTGTTCGAAGAGGATTCGCTCGTGCGCGACGTGCTGATCCACCAGCAGCAAGCCTTCTTCATCAGTCGCGACTATGTAGCTGTCGCGTATCTGTCCAAGCGGTTTGATACCGTGCCCGAGCCCCGGCAGCATGCTCGCGCCTATCGAAGCACCTTCGCCACCCAATGAGGCAGTCATCGAATGCGCCGAGCAGCCGGGCTCATCTGACACTTCCAGCGCCGAAGCCGATTCGCTTTCGAAGAAAACCGCCTCGCCCGCCGCTCGAGTTTCGCTTCGCGCAAGCCCTGCGATTTCCGTTCGCTCTGTTTGTGATGACATCGCATCGGCGTCTCGATTGGCTTGATGAGCTACTGTGTCGATCTCTGTTCGTCGGCCGTCGGCTGAGCCATAGGTCGATCGGTAAACGGATCGTTCCGCCGGCGACTGTGCACCTCCGCTCATCTGCTCGTCATCTCTCACCATGCCCGGAACCTGTGTGATGGGATGAGTGGCTCGCAACGCTTTCGCGACCGCGTCGCGAACGAATGCGAGCACCGCGCCCTCGTGCAGGAAGCGCACTTCAGTCTTTGCCGGGTGCACGTTGACGTCGACTTCAGTCGGAAGGACTTCTATGAACAGGACAGCCGCGGGATAGGTGCCCGAAGGCATCATCGCGCGATATGCTTCGCTGAGCGCTCGCCCTATCAATTGATCGCGCACAAAGCGGCGATTGATGAACAGATACTGCGCGTCGCGCGATGAACGTTGCTCTTGCGGATTCGAAACAAATCCAGTTACGCGAACCGTGTCACCTTCAGCTTCGACCTCTACCAGCTTGTCCAGGAGCGAGCCGCCCAACACCTGATAGGCGCGCTCCTTCAGCGATTGAGCGGGCGCGACGCGAATGACGTCGCGCCCGTTGTTCACAAGCAGAAAGGCGAGCTGGGGATTCGCCAACGCGTAGTGCTGAACCAGGTTCGCGATGTGAAAGCTCTCGGTTGCATCGCTCTTGAGGAACTTGCGTCGCGCGGGGATGTTGAAGAACAAGTCGCGCACTTCCACTTCGGAGCCGTCGGGCCAGGCTACATCGCGAACGGCGATCAATTTACCGCCGTTGAACTCGACTTCGGTGCCTTCGTTATCGTGAGCGGTCCTGGTTCGGAGGAACAAGCGCGAGACGGAAGCGATCGAGGGCAGCGCTTCGCCTCGAAACCCGAGAGTGTTTATGGCTTCGAGATCATCCGCCGAGCTGAGCTTTGAAGTCGCGTGCCGCTCGAAAGCAACGATCGCATCGTCACGAGTCATTCCCTCGCCGTTATCGACTACGCGAATCAACCGCTTGCCGCCCGCTTCGACTTCGATGTTAATAGTGCGAGCCCCGGCATCGAGCGCATTCTCGAGCAACTCCTTCACCACGGATGAAGGCCGCTCGACTACTTCACCTGCGGCGATCTTATTGGCAAGGGAGTCGGGTAAGACTTTGATCTTCGACATGAGTGAAGGAATATTATCGCAGGCCTGGAGGAATGACTACCGACGCAGTAGAACGGCAGTGTCTTAATTTGGAGTGCGGCGGCAAGGTACTCCGCGCCGCCGCTTTGGCTGGTGATTGAATCGATTTGGAGTGAAAGCGGCGTCGCGGAGTACCTTGCCGCCGCACTCCAAATTAAGACACCGCCAGAAGAACGAGACTAGCCTGATCCGGACAGGAAGGCATTGAGAGTAGCGGCTTTAGCCGGCGGCGGTAGTTTTGATTAATCAACCCTCTGGCTAAAGCCGGTACGGCTTGCGACGTGTACGGCGACTCTGCTATCAGTTTCACCCATGATCAAACACGTCGTCTTCTTCAAGTTCAAACCCGAAGCAAGCGCCGAAGGTCGAAGGGAAGTGGTCGATTTGCTTCGCGCGTTGCCGGATAAGATCGATCTCATTCGTTCGTGGGAAATCGGCGAAGACATCGTGCGTTCCGCTCGCGCGTGGGATGTGATCGAGATCGCGACTTTTGATGACCTCGGAGCGCTAGAGATCTACACGCGCCACGATGATCACGTGGAAGTTGTGCTCAAGCTCCGAGAGATTTGCGAAGCGGTCGGTTCAGTCGACTATGAGTTTTAGTTTAAGGCGCCGTCGAGGTGTGATCGTGAATGATCTTCCAACCATCGGCGAACTTGCGAAAGGTCAATGTGAACAGCCCGCTCGATTCGCCGCTGTCCATCTTCAGGTGAAACTGGCCACGCACGAATGCGGCGGACGGCCCAAGCAACTCGATCTTCAGATCCGAGAACTCGAGCTTGCCCATTTCCTTTCCCGCGCTTTGATAGCGATTGCGGTAACGCCCCAGCGTCTCTTCCCAACCGGACACTGTCGTGCCGCCTGAATAAAACGTGAGTTCGGGTGAACGCCAATAGCCCTTCATGAACCCTTCGAGGTCGCGATGATTCCAGGCGGCAACCTGTCGAGCGAGCACCTGACGAATGTCCTGCACGGGCTTTGGCTCAGCGGTCCGCCTCTGTCTCGCGGATGCAGGAATGATTGTCAGCAAGATGCTGAAGCAAATTCCGGCTGCGAATTTGATGTTTGGTTTTAGCGTCATAAGAATTTTCTCGAAGCATGGTGTGGAATCAGGATCACTGGCCGGCGAAGCAGTCCTCGGCGTCCTCGGCGTCCTCTGCGGTTCTTATTGATCAGAGGAATAAACCGCAGAGGACGCCGAGGACGCGGAGGAAAAGGCCGGGTTCTGCGAGCGACACATGCCATATGCCTATTTCTTTGGCAGCCATGACGGCGGCAGATTGATCGCCACTTCGATGTCATCGAATTCCGCCGGCCTGGCCGGGCCCTGTAGCCTTACCCATGCCGCCATGCGAGCGATGCCTTCCGCCAGGGCTACCGGCTCAGGCGGATCAAAAACTCGACGCACTTTCTCATGAGTCGAGAAAGCGTGCTCGACCTCTTTCCTGAATGGCAAGAGTTCAATCGCCGGCTCGACTTCAAAAGCTTGCGCTACAGCATGAGCCAACTCGAGCACCGTGCACGGCTGGTCGGCCCCGATGTTAAACGCTTCGTTGTATGCCGCTTCAACTAGAGTGGCGCGAGCGATGATTGGGGCTACGTCATCGATGTAGGAGAACGCTCGCGTTTGTTTGCCATCGCCAAAAACAGTCATGGGCTTGCCCGACATCGCCTGATTCATGAAAATCCCGACGACATTTCGGTACTTGTCGGCGATGTTTTGGCGTTCGCCATATACGTTATGCGGACGAAAGATTACATACGGCAATCCAAAGAGCTGGCGTGCCGCAGCCAGGTCCAGCTCGACCGCGTACTTCGCAATGCCATAAGGGTCCTTCGGCATCGGAGTCACATCTTCGCTGATTGGCGGCGGGCTCTCACCGTACACCGCGATCGACGAAGTGAACACGAAGCACTTTACTTCATGAAGCACGGATTGATTGATCAGGTTCACGGAACCGATCAGATTATTCGTGTAATTAAAACGCCTGATGAAGTGACTGAGACCTTCGGCGGCGTATGCGGCCAGATGATAGACGTAATCGAACGCGCCCTCGTCCCATAATGCCGATACGAAGGTGTTGTTTGTAATCGAGCCTTCTCTAAAGGCTACATCGGCGGGAACGTTGTCGAGGGAGCCGCCGGACAAATCATCGATCCCGACTACTTCGAAGCCGAGGTCGAGACAATGTCGCGCTACATGCGACCCAATGAATCCGGCAACCCCAGTTATGAGAACTCGTGCCATCTCTTAATAATCTGCGCGATTTCAATAATCCGTGTGGATCAGTCAAATCCGCGTCATCGGTGGCCTATCGACGGCGGATGATGCCCATTCGACGGATTTGCGCGGATACTGCATATGCATATCCGCAGCTTGCGCTGATTGTTCGGTGCATCCTGCCAAGGTACAATTCCGTTCCCTGATGAATCCTCAGTCAGACTCAATCCGGCTAATTGCGGGAGAGTGTAATCTTTGCGGCTCGACCACCGTCCGCGAACTCTATACCGCGAAGGATCGCCTGCGCAACACGGGCGAGCAATTTCAAATCGTCAAATGTTGCGGCTGCGCTGTACTGCGCACACTTCCGGACATGAGCGAGGCCGAGTTAACCGGATACTACCCGGACGACTACTGGGGCGGCCCTGAACCATCCGATAAGTGGATTGCAGACTCACAATCCGATAAGACCAGGTTTCTCTCTCGTTGCGGTTTGGCGAGCGGAAAGATACTGGATGTCGGGTGCGGAGCGGGATTCTTTCTTCGTGCAATCGGTCCGAAAAGTTGGGATCGCTACGGTGTCGAACTGAGCCCGGCGGCCGCGCAGGTAGCGGAAAGATGGCTTGGCAGCGGGCACGTTTTTTCCGGCACTCTGAGTCAAGCAAAGTGGGCCGAAGCTTCATTCGACGTCGTGACGTTTTGGTCGGCGCTCGAGCATACGAACGAGCCGCGCGCAAACTTGAGAGAGGCGAGGCGAATTATTAAAGCCAACGGAACGCTGATCGTTGAGCTGCCCAACGTCGCGAGCTATCAGGCGCGGTTCTTCGGAGGCGACTGGTTTGCGCTCGATGCGCCTCGACATCGATATCACTTTACGCTGAACACTCTCGACCGGCTGCTGTCAGAAACGGGATTTCAGATTTACGAGAAGAGCTATTACTCCAGGGCGCACAACTCGCACTCGCTGCGACAGAGTCTCAAAACCAGGCTGGTCAGTCGAGACTCGGGCGTTTTGAAACGCGCGCTGTTCCTGCTGTCTATTCCGCTGATCAAGCCTTTCGATTGGGCGATGACGGCAATGGGTGACGGAGCGACTCTCACTGTAGCCGCCCGCGCAGTATAAATGCGTTCGCCCATTTGACATGTAGGGGCGCTCCTCAGAAACCACAGTCCTTTTGCATTAGTTCCGGGCGATAAGAAACTTGTGTGAAAACCCCAACCTTCCCGGTTGCGGAATTGAGAACTCTCGTGCGTTACACGGAGGTCAAGCTCACAAATGTCTGAATTGTTCTAAGACCCGATAAGCGACCGCTCGACGGCTTCCGAAACCGAGACCGCTTCATCGGTATCCCCAAGGCCGTGGATCGGTCCTGTTCGCTCGCGCAGCATCCTGCCTTGTCTGCCGCCCAGTACGGCGCGGATTTCGGCGATGATCGAAAGAGCGATCTCCTCAGGGGTCTCAGCCCCGATGTCGATGCCAACTGGCGCATACACCCGCTCGACCTCTTGCTTATTAAGATCTATTCCAATACGGGAAAGATCGTGCAGCAGCCGGTCGGCGCGACTTCGCGGTCCAAGCATGCCGATGTATCGCGCCGGCGAACGAAGCAGGAACTCCGAGAGCTCGAGATCAAGCGAGTAGTTATGGGTCATCAGCACGGCTACGGTCTCGCTGTCGATCGTCAGTCGATTGGCCACCTCCTGCGGTCGACCGATAATGATCTCATCCGCGATTAAAAAAGCTTCCCGCTGGGCGGCGACCGGACGGTGATCGACGAGAGTGACGCGCCAGCCCATCTCTTTGGCAAGTCGGATCAGCGGCACGGCGTCGTGGCCCGCGCCGAAGACGACCAGCGGCACGGGCGGCGGGATGTACTCGATGAAGACCTCACCGAACTCATAAGCCTTCAGACCTGAGTGTTTGTTTTCGAGCGCGGCAAAGCAATCTTCGGCAAGCACAGCCTGCAATTCGCCGTCGAGATCTTTAGCGTTCAGCGGTCCTGACGAGCCTCGTTCATCCATCATCAAGCGAGCGCCAACCTGTAAGTTCTTGCCGGCCTCGAGCTCAACGCTAACGACGGTCGCGATAACGCCGCAGAGCCGCGAATTCAGCCGGCGATGAAGAAACTCAAAGAGCGGAGGCTCGGCAGGCTCCAGCAGAATTCGAACAACTCCGCGGCACCCCATGTTGAGCCCGAACACCGAATCGTCATTGATCGAAGTGTCGTAGATGAAGACTTCGGCGATGGCAGTCTCACGCACGCGTTTCGCTCGCACCATGAGATCGGCTTCGAGGCAGCCTCCCGAGACCGTGCCGTGAGTGTTGCCTTCGGGGTCAATCAACATTCGAGCGCCTGGCAGTCGATAACTGGAACCGCGCACATCGATCACAGTCGCCAACACGGCGGTGTCGCCGGCTTTAGCTAGTGAATCGAAGTGCTCGACTATGGAGCGCAGTTCTTTACTCATATGATTCAGAGTGCGAACACTCGGAACGCAAACAAAACGTGCAACCTGCTGAACCAAGCCATTCAATCTGGGTGGCCATTATTACTCAAGAATAATTCCTGAGTCCATACGTTTTGTTCGACATGTTAGACCGGCAAGGCAACCCCTGCTTAGAAACCACGGCCGATCTTTTTACATTAACCTTTTTACATTAGCCCAGGCGTTTACGCCTGGGTTTGCCGGCGTTGATCCCATCTTCGAGCCCGATTTATCGGGCTTTCTTCACCGATCGAGGATCGCTAAAGCCCCATAAACGGGGCTTGAAAAGCCGTGGCCGCTAACGTGCCCAGGCGTAAACGCCTGGGCTACGGAAAAAACTCTCCGTAGCCTAGTTCGCGCTCGCGGCTTGTTTCTTCTCCGGGAACAGCGTCACTTTCACATAGTTGCTCGCGTTGAGGTATGTCCTGGCCGCCTCTTTGATCATCGCCGCGTCAATCTTCTTGTAATACTCCGGGACGCCCCAGACTGCCCCCGGATCTTCGCCCGATTGATACCGGGACATAAGCTGAGCCAGCAGAAAACCGTTCTGCTTGCTGTTGGTTTCGAAATCGCGAAGCAACGCTTCCTTCTCGTCGTTCACCTGCTTGTCTGTCGGGCCGGCAGCCTTCAACTGCTCGATCTCCTGGAAGACTCGCTTGATCAAATCGTCGGTACGTTCGGGTGCGCAACCAAACTCGATGGCAATCGTGTATTCGGAATTCGGGTTCTTCTGATAACCCGCATTTGCGCTGATGCTGTACGTGCCGCCGAGCTCCTCTCTAATCGCCTCGCGCAGCCGGTTTTCCAGGACCTCCGACATCGCCCTGATGGCAACGCGATTCGTCTGGTCAAACTTGAACGGGCCGTTGAAGACGATGGCCGCAAGGCTCTTTGGTTCGATGCCCTTGTCAACTCGCTTCTCGATGACACCCGCAGCGGATCGCGCGCCGACGTCCTTCCACGTTTCTTTTCGATGAAGCGCCGGGAGCGAACCGAGATACTTCTCGACCATCGGTTTCATCGTAGCCAGGTCAAAGTTCCCAACGAAGACGAAAGTAAAATTGCTCGCGTCCGCGAAACGGTCCTTGTAAAACGCCAGCGACTTGTCGAGATTCCACTCGTCAACCGTAGCAGGCGTCGGAAATCTTCGCCTCGAGTGATTCTGGAACCTCGCCGCGGTGAGCGCCTCGAAGAAGGCGAACTCCGGCACTGCGGTTTGATTCGCCAGCATGGTCTTCGCTCGTGTCGCTTGTATCGAGAAAGCGTCAGCGTCGGCCCTGGGCTGCGTGAACCTGAGATAAATGAGTTGGAACATGGTCTCGAGGTCCTTGCGAGAGCTGCTGCCACTGAGCCCTTCTTCGAGTTCGCCGATAAACGCGGAAGCCGACGCGACTTTGCCGGTCAGCGCTTTCTGCAAGTCGATTGCGTTTAGTTTGCCAAGCCCTCCGGCGCTGATGACCTGCGCGGCAGTAGCCGCGGGAATGTAGTCCTTGTCACTCGCAAGCGAAGTGCCGCCGGGGCTCGTCGCTCGAAACAGAATCTCATCCGCTTTGAACGTCGTCGGTTTGAGCACTACCTTGACGCCGTTGGACAACTCCCATTCGGTGATGCCGAGTTTATCCTTCTCCGCGGATTTGGTGATCGATCCGGGCGCCGGCATCGAATCAAGCAACGTCGCGGAGGCCGCGGTGTCTGCGTACGCCTTCAGCTCTTTTCCGCCGGCGGCCTTGATTACCGCTTCAAGCTTCGACTCATCAGGAATCACGAGTCCGCTCTTCTCGTGAGCGGTAACAACCACCAAACGGTTTCGATCGGAATACCATTCCTTCGCGAGCTTGTTGATTTCCTCGAGCGTGATCTGCGGCAGGAACCGCTGATGCAGCCCGTATTCATCGTCGATGGCCGGCAACGGTTCGTTCGAAAGGAAATTTCGGATGTACTCGTCGGCGCGACTGGACGACTCGCGGCTCTCTTTTTCAACCGCGGCTCGTTCGTAGCCCCGAAGCAGGTCCTGCTTTTGACGGTCCATCTCAGTCGCGGTGAAGCCGAACCGCGACACGCGGTCAGCCTCTACCAGCAACGCCTCCAGGCCTCGTTCGACGCCTCCCTCTTTTACGAGCGCGGTTAGCGAAGCGCCGTCCTTGTTGCGAGCTAGAAAATTTCCCCGGCCCGCTCCGGCAAAAATAAATGGAGCATCCGGCTTCTGGGCGATTTCCTGGAACCGCGCGGTGAGCATTGCGGAGAACAGATTGTCGACGATCTCCTGGCGATACTCGGCGACCGATCCCTGCTGGCGCGACGGCAGAATGTTCGTGATCCCGACTGAAGTCGTGGTCATTTCTTTATCCGTCGTGATGGCATAAACAGTTCCTGGATGATCCGGAATGTCGAAGCTCGGGCGGGGCCGCGGAGACTTCGCGGCGGGGATCGAGCCGAAATGTGTCTTGACCATATTTTCGATCGCGGTCTTGTCGAAGTCGCCCACCGCAACCACGGCCATCAGATCGGGCCGGTACCAATCGGTGTAGAACTTTTTCAAGCGCTCGGGTTTGCCGCCCTGAATGATCTCCGGCTTGCCGATTGGAATGCGATCGGCGTAGCGCGAGCCCTTGAACGCGATCGGAAACAACTTGTCAGTCATCCGCGCGCCGGCCCCGCGCCGGAGCCTCCATTCTTCCATGACGACGCCGCGCTCTTTTTCGATTTCAGCCGGATCGAAGGAGACATTGTGAGCCCAGTCTTCGAGGATGAGCATCGCGCGGTCCATCGTCTCGGGCTTATCGGTGGGGACCTGCAGCATGTAAACCGTCTCGTCGAATGAAGTGTAGGCGTTGAGGTCCGCGCCAAAACGCATACCGAGCGACTCGATGAAGTGAACGAGTTCCTGCCTGGGGAAATGCTGTGTGCCGTTGAAAGCCATGTGCTCGACGAAGTGCGCGAGCCCCTGTTGATCGTCGTCTTCGAGGACGGACCCGGCGTTGACCACGAGTCTCAGCTCGGCGCGTTTCTCGGGCTTCGGATTAGCTCGAATGTAATAGCGCATCCCGTTTGAAAACTTGCCGATCGTTATCTGCGGATCGACGGGCAGTTGCTGTGCGGGCGCGGCGGCTTGAGCGTGAACGGCGCTGTGTTGGAGCGCGGCTGCGAAACTCGCGGCTGTGAGGACGAGTGCTACAAAGAGCACCGCACGCAAACGGGCGCTAATCGACTTTGGTGCGGCTTGAGGACCGGGAAGACATGCTTTCTTAGTCACGATTGGTACATCTCCTTCTTGTATTCCGTTCTATGTTTGGGCTGATGCTGCTGGATGTGAAATCTCACCGAGGCTATGGGCACAAGGTAAACATTGAAGAGCCGAGCTTTTGATTTCGCTTGTTACAGCAGAAAAAACTTTACCACTTTCAATTTATCCAAATCAATTGCGGAGGTTTTGATCGAAGGAGGATGGGCGGCGAGCACGCAGTGTCAGAGTTCAGCATCTAAGTCGCGACCAATGCGCGCGTCGACGCAACAACTCTCACCTGACGCCGTACCCGGTTTTCTGAGGAAGGCCCTACACGTACTCAACGCCATCGATAAGAAAGCAGACGTTCCAAACTCGATGAGCGGGATTGCCCTCGGTTACATCTCTTCTGCTGTCCATCGCCTCGATGGTCTTTCCGTTACCCTGACTGAATGCAACGTGACCCGCCCTCCCCGGTATCGGCTTGCGCACGAAGACCGCTCCGGGCGTATTAACCGCGACATCGTATGAAACCCTACGGGCCGAAGCCATTCCGTCGCGATACCAGCCGCCGGAGTAGGGTTCCAGCTTGGTAATAGATGCGGAGTTGTCGGTGCAACCAACGACGATTCCCGCAATCTGGTAAGTAACCCACGAGCAGAACTCCGCGCAATCCCACGGTCCCTTATAGGTTGGCTTATCAAACGGGACATCAGCGCCGAAGATGTACTCCTCACCGACGTGTTTGAGTGCTTCTGTAATGAGATCTTTTGCTGTTTTCATTTCATCCTCACCTGCGGATCAACTGACTAATATTTTCACGCGGTAGATGTCCACCACCTATGAATTGCTAAATCGTCTCTCTTTGCACTTGGTTGGCGGTCCTAATGCTCGACTGGGAAGAACAGCCCGCCAACTATTGCGCGGAAAGTCACATTAGACGACTCGAGGTCGTCTCAAAGATTCTTCGACTTTCGCCGGGCTTCTTTGCCCGACTAGAAAACTTCGATAGGCCCGAAAGTTCATGCCCGTTGCGAGATGCGGTACGTGCACATCGTCGTCATCGGCGATCAAATCCAAATCGAGTCGGTAGCAGGCATCGAAGACCCAACCATCGACTGCCGGACCTTGGATCCATGCCACTTGGTGCCTACTGAGGCTGTCTTCCTGAATCCAATGATCGGGATTGGCAGCGACTCCCCCGATTGGTAGCAACGACCGGGTTCTGGGTCCTGCATTGATTCGTTTGGCATATAAGTTACACCCGAGTATGTTTGCGAGGGCCATTACAGTGTAGGAGCAATCAATACAATTAACCTTAATCGGATCATTGCGTTCCATCGACCTAAGAAGGTCCGACAGCCTGAAAGCCTCGTCACTCGAGAATTGTTCATCTGTGATGTAAGCGAAGAGCGGCGACCCGTTAAGCCCTTCAGTTATCATTCGCGCCGTACTATCGAGACTGGTCGCGCCTTTTGCCCACGCGCACGCCAAATCAAGCGCAGTAACCCAAGGCAGTTGAATGTTATCGCCTCCCGCCGCCGGGTCTGTTTGTTGCCACGGCTCACTTGGGAGCTTCAACACAGTGTAGATGGTGTGATGAGTAACTTGAAACTCTCTCCATTCATCGCGCTCCCAGTATTGCCATCGAATAGGGACAGCGTGTTTTCCCACCCTTGGCGTTTTAAGCGAATGGCATTCGAACCGAAAATCAGTTAATTCGGAATCCCGCCGGAGTCGAAGATAGCAACTGGAGCGGTTTCAGCAACCCCGAGTAACACTCCGGAATCCGCGCGAATCCGGAGCCGGTCATTTGCCGATCCACCGCTGAGTCTCGCCTTAACCGTCACCGGACCGCCGAAGTCGCCGGTTACGTAAGCTACTGGTTTAGACCATAAGGCCTCTCGCCACTCTGGGCTGATTATACGGCTCCCCACCTTCTCGTCCGCCTGAAGCGTGAGAGAACGTGAGGGCGAATCTTGGCCGTGGTTAAAGTGGGTTTCGGTGACTTTTAGATTGCGCCCGCCCATAAAAATCCTCGGTGCGAATTCGTCCGAATAAATGTCGATGCCCTTACATTCGACTAGTAAGAACTTGAAAGGAATACCACCTGGTCCTCGACACCTAATAGTCAATCCCAATAAAGTACGAAGCGCCCTGCGGTACTTCGATGTGAGCAATGCTATTACCCACGCATATTGTTATTTTCGTGACCCTGGCTGTAGCCCGCGTGTAGACCCACCGGTCGGGATGACCGGAGGTGCCAGGTACTAGTGTCGGGTCGCCCGGAAAATCTGTCTCGACGCGTCTCAGCCATCCCATCTGGATGACATCGGTTATATCAAAGCCTCCGCCTGGCCCAGGTTTGATAATGATTGGCGGTTCCTGTCCGTCGAGGAGAGCAAGTTCTTCCTCAGTCAGGAATGAACTGGCTGCCTCCGCTAATGTTCCTTCGGCGATCTTGTCGGTCTCTTCACAAGTCATGGTTTCGTCTCCTCGAACTCCAAAGTTCAATCTAAGGTTGTTCCAAGTGCCAATTTGAGAGCCTCCTGGTCCCGAACGACATCTGTCCGGGTTCGGTAGATCTGAAAGACCTGCGTTCCCAATTGCTTCTCAACGACTGAAAGCGTTTCTGCTGCGCGTGCTGCCACTGCACGAGCCGTGCCACTGTCCCCCAGGCGTTGTTGACAAGTCGCTTCAACCACCAACGCGCGCCATAACGAATCGTGCTTACCGAGTTGCTCAAACTCAGATTCAGCCTTCTGCGCGCAATAAAGCGACGCCTCGATGTCATCGCTCATCAGCAGCGTGCGCGCCAATGCGAGCCGAGCTTCAGATAAGTGACGCGGGTTGCCGAGTTCACTCGCGAGCGTTACTGCTTCGCGGCATATCTCGACCCCCGTACGAACGCGACCCGATAGCGACATACTCTCGCCGATGGTCATCTTGGCGAGAACGATTTCTTCGCGTGACGTCGGACCTGCCAAACCAAGGGCTTGTTTGCATCTTGATTCTGCAGCGGCGTACCGCCCCTGGCTGAGCGCCATTCGGCCAAGGTATATGTAGACGTACGTCTGAAGGTGCAAGTTTGGGCCGGTGCGATGCGCCAATTCAGCGGCTAGCATGAAGCTCGAATCGGCTTCATCGTAGCGGCCGAGCTGAAATAGCAGACGAGCAATGTTCATCGTTTCGTAGCCACGGTTATATTCATCACGCAGCATTTCATGAATAGCCGACGCCCGTTGATACTGGTCGAGCGCCTCGCTGTAGTGCTCTATGTAGCTCAGCACGAGGCCGATGCCTGCATGACACAACGCAATTTCCGAGCGATCCTCCAATTGTGTCAGCAGCTCGAGTGATTGCGTGTAGATTCGAATGGCCTCGTCGTATTTGCCAAGCTTGCGATTAGCGCGCGCCATTAGGGAAGTGGCTTGAGCCATTTCCCGTTTGTAGTTTCCTCGTTCCAAAAAAGGCAGCGCCTCGCCTACTATTCTCACAACTTCGTCTGGCTTCGACCGCTGCTCGTTTGCACTTGCCAGCGCTAACAGCGCCCTCTTTTCTCCGATCTCTCCCTCATATGTGCGAGAGAGATCGAGCGCTTCGTTGAAATGTCTTTCAGCGGCAGCAATGTCCCTTCGAATCAAGAACGCATTGCCAACCGCGATCAAGCCATCCACCGCGAGACCCTCCATTCCTTCTTGCTTGGCGAGATCAACCGCTTCGCTGGCAATCGACTCTGCCTTAGCGGTGTCTCCCTCACTGCATGCGATGTTGCTCAGGTGCAGGAGAATCGCTACCTCCTGCGCCTGATTATCGAGTGCTTTCGCTCGTTCAAGCGCCTGCATGAGAATTTCGCGAGCGTCTTTCAGTTGATCCCTGGTGTTGAGAAGATAGCCTCGCAAGAACACCGCCTCCGTTTCGCCTTCGACGTTGTCGAGTTCGTGATAGCGGCGCTCGGCGTCTTTGAATCTTGTCTCCGCCCCGGCAGAGTCCATTTCGCGGGCGGCCAGCACACCAAGCCGCATGGTCGCAGTCGCGTTTCCGGGATCGCCCGCAAGAGCGGAGTTGTAATTGTTTCTTGCTGGTCCTGTTTCTTCGTTTCTCTCGTATGCTCTACCAAGGTCGAAGTAGACGGATGCTTTCTCCGGATAGTTCGCCAACGCAAGAGCTTCTTTGTACTTCTCGATTGCGCCTGACAGGTCGCGAACGAGAGTGCGGTTCGCTGCCTGAAGATATGCGCCTTCAAAAGCACTGAGAGTTACTCGATCGGCCATCGATCTGGCCAATAACATTTCCGACTCGGCCTTTTTGCGATGATCGAGCTCCAACAGCGCTTCAGCCAGACGAGCGTGCGCGAGAGGGAACTTATTGTCGGCCTGAATTGCGAGGTTGAGATGACGGACGGCTTTATAGTAAGCCCCATCTCTCAGCGCGTTCACGCCCTCTTCATAGCGCCTCTTCGCCTCGCCATTCGGTTCATACGTCGTCGGTTTCGCGAGCGACGGGACAATCCAGGCCGCAACCGAAATCATGGCGAGCGTAGCAGCGCAACCTAACAAGAGAATGTTGCGGCGACGACGGACCACCTGGCGGAACTTCTTGAATCGAATCAATCGCGGTTTAGGAGCCGGATGTCGCGGGGGCCGGGTCTGCTCTTCCTGCTCGCGATGTAGATCCGAAAGGAGGCGCGCAAGCTCTTCACGGAATGCGCTCGCCGTTTGGTAACGGGCCTCAGGTGACTTCGCCAACGCTTTCAAGATCACTTCATCGGCGGCGCACGGTATCTTTGAATCGACGCTCGATGGAGGCGCCGGCTCCAGGTTGAGTACGTGAGCAAGGACTTGGGCCAGGTTCGCTCCAGTGAACGGCCGCAGTCCGGTGAGACATTCATACAAAATCGTGCCCAGCGAAAACAGATCGCTCCGTTGATCGACAGCCTGACTGCCGGCCTGCTCGGGTGACATATACGCCGCGGTGCCCATGATTACTGCCGCTCCGCCAGCCGAATTGGTAAGGCTCTGGGTGTCTGCGTCACCGCTTGCTTGTTGGTCGCCGATCTTCGCCAATCCGAAGTCGAGCACCTTCACATTCCCCTGAGGAGTCACAATGATGTTTTGCGGCTTGATGTCTCGATGCACGATGCGATGTGAGTGCGCCGCGTCAAGCGCGTCGGCCACTTTCATCGCGATCTCAACCGTAGTCTCGAAGGTCAAACACCGCTGTTTGATCAGCGCGGCGAGCGTCTCCCCTTCTACGTACTGCATCACGATGTAGCTGGAGTCCTCAGCATCCACAACTTCGTGAATCGCGCAGATGTTTGGGTGGTCGAGTCTGGCTGCAGCGCGCGCTTCTCTCAGCAGTCTGGCGCGCGCCTGGCCGTCGCCGATTGATTCCGGTAAGAGGGACTTGATCGCGACCTTGCGGCCGAGCTTTGTGTCTTCCGCGAGATACACTTCGCCCATTCCACCGGCGCCCAGCTTCTTGACGATGCGATAGTGAGAGATTACCGGTGAGGTCACTGGGAACTCACTCCTTGGTAAGTGGAACTGCCGCGAATGTTGCGCTGCCTCACCCCGGGCAGGAAGCCAAACTACATTGACTAAGGCGGCTTCAATGTAGTTCTAACAACGAAGCTTGTCAACTGAATTGCTCTCCGCATTTGATTCAGTTAGCGGTTGTGCCTGATCCGGTCGAGCGAGGGGTCAATCTCGTCGTTTAGGTTGCGGCGGCTTGATGTCAAGATTACGTATCAAACGGTGCAAATTGTTCGGATGAATACCCATCAGCTTTGCAGCCTCGGTGATGTTGCCATCGGTTTGCTCCAGTTTCTTGCACACTATTTCTCTCTTCGCTTCCTTTACCTCGTCGTGAAAAGTGGAGGCTGAGCCGTCCGCTATCGAAGAGGCGTCAAGCACCGCCTCCGGGAGGTCATCCGGCATAATGATCTCTGTGGCTCCAAGAACGGCGGCGCGTTCGATTGCATTTTCAAGCTCCCGCACGTTGCCCGGCCAATCATAGCTCATCAGGCACGTGCGGGCCTCCGGCGAAATGCCTTTGATCTTGCGCTTGCACTTCTCGGCGTATCGGACGGCAAAGTAGCTCGCAAGCAGTTCGACGTCTTCCTTGCGTTCTCTCAACGCCGGCATCGTGAGTTGCACGACGTTGATCCGATAATACAGGTCCTGTCGAAAGCGCCCGCTTCTTATCGCCTCGTCGAGATTCATATTTGTCGCCGCGATCACACGCACATTGGCCTTAATGGATCGCGTGCCTCCGACGCGCTCGAACTCGCGCTCCTGCAGTACTCGAAGCAGCTTCGCCTGGAGACCTGGCGCAAGCTCTCCCACTTCATCCAGGAACAGGGTCCCGCCCTCGGCGATTTCAATCTTCCCCTTCTTCTGCGCGATCGCTCCGGTAAACGCGCCCTTTTCATGGCCGAACAATTCGCTCTCGATCAGGGCGTCTGACAACACCGCGCAGTTGATCGCGATGAACGCGCGGTCTCGACGTGAGCTGTTGGCATGAATTGCCTGCGCGGCCATTTCTTTCCCCGTTCCGCTTTCGCCCAATATCAAGACTGTCGTGTCTGAGGGAGCGACCTTCGAAATCAGATTGTAGAGCCCGCGCATGGCCGGGCTCTCCCCGACCATCCTGAAGTCTGAAGCGACCGCCGCTCTGAGCCGCTCGTTCTCGTCTTCGAGCCACTCGAGCCGGCGGACGTTCTCGCTCGACATTGAAGCGATCGCAGCGATGGCAGTCAGCAGTTGCAAATGGTTTTCATCGAAGTGGAGTTCCACATCGGTAATGTCGGCGTATATCGCGCCGAGCGTTTTGTTGAAGACCACGAGAGGAACGCACAACAAAGACCGGATGTCTCCGGCTCGCAGACTGTCGACATCCGAGAATTCATCGGAAGCAGATACGTTTCTTCCTAACATCGCAACGCGTTCCGTCATCACTCGATTCAGGATTGTCCTGCTGATGTGAACGACTTCATGCGCGCTTGCGTCTCGATTACGTCCGAGCGCGGGCTGTAATTCATCAGTCGCGTGGTCTCTCAGAACAATCGCCGCGCGTTGCGCTGGCAGCACTTCGAATAGCGATTCAAGCAGTCGAGCAATGAGCAATTCCATTCGAGTTGTCGAGCTGAGAACCGCGCTGATTCGGAGCAATGCGTTGAGGTCTCGCGCAAGCCGCGCAGTCGTTGGCAGCGCCGCCAGAACTTTTTCGGGATGAAGGTAGAACGCTTCCTCGATCGGCAGCAGAATGGTCGGCTCATCGTCGCAGTTATCGTCCATCACAACATTCGAGGTCTCGACCGCGGGCGGGGGTTCCTCGCTCCGCAGAAACAGCAATAGCGAATCGCCGATGGAAACCATATCGCCGTGTTCGAGGACACGTTCTTTGACAGGAACACCGTTCACGCGGGTCCCGTTGTAGCTGCCGTGATCGAAGACTACGAAGCGTCCCTCGTAACATTTGACCGTGCAGTGGCGGCGCGATACGGAGGGGTCATCCAACCAAAGTTCGCTCGATCGATCCCGGCCGATTGAGACTTCTGCTTCGCCGAGTTGAAAAGTTGAGCCTGGTTGTGGACCTGCTACTGAGACAAGCCTCGGGTTCATCAAGAGTACTCCGAACGTATTTAACACGATTCGATGAGTTTAGTGTAGCAGCAATTCCCAGGTGCAGAGACTATCAACACTGATTGTCGGGCTATCACGAATGATAGCCCGCGTATGCCTGGTGGTCAGCGTAACTAAAGACCAGTGACTGCCACGGAGCGGGTTACTCCGCGATTTCTCGTTGAATGTTGAATCGCTCTTCGCCGCACGTACGCGGCACGGGAGTTGAACCACGACGGGCGGGCTGCGCCAAATTGCGCACAACCCTTAGTCACACAATTCTGGAACTCGAAGGAGATTGATATGAAAAATATTCGGACGTCTGCGTACATTCTCATGTGCCTTTTACTTGCAACTCCGGCGCGCGCACTGGTGGTTGGCCCAGGCGATAGCAAGTGTGAGGATTGTTCGAAGTGCTCACAGCCGGGCGAGAAGTTCACTTTGGTTTTCGATCTCAGCCGTGATTCGTCGAGTGGAAACAAGGTCAGGGGCCAGGCAAGGATAAAATTCATAAACGCGAACGTGTTGCGTTATGACATTCAAATAGGCACGAAGGTTACCTGGTCGGCCGGGCCGAAGATCGATCTGTCATTTATTCCTAAACTCTCCGAACCGCCTGCAAAACCAGCCCAAGCTGAGGCGGCAGCGAAAGCAGCAGTCGCAAAAGCGGCGGCAGGAGCTAAGGCCGCGACAGCCGCGAATGAGCCGCCAGCTAAGAGCCAAGCTCCGAAGCCCCTCGATAAAGCCTGGGAAAAAATTTTGATATCCTGGGATGAAAGGGAAAACGAACTTGGGGAAGTCCGAGGCAAGATCTCAGACGTTACAACCGCCGTTAACGACACGAGTTCGAAAACACTAGGTCTTGTTGCAACCTCGGATGCTACCCTGCAGACTGGCGGCGCACAACAGGTCGCGAATTCCGCTAAGGAGTTGGTTGGTGAGATTGACAAGGCAACCAAAGCAGCGTGGCCGGATGAGGATGTCAACAAATTGGCAACCGAGCTTACGCTGTTGACAAACCAGTTGATCGAATTTCCATTTGTGGATCCTTTGGATTTGCCAAGGTGGCAGTCGATCAATGGCCGAATGTATGATCAGGTAAAGGCTCGCCTCGAAACGTTGACGAACCTGGTGCAGGGATTGACTCGTGACGGTGAGCAGGGAAGAAAGTTCGCAGAAGCCAAGGACAGTCTGTCGCGATGGCGGCTGATCCTCGATGGCATAGGTGCTCGAGGTGCGGGGGCCTTTTGCATTGTCTATTCAGTGGGGTGCAGTTTCGCCTTCGACGGCAACAAAGAAAACCTGATTACGGTCGTGAAGCGCGACCGACTCTCGGTTAATAAGCCAGTAGACAAGAACGTGGCCGCGACGCCTACCGGAACTGAAGGTTCTGTCGAAATAGTGACAGTTGTATGCTCGTCTCCGCTTTCTGTAAGCGCCGGTTTCGGCTTCAGCACCATAGATGAGAAGGAATTTGTTTTTGTTCAGTCAACGAAAACCGCTGTTGATGCGAACGGCGTTACTACGCAGAAGGTGATCAATCTATTCGGCTTCAAAAACAATTCCGCCTTTAGAACGCTACCAGTCCTGCTTCTGAACACTCGTCTCTGGGAGCCATCCGACAGATTCGCAATTCACGCGAGCGCCGGAGCCGCTGTAGACGTAAAGACTGGCCAGGCCGGCACTGACATTGAGTACATAGTCGGCGGCAGTCTCTCTTTTTGGCGGTCGCTGTTCGTAACCCCCGCCCTTCACATCGGACGGGTTCCGACTCTCGTAGGAGGATTCACGCTCGGCCAGCAAGTTCCAGACGGTATTAAAGAGCCGCCAGTCGAGAAAGCCTGGAAGAAGGGCTTTGCCGTTACGTTTACGTACAAGCTGCGATAGAGGAGAAGTCTTCAAGCCCGGCTGCAGCCGTTTGTTCAATTCACTTCTTGGCTTAGCGTCACGCTGGGCGCTGTAACGGAGAGGGAGACTAACCCCGCGCCATGCGGGATGTCTCCCCTCGATACCAATCTGTCCCTCCAACATCCGAATCGAATAGTCGCTCTAAGAAGGTGGATTATGGATAGGCCTCGTCCGGTAGTCTTCTTCGATCTGGGCGGTACGCTTGGGACTCCTGTGTTCGATCCTCACTCGAACCGCCTCATCGGCTTAGATCTCTATCCATATGTTTACAATTCTCTCGCGGCACTGCGCGATGAAGGATGGCTGCTCGGAGTCATCTGCCACACAACCGAACAGGATACCCAGGACACTATGCGCCAGGTACTCGGGCGCTCCGGAATATACTCTTGCTTCGATCCGACGCTTCTCGTCTACAGTTCTGTGGTCGGGCACAGAAAAGACTCGCCCGAGATATTCAAGATCGCCGTGGTCTCGGCCGGATTCGCCTCGTGCCCTGAAGAATGTATCTTCGTTGGAGAGGATGCCGCGGAGAGGTCCTTTGCCGAAGAAGCGGGAATGCGTTCCATGGAGTCGCGCGCATTCTGGCGGACTCTGAAATAGAGCGCCTGCGAGGCAACCTCTTTTTGTTCTCGCTTCGCAACCATCAACGCAACATGTCGGAACAAGCCTGGCGCAGACGCGTTAGCAAACTCGACTGCCTATCCGTGGAGTAAATCAACACAAGGAGAGTGCTATGTTGAGACGCTCATTGCTCGGCGCCCCATTCGCTATCGTCGGCGTACTCGTGATGTCGGAGGCTGTGCTTGCGGGTCCCCCAACTTCTCCGATCGATTTTACCAACAAAAGGGCCAATGAATCAGTCGCGCGCAGAGCGTGGATGGCTAACCCTCAAGAGGCTGCCAACGCGATTGCTGAACTGCGGTCGATGGGCCCGGAGGGTTTGCGCGTTTTCCTCGAAGCCAATAGTGCCGAGATCGAAGCTTCCTTGAAATCGCGCGCCGGATCGCGGAAAGAAGGCCCGCGGAACGAAAGCCTCGCCGCCGAAGGGTCGATCGCTGCGACTATGCGTAAAGCGCCGGCGTCATCTTCGCAAAGCGATCAAGTGCTCTCGGCGCTTGACTCGATTTGTCGACAGAAGGACTGCTACGCGTCGCGGCTTTATTGGTACACAGACTTCGAGCAAGCCAGGGCGGCCGCGCGAGCTCAACGCAAGCCAATTCTCTCGCTGCGATTGCTCGGCCGATTGGACGACGACTTGAGTTGCGCCAACAGCAGGCTCTTTCGAATTACGCTCTATGCAAACGAGCCGGTGTCCAGGCTCTTGCGTGAGCGCTTCATTCTTCATTGGCAATCGGTGCGGGCCGTTCCCAAGGTCACGATTGATTTTGGCGACGGCCGCAAGATGGAGCGGACGCTTACGGGCAACAGCATTCACTATGTGCTGGACTCCGATGGCCGGTTGATCGACGCGCTCCCGGGAATGTACGGACCCGGCGCGTTCTTGCGCGAGTTGGTTCGTGCAACATCAGTCGCAACGGATCTCGCTTCGTTTGGAACCGACGAAGAGCGCGAGACGGCGTTGCGTCGATATCACGAGGCGAGACTCAATGAGTTAGAGACTGAGTGGCTCAGTGACTTGAAGCGAGCCGGGCTCGCCCTCGCACCGTCGCGTGAAATTCCACGTCCCGGCGATTCAACTCCGCCGAGCGCTCAGAGGGCCGCCGCCACCACGGTCGCAAAAGCGTTGATAGTTGAACGGCCCGTCCTCCGAGGCATGTCGGACAATCCTAAGTTGCTCGACTCAATTGGAAGCGACGCCGGGTGGCGGTCGATAGCCGGGTTGCATGCCGAAGACGCAACGCTCGATCAAGCGACCCGCGCATTGATGTCGTTCAAAGACCCCGCGCTGAGGGGCGCTTCTCTGCAGAGCGCAGTCGCCGCTCTCGAGCGTAGTGTTGCCGAAGATACCGTTCGAAACGAGTATGTGTTTCGCGCTCGGATTCATCGATGGCTGGCCACCCGCGCCGTGAGTTCGGACGTTGGGAGCTTGAATGAAAAGATCTACGCCGAGTTGTTCCTTACTCCAAGTTGGGACGCGTGGCTCGGCTTGCGGCCCGTAGGCTCGTATTCGGGTATCGACAACGATGGAGTACGAAAGTGAAAATGTGCGCACTCGTGCAACAGGCAATCCGGTAGAGGTTCAGTCTCCAGGCCGACACAAGTTAACCGCTGATTTGCGCCACCTGCGGAACGCTGATCCGCGCAGATCAGCGAAACACAGTCAGCGAGAATCAGCGGTTCATTCTTCCAGAGTGATTGAAAGAGTCAACCTGAACCGCTACGGCAACAGGCACAAATAGCGCGTTGGTTTTGCCTCTGATATGATCCACGCTCGTTCCGGTGAAGTGGCGAGCCGAGTGGTCCGCTTGATCGATCGCTGATCAAAGGACCCGTAGTCCCTGACGAAAAGCGGCAGGGCCGATGGGTGAGACAAGTCACAGCGTTGGTCGTTGCCTCTGCCCCTGTGGAGAACAAATGAGATTACGGACGCTTTTGATCATTATCACGATTGCTTGCGTTCTCTTCGTCTGCGGTTGCTCCAGGAGAACGTCGGGCGAGCACGACTCTAAAGAGATTACTGTTGCGGCGGCAGCCAATCTCACCGATGCCTTTGGGGAGTTGGGAAAGCGCTTCACTTCGCAAAGCGGAATCAAAGTCGTCTACAGTTTCGGCAGCACGGCGGATCTCACAAAACAGATAGAGAACGGCGCGCCGTTCGATGTCTTCGCCGCGGCGGACATCGAGCACATCGACGAACTCAACACCAAAGGGTTTGTGATTTCCGATACTCGCATCCTCTACGCCCGAGGCCGCCTTGTCGCTTGGATTCCCGCATCGACTCGCGCCACAATCACCCGCATTGAAGATATTGTTTCACCCGATGTTAAGACGATCGCGATTGCCAAGCCTGATCTTGCGCCCTACGGCAAGGCGAGCGTCGAAGCCCTGCGCGCCCTCAATCTCTGGTCACAGATCGAGCCGAAGGTCGTGTATGGTTCGAACGTTTCGCAGACAAAACAGTATGCGTCAACCGGCAACGCGGATGTGGCATTCATTCCACTATCGTTGGTGAAACCAAATGAGGGACGATACATCGAAGTTGACGCGTCGCTGCATCAACCCATTGACCAGGCGCTGGCGATCGTAAAGGCTTCGAGCAAGCAAGAGCAGGCCCGCCGCTTTACCGATTACATAATGAGCGCAGACGGCCAGGCCGTGCTTAAGGAATACGGGTACAGCAAGCCGGCGGGTGAGTGATCTTCGCGCGCACGTCTACTATCCGAGCAGACCCGTCGAATCAGCGTCATCCGCGGCCTATGCACCGCAGGCAAAGAAACCCCTCGGAGACATAGACCACTGATGAAACGGATTTGACGGATTCACGCGGATTTCTTTCCGGTTGATTCAGGTGAATCTTTTCTGAAACCTATAGCCGCCGCTGGACACTTACTCAAAACATCTAAGGCTACGTGTCGATGGAGGGACGAATGACGACGCTCTTTCAAGACCTGCGCTACGGGATTCGAATGCTCTTCAAGCATCGTGGATTGACTGCAGTCGCGTTAGTAACGCTTGCGTTGGGCATCGGCGCGAACACCGCAATTTTCAGCGTGGTAAATGCGGTGCTTCTGCGGCCGCTCCCGTTCGTCGATTCCGAGCAACTCGTTGTCGCGCTTACGAAGACCAGCAAGATCCCGCGTGATTGGGTGACCTATCCCGATCTTCGAGACTGGAGAGAACAGAGCCAACTCGTCAGCGAGTTTGCGGGCTTCGCTGCCCAAAGCGTGAATCTCACCGGAGCAGACGAACCCGATCGGTTGGTTGGCTCGTTTGTCACGGACAACTTCTTCAAGATGCTCGGGGTCGACGTAGCCGAGGGACGTGGGTTCTTGCGCGGGGAAGACGAAGCAGGGGCCGAGCGTGTTGCGATCGTAAGCCACGCTACTTTTCGGGATCGCTTTGGAGCGGATCCGAATCTGCTCGGAAGGTCAATGATCCTCAACGGCCAGCCCTACACTGTGATCGGCGTATTGCCCGAGTCATTTCACTTCCAATGGGGCGATGCCGATGTGTGGATGCCGATTCGGAGTTATCCAAACTTTTCCGACGATCGGCGTAAGAATGCCGCGGCGGTGATCGCGCGACTCAAACCCGGCGTCTCGGTCAGGCAGGCTCAATCAGAGATGGATACGATCGCCGCTCGACTGGCCGCGCAGTATCCGGAGACGAATGCGGACCGGCGCGTGATGGTACAGAGCTTTCAGGATTTCATCGTCGAAGACCTGAAGCCGTCGTTGCTTGTGTTGTTGGGCGCAGTAGGATTCGTGCTGCTGATCGCGTGCGCCAATGTGGCCAATTTGCTGTTAGCGCGCGCTTTGACTCGGCAAAAAGAAATGGCTTTGCGAACGGCGCTCGGCGCAAGTCGCGCGAGGCTTGTGCGTCAACTGCTGACCGAAACTGTGATGCTCTCGCTCCTCGGCGGCGGGCTTGGCTTGCTCCTGGGAGTGTGGGGCACGCGCTTGCTTGCCGCTAACAGTCCATCGGATTTGCCGGCGGGCATCAGCGCGAAGCTCGATCCGGCGGTGCTCTTCTTCACGCTCGGGATTTCGATGTTAACCGGCCTGCTGTTCGGGCTCGCTCCGGCGCTGAAGTTCTCGAAGCCTGACGTCTACGAAACTTTGAAGGAAGGCGGCAAGACCTCAGGATCGGGTTCGGTGCGCAGCGGCGCGAGAGGCGTGCTGGTTGTATCGCAAGTCGCGCTCGCGTTGGTGCTGTTGATCGGCTCGGGGCTGATGATCAGAAGCTTCTTGAATCTCGTTCGGGTTGCGCCGGGCTTCAATGCGGATAACCTGTTGACGCTCGAATATCGAGTGCCGCGTAATAAGTATCCCGAAGGAAAACAGCAGTGGAACTTTCATAAGCAAGTCGTTGAACGAGTGAGCGCGCTTCCCGGCGTTGCGTCCGCGGCGGTGGTGCTTGCGTTGCCGTATAGCGGTAACGGCGGCTCGATCGGCTTCGTACCGCTGGATCGCCCCGAGCCGGCGAAGGGTGATGAGCCGCTTGCGCAACGCAACTCAGCCGACGCCCACTACTTCGACACGATGCAGATCCCGTTGCTGAGCGGGCGAGTGTTCACCGAGCAGGATCAGGCCGGCTCACCTGCCGTAGTTGTAATCAATCAAACGCTGGCTCGCCGGTACTGGCCGGATGAGGATCCCGTAGGCAAACCGATCCGCATCGTGGACTCCAACATAACTGATTCAAGTTTCCCGGCAACCATCATTGGAACGGTCGGCGACGTCAAGCACGGGAGCCTCGACGAGAAAAGCACTCCTCAGATCTATCTGTCTTTCGCACAGAATCCTTTTATCTTCGCAACGCTTGTGGTCAGGACCCAACCGGAACCAATGAGTATGGCTGCCGCCGTCCGAAGCGCGGTTTGGTCAGTAGACAAGGATCAACCGGTGTGGAAAGTCCGCACGGTCCAGTTCCTGATCAATCGCGATCTCGGGCCGAGACGATTCATGATGGCGCTGCTTGTGGGATTCGCCGCGCTGGCGTTGCTGCTCGCAACGATTGGAATCTACAGCGTGATCTCATACTCCGTAACCCAGCGCACTCACGAGATCGGTGTGCGAATGGCGCTTGGAGCCAAAGCCGGCGACGTGCTGAGGCTGGTGATAGGGCAGGGAATGATCTTGATACTGATCGGCGTAGGCGCGGGACTGGCCGCTGCTTTCGGGCTGACGCGTCTGATGGCTGGATTGCTTTTCGGAGTGACGGTGACCGACCCGCTGACGTTCGCGGCGATTTCAGTGGTGCTGACAGGAGTGGCTCTGGGAGCCTGTTTCGTGCCGGCGCTGCGCGCGACAAAAGTCGATCCGATGATCGCGCTGAGGTATGAATAACGAGATTGCCGATTGCCGATTTGCGATTGCCGATTGTCGGAAGACTACAGACCGGTTTTTCAATCGGCAATCGGCAATCGCAAATCGGCAATGACTGGAGGACTTATGGGAATAATTTGGCAGGATCTGAGATACGGCATACGCATGCTGATTAACAACCGCGGATTCACGGCGGTGGCGATCGTTTCGCTCGCGCTCGGGATCGGGGCTAACACCGCGATATTCAGCGTCGTCAACGCCATCCTGCTCAAGTCACTTCCTTATAAACAACCCGATCGGATCGTGTTGGTATGGGGCTACTATCCCGCGCAAGGGCATTTCCGCAGTCAGGTATCCGCGACCGATGTAGCGGATTGGCGGAGCCAGAACAACGTCTTTGAAGATGTCGCGACTTATCAGAGCTATAGACCTACATTGTCGGGCATCGGCGACGCCGAGAGGGTTCCGGGGATGGGAGTCGGTGATGGATATTTCAAAATCATCGGCGCCGAGCCAATCCTCGGGCGCGACTTCACGACCGAAGAACAGATAGACGGCAAGGACGACGTGATCATCCTCGGGTATGGCCTGTGGCAATCCAAGTTCGGGAGCGATCCGAATGTCGTCGGCACAAAAGTGCTGCTCAACAGTCGCCCTCACACGATCGTCGGAGTGATGTCGGCTTCATTACGGTCTCTTCCTACGACCTTGATCGATGCGCCCGCGGAATTCTATCGCCCTGTTGGCGAGAACTACGATGAAGACGCCCGCTCGGGTCGTCATCTGAGGGCAATCGCGCGCCTCAAACCGGGCGTGTCAATCGAACAGGCCCAGGTAGAAATGAGTGTGATTGCCGGCCGATTGGAACAGGAACATCCGATACACAACACCGGCTACGGTGTAAGACTCGTCTCACTGCCCGAGGACACGGTCGGAAGTCTAAGGCCGACGCTTCTGATGCTCCTGGGAGCCGTCGTCTTTGTGCTGTTGATCGCGTGCGCCAATGTGGGCAACCTGCTGCTCGCTCGCTCGACCGCAAGGCAGAAGGAGATTGCGATTCGCGCAGCGCTCGGCGCCAGCAGGGTTCGACTCGTGCGTCAATTCCTTACAGAGAGCGTCCTACTTGCGTTGGCCGGGGGTGCGCTCGGACTTCTGTTGGCGGTTTGGAGCACCAGCCTGATCGAGTCCATCGGTTCGAGCGTCACGCCGCTGCTCAAAGGGATCACGATCGACGTTCGCGTATTGGCGTTTACGATTGCGATATCGATTGTGACGGGGATCGTCTTCGGGCTTGCCCCTGCGTTGCACCTGTCGAGCGTCGATCTGAACGAGTCGCTCAAGGAAGGAAGCCGGGGGTCAAGCGCCGGGCGCAATCCGCTTCGGAGCGTCCTGGTTGTTTCCGAAGTAGCGCTGGCTTTGGTACTGCTTGTTTGCGCGGGTCTGATGATCAAGAGCGTGATGCGACTCGGCGATGTCAGTCCCGGATTCAATCCCGCGAAAATGTTGACGATGAACGTCGCACTCCCAGGGGCGAAATATCCGAAAGGACCGGACCGCAGCGCTTTCTTCACAAGGATGCTCGATCGCGTCGGGGCATTACCTGGAGTCGAGAGCGCTGAAGTGACGAGCGTCTTACCGTTCAGCGGCAACTTCGACGGCAGAGGTCTTGCGGTGGAAGATCATCCCAAACCCCGCGGTGAAGAGATAAGCGTCGATCTTTACATAGCGAGTCCGGGATATGTTCGCGCAATGGCGATTCCCTTGATCAAGGGGCGTGAGTTAGCCGGCCAGGATACTGATACGACGCCTAATGTAGCGCTGATAAATCAAACGATGGCCGAGCAGCTTTGGCCGAGCGAAGACCCGCTGGGTAAGCGAATCAAGTTTCCGGGCTCGGACAAGAACCCGCAGCCGTGGCGCACGATCGTTGGCGTAGTAGGTGATGTAAATCAGTATGCGCTCGACCGAAAGCCGCCGATGCAGATGTATCTTCCTCAGGCGCAGTTTCCAACATCTACCATGTCGCTGGTGGTTCGAACGGCCGCGGAGCCGACGGGACCAATTACCGCGATACGCGACGAGATTCGCGCGATGGACCCCGACCAGGCGGTGTTCAACATCGCGACGATGGGAAGCCTTATGTCGGATTCGATCTCGCTGCGGCGATTCTCGATGTTGTTGCTGATGATCTTCGCGGCGGTTGCGCTTGCGCTCGCCGCGATCGGCATCTACGGCGTGATCTCGTTCGCGGTAACGCAACGTACACACGAGATTGGGATTCGCGTGGCGTTAGGCGCGGGAAGCACGGACATTCTCAAGCTGGTTGTGGTTCGCGGGATGATCCTGACCATTAGCGGAGTTGCGATCGGATTGGTGGCGGCTGCCGGGCTGACTCACTTCCTGCAAACCTTGCTTTTCAGCGTAAGCGCCACGGACCCGGCGACATTTATTGTTATTTCGGTGTTGTTGACAGGAGTGGCTCTGGTAGCCTGTTTGGTGCCTGCTCGCCGCGCGGCTAAAGTCGATCCGATGGTCGCGCTGCGGTATGAATAAGTTCAGGGTTTGCGGCTAACCGTTCGTTCGTATCCGTGTAAAGCCGTCAAATCCATGTCATCCGCGGTCTATTCTTCTGGAGCGAGTAATAGACCACAGATGACGCGGATTTGACGGGTTACACGGATAGTAGGAAACTCCGAACTCTGAACTCTGAACTCAGGAGTGCAAGAATTGAGACTGAAACCGAAAATGATATTGAGCGACATTCTGTCGGTAAGCCTTGCCCTGTTCATCGTAACAAGTCTGGTCGTCGCGCAGCACACGGCCACTCACCCGAAAGCCAGGGTGAAACCGTTGGCCCTCGGGCCGAGAGTGAACGACGTAACGTCACGCCTTGAACGGGACATTCCCGCGATGTTGACGGAAGCCGATGTGCCCGGGCTGTCGATCGCGCTCGTTCGGAACGGCGAGGTTTCGTGGCAACACGCATTTGGCGTGAAAGATTCCAAAACGAAAGAGCCGGTGACCGATAGCACAGTGTTTGAAGCGGCTTCATTGAGCAAGCCGGTGTTTGCTTACGCAGTGATGAAGCTCGTCGATTCCGGCAAGTTCGATCTTGATAAACCGCTGAATCAGTACTTGCCTGGAGACTATGATGTCGGTCCCGATGCGCGCCTCGCTCAGGTCACCGCTCGGCGAGTGCTCTCACATACGACCGGGTTTCCGAACTGGCGAGGGCAAGACACGACTCTGAAGATCTATTTCACGCCGGGCGATAGATTCAGCTACTCAGGCGAAGGGTTTGTCTACTTATCGAAGGTCATCGAACACATCACCGGTGAACAGTTCAACGACTTCATGAAACGAATGGTGTTTGATCCGCTCGGCATGAGCAGCAGCAGTTACATATGGCGCGCCGACTACGATGCGTTGAAAACGGCTCGTCATAACCGGGTAGGTCTGCCTACGCCACAGAACAAACCGCTTAAGGCAAACGCCGCCGCGAGTCTTCATACAACGGCGCAGGATTACGCCCGCTTCATTGCGGCGATGCTCAACGGCGCGGGGCTCAAGAAGCAAACGCTTACGCAGATGTTGACGCCGCAGATTAAAGTGGATGAAGGTGGGAGCAACACGACCGGTCGTCCAGCAGATAAGCTGTCGCCCAATGTCTCTTGGGGATTGGGCGTAGGATTACAAACCACCGCCGACGGACTTTCGTTTTGGCATTGGGGTGACAACGGCGACAGCAAAGCTTACTTCGTGGCGTTCGAGAAACAGAAGACTGGCGTGGTTGTGTTTGCGAACAGCGCGAACGGCTTGTCCTTCATGCCGGAGCTGGTCGCCGAAGCGGTCGGGGGACAGCAGCCGGCGCTCGTGTGGTTGAAGTATGAGTCGTATAAGTCACCGCCGAGACGGTTGCTGAGGAGCATCCTCGCGAGCGGCGCAGAAGCCGCCTTGCGCGAATACCGAAGCTCGAGAGATCGGCGCTTCACGAGTGAGAGGATCAACGAAGATCAGATGAACCGCTTAGGTTATGACCTGCTCGGGCGGAAGCGAATGAAGGACGCAATAGAGGTGTTCAAGCTGAACGTAGAGGACTATCCGCAGTCATCGAATACATATGACAGTCTTGGCGAGGCGTATATGCTCGACGGCAACAAAGAACTCGCGATCAAGAACTACGAGCGATCGGTCGAGCTGAACCCGAACAACGCCACCGGCATCGAGGCGTTGAAGAAACTGCGCGAAGACAAGAAAGAATGAATTTCGAAGACGGCACGAAACCAATCCCCGGTAGCATTCTCGCTTCCCTCCAAACGAGTCGCTGTGCTTCTTGATTCTCGCCATCGGTCGCTGCAAGAAGCGCCGGTCGCTTGCCGCAACGGATTTAGTTAGTAAAGCAGAACACTGTTAGCGAGTTGAGTTCAAGTGAGCGTTGCATTACTATCTGCCTGCCTGCTGGGCCAATCAATCCGGTTTATTTCGGTTAGAGATCGAGTTTCACGGAGTAGGTAATGGCCACCGCAATTGCTGATCAAGTTGTTGGGTTCTTCGAAGATTTGTTCGGACGAATCTTCTCGGATGCGTTTCGTCCGAACATATCAGATGTCTTGAGGCGGAAAGCGGTCATGCGTCAGGTGGACGAAGCTGCGGATGCGGCCTCTCAATCGCTTACCCGCTTCTTCCGGAATCAGCAATTGAGTGAACAGCAAGCGACCAACATCCTGGAAGGATTTGCGCCACTCAGCAGCTCGCTCACGCTGGAAGATATCTCGAATACCAATGTCACACCGGAGACGGTAGTGAACGATCTATTAGAAGCGCGTCTATCGATCCCGGTAGCAGTCACACAGCAAGACCACGAATCGGTCTACCGCGTCGCTCTGCATTCGACTGTCCAAGTACTGATGCTTGTCGGTCCCGTGATGCGAGAGTGGCAGAAGCTCGGCTTCGCAAGCACGTTCGAGTTGCTTCGACGAATAGTTAACAGGTTAAACGAGATTAACGATCAACTCGATACGCTGAGTGTATCCGGCGAGTCTGCGGCTGATGAGCGGTTCGAGCTGACCTATCGCGACTATCTACTGCAGCGCTTTCACCGAGTGGAAGCCGGCACCGTTCGAATGACGACCAGTCTGGATGTTGATCTACGTGAATTGTTTGTGATGCCTCGGGTCCGCCCGCGGCCAACTGGACAGGAAGCGCTTGTCGAAGGCGCGGCGGAACAGTTGTCACTGATGAATCTGGCTGCGGCACGCGAGTACTTCGGCACGCACGACGATCCCGATGTAAGGTGGGTGCAAGGAGAATCAGATGCTAAATCGCCGGAGGGTATTACAGCGCTGGATCAGGTCATCACGGCCCCTCGCAACGTGATAGTTGGTTTGCCTGGTGGCGGCAAATCAACGTTTCTCGAATGGCTGCAACTGAAGGTCGCCTCTGTCGAACAGGAACTGGTTCTTGCCGGAAAGCAGGCAATACCCCTGCTTCTCCGAGTGCGCCAGCTTGATCCGCACAATCTTCCAACCGGGGCGTCGATGATCGAGAAGGCGACTGCCAGCCAGGATCGCGCCAAGCTCATGCCGGCCAGATGGATTGAACGGCAGATGAAGGCCGGGCGGATATTACTTATGCTGGACGGTCTTGATGAAACGGAACCGGAATTGAGGGATGGCTATGTATTGCCTTGGTTGCAGGATCTATGCCAGCAGTTCCCAAAATGTGGATATCTGATCTCCTCGCGGCCGGTCGGGTATCCGGTTGGGACGTTAAGCAAGCTGGGCTTCGTCGAATGCGAGTTGCTCGATTTTAGTGACAATGAAATTGGCGAGTATACGAGACACTGGTGCACAGCGATTCGACTCGCGCGCAATGAGCCCGAGGAGGAAGCGCGGCGGGAAGGACAACGAGAGGGCGAGCAGATACTGGAAAGCTTCAAAGGCCATCCTTACATTAGCAATCTCGCTCGGACGCCGCTGATGCTCTCGGCGATCTGTCTGGTTAATTACTTCGAGGGTGGCCAGCTTCCCAGAGATCGCGCTGTCCTTTATCGCCTATGTGTCGAAGGATTGCTGCATCATTGGGATCAGAGGCGCGGAATACATTCCGAGTTCACGTTAGAGCAAAAGCTGCGCGTCTGTAGGGAAGTAGCTCTGGCAATGCAGGCCGACGATAGAGCCGAGTATGAAGCTGAGAGAATATCGAACCTGTTCATGGAGGTTCTTAGAGATACGGATCAGGCGTTGAAGCTGCTCGAGCACGTTCGCTATCGCTCGGGTCTGCTGCTTGAAAGAAGACCGGGCGTATTCGCATTTGCCCATCTAACCTTCCAAGAGTATTTAGCTGCTCGCGCAATTCATGAGGGGAACCATCTGGGGCTCGACTCACAACGACTTGTAAGTGAGCACGCCGACGCTCGCTGGAAGGAAGTGATAGCGTTGTACTGCGGACTGGCACCCTCTTCATCGGCGACTGCGGTCATAAGAGGTCTCGTGAACCAATCCAACAGTGATGTTCTATCAAGTGTGCTTGCCGAAGCCTATTTATCTTGCGGAGCAGAGGTGCAAAAAGATTCTGATTTAAGAATGCGAGTTCTGGAGCGAATAGCCCGTGCACCAGTAAGCTCTACCGGTAGCGAGCTACCTCGTTTCCCGGCTGACGAGATTGTCCCCATCGCGAATAGGGTCGTTGGGTGTACCGAGTTGGTCGCCGAGGTAAGTGAAGCGTATACGTGGCTCGCTGACAATCGACCGCAGATTCAAGGGGATGTTCTTCTTGAACGCCTTAAGCGATGGCGCGATCTAAATCCCTTCGATGTCGGCGAGCTTAATTCACTGCTTCACCAGGGAGGTTCCGATGATGTTCTTCAGGAGCTTTCTGCTGAAGTGGCGATGTATGAGTCGGCTGGGCCAAAATTCCCACGCAGAAACTACAACACTCAGGCAGAAGTAGCTGACTTTGGGCTGCAAAAAAGAGAGCTAGGCGAGCCCGGTGTGGATGCGACCTTCTTGCAAACCCTCCGCGTGATAGTGAGATCGTCGAAGGTAGAACAAGCCCCTCTTCGTTTAATCGCCGTGATGCTGTTTCGGAATGAAACTCGACTACCGCATGACCGTTCCACGTGGCCCGAGTTTGCTTCGATGTTGATGCATCTTGCAGCACAGGTTGAGGGTAATAGTTTCATATCTGAGCCATCCGGACTTAAGCAGGCATCGGCAGTGCTAGGCTCTTGGATTAGGCGACTGAAGCGCGAGATCAAAGCGTCTGGAAAAGTAAAGCGCGTAGCCAAAACAAACTCCACAAAACCTGCCAAATGGACTAACAAGAAACGACCTCAACGGAGGAAATCATGAATGAACATACCGGGAAGATCTCACCAGCATTTGAGCCTTTCTTAGCTCACAGCGAGCCAAACGAAAAGCGTGACGCCATCGTCATCTATCAAACGCCGCAGCAACCGCCACGCGTGCGCGGGCGCTTTCGTGAGCTGAAGAGAAGGCTAAAAGAAGTTGAATCGCGAGCGGCAGCACAGCGTGTTGTTCAGGAGCAGTTGTTCGAGGGATATGGTAAAGCCAGTGTCAAGACGCGGCCCGGCAAGCAAAGGCTCGAGGTTTCATCGATCGGCGCGAGCACGATGCCCGTTGCGACTGTCGAAGTCACGCCCAAGACACTTTCCGCGCTTGCCGAGCAGCCTCACGTAATTGCCATCATGCCGAACCAGCGGATTCATCTGATCACACCCAAGGTAGTCGACTATCAAGCGCTGGAGAAGCAGGAGAACAAAGACGGGCTGACCTGGGGACTCAAGCAACTCGGCATTCCCAATCTATGGAAGACAACGAAAGGCAAAGACATCAACGTTGCAGTGCTCGACACTGGCGTGCACGGAGAACATCCCGCAATCGCGGGTCGCGTCAAGGACTTCGTCGTGATTGATCCACTTGGTCGGCGTATTGCGATGAAGGACGGCGCTACGTTTGATTCTGATCAGCACGGTACTCATGTTTGCGGCACGATTGCCGGCGGGAAGACGGACACAGGCGTGTCGATCGGAGTTGCGCCTGAAGCGAATCTGCTGGTAGCCGGAGTGCTGATTGGAAATGCGACGCTCGAGACTCTATTCGAAGGAATCGCGTGGGCAATCGAGAAGGGCGCCGACATCATCAGCATGTCGCTTGGGTTCGATTATTATGAGCCGCTGTTTGCCAAGGTCTTCGATATGCTGATCGAAGAGTACGGGGTGTTGCCGGTAGCAGCGATTGGAAATGGTAACTACGGGAACAGTAGTTCGCCGGGCAGCTCCTACAGCGCGCTCTCGGTCGGCGCTGTTGAAAAGATACGACGGGGCACTGGCGTGGCGGCGTTCAGCAGCGGCGCGAGCCTTGTCTTTCCCGGCGAACAGGTCAACTCGATCGTGACAAAGCCCGATGTCGTAGCTCCGGGAGTGCAAGTGTATTCAAGCATACCACCGCAAAAGCGACCTGACGGTGTCTACGACTATGCATACTTTGACGGAACGTCGATGGCAACGCCGCACGTCGCGGGGGTTGCTGCGTTGCTGATGGCTGCGAAGCCTGAGGCGCAGGTTACCGAAATAATCAAAGCTCTAAAAGACACCGCCAAGCATCCGGCGGGAACGAGTCAGCGTCCAGACAATCGTTGGGGCTTCGGACTTATTCAACCCGCCGCGGCCCTTAGCGCGCTGGGCTGATTAGCGCTAGAATGTCAATCGAATGTCACGCTCAGTTTCCAAGCAACATACCTCCACAATTAGTCGCGAGTTTGCGTCGCGCCTCGACCGTGTCGATGCCAAGAAAAAGATTCGCGCGATAGTTATGTTGAGAGCAAGTAACGGCGCGGCTTCATCGACCCAACCGATTCGGAAGCAACGCCCAGGAATCGTGAGCAACATTCGTAAGACCGCCGGTGCTGCGTTGCCTTCGATCGACCGAATTCTGAAACGCCATCACGGTAGGCGACTGAGTGACGATGTGGGCGCGCTGGGCAACATCGTAGTTGAAGCCCCACCCGATGGAATCCGCGCGTTGGCAGCTTCCGAACATGTCAAAGCCGTTCTTGAGGATCAGTCTGTTTTCCAACTCCGATAGCTGACCCACAGCACGCGAGGCTTCCGGGACCCGGAAACATTAGTCGGTCTCGCGCTAAGCCTTCTTCGCGGTGAACTCCATCGGTCCTTGCGGGGGCTGATTGTCTCCGACCTCCCCGTTTCCACCTTCTCGGTTGCCGCCTTCTCTGGTTCTCGTGAATTTGATTTCTTTTCCCGCGAGCTTACCCTTGTAAAGAACCTTCACTTCGTTGCCTCTGAAGTTCTGAGTCACACTGAACGAGATGTCGTCGCCGTTGATCTCGCCGTCCGAAATCGGCGTCTCGCCTTGTCTTCCTGATACCGTGCCGGTCAGTTTGTTTCCCTCCGCTTTGAAGTTGAAGGTCTGCTGGCGTGTCTGGCCGTCTCTTCCAGGCAGATCGGCGATCCATTTGCCGTTTATTCCGCCGCTCGAACATGACAGCGCGAACAGCGCCATCAACGCGCACGCGAAGAGGGAGCCTGTAGAAAGATTGGTTGAGCGTTTGAACATTCGTTTCCTCCGTTTGCTATTTATTCTTTACTACGGCCAGGCCGTCTTCGCGGTTACGCTCCAGGCCGGCCCCGCGGTCAGGAGGATAAACAACAACGGTCACCGTCCCGGCGCTGCCGGCCGCTTGTTGGCTCTCACCGACGCCCCTCGTTTTGATTCGAGCATCGTCCACTTTGAACTTCTGAGCCAGGTATTGCCGCACGATCATCGCTCTCGCCTGTGAAAGTTTCAGATTATCTTCCTTCTTGCCCTGCGCGCCAGTGCTGGCTTCGATGACCGCAAGGCTGAACGGATTGCTTTCGAGAAAAGCGCCGATTTGATTCAGCGACTTTTCCTTTCCAAGCTTAGCCTGATCGGGCTTGTCAAAAAGCTGACTGCCATCGAAGGTGAACTTCTTCATAGGAGCGCGCGCCGGCAATTTCGCGATCGCGTGTGCATTCAACTCAGACGAATCGAAGTAGCCTCGCTTCTTGAAGAACCCTCTCAGGAAGAAGTTGTGCTTCAGCGCTTCCATGTTTTCCTGGAATGAAGTAGCGCCGGCCTGGGCCTGGGCTACGGTGGCGTTCAGGCCGCGGTAGAGAGATCGATCGTTTAGCAGAGCTCCCATCGTCCCCTGACCGCTGTTCATTTTGTCGGTGATTGATTTCATGTCATCGGTCGCATCGTTGATGTTCCCGATTGCAACCTTTGACGAATCAACCGCCTCTCTTGCCGAGTCGAGCATGTCGCTGGCTTTCTTGGCAACATCCCCGTAGTCGACCGCCGGCCGGCTATCAATCGTGTCTCCGCTGCGCACCTGGTCGGCGTCCGCGGAACCAAACGAGACCGCGATGTACTTGTTGCCAAGGAGCCCTTCGGTTTCGATCGTCGCGATCGAGTCCTTCTTGATCACGTTTCGCGTGTCGCTCGCAAGCTCCAACTCGACGGTTATCTTGTCCTGCGGCTGGTGGGGCAGTTGAATGCTCTTGACCGTTCCAATACGAACGCCGCCTGCTCGGACAGGCGCGCCTTCGTCGAGACCGGCAACATTATCGAACGGGGCGTTGAGGTGATAGGTGCTGCTGAAGAGAAACTGCTTGTTGCCCATCAGAAAGACAATCGCGCCGAACGCGAGCAGCGCAACGAGAATGAATGCCCCCAAGCGTGCTGTGCTGGTCATCTTTTCACCTCCCACACTCCTGTATGAATTTCGTTACAAATGGATCGTGGTTCTCGCTTAACTCGTCGAGCGTCCCCTCGACCAGAATGCTTCCTTCGTTTAGCAGGGCTATGCGGTCGGCCACCGTTCTCACGCTGCGCATGTCGTGAGTGACCACGATCGAAGAAGTGTTCCGCTCTTTTTGTAAGCCGCGGATCAGCTCGTTGATCTCGTCGGCGGTTATCGGGTCGAGTCCGGCGGTGGGCTCGTCGAGCAACATTATTTCGGGATCAAGCGCAAGCGCTCGCGCGAGGCCGACTCGTTTCTTCATACCGCCCGAGATATCGGACGGCATCTTCGATGCGGCGTCTTCTACGCCGACTCGCGCGAGCAAATCGTGAACGCGATCACGCCGCTCATCGTCGGTCATTTTCGAATGACGTCGCAGCGGGAAGGCCACGTTCTCCTCGACGCTTAAAGAGTCGTAAAGCGCGGCTCCTTGAAAGAGAAACCCGATCGTCTTTCGCACGCGATTCAAATCATCAAGGGAGAGTTTCGTGATCTCCTCGCCGTTGATTTCGATCTTGCCGCGGTCCGGTTTTTCCAGACCGATCAACAGTCTTAGCATCACGCTCTTACCCGTGCCGCTTCGGCCGAGTACGGTCATTGTTTCTCCGCGAGCGACCGACAGATTGACGCCGCTAAGCACTTTCTGATCGCCGAACGATTTGTTCAGTGCGCGCAATCGAATCGCCGTATTGTTGCCGTTCTCTTCCATAGTTATTGAGGGAAAAACGTAATAATCAGTCGCACGAGCACAACGTCGGCCAGGATTACAAACAGCGAAGCGAGCACAACCGCGCTCGTCGAAGCGCGCCCAACGCCCGCGGTGCCGCCCTTCGCGCGCATACCCTGGTAACAACCGATCACTCCGATGATGAAACCGAAGACGACGGTCTTGAGAGTCGAGGGCAGCAGATCCGAAAAGCCGGCGTCTTTCAGACCCAGGTTGAGGAACAGCTTCAGGCTCATCGGCTCGGCCAGCGCATTCGCAATCCACCCGGTGATGATCCCGCACACATCGGCGACGATCGTAAGGAGCGGAAGCATCAACGCACATGCGAGCACGCGCGTGGCAGCCAGGAAGTTATAGGGATTCACGGCGGACGCTTCGATCGCATCGATTTGCTCCGTGACTTTCATCGACCCCAATTCGGCGCCGATACCCGCGCCGACGCGGCCGCTCACCACGAGCGCGGTAATGATTGGTCCGCTTTCCTTAATGAGCGAGAGGATGATCAGCTCCGGCAACATCGACTTGGCGCCGAACTGGGCCATGCTGTCGCGCAAGTGCAGGGACAACACTACGCCGATGGCCGCGCCCGCAAGCGCAACCAGCGGCAGCGATTTCGCTCCCACTTCATCCATCTGGCGAAGCAGCTCCTTGAATTCGTATGGAGGTCTCAGGGCAGCTTTCACGAGCCTCACGCAGAACTCGCCTATTCCGCCAAACCACTCGAGTAATTCCAGAGACAGTCTCGGCCTGCCGGTTCTCGCTCCGGCGCCGGCGGCGGACTCCTCCGAGGACGCTTCGAGAGTTTGTAATAACGCTTTCATATGTCAATCACTGCGGCCGTCTTCGTGGCCGGCATTCGGGGCGCAAGTGCCCTATGCTGCGGCTCGCAGTTTTCTCGAGTCATCGGCGCGGCCCAAGTCATCGGCACGGCCAAGGAGGTTCATCAATATCGGAATCGTCGTTACGGCTCCGACAGCAACGAGCGCCCAGCCGGCCGCCCTCCGCTGATCCTTGTTGAGCTTGCCGGATAACAACAGCCCGATCCCGGCGCCCAGCATTCCGCGTGTGGTTGCTATTAATGCTACATCCGAGAGCTTGAGTTTGCGTTCTTTCATGACGGCCTCCTTCAGCATCGATCAGCGCGGGTGTACTCGTAACAGACAGTCGCCGTCGTTTTAGTTCACGAAAGACGGTGACTTTTACGGCGCATCACTGCGATTTTGAGTCACGCGTCTGCCGATCGTTCACCAGACTATGTTTCTGCAACGCCCGTGCCTTTGGGGATCTGCGCTCGCGATGGCGTCACTGCTCTGCGTCCTGGGCGTCCTCGGCGGTTTTCTTAATCAGTGGGAAAATTAACCGCGGAGGACGCGGAGGACGCAGAGGGCGGCTTCGCCGGCGGGTCGGACAAGTCTCTCGACTTATAGGCACACGCCTTCTTCTGTGTGCCGGAACCAATGGATCAGGGACACGAACATGGTCGTTTGTTTCTGGTGCACCAGGAACCGGTGGTGAGTTCAGCTTGCGGGCGACTCCTGCGCAATCTTCCACCAACGCTGGAACACGCCGCGCAAGCGATCGAGTCGCTCGTTAGCGTTTGGAGTTTTCATCACCAGCGTCTGCAGTTGTCGCAGGTAATCCGGCATTCCGACAAGCTCTCGAACCTCGTCGATAAACGGCTCGAGTTTGCAGAATACGGCGATGTGTTCGCCGTTGGCGTCCATGAACATTTTCTCGTCTATGCCGCCGTTGTTCACAAGCGACGCCGACATGTCCCAGAACGAGGTAATCATTCGGTAGTGGGCGCTTGCATCGTGTCCGCTGCCGAATACTTTTACGACGTCCGCTGCGCTCTGCGGATTGAAATCGGTGAAGTACCATTTGCGCGCGCGGCGAAGCCCCTCTTCGCGGCGAAGTTCATAGAGCTTCAAAATCAATGCGACGTCATGATGTTTATCGCTCATCTTGTCTCCATTCGTTTGGTATGTTTTCTTGCAACTCTTTTGCTTGACGCCTTTTTGTCGCTAGTCCTGTATGGGCGCCCCTCTTCCTAACAGGCCTCGCCGCCGCAAGAGGGGCGGCCACCGAGGACCGCCCATACAGGACTACCGATTGCGGTGCTCGCGGCGGACGATCATCACCGGGCAGGGAGATTTTCGGATCAGGCTTTCGGCGACTGATCCTATGAACGCAGCTCTTACGTCTTCAAGCAAGCCCGCGCCGCGTCTTCCAACCACCACAATATCTGCGCCGATCTCTTTCGCGTAGGCTGTAATCGTTGCGGACGGTTCACCTCGCCGCCAGATTCGTTCGATCGAAACTCCTGAATCATGAGGCCCGCAGAGCACCTGAGAGAAGCGCTGCTCGACTAACTGAGCTACCGCGGTTTCAAGGCCTTCGTCCGTTGAGGCGTCGTCCAGCAATCCCTCCTGAACAGCGGTCCTCAAGGCGCTGGCGCTTTGAACGTGCAGCAGGTAAACCTTCGCCCCGAGTTGTCCGGCAAGATCGCAGGCCGACTCAAAAGCACGTTGCGCATGCTCACTGAAATCGGTTGGAACGAGAATGGTCTTGACGCTCATACTTCTGACTTCTGACCTCTGACTTCTGACCTCTGACCTCTGACTTCTGACCTCTGACCTCTGACCTCTGACCTCTGACTTCTGACCTCTGACTTCTACCAATGCTCCCTCATGAGCCTCGGAAAAACAACGAAGGCTTCAAACATAGTGCGACGTTTGATTGCGACCGCGATTTTGGCCCCGGCCCAAATGAAGTACGACGCGGTTATCAGTTCCTTTCCGTGATGCGCGAACGCCTCGACCTGCTCGACGCCAACTGAAATCCAACCTGCAACGTGCGCGGCGAAACTATTGAAGGGCATGCCCGGATCGATAGGCTTCTCGAAACCGGACAGCACGAATTGGACAGCCCAAAGCGTGAACAGCAAGGCCGCCTCCCACCAGTGAAATCTCATGTTGGCTAGCAACAGCGCGCCGAGTAGCGACTGGCCGATCGTCATGAGTATTTCCAGCTCCTGGTGCGGATCGAAATCAATGGTAGCCGCGTGCCCAAGCGCGACAGCATACGTGATCGGGAGCATCGCCGCGAGCATCGTCCATTGATTGATGTTTGAGCTGACCATGTTCATCAACGCCATCGGCGCGCTGCTCACGCGCCGCGCCCAGTTGAAGGCCGAAACCTTCTCGGGGAACTCCGATAGAAAGGGAGCGACCCATTGCACAAACACGAACGTTGAAATTCCAAGGCCCACTGCCAGGGACTTGAGGCTTTCAAGGAATGGCTCAGCAGCTACGTACAGGATCAGCCCGCCGCCGACGAACAGACCGGTAATCAGTGCATTTCGCACGCGACGCGGCTGGCGCAGGATCATCCGCGGTATGCGGTCCATGTCTTCGATCTTCTCCGCTTCCTGGGGCGGAATTTTCTTGAGGAAATATAGATAGACACAGTAGATCAGCGACAACAGAATCGTATCGACCCAGCTTAGCGTTCCCTTGAGCCAGATGATGAAGAAGTAAGCAATAGCGGCGAGCAGGAATACTATTTCAACCGAGTGCTCGTCTTCGAGAGTTATTTCCTTCAGCCGCCGTTTGGTTTGCCTGCGATGAAACATCGCCGCGGTGACATAAATCATAGGCCAACCGAGTCCGACCAGAAGCCTCAGGCTGCCGGTCAGGTTCGCCGACATCAGCGCGGTCGCATGGGCCTTCAGAGCCGGGGCTATCGTGGGGTCGGCGGCAGTTTGTCCGGCTTGCCAGGCAATGACGGCCTCGACGGCGAATTCCGGAAGCGTTTGAAGCCAGGCCAGCAGCGCGAGGGCCAGGCCTTGCGAGATGAGAAACTGCGCGGCTTCGGCGGCCCACGCGATCAGCATTGCGGAGACCAGCACCGAAGGGAACGTCCAGGCAGCCGCACCCGCCCCGCTAAAGAATGCCAGAACGCCGGCGACCGGCTTTGTGATTGCTTTGAATATTCCGAGGCGTAGCATGAGAATCCGAGAAGCTAAGTTGAGGGTTGCGGGAGCGCTTTCAGATCAGTTTTACATTTGGGGTTCTCGCGGTTTGCTAGTGAGAGCTTATAGCACATGCCCGAATGAGCCAACAAGCGCGGGGTAGTGAGTGATAGTGTGTGCTCGGTCACGATGGTCTTCCTCCGCGTCCTCGGCGCCCTCTGCGGTTATCTTAATCAGTGCTTGGAATCAACCGCGGAGGACGCGGAGGACTGCCTTGACTAAACAGTGCGCTGATACGCCACTGCCAAAGAAGGTAACGATTGATCTGACGTTGTTCCGGCGTTGGGCTATAATACGCTGGTACCGGGGTTGAAACGGATTGAAACAACAGGGTGACCGAAACGTGAAAAGGACAACATCAGTGCCGTTGACGATTATCTCGCTGGCTCTCTTGACGATCATCACATCGGCGACGCTGTCTCCGGCAAGAGCCGATGCGCATGTGACCGCGAGTACGGAAGCGAACACAGCGAATTCGCAGAGTACCTGCCCGCAAATCTTTCCCGCGGGACCCGTAGCAGTCGCTCCAAATCAACCCGGTGTGCCCGATCAATCTACAGTCGGCATCATTAATGCGCTCTGCGATGTCACTTTGGATTTCATCGGCTGTGGCTTCCTTCCGACGTCGGTCATTCTCAACTGCGACTCGAATGGCGACGGCGTATCGGATCTCTCGATCCCGTTGAAGAACATTACAGTGATCAATGGCCTGTTTTTCCAGGCTACGATTCCTGCGCTCGCGGCAAGTCCCGGGACGGCGTTTCCCTTGGCTTGTTGCGGAGGCATGACGACGATCAGGTTAAGCAGGACGGTCGGCGCCGGCGATGACAACGCCTTCGGAGAGTTCACCCAGACGATTACGTGTTCGATCAATCTCGGGATCAGGGCCCCGGTTGTGATTTCGGCTACTCCGCTTGAAGTTGATTGTGCGCTGGGGCAAAACGTATTGATACCGGGCTCGTGTTTTCTCCTTGCGGGCGGAAAGGCAAACGTCACTTCAGTATTTGCGGTCGACGCCGCTAACCCAAACAACATCATTCAAGCGCACCCGATCGCTATTCTAAGCAACAACCTGGTCGACGCGTTCTTTCAACTGGGAGGGGCAAACGCGGGAAGGACTTTCCTGATCTATGCGGCCGGGCCAAACGGAACGAGCCGCAATTTGACTGCGTTGCCTGCGAACTCGCCCGCGGGCTGTCCCTTAGGCAATGAGCAAGGTGTGCCGGTAGTCTTGAAGTGCAAAGCGGCAACAGGTTCCGCCGGGTCCGGTGAAGGTTCTACCGCACCTTCACCGCTGGCGGTGAGCGGTTGTCGCGTGGAACGAATCGATACCGGCGCGTTTGTTCTATCGGTGTTTGGCAAGGGCATCAGGGACGGCGCGACGATGACGGTTGGAGGGGTGACTCCGAAGAAGTTGAAGTTCAAAGGCGTCGATGCGACTGACGGGGCTTTCACGCAGATCGTGGCAAAAGGAAGGTTCTGTGACAACTTGCCGGGAGCGATTGTGATTACAAATGCCAATGGAGCTTCGAGCGCACCGATGGTTTGTGGCGAACGTTGTTTGAATCAGTAGCGTGGATAAATGCCTAGCGTTAGAATCCAAAAAAAAAGAGATCCGGGAAACAAGCCGGCAGGAGAGTTTGTATGACGGCAACTCTTACGCCAGAACACGTAACTCATAAGGTCATTCTCGATAACATCACCTGGGAGACGTACCAACGTCTGATGGAGGAGCGCGGTGAGTGTCCCAAACCACGCTACGCTTACGACCGGGGGAGGCTCGAGATAATGGTTACCTCTTATGAGCATGAAAATCTCAAACATCTGATCGGTACACTCGTCGAATTGTTGGCCGGAGAGTTGGAGATGGATATCGAAGCCGCTGCCTCTACTACTTTCCAGCGCGAAGATCTGGCGCAGGGGTTCGAGCCTGACGCGTCGTTTTACATTCAGCAAGCAGGCTTAATACGAGGCAAGAAACAGATTGACCTGCACACTGATCCGCCGCCCGAGCTGGTCATAGAAATCGACATCACGCATCCATCACTTAACAAGTTCTCGATATTCGCAGGCTTGATGATTCCGGAAGTTTGGCGGTATCACAAAGGTGCTCTGACAATTTTCAAGCTTGAAGATGATGCGTACAGCGTAGCGGAAATCAGCAGCATCTTCCCAGGACTAACGAGCGCCGACCTGACGCGACTGATCTCCGACGGGCAGGAGATGAAACGCTCTGTGTGGCTGCACAGTGTGCGGGAATCAGGACGCCGTTTGAAGCGGACCGCGTGATGAATCTGCGAACGGCCTGCGGATACTGCCAAGCGACCTGCGAATACTGCTAAGCGACCTGCGGATACTGCTAAGCGACCTGCGGATACTGCTAAGCGACCTGCGGATACTGCTAAGCGACCTGC
>Ga0134124_10000297_pt1 | contig 44185 bp, 41 predicted proteins | sample KB304_FD_96880 | JGI IMG/M metagenome (GOLD analysis project Ga0134124, IMG submission 96880) | Terrestrial soil microbial communities without Nitrogen fertilizer from Kellogg Biological Station, Michigan, USA - KB3-0-4 | ecosystem: Environmental > Terrestrial > Soil > Unclassified ...
GCTTCCCCCTTCCACTTCGAACCTTATCGTAGCAAACTCGCCGAGGCCGAAGCCCTCCGCGTTAATCAACAGAATGTGCAACTGGGCAGGAGCTCCACCGGCTGCCGGGGTAAATTTGGCCGCAGTCAGTTTGCTGCCGCCGACGGCGGCAACGCCTGAAACCGTAATGGCGTCCGCTGCCACCTCACCCGTGGTGCTGTCGGCGTTCACTTTCACCCCGGCCGGTAAAATCACCGTCAGGTCGACGGCACCGATGGTGCCGGCTGTCCCGGCGCTGCTTATCTTGAGCAGCCCGCCGGTAGGGGCGGAAATGGGAGCAACGGTGGCGCCGCTCAGGTTCCTGCCGCTGTTGTTGAATCTGGTTATGGCATCGTCTATTCTGGTGATGGTATCGAATGTGAGGCCGCCTTTTTGTTCCACCTCGTTACCCAAGCCGGTCATGACCCTCTGCAGGGCATCGTCAAGTGATTCGTCCGCGCCCTTGCTGTCGTTCACGAGCTGGGAAAAAGACCCGCAGGCGGCGGCGTACTTTTTCTGATTATCGTCTCCACCTGCCATCGGCAATGTCGAAACTATGTCGGTGATCTTGAACATGGCGGCGATGCCTGCGTTCGCGTCATCGATCGAGGCGTTCGTCAACGTCGTCCCAGCGCCTTTTGCTTTCTTGTAGGCCAGTTCGGTCAGCGGGGTTATTGCTACAGTCTTCTTGCCTGTCGAGGCGTTGACTAAAACCGCCCGTAACGGTGCCTTCAGGTTGACCGGCGCACCGGACACCTCATCCGTGTATGAGCCGCCTGTTACTTCCACAACGACCGGCCCTTTATAGGAGCCGACGTCAATGGTGTAGTTTCCTCTATCATCGGTCTGCCCCTGGCCGATCGGGGCGGTCTGGTCCTCGACGCCGTCCCTGATGGCGTACACCTTCACCGTCCCCGCTTTAATCGGCCCCTTGGAGGCCATGCCGGTAATTACCGTAGTTGCCGGGGCCGATGAGCCACCGCCGCCGCCTCCGCAACCGGTCAGTAAAGCCACTGCCATGGCTGCAACCAGACCAATTAAGCTTCTCACGCTCATACTCTTCTCCCTTTCAGTCAAAGGATAACTTTCCCGGATGTTTTATTCGAAAATCTGATTGCGTCTTTCATATTGCCAACCGCGAATGGTACCGGAGAAACTTTAATTAACAAGAATGCAAAAGGTCTGATTTACTTGTAGGAATGAGGCGGACTCCTTATCGGCGTTTGTCTTATAGAACAAGTCCCTCACCCCGGGGCGATCATCCGGAATACCTGGCAATCTTGCCGTCTGACGTTCAATTTGTAGATGGGAGTCTGCTCTAACAGACAAAGCGGTCGACTGGCCGCTTTCGAACCGAAAAAGAATTATTGAGATAGTAAACTAATGAGAGACAGTGTCAAGGCAAGGTCATCACAAATTTTGAACGATAAAGCAATAACTGCTCCATCTAATGGCGTGGTGAGTGAACCTGCTTCTGTAGCAGGATACGGGAAAATGCAGTGGAAGCCAGTTTGCTCATAAAGAAAAAGGGCCTACAGCAGTAAACTGTAGACCCCTCGTTTTATTGGCGTCCCCGAGACGATTCGAACGTCCGACCCCTTCCTTAGGAGTCAGAAAAAACCCGGTTTTTGCCTGTTTCAGAGTCTTTCTCCATGTCCCACCTGACGCACATATCATATTGACATTGCTCACCTTTTAGCTTAGCATTCATTACATTGCTTTTCATTTTTTTACAGTGCAGCACACATGCAAGAGGTTGCCGTAGAGGTTGCCGTAAATAAGGGAAGGGGTCAGATGAAGTTCAGCGACATCTTTATCAAAAACCTGAAACCGGAGTCGACGAAGTACTACAAACGCGAGGCTCACGGCTTTGCCGTCAAGGTGTGGCCTTCCGGAGCGAAGACCTGGATCTATATTTATACCTTCGAGGGCAAGCGTAAGGAAATGCGGCTGGGGGAATACCCGGCCATGAAGCTGTCCGTCGCTCGCACCAAGTACAATGAAGCCTACGAACTCCACAAAAACGGCAGAGACCCCGGAGCAGAAGATCGGCAGAAAAAGGAAGAGCGCCGCCTTGCGGATACCATTGAAGACCTGGTCAAAGAGTACATAAAGAAGCATGCCAAAGTCAACAAGCGTTCCTGGAAGGACGATGAACGCCTGTTGAACAAGGAGGTCGTACCGATCTGGGGCGACCGCAAGGCCGAGGATATCCGCAAACGTGACGTTGTGCTTCTTTTGGAAAGCATCGTTGAACGTGGCTCCCCAGCCATGTCTAACCAGACCTTGAAGATCGTCCGCAAGATGTTCAACTTCGCCGTTGAGCGGGATATCCTGCAACATACCCCCTGCACAGGCGTCAAGGCGCTGGCGCCGAACAACAGCCGCGAGCGGACGTTGAACGAAGCGGAGATCAGGGCACTCTGGGCAAATCTCGACGCCGGCATTATCTCCGATGAAATCAAGCGCGGCTTGAAATTGATCCTCGTCACAGCACAACGACCAGGTGAAGTTATCGGCATACGCAAAGCCGAGATTGATGACCGTTGGTGGACCATTCCATCGGAACGGGCGAAGAACGGCAGAGCTCACCGCGTCTACCTGACTGATCTTGCCTTGGGCCTGATCGGCGAGACCAAGGGGAAGGATTTCCTGTTTCCCTGTCCTCACAAAAAGAAGATCAAGCAGATCGAGGCACATGCCGTGGGCGTCGCAGTGCGACGGAATCTGGCATGGCCCATCACCGACAACAAGGGAAAACCGCTGTTCAATGCTGACGGCAAACCGGCCACGGAAAACAAGCTGGGGGTCGAGCAGTTCACACCCCATGACCTGCGGCGCACGGCGGCAACCTTCCTCGCCCAGATGGGAACCATGGACGAGGTGATCGATGCGGTCCTCAATCATGCCAAGCAAGGGGTGATCAAGGTTTACAACCAATATCGCTACGACAGGGAAAAACAGATGGCGCTTGAAGCGTGGGAGAGGAAAATCCTGAGCATTGTGGAAAGTAAACCCATTGGAAAGGTTGTAAGTATCCAGCAGGGACGAAAGTCAAAATAACTCCAATAAAAAAGCTATTGTAGACTTGAAAATAATAATGGCATAGGATACCATAATGAAGCGACGGGCAACGCTGGTAATCGACAGAAAGGTTACCCTTGAAGATGGTTCAATTATACAGGCCGTTGTCTGGGAACTGCCGATTCCGTTGAAAGGATCACCACACCGTTACAAGTACCGGCTCTATTTCGGTCGGCACGGTGAATGCCTGGTCCGTTTCGACAATGAACAAGGCAAGGGGGACCATAGGCACGTCATGGGCGTGGAAGCCTCTTATTCCTTCAGAGACATTCCAACGCTTCTGAAGGATTTCCGTGGCGAGATTGAACGAGTTGGAGGCAAGATATGAACAATACAATCGCGATTCAGGGCAAGCAGGAGTTTTTTAAAGAGCTGGAACGGGACTGGATGGCAATCGACAAAGGAGAGAAAGCGCCTGAGCCGATCCACCGGGTGTATTTCGAGTCGGCGGAAGTGTTGTCAAGGGTCATCACCCGGCAGCGTCACAATCTTTTGAAGGTGCTTCACGCCAATGGCTCCCTGACGGTCCGTGCCTTGGCGGCGCTCCTTGCGCGGGATTACAAGAATGTTTACGAAGATGTAAAAATCCTTGAGGAATCCGGCCTGATCGAACGCGACAGCAAGAACCATATTCTCGCTCCGTATGAAAAGCTGACCATTGAGTTGCAGTTGACGGCTTGATGTATTGTCGGAAAAGATTTTTTGACGTTGGCTACCCAGATGAGCAAACCGAAACACCAGGAAACATTCTGTAACACACTGATATATTTGTTGTTTTTATTGACACCCCGTTTCAATTCTGCTAATCTCCAATCATATTTTTACACTCTTTCACTGAAAGAGACTCCGCGAGGCTCAAGGCCCCGGACAAACTTTTCTGGAGAGCCCAGAGAAGAAAACACCCAGGCGTGGGATAACATTCAGGGAGAGCCCGGCGCGCTTTTCGCCCCTTTCCCGGTGACCATCATGAAGTGACGGCAAGACAATGTCGTAAGGGCTTTGATGCGGCATTGACGTCACGATACTAATTGCTGGTAAGACGACAGCACCAAACTTTATATGTCGTACCCTCGGGCAGAGGCGACACTAAATCACCCCACCAGAGGTATGTCCGGAATCGGACTCACCTACTCAAGATACACACCACCAAAAACCTGTTTCGGCCATCGAGCCGGAACGGGTTTTTTCATTTCCGCGTCAGCGGAAATGCTCCGACGCACTGCGCGTCTCTTGCCGGCCACCGGCCGAGCAGCAAGAGACGCGCCCCTAACTATGTGATTCATCGCACAAGCTGCCGCCTTTAACACGCGACAATCAAGCGACGGAATCAGCTAGTTCACCACTCCAGCCAATCACTTCACCTGCAACCCTCCCCTCCAGTACGTCGATTCGCTTCGGCGAATCGTGAGGACCGGCTCTCTCGCCCTCGCGCGATATCGTCCCTCGGGACGTTCATCATGCCGGTGTCGAAACGGAACATCAGCCTGCGGGCTCTGCCACCGTTTCGCCTTGTCCGCCCCGGACAAGCCTCAGCCTTCACTCAACACCAGTTATGGCGCCAACGTATGCGCCAACAAAGGAGGCATTTATGGGGAAGCATGGCACCCTCGCCAGCCAGGCGCTGGCCAGAATCGGGAAGGATTGGTCAAAAGCGAGCCTGACAAGAGAAAAGCTCTTGTCCAATACACGGGAATTCGCCCAGCACGTGGCCAAAAGCTACGGCCTGGAACGAATCGACAACTTGAAACCGGGACATGTGCAGTCCTACGTGAACAGCCTGCACGATCGGGGCTTGGCTCCGGCTACCATGGCGGACAAGATGACCGCCGTGCGGATCATCGCTGCCGCCATCGGCAAGCAGAATATCGTGCAGAGGACCAACGCTGCTTATGGCATCGAACGGGTCCGGATCAACCCGCAGACGGTGAACCATGATCGCCTGGTCGAAGTACGACAGGCAATATCCGACCGTGCCGACCAGGGCGAAAAAATCGCCCAGATGGTCAGGGCGGCTGACGGTCTCCGGGTTGCGTTCGGACTGAGAGCGAAAGAATCGCTTATGAGCAGCAAGGTGGCAGTGAAAGACGGCAAGCTGTTTCTCACCGTCGAGGGGGCCAAAGGTGGGCGTCCTCGGGAGCTGGAAGCGCGAACTGAAGGCCAGTTAAGGGCCGTGCAGCTCGTCGCGGAAACGGCAAAGGCGCTGGGGTCGGCAACAGACCGGATCATTCCGCCGCACATGAGCCTGAAACAGGCCTATGACGCGCAACGCAATCTCTGGCGGGAATGCGGCGGCACCCGTGCCGCCGGTGCGAACATGCACGGAGAAAGGCACGGCTACGCCAGAGAGAGGGACGCGGAGGGAGCGACAAAAGCAGCCATCATGTCCGAGTTGGGGCATGGTGAGGATCGCTCACCTTCCGCGTATCTCGGCAAATGATAATCGGCAATTCCGGGCAAGGAGTCCGGAATTGCCGCAGTCTCCGGGGAGGATCAGCCCATCCACCCCGGATTGAAGCAGGGAGGCGGCCCTTTGTCGGCCGCCTCTCCTTTAGTTTTCCACAAAAAATTCGGAGGTAATAGATGGAAAAGGTAATCAGACGTAAAGAGTTGTTGGAACTTATCGGCGTAAGCTCCGCTACCCAGTGGCGGATGGAAAAGGCGGGACTATTTCCGGCAAGAAGGAGGCTGGGCAAGGCTTCGGTAGGGTGGTTCCTAACCGAGGTCGAGGCATGGCTCAAGAGCCGGGAACGGGTATAGGGGGGAGATCATGGGGAGTAATAAAGCATTCGGAACCAATTCTATTGAACTGGCAGCTTTCTTGATGACAATCGGCCACAAGCCGTTCATTTTTTCTGCCCCTGTCAGTAGGAGGGCATTATTCATATTCGTACAAAGTGCCGCTCTCAGGAGAGCAATTGGCAGCTTTGAATGTAACTTTCCCCTTCCGGCCAAGCAACTCCTGGATGTGAGGAGACACCTGGTTGATGTGATTTGTCAAGAAGAGGAAAGGGGCTCCGCATTATGAGTGAAGCAGCACAATTTACCGCCGCCATCCTGGCAACCCTGGGGAAAGCGCCCTCGCCGAGCGATATTGTTCCGGGGAAACTGGTGCGATTTGCGACCAGTGACCGGAAAGGGGATGAGGCCGGATGGTGCAAACTTTTCGATGACGGTGAGGGTGGTGTTTTCGGCTGCTGGCGTCAGAGCATATCGGAGACCTGGCAGGCCGCTATTCACCGGAATTCCGAACAACAGGCCGCTTTCCTGGTTCGAGTGAAACAGGCAAAGGAAGAGGCCGCCATAATAGAGGAACAGATCCGGGCGGAGTGCCGGAAGCTGTCGGTAGAACTTTGGGAGAAGTGCCGGGATGTCGATTTAAGACACTCATATCTTGGTGCAAAGGGAATCAAGCCGTGGGGGATCAAGCAGTTGAAAGAATCTCTGGTTGTTCCGGTTCGTGACACGACCAATGTCCTGCACGGTCTGCAATTCATCATGCCGGATGGGTCAAAGAAGTACAAGATCGGCACTGCCGTCACCGGCTGCTACCATGCCATAGGTAAGCCGAACGGCAAGATTCTGCTTGCGGAAGGATACGCCACCGGTGCTACCCTCCACGAGGCTACCGGCCATGCCGTGGCCTGTGCCTTCACTGCCGGAAACCTCAAGCCGGTTGCCGAGGCGCTCAAGCGGAAGTACCCTGACATCGTGATCGTTATTTGTGCCGACGATGACCATGCCACCGAGGGAAACCCCGGGTTGTCCAAAGCCACCGAAGCGGCGCGATCAGTCGGCGGCTTGCTGGCTGTTCCCTGTTTTCCTGCGACCAGGAGGCCAAAGGATACGGACTTCAACGATCTGCACAGAACCGAAGGGATTGAAGCCGTTCGGCGGCAGGTAGAACAGGCCCAAGCTCCACGACAGGATTGCACTGCTATTGAGGTCGATACACCGGAAAAACAGTTGCCGTTTTCATACCGTAGATTGTCTGATATTCAGGCAAAGCCAATTCGCTGGCTCTGGCCAGGGCGCATAGCGAGGGGCAAGGTCTCGATGCTGGCGGGGCATCCCGGTCTAGGGAAATCGCAGCTGACAGCCAGCATGGCGGCCATAGTCACCACCGGTGGGCAGTGGCCCGTGGACAAAACCCGCTGCGAGCGGGGGAACGTGGTTTTCATTTCCGCCGAGGATGACGCGGAGGACACCATCCGTCCACGGCTGGAAGCGGCAGGGGCCGACCTTGACCGGGTTATTATCCTGGATGCCGTGATGGAGGAGAACGGCGCTCGTCAACGGGCATTCAACCTGAAAGCCGACCTTGCCAGGCTCGGGCAGATGCTGGAGTATATCGGTGACGTTGCCCTGGTCGTCATTGATCCGATTACCGCCTACCTGGGTGACACCGACAGTCACAAGAACGCCGACATCCGGGCGCTCCTCTCCCCCCTGGGAGAACTGGCCGGCCGTCACGGTGCGGCGGTTGTCTGTGTGTCTCATCTAAATAAGGGAGGGAGCGGCGAGGCCCTGATGCGCGTTACCGGCAGCCTTGCCTTTGTCGCAGCAGCGCGGGCGGCCTTCCTCATTGCCAGGGACAATGGGGATAAGCACCGGCGGCTCTTTCTCCCCATCAAGAACAATATCGGAAACGATGAAAGCGGCCTGGCGTTCACAGTCGAATCCGCCACTCTCCCCAACGGCATAGAGACCTCCCGTGTGAAATGGGAGGCCGAAGCGGTCGCCATTACGGCCGACGAGGCAATGGCTCCTCTGGGAGATCCGGAGGAGCGGAGTGCCCTGGACGACGCCAAGAGGTTTCTGACCAACCTGCTTGCCGAAGGTTCGGTTTCATCCATAAAGGTTCGGGCGGATGCCGTGAGCGCCGGGTTCGCCTGGCGGACTATCCAGCGGGCGCAGAAGGCATTGGATATCGATGCTCGCAAGGGAGGAATGAAAGAGGGATGGCTATGGACACTTCCCCCGAAGAATGCCAACAAGAACGAAGAACGCCAGTAAAAAAACGTGGCACACTTCAGTGGTCTTGGCGTTCTTCAGTAAAATGAGTAGCCAGTTTGTCAACGGTTTCGGCCTTGAGCTGCCGAGCAGCTTCTTGCCCGGTCACGCTTCGAGGCATTGTTATACCTCGCCTTTATTTGAGTCAGCGAATCGAAGAATGTCATGGATAAGGTCTTCAAAAACTTTCCAAGGGTCATCAACGTCAGTGCGAAAAGTAGTGGCCAACCACCCATAATTCCATGCTTCTTCAAGGTAGTTATCCCATGCTTCTTGATATGCGTCGGAACTGCATTTAGGTACATGGAGTCTGAACAACTCAATCTCGGCAGCTTGTCTAAGCACAGCTTCTCTGATAGTAGAGTCAACATCATGAAGCGGCTCTGTAGTACTCCGGTGTTTATTTGAAAGCTTGACAACAGCAAGAGTAGGGGCGAAAGCAGCTCTAAAAGAGGCAGCAGCCTTGAGTCGCTCCGCAATTTCTCGCTCATCCGCGTTTCTACTCTTGGTCAAGTAGTGTCCAGCTACTGTACCAATAAGCACTCCGGCGAGAACACCGAGCGACAGATTACCGGGTTCGATTGGCATAGTTTCCTCTTGGTGTTATGGCCCTCTTTGGTAGTGGAATCGGTCCCTACTTACAATAACTGCCGTCGGCAGCGACATACTTGGAGTAACCAGCAAAAATGCTGTCAGCGGAGTATACACTGCTACCTTCATATGATTGAACCGCCCAGCTGTAATAAAGGCCATTGGATATTAACGCTTTAACGTAGCTCAGTTTCTTAGTGTTACCGTCGTAATAGTAGTAGCTGTAATTTGCTATGGTTTTGCCGCCTGAAGCAGATATTTTCTTGGCCATCAATGTTGCATTTTGACTTCGTACTCTCCCTGTAATAGCACCTTCGAGATATGCTTTTGGATTAAGAGTTTTATCGATCTTTTTATAGGCAAACTGGTAGCTGTTAACATTAGTTGTGTCTTTGAATACATAGGCTTCTTCAAACTCAGATGAATTGATAATTTCAGGTTGTCCGGGGAGAGGGAAGGAAACTTTTGGGGCTTTTGCCGTACAATAAACTTGTATTGCTGGAATACTCGCTGCAAGGCAGCACGGCACAAAAACAAGCATTGACAGTAAGAATAGTGTGTTTATCGACATTCTCATGATGTTCATCTCCTTTCTTAGATTGAGGTAGTCGGTCATAAATGTTCATATTCAGTGCTCAGTGCATAGACAAATAATCGGAGATTTAGATTTTGTTAGCGCATATTCAGTGAAGTGCGTCGGTAGACTTGAAACCGATTGAACTTACATTAGTACCTTCAACTGCGAACTTCACACATTGTGCAGGTATGAATATCTTCATAGGGTCTTTGATTTTATCTCCTGTAATTTCAGGCGTGGCTTTGATTACGAAGAACGCTCCGACCTGTTCAAAGGATTCGCCGTATATGTGTTTGCCTGCAGGATCTTCTTTGACATAGGGGTCGATGTATGGAGTTAGAAAATCGTAGCCTTCTTTAGTTAGGACGACCGCTACTGTACGCATATTCATCTCCTTTAACTAGAAGTCTTTTCCCAATATATCAAGGTTTTTGTGGATAAAATCTCCATTCAAATCGTATTTTGTAATAAAATTTCGTAGTGTTAAATCTCTCTTTTTTAAATTACATTTCGTACAAACAAAAACCATATTTCTAATAGTAGATTGACCACCTTTTGATACTGGATATATATGATCAGCATGAGCATCATTTTCAGATAAGCCATCTCCACAATAAGGACAACATGGGAACAAATGTATTTGACTGACTATTTTACGCTTTATTGTTCCAGCTTCCTGTCTCTGTTTGTTATCGTATGCAGTAGCTTTTGCCTTTAAGTCCTGACTTTGGTTTGTTTGTTCCATTACAGATCTGATTTTTGTCGGTGTGCACTCTGATAAGCTGAAAGAGCTAAGCCACGGCCTTAACACTGGAGATTGAGGCCGTTCTGGTTTTTGAGGAATCAGAGTCTTCAATAGATTTGCTTCCAACTCTCTTCGTTGTTTATTTAACTCACTGTATTCGCTGCGTAGCTTATCCATTTCTGATGTAATCGGTTTAGCAGATATACTGAATGATTTAGCCATATAATCATTAGACAGCATTGAAATATCATCATAAGTTGTGTATTTGAATGTGTCTTTAAATAAACCTTCAATAAAATCTACTCTATACTTATACAAGTCTCTCGATAAATCCCGATACTTGATTTTTAGATATGACAATCTATCATTTAAAGGCTTTAGTTTAAATTCTATGTTTTTAATAGCATCATTGTATAGCTTAAGTTCTCTTGTATAAATACTCATCATATTGTTATATTTTATGGACGCTTCTAAAAGTGTTTCAAGGTCTACTTCAGTTAGATCGTATAATGATTTATGACTGTTTTTCTTATTGTTAACTCTTCGCATAATATCGCCCAGTTGCATGCTCAAATAAATTGAACCAGAATATATTCTAAAAGTATGTCAGTGTTCTACGATTCAAAAAATATTTAACTATCAATTTGGTTTCTCTTGAGTCCATCTATAATTGATTGCGCTAAGGAGCATAGTTCAGCGTCAATAAGGTCTTCGCCTATGCAGCCTTTTAGTTTTTTTGGCTGGTGTATCCTCACTCCTTGGCCTCTCTTTGGGGAGAGAAAGGAGACACATCATGAGCAAATCTGAAATCTTCCAAACTGACAGCATGTGCGGTGTACTAAGCCACTCGCACCGCTCAGGCTTTAGAAGCTCGCAAAACCCCCCAAGCAGCAGAATCGTCGTCCCACGAAACCAGAACTTCAAGTGAGGTTTCTGACGGTGCTGTACACGCTTCTGCGTTCCCATCAGATAATATTTCAGGGGAGACCAACGCTAGCGCAGGGGATATGTAAATTGTTCGCGCACAGCCTTTCTCGGCTTCAGTGTCAAACGCAGCGAGCTGCACGAGAGTTTTTCTATCTGCGGCGGAAAGCACTACTTTCCCTTGTAGTGCTCGGCCTATACGCTCATAAAGTCCGTCTGCTACTTGCTTTTGCGATAGTTCAATTTTGTACCAGCTCATTTTCGTTCCTCCTGTCCTTCGGGGTTTATTTTGTTTCTGGTATAACAGTTCGAATTGAAACGCGACTGTAGGGAGTCGTTCTCAAGCAAAGGCAACAAATCTTTTGGACTCAGTATCTCTTTGCTATGAGAGCAAGAATAAAGAGGATCGGAAACCAGAGCACAAGCAAAAATTTCCACAAGCCCGTACATACAAGTATCAGTCCGACGATTGCAGTAAAAAACAATAACTTACCCATAACCACTCCTTAGGAGGTTATTTATGTCAGAGGTTAATTTGAATGTTTACATCAGGCGGATCAGACTTTTCCCCGTCCTGTTCGCCACCCCCGCCATCTGGGGGATGTTGGATATCTTCACTTGCAGAAGTTCTACCTTCGCTGCCAAGTTTGCTATCTCAGTTTTAAGTACATTTACTTCAGCCGTACGTTCATCCCTGCTCTGCATCGCAATCAAGTCAGCCCCCGTTTCAGTAACATGAGGCCTAAAAAACATTAATAATCGAAAATGTATGACAAATTCTGGGGCGTAGCAAGTGATATCTGATCGACTTCTTTTACCGTCATTGTGGAAGTGAGTGACAAAGTGATCCGGCATCCCACCTTATTTTCCAAAACACTAACAACCTGTCAATGCAGCAAATAAATTTCCGACATTCTTGAATTTTTCCGCGAGAAGACACTGCGGTTCGCGCAGCCTACGGCTGGACAGAACTCATGTCGCTAAGGTAGTGCAAAAATGAAGACTATATTTTCTCATTTTTTTCACATCTGCTCTTCAGATGAGAGGTTGCCGTAGAGGTTGCTGTGACGATTTTTGATAAACAAAAAGGGCTACGGAATGACCGTAACCCTTTGTTTTAATTGGCGTCCCCGAGACGATTCGAACGTCCGACCCCTTCCTTAGGAGGGAAGTGCTCTATCCTGCTGAGCTACGGGGACAAGGCTTGTTTTTATACAACAGCGTGGCTGTTTTTGCAAGTTTTCAAAACTTCAGCAGCGAGAACACCTTCTCCTCAGGCAGCTTCTTTTTGCCGTGCAGGAACTCAAGCTCGGCCATGAAGCAGCACTCAAAGATATTCCCGCCGAGACTCTCCACCATATCTACTACCGCCGCCATCGTGCCGCCGGTAGCGAGCACGTCATCGGCAATCAGGATGTTCTCTCCCGGCTTGATAGCGTCCGTGTGGATCTCCAGGGTATCGGTACCGTACTCGAGGTCATAGGTCTTCTTGAAGGTCTTGAACGGGAGCTTCCCCGGCTTTCTCACCAGGACCACGCCGGCCCCGAGTTTATAGGCAAGCGCCGCTCCGATGATGAATCCACGGGCCTCTACACCCACGACCTTGTCGATCTTCTTGCCGATGTAGCGGTGCGCCATGAGATCGATCATCTGCTGATACGACTTCGCATCACCGAGAAGGGTGGTGATATCCTTGAAAACGATCCCTTTTTTCGGAAAATCACTAACATCCCTGATTATATCCTTCAGCTCCTGCATTGAACGCCCTCCCCTTCTTCAGAAGATTTCATTTTTCAACACTGTCTTTCACTTTTCTCAGTTTCTCGATCGCTTTGGACTCGATCTGCCTTATCCTCTCCCTCGTAACGCCGAACTGCTTGCCGATCGTGTCAAGGGTCTGCGGCTCGCAATCTTCCAGACCGAAACGAAGCGTCAGAATGCTCTTTTCGGTCTCGGAAAGAGTCTCGAACCATTCGGATACATGATCGAACTTGTTCAGATTTTCGAGCAGCTCTGATGGCGAGACCGACGAGGTGTCCTCAATGGTATCGCTCAGGTAGTAGTCGCTGTTTTCTCCCATCGGACGCTCGATGGAATAGGTCTTTTTCAAAAGGAGCATGAGGCGCCTTACATACGCAATATCGGCGTTCATAGCGGTGGCGATCTCTTTTACCGAAGGCTCCCTGTTGAACTTGTGCATCAGTTCGCGGGAGTTTCTCAGCATCTTGTTAATATCGTCGGACACATGAACCGGGAGCCTTATCGTCCTCGACTGATTGACAAGAGCCCGTTCGATTGACTGCCTGATCCACCAGGTCGCATAGGTTGAAAACCGGCACTCCTTGGAGATCTTGAACCGTTCGACAGCCTTTATCAGTCCGAGGTTCCCCTCTTCGATAAGATCGAGGAACGGCAGCCCCCTGTTGATATAGCGCTTGGCAATCTTCACAACAAGACGGAGATTGGACTCGATCATCCGGTCGCGCGCCGCCTTGTCACCGGCCGATATTCTGTTTGCCAGCTCTCTCTCATCCTCGGCGGTCAGAAGCTTGGTCTTCTGGATATCCCTCAGATAGAGCTTTATGGCGTCGTCGAAATAAGTATCATCGTCAGCTACCTTGATATCCTCGGCCTCGGGCTCCAGCTCCTCCTCCTCGGCGGCCAGAGCCTCGCAATCGGGCTCAAGCAGAGCTTCATCAAGCTGCCCGTCGACAGTTATGACCTCGAGAATTCCATCAAACTCATCTTTATGCATAAAGTTGCTCCGGTAAGGATCTGTTAATCAGGCTGGGACACTCCAGCCGTCTTTTCCAATCAGTTTGACAAAGCGGCATGGGGTCGACTTCTCCACTGCCCGGCTGCCGTCTTCGAATTTCGTTACCATCGTAAGTTCCTGAGAGTGGTCATCTCCTATCGGCACCAGGAGTCGTCCTCCGGCAACAAGCTGGTGAAAAAGCTGCTCCGGGAGGTCAGGCGCACCTGCAGTCACAATTATCGCATCAAAAGGGGCTTCCGAATCCCACCCCGCGGTACCGTCGTCGATCTTCATCGAAATATTTGTCAGGCCGAGCGTGTCGAACAGCTTGCGGGCTTTCGATGCCAGAGAGGGGATTCTTTCGATCGTATAGACACGATCTGCCAGACAGGAGAGCAGAGCGGCCTGATAACCCGATCCTGTGCCGATCTCGAGAACCCTTTCGGAACCTTTAAGTTCGAGCATTTCCGACATGAGTGCAACTATATGGGGCTGTGAAATGGTCTGTTTCTCACCGATGGGGAGTGACGTGTCGTTGTAGGCCTGTGAAGCCATCGCCTCCTGTACGAACAGATGGCGGGGAATTCTCAGCATGGCATCGATCACCCGACGGTCCTTGATCCCTCTTGCGACAACCTGCGTCTCAACCATCCGTCTTCTGGATATATCGAAGTTCATCAGTCCTCTTTATGTAATGGATGTTTATAGCAAAAACTGACTAAAAAGTCCAGTTATTGAGGAGTGCGATCGAACCGTGGTTGGTCATATCCAGATGAAGGGGGGTGATGGAGACATGGCCTCTCTTTATGGCAGCGAAGTCCGACCCTTCTATATCGTGGAAATCCAGGTCAGCGGTCCCGATCCAGTAGTAGGAACGTCCTCTCGGATCCACCTTGTCAACGATGGTCCCTTCGTAGCACCTCTTACCCTGAATGGTAATCAGCGGCTTCTTAAGGGAGGCTGAAGGGAGGTCAGGTACATTCACATTCAAAAAAGTATCCTGCGGCAGACCGTTTCTGAAAACCAGCCCGGCAAGTGTCGCCGCGAAACGGGCGGCACTGGAGTAATCAGCGTCCTCTTCATTGCTGGCCAGAGAGATCGCAAATGCCGGTATCCCCATCAGTGTTGCTTCCAGAGCGGCGGCAACTGTCCCCGAGTACGTCACATCATCGCCTATGTTAGCTCCCCTGTTGATGCCGGAGATGACCAGGTCCGGGTGGAACTCGAGGAGACTGTGAATGCCCAGGTTCACACAGTCGGTGGGGGTCCCGTCGACGGAGAACCGCCCCGGGGCAACCAGCCGGGCACGCAGCGGATGATGCAGGGTAAGGGCATGGGATACCGCGCTGCGCTCCCTGTCCGGCGCCACTACCGCGATCTCCGCGACCTCGGAAAGTGCCTGTGCCAGGGCATCGATACCCGGAGCAAGTATCCCGTCATCATTGGTAACCAGAATCTTCACAGTACTCTCCTAAAATGGCGCGGAAGCCGAAGGGATCGCCTCTGGCCTGAAACGGCATAGGGATTCGGCCAGGATCTCTCCGGGAGGGGCCTCTTTATCCATACCATTCACATCCTGCCCCAGGAAAGCCAGCGCCTGAATCATGAGCATCCCCGCATGGCCGAGGAGATCCTCGCAGCCTGTCAGTGACACGGCATTGTCCCTCTTGCTGAGCTTGGCGCCCGACGGGTCGATAACGAGCGGGAGATGGAAGTAGGAAGGACGGGCAAAACCCAGCAGCGTCTGCAGTAATATCTGCCTCGGCGTCGATAACAGCAGATCCGCGCCCCGCACAACCTGATTGACACCGCAAGCAGCATCATCGACAACGGTCGCCAGGTGATAGGCAAAAAGTCCGTCCGCCCTTTTTACGACAAAATCCCCGCAAACCTCCGGAAGCCGCTGGGAAACCCTGCCGAAGATGCCGTCGACAAACGATATCTCGCTGTCAGGGACCCTCACCCGGACGGAACGTGTCTCCCTGTTTTCGCGGATGCCCTGCCGGCATGTGCCGGGATAGACCAGCTCATCAGCAGTCCCGTGAGGCGCGGTCGCGATCCTGGCGATATCGCCCCGTGAGCAGCCGCAGCCGTACACGGCGCCCTTCTGCTCAAGTACCGCAAGCGCTTCAGCATAGTGGCCTCCCCGGCGGCTCTGCCACAGTGGCTCCCCGTCCCATTCGAAGCCGAACAGTTCAAGGGTCTTCATGATGTCATCAGCCATTCCGGGAACTACCCGCGGAGAATCCAGGTCATCTATCCGGAGCAGCCAGCTCCCCCCTGCACTTCTGGCAAAAAGCCAGCTCCCCAGAGCAGCGGCGAGCGAACCCAGATGCAACGGACCAGTCGGAGAAGGGGCGAATCTGCCTACGACCTGCAACATTCCGGGGGCAGGAGGCCTTTTTTCAACTGTCTCAGTCAATGAATGAGCAGCAGTAATCGGAAACGGTCGTGACTCTCATAGAAAAGGAGGAATTTGCCGGCACTTCGAACGACTCTCCCCCCTTTACCGGTTTCCAGACCGAGCTGCCGGGAAGAAGAAGGTCAAGCTCTCCGGAAAGAATCTCCATGATTTCCGCCTTGCCGGTCGAAAACTCGTACTCACCCGGCTGCATGACGCCGAGAGTCTTTTTGCTGCCGTCGGCAAAAAGAACGGTATGGCTTGCGACTCCACCATCGAAATAGATATTGGCCTTCTTTACAACTGTAACATTCTTGAACTCTGACACGAAGATCTCCTTTATGACTGGCTTATGAGCGATGTTTTTAGTTTATAACGAGCTGCACTGTCAATAAGTTTCAACTCGATTCATTTTGGTGCAGAAACTTGTCTTAAAATAGCCGCTTTTTTTGACCCTCGTCAAATCATTCCGGCGGTTATCCCGGTACAGTAACTTTAAAAGGACACAGGAGGAACATGATGGAATTCAGAAACGGACTGGGCGAGGTGGCAATTCAGGATGTCCTCAAGGAGCACCCCCCGATCGGCGCAATCCTGGCGAATCACGACATCGGCTGCGTCACCTGCAAGGTCGGCATCTGCCTGCTGAAGGACGTGGTCTCCATCCATGGTCTGCAGAAAGAAGAAGAAACCGCCATTGAGCGGGAAATAGACGACTACTTTGCGACAAAAGGAGAATGATTATGGGAAATATTGGTTGCGGCTGCCCGGGCAGCATGGCTCGTGTCATTGAACGCACGGAAACGACTGTCGAAACAACGGGGAGCATCCCTTCCGAACTCCGGCAGTGGCCGGTACAGCTCCAGCTGGTCCCCCCTGCCGCCCCCTACTTTCAGAATGCCGATATCCTCATCAGCGCCGACTGTGTGGCATTTGCCATGGGCGATGTCCACCGCACGCTGATCAAGGGAAAGGCGATTGCCATTGCCTGCCCCAAACTGGACGATACGGGCAGCTATGTGGAGAAGATGGCGCAGATCTTCCGCTCGAACGACGTCAGGAGCATTACCGTTGCCATCATGGAAGTCCCATGTTGTCGCGGGCTCGATGTGATGGTGAGAGAGGCATTGCAGCTGAGCGGCAAAGAGATTCCGCTGGAATCGATCATCGTCGGCATAAACGGCGAGAGGCGGTGAACTTCATGAAAAAGGATATCACCACTGCTCTGGTTGAAGAGCACAGACTTATCAAGCGGATGCTGACCCTCATCGAACAGTTCGCCCCGCAGACCGCAGAGGGAACGTTCAGAGAGTGGCAGTTCTACCTTGATGGCGTCGATTTCATCCGTAATTATGCCGACCGCTTCCACCACGCCAAAGAGGAGGATATTCTCTTCGAGGCACTGGTGACCAACGGCATGCCGAGACAGAACAGCCCGGTGGCGGCCATGCTCATGGAGCATGATCTCGGGAGGAGCTACGTCAAGGCATTGGAAGAAGCAGCCCGCAAAGCGCAGGCCGGGGAGAACGACCAGCAGCAGATCATCAGCGAGAATGCTCTCGCCTACGCGGCCCTGCTCAGGGAGCACATCAGCAAGGAGGACGAAATCCTCTACCCTCTGGCCGAGCGGGTCATTCCGGAAAGCATGAGGGACGGGATCGTTGCCGACTATCTTGCAGCTGAAAGGGAAGCCGATGCAGACATTACCGGTTATTATGAGCGGATAGTGGAAGGTTACGAAAGGAAAGTCTGATAATCGGTTGATTTAGCCATTACTCAGGAGTATGAAGCCCGTGGCTTCATACTCCTCTTTTCATATCACCGTTCACTGGCACTGACGGAAAGTTTTGCCTGGCAGTCAGCCAGATGCCCTCTAAGTGTTTTCTCTTTTTCCCACTGCTCTGTCACGTCCCGCATAACCGTTCCGCACCCGACCATGGCTCCCGCTTCATCCCGCAACATTATCATGCTGAACTGCAGCGATACCCTGCTGCCGTCCCTGCGCTGCCCCGGAGCGGAAAGCAGGCCGGTTTTGTACTTTGTCTCGCCGGACGACATGACCCGCCAATAGCCTTCCCAGTGGCGACCTCTAAGATTTTCCGGTATGATCAGATCAAGAGATTGTCCGACCGCCTCGGATGAATTGTAGCCGAAGATAAGCTCGGCTCCCCGGTTCCAGTATCTTATCATTCCCTCCCGGTCGGCGACCAGAATCGCGTCTGGCGACTCTTCGATTAACTGGTTTAGTTGGCTCTCCATATAAACCTCTAGGTAGGGGCTGATAATGCTTTCATTTTAATTCTACCAGACTTTTGGGATGTTGTAAGGTTGATTAGCCATCCTCGAATCTCGTCCCTTTCCGGCACCAGCGTCCGCCGCTGAAGATGGAGGATATGGCCCCTTCACGTTCCACGGTGTCTGCCCGGATGGCAAGGTAGACGTGGATCGGGATGAACGCGAGGAATGTCCACATGGTGTAAAGGTGAATCAGGCGGACGTACTGTGAGCCAATAAGGTGGTTCAGCCACAGGATATGTCCGAACAGCCGGTGCTCCGGTGCATACATTCCGTAGAGGCTGAAACCGGTCAGGAGCGCCACACACCCCACAAGGTAGATGCCGGTGTAGGCCACCTGCTGAAGCGGGTTGTGGCCGATATAATGGGGGCCGTGCTCGAAAATGCAGAGGAGGTAGTTCTTCATTACCTTGAAGAGGTTGCGCAGATCGGTCACGGTAATCGGGAAGAGTGCCTGCCAGCGCTGGTATTTTGTGGATGCAATGAACAGCCCGGCAATTCTGAGAAGTGCGGTTGCCAGGAGCACCCAGCCGAAAATGAAATGCACCAGCCGGAGCCAGCCTATATAAAAAGAGTCGCTGGCTGGACCGGCATAGGCAATGTGACCGCTTCCGATAAGCCAGCCGGACAGTGACAGGACCAATATACAGAGAAACGCGGTCCAGTGGAGCATCCGCAGCTGCCAGTCCCAGACCGGAACATACCGGTAAGCTGCCGGCTCTTCACGGCGGCTTGTCCGTCTTCTGATCGCCTTTACCGGAATGAAGCCGAGATATTGCCACTCCTCGCTGCCATCGTCCAGCGTGATCCCTTTTGCAACGCCGACAGCCCTGTAGCCATGAACATCTTCAAGATCGGCCTGCAGGTCGGCCCGGTATCGCCCTGCCTCTCCTGCTCTGCAGAGGTAGAGAATCGAATCCAGGTCACCCCTGGCAATCATCATTTCCCGGCCGCTGTCCAGGTGGCAAACCCGGCTGATGCTGCGAGCGAACTCCGGATCCGGTGGAGCGTATTCCAGTTGTTGGTAGTGGCGCAGGTCCTCCATATGGGCAGCGGCGCTGAGCAGGGCAAGATCGACCGGATCCCTGGTTCCGGCCTGTCCTCCAAGAGCAGCTGCAATCATGAGTTCATGAAAGGAGGTGCTGCCGCTGGGCATCGGGTCGTCCAGAATGACCTGTATCTCATCTTGATAAATGGCCGAGCTGGTCATACCACTTTCACCTCCTCAAGAGGGTGGCTGGTTGCATCGAAGAGGTGAACAGCGCACGATTGACAGGGGTCAAATGAATGTATGGTCCGGAGGACCTCCAGGGGGCGCTTTGAATCTGCCAACGGATGATCGCCGCTTCCTGCCAAGGCTTCTTCGTAAGGTCCCTGCTTCCCCTCGGAATCTCGGCCGGAACTGTTCCAGGTGCTTGGCACGACGCATTCGTAGCGGCTGATACGGCCGTTGTCAATCTGCACCCAGTGGCTAAGAGTGCCGCGTGCTGCTTCGGCAAAGCCGACCCCCTGGGCACTTTTCGGCCAGCTGCCCGGTTCCCAGCGCTCCGGATTGAACGTTCTGGTGTTCCCCTGGCTGATGGCTTCCCTTAGACCGGAAAAATGCTCGTTCAGCTGTCGGGATACCAGGACTGACTCCAGACAACGGCAAAGAGTACGGCCCAGGGTCGAGTTGAGATGTTCCACCTCGAGCCCGAGCGTCTGCAACGCCTTGCCCGCCAGTTCGACAGCAGGCTGGTGTTTCTGGGCACAGGCCACCATCAGACGGGCATTGGGACCGACCTGCACGGGACGGCCGTCATAGCGGGGCGCCTTGGTCCAGGTATATTTCTGGCCGTCGGACAGACGCTTGTACGGCAGTGACGGTCCGCTGTAGTGCGGATTGGTTTCGCCCTGCCAGGGATGGCGGCCCCCCTTGTCGCCTTCCGGATAGGTATACCAGGAGGAGGTGACGAATTCGGCGATCTTGAGGTGGTCGAACGGCATGACCTTGGAATAGTCTCCGTCAAGAAGAAGCCCGGCTGCCGGGGTTCCGGCAGGTATCCCGGAACAGGAGTAGCCGCTCTCACCGACAGCAAGAAGATTGGCCGTGGACCTGCCGATGGTTGCATACTCCTTGTAATAGCTGGCTATGGCCATGACATCCGGGTAATAGACCTCCTCCACAAAGCGCCGGGCGCGCTGGATCATCCCGTCGATCTGGGCCAGAGTCACCTCGTTGATCGTCAACTGGTTTTCCAGATTGATGGCGCAGGCCATTCCACCGACCAGGAAGTTGGGGTGAGGGTTTTTCCCGCCGAAAATGGTCTGGAGCTTTATGATGTCCCGCTGCCACTCAAGGGCCTCCAGATAATGAGAAATGGCCATCAGGTTGGCCTCCGGAGGGAGCTGGTAGGCGGGGTGCCCCCAGTATCCGTTGGTGAAGAGACTCAACTGCCCCCCGGAAATGGATTTACCGATCTTCTGCTGGACTTCCCGGAATCGGGTAGCCGAGTTGTTGGGCCAAGGGGAAATGGAGGCAGCCAGTCTGGCGGTCTTTTCCGGATCCGCCTTCAGGGCGCTCACAACATCCACCCAGTCCAGGGCATGAAGGTGATAGAAGTGTATGACGTGGTCCTGAACCGTTCCCATCCCTACCACGAGGCTGCGAATCAACTCCGCCGCATGCGGAACCGGATATTTGAGGGCATCTTCGACAGCACGGATGGAGGCGATGGCATGGATGCCGGTACAGACTCCGCAGATTCGCTGGGTAATTGCCCAGGCGTCTCTCGGATCGTGCCCCTGAAGAATTTTCTCGATTCCCCGGAACTGTGTCGAACAGGCCCATGCCTTGGAGATTTTCCCTCCGTCAGTTTCGAGTTCTATCCTCAGATGCCCCTCAATACGGGTTATCGGGTCGATTACTATCCGTTCCGACGCCATAGCCACTCCTTTCAGATGCCTTTGTCCTGGATCCGGCAGTGGAAAGCTGCCGACTTTCAGTTCACTCTTTCTTCTCTTTCCTGCCAGTGCCCTCAGGCTCTTTCTCCCCAAGAATAGCCAAAGGCACAGTTTCCGGCGGACGTTTCTTCGACTGCTGCTTCCTGATGACTGTAGCAGCGCTGTGAACTGCAACACCTGCCAGCGAGGCGCCTACCACAAGCCCGCCAACCTGGTTGGCGGCCAGTTCCACACCGGTACCCGGAACATCGAGGCCGGGCAGACGCCGGTAGAACGGAGTCATCCGGTCAACGAAGTGGCGTTCCGTGCAGCCGAGGCAGGGATGTCCCGACTTGATCGGAAAGCTGCATCCCTGATTCCACTCTATGATGGCACAGGGAGCAAAGGTCGCCGGACCTTTGCAGCCCACCTTGTAAAGACAGTAACCTTTCCGGGCGTTTTCATCATCGAACTGCATAACGAACTGCCCGGCATCGTAATGAGCGCGTCTCGGACACTTGTCATGTATCCTCTGACCATAGGCAAAGATCGGCCGACCGTCCTGGTCCAGCTGTGGCGGATGTCTGTAGATAACGTAATAGAGGAGGGTTGCCGTGATCACCTCACCGATTGGTGGACAGCCGGCCACATTGATCACCGGACGGTCTTTTATGATGCTCGAGACGCCGACAGCTCCGGTCGGATTCGGTGAGGCCGCCTGGATGCACCCATAATGGGCGCAGGCACCGACCGCAACCACGGCAGTCGCGTTGCGGGAGGCCTTGCGGAGCAGTTCTTCCGCCGATTCGCCTCCGATGGCGCAGTAAGCGCCCTTTTCATTGGTGGGGATGGAGCCGTTGACCACCAGCAGATGTGGTTCCCCGACCGCCTTTTCCAGGGCGGCATTCGCCTGGTCTCCGGAGGGGGCCATCAGAAGTTCGTTGTAATCAAGGGATATGATATTGAGAACCAGATCTTCCAGCGTGCGATCGCCGGAGCGCAGAGCGCTCTCAAGGCAGCCGGTGCATTCCTGCAGCTGGAGCCAAATCACGGTCGGCCTCTTTACACTGTTCAGCCGGTCGGCAATCTCTCTGGCTAACGCTTTCCTGTCCCGGGAGGAGATGAGCGCGCCTCCACCCAGAAGAAGTGCGACCTTGCCGCAGAATTTGAGGAACTGACGGCGGTTCATCCCCTGCCGCACAAGGTACTCGGTAAAGGTCTCTTCCTTGGTCCACTGATCAAAGGGTGATGGCAGCATGATCCCCTCCACGGTTAGCCTTGTCACATTACGCTGTTTTAACTTTAACACTTAGTCGTTTGTAATGCAAATCCATCAGACATTTTCCTATGGGAGAGAATGGGTGATAAGATTCGAACCGCACATTCACCTTAAACGGCAACAAAAAAGCCACAAAGCAATCAAGCTTAGTGGCTGAATTTATTGAAGGTACCCGGAGATTGTTTGAAACTTATGCCTTCGGCAGTGATTGCCCCATGCAGCGAATACGGATTACTCCCCCTTCTTCAATCCGTTCAGGAACACTTTCACTGCCTGTGAAAGGAACTCCTCGTCAGTGGTGCTTGCCGGCAATAAAGTTCCGACAAGACGGTTTGCCAGAAAATAGTAATGAAACATCCCGGCCATTACCATGGTCGCGTTAGCCGGGTTCACCCCGTGCCTGAAGTTCCCTTTTTGTATTCCCTTGGCAATATTGTTATCAGACATATAGGCCACGTGCCGGATTTTTTTCAGGACAATCGACTCGAAACAGGGGGACGGAGTCAGAAGTTCTCGATAAAAAAGAGGGAAAAAGTATGGCGCCTGTTTATGAAAGTCACACATGGCTCTTGCGAATAATTCAACCTTGGTCACAGGTCGATCATTACCCTCGAATGGGGCACCCAGGCTGACAGCATAATGGTTGAACTGGGGTTCAAGTACGGATTCATAAAGCTTTTCCCTGCTTCCGAAAAGTCTTACCAGCTCAGTTTCTTCAACCCCGGACATTTCTGCAACATTCTGCAATGACACCCCGGTGAACCCTTTTTCTGCGAAAAGTCTTGTTGCAGTCTCGAGTATCTGTTCACGAACGTCTTTTTCCATATCCCCCACCGAAGCCTGAAAGGATTTTCTTCGTATGACGATTTAATCCTAGCTTACAATTTCAAATTATCAACGAGCGAACTTGAATTAAGTCGGGAAGTTTCCAGGTAGTTTCTGTTACAATTACGCGATGAACACCGTATTAGTCGTGTTGACCAGGGAGGCTCGGATGCATGTCGTAATCATTCATAAATGGCAGGAAGAAACGCCGGAGCTGGTCCAGTCACTTGCTGCCTCTCTGGGAATAATGCCCTACGAAATGAGGCAGCGCATGATCGGCGGCGGCCCGGCCGTGGTGGCATGTTTTGCCGATCTGCAGCAGGCCCGGAGCCTGGCTGTAAAGGTAACCCAAAGTGGAGTCGCAACGCTGCTTATCGATACCGATGCGCTGCGCAGAGCAGCCGGTCGATTCGTCGTCCGCCGTTTCGAACTGAAAGAGCGGTCACTGTGCGTCGAGGCCGGCGACGGGCAAAGAGCAGAAATTGCCTATGGGAATATCGACCTGCTCCTTTGCGGGACCCGCATACTTGGTCAATCTGAGACCGTAACTGTTACAGAGCGGAAGTTCAGCCTCGGCAAGACCATTCTTTCCGGAGGCATTCCTTTGACCAAGAAGGTCGAACGCCAGGAAGAGGTGACCACCGTGGAACGTGAGAACATTCTCTGCCTTTATGCCGGTGAGCAGCCGCCGGTCGTCTTCAGCCAGAGCGGCATGGTCTATGATGGTTTTGGCGCAGCCATGAAACTGACAAGGGAATTGAACTTCACTTTCCTGAAGAGTGAACTGCGCCGGCTCTGTCCAACAGCCGGTTTTGATGACCGCCTGTCAAACCGGCGCGGACAGGTCCGCTTGCTCGGCCCCACCCTGAACCCGGAAACCAACCTCGATCTTGCGTTCGAGATCCTCGCCCGTAATCTGCGGAGCCCCCAATCCACGCCTGACTTTTTCTGAGTCATGTCATTTCGCAACAAAAAAGCCACTAGCAGTTAAGCTAAGTGGCTGTAATGTTTTGGTTGCAGGGAATGGGTTTGAACCTTTGACCTTGAAGACAGTCATTACTTGAAAGTATCAACCCTATCCCAATTGATACCTACAGTGGAGTCCAGCTACTAAAATCGGCAGTAACAAAACCGTTAGGAACATTTGCAGGAGTAGCCACTGCTGTACCACTGTGCATAAAAGTCTTGGTGTCACCGAGGGATGTGGCGTATGTCTGGGTACCACTTGGATGAAAGGTACCCATAACGTAACCCAGTCCAAAAGTAGTGACATCCCCTCTATACTCAACCATTACACCCTTCGAGCCTCTGACAGTTATTTTTTTTACCGTTCCAAGTAGTGCGCCATCCTCCACAGGAACATATAAGGCAAAAACAGTGCTTGCCAGGCAGATAATCGAAACGGAAAAAATTATCATCTTTTTCATTAAATACGCTCCTCGATGGTACATTAGCAGCGGGGATCTTCTGTCAGCAGAAGCTTATCACAGTTATGTTGATTTATCTCCGTCAATTTGTCAGCTGTAACCTCTCGCGACAGGAGATAGCATACATATTACAACCGTTGTTTTACCCTGCAACTCTAATACCACTTTTAATTTCTTTAAGTACAGCTAGTTACAACAGCCACAGTGAAATATTGGACCAAAATCGTCACTAACAATGACAATTTTTATCTTCTGCACTCTTGGCCCCGCAACTCATCCAGACAGTATGAAGCTGAAAAAGGGGGAATGGAACTGTTTTCCTGACAAGAAAACAGAATTCGAGGAAAGCAGATAATTGGCAAGTCAAACCTGATTTTAAGATTTTTTACTGTTCCTTAAACATCTCATCGTTTCAGGATCCAGATTCGAACTTTCGAGTTTTTTCAGGACAGATTCAGCGGTCTGCGGTTTGCCGGCATAAATAAGAATATCTGCGTACAGTACCGAAAGCCGGGTGGAGTCCGGAGAGCTGTTCGCATAGTTACCTACCACCCTGGTCAGAACTTCCAGAAAATGGGTTTTGTCCAGCCTGTACCGCTGTATCGCAGCTGCATTCTGCGGGGTATAACGAGCAATAACGAACGACTGGTTGTCCAGAAAAACAGGAACCCACTCCGGTCGATTCAACAGCAGTTTCAGTAGCGGCTGCAGGCGGCCATCTGAATAGGCAATTCCCAGCGCAACTACATCTACCTGATAGCGGTCGAGCATGAACTCATAGTATGGCTTCCCTTCAGCATTCACCACAGAACCGGCTGTTATTTTGAGGTACTGGCTGGAAACCCGTGTGTCAAGCTCCCGCCCATCGATAAACGTTTGCCACTGAGGGTATAAACTCCAGTTCAGATAGCCGCCGGAATTGTAGTCATTGAACAGATGTCCGGACAACCCTGAATTTTTCAGGAAGTTGGCCATGTTAACCGGAAAACAGCCGGAAATGGGACTTTGTGCCGCCCGCCTCAACTCCCACTCTCCCAGAGTCAGCCAGGAAATAATTGCCACAAACACGACGCATACGGCTGCCTGGGCATAGCCGGGAACCTTTCTATTCAGGCTCGTATACGCCTGCTCAACATACCACCCGGTCATAGGCAAGAGTGAAACAGCAATGAATCCGGTATTTCTGATGTATGTCAGTCCAAAAACGATGATAAACAACGAAACGAATATTTCAGGCCAGAAGCGGCGGGAAACCAGCAACAGCCCTGCCATATGGAGCGCAGAAAGGATCCAGAGGCTCGCGGCAGACATTCTGGATTGCAGGAGAAACAACTGCCAAGTGCTTCGATATTCGTTCACATTGGAAGGTCCGATCGAATTTTGCATGAAATTGAGAAGTTCAATCAATGTATTCCAACCGTTTGGATTTATGAATGAGATCAGAATACCGACAGCTGCCCAAGTCATGAAGATCCGACTTCTATGATTGTCATGACGGTACTGGATCAGGAAACCTGCAGCCGCGAGCCCGAGAAGAATGTCGCCGACCACGAACCCGCGGTGGATATTGGCCCAAAAGAACATCAAGGGAAACAGCAGGGAGCTTGGGAGGTGGCCCATACGGATCCGGGAGATCATCCCGATCAGTAACGTCATGAAAATGAAAGAGAATACCTGTGGCCGTTCGAGGTGGTACAGATTGACGATTACCAGCGCCCCCAAACCGGTGAGAACAATTCTCGTAAACTGGGACAAATGCTGCCGTGACATTTCGAAGAGAACTGCCCCGATCAGCAGAGCTGCGGTAATAAATTTCAAAAACAGAATGCCGTTAAATCCCATGGAAATATATAAAACGGAAGCTATCGTTTCCCAGAGCCAGTATCCGTAAAGGAGGACGGCCTGGAACCCGCGCACGACACCGTCGCCGGTATAATTGAATGGATCGGCCCTGAGGAGCCCGTGCTGCTGGATCATTAAATCGCCGGACTTCAGATGCCACCAGAAGTCCGGATCGCGGATAGGCCGGGCGACGTACAGCAAAAGCAAAGAGGCAAGTGTGAGCCAAAAAAGCGGATAGAGAAACCTGCGGCAACAGTTGCATGAAGAAAGAGATAGGAAGGAGTTTTTCGGAAACAAGCTGATCATAGGACGCACGCAAAAGCCTGATTAAGTGATATTTAATAAATCAACATCAATATCAATTACACCAAGCACGCACAAGCGTCAAACAATATTTGCCTTATCTTATTATCACAATCTAACCTCTTAAAAGATGGTGGCAGGTCGTCAAGGGACTGGATGCCAGCCGAGTCGGCTACCCCTTGGCAGCTTTACGGAATGCCTTGTCCTCATACATCCTCAAATCTGCCATCCGTAATGCATCATAAAAATTTTCCCTGGCTTCAGCTATGGCTATTCCCATGGACAATCTGAGCTCAAATTTATTGTCAGCTGTATTGACTTCATCGAGACTGGCATTTATGCGGTTTACGACAAATTGCAGCGCATTGTGATTTGTTTCTGTGAGCAGCATGGTAAACTCATCTCCGCCTGTGCGAAAAACATAGTCATCGGCCCTGAATACCCTCTTAAGGACATCAGCAGCCTTACATATCACCTTGTCGCCAGCCGCATGGCCGTAAGTATCGTTAGTTTCCTTCAGACCATCCACGTCTATAACGATTATCCCTATCGGATACTGCCTGCCTTTCCCAAGTCTTTCCAGCTGCGCTTCATAGAAGGCTCTGTTGTAAAGCCCTGTAAGGACGTCATGAGTGCTGACATACTTGAGCTTCTCTTCATACATTTTTCGGTCGGTTATATTACTGATGATTATAAGCACTTCATCATCACCGGACTCCACGAATCGCAACTCCTGATGATACTCTTCCGGCCATTCTGACAGCACAATATCCAGCTTTTGCAGTTCGCCACTATCGAGTGTATTTTCAAGGCAGTTCATTATGTCTGGCACAACCGCCTCAGGAAACATTTCACTGATATGCTTCCCGTAGTCGACATTCATGACGCCCTCTGACTCCAATCTAAAATCTATAAGAACTCCACCATGCGAAATACGTAATATTGTATCCGGCAGAGCATCAAGGATAGCCAGATTATTTGCCTCTGATTTTCTTAACTGCTCTTCTACTAAAATTCGTCTGGAGATCTCCTTGAACATCGGTTTTGTTAAAACATAGTAAATGGAAGTGAATAGCAATACTACTTTAAGAACGTCCTCTAAAATTCCAAAACCCTTGCTGTGCGACAGGTTATATTTGCCGGCCACATGTTCAGCCAGCTCTGCAACAGCAAATGCAGCCAATACAACCATAACAAGCCGGATAATCAGGCTCTTTTTGCTCGGGGGAGGGTTTATATTACGCAGGTTCAAAAGTTATGCTCCCGGACATATGCCATTGACCGAAAAGGGGGCCAGCTAAAATAACTTATATTAATTAGCATGATACTATTTTTCGATCAATGCTTATATAGTCTCTGGAAAAGGGCAATTACCGATCAGGATAGTATTAGATGAGCAATAGCAGGGATGTCGGGAGAGTTCTGATTGCAGTAATCTTCAGGGTCAAGTCGGGACAGACAGGGCGAAGGGGTTGCGAAGGATCTCAAACATTAATCATACTTGGATGATTCTTATATCCACTTGCTTCTGAGTGTATAAAAATATCGGTAGTCTTACATATATCTCTTGCGCTTCCGTTATAACGCTATGCGGTTTTTACCGTTGTGTTTGGCCTCATACATCAAGTCGTCCACACGTTTTAATATGGTATCGAGCGTATCGCCTGCCTGGTAGGTGGTCATTCCGAAGCTGGCAGTTACATGGTCGACTTCACCTGTTCTATGACTTGCCAATGCAACACGCAGCTTTTCGGCAACTATTGCCGCTTCAGCAGCCTTGGTCTCTGATAACAGAATCATGAATTCTTCCCCCCCCCAACGACCAACAACGTCAAGGATCCGAATATTCCGGTTCACAACTTCAGAGATTCCTTGTAGTACCTTGTCTCCGACATGATGGCCTAACATGTCGTTAATATGTTTGAAATCATCAACATCAAACATGATAAGGGAGAATATGTTGCCATACCGTTTGGCACGTTCCACTTCAACCTCTATTTTTTCTTCAAGAGACCTTCTGTTGAAAACTCCGGTCAGACCGTCATAGGTCGCAGCTCGCACCAGTTCGAGTTCAAGTTTTTTCCTGGCAGTTATATCACGAACAAAGCTGTAGAACTGTCCACCACTATCGTCAAGATAGGTGGTAATGACTTCGACATCGATCTCAGTACCATCCTGACGTCTATGCCTTGATATAAAGGAATCCGAACCGGCCTGAATGATCCTGCTGATATGAGCCGTCACCATCTCAGGGTTCTCTATGGCATCAATGTCAGAGATATTCATGGTCAAGAGTTCGTTGATATCATAGCCGATCATTTTGCAGAACGAGTCATTGGCTTCCAATATTCTGCCGTTAATATCGCATATGTTGAACCCGTCTGAGGTCGTTTGAATAATGGCACGATATTCATCAGCCTTACGTTGGAGTTCATGGACATGATCTGCCAGTCGTTGGGCCATATTGTCAAACGCCTGTCCAAGTGTACCGAGTTCGCCCCCATTGACCTCATGAGCAACCCTGGCACTCAGATCTCCGTCAGCCAAACGTCGTGACGATCGCTCCAATACAAGAACCCTGTCGATTATATATTTCTTGCCGATAAGCCATGAGAGAAAGAACGCAACAATCAGCGCAATGGAATAATTCATCAGGTTTTCGCGAAGATCGGCATTAGCTTCTGCCATGACCACGTCTGTCGGGATACCGGCACGGACATACATGTATGGCGCTGATTCACCCTCAAGACGTAATTTGCGATATGTTTGAATACGATCATCACCGGCAGCACTGCTTGGCCCAACGGAAGTTTCTTCATCAGGCCCCTCCGTCATATGCTTGAAGACCTCCGGGTTAGACGGCTTGCCGATGTATTTCACGGGATCGACTGCTCTGGTCAGAATGATACCTTTATGGTCAATGAGTGCAAAGCTTGCCCCCTGAGGCAATTTATAAGCTTCGAAAATATGCCGGTAGTAATCCAGTGAAAGACCGACGCAAATGACAGTTGTCACCTTGCCGGTGGCATCTTTCAGAGGGTGCCCCAGATTAAGCGTAGCTTTATTAGAAACTCTACCAATGTTGTATTCACCTGACGACAACTTGCCGCTTGCCAGTGCATTCTTGAAATATCGCCTTTCCGATACGGATAGAACCTCTTTCACCGGAAGAGCTGAAGCCCAGACTACGCCGGACGGATCTGCTATGAAAATGTTTGTGTACTGTGGACTCAGCTTCAATATTTCAGCCAATATGGCCTGTACTTCAACATGCTTATGGGTTTTGATTTCAGGCAACTGTGACAAGGCAATGAATAACTGCTGTGTTGATGCAACAAGGTTTTTTTGTTCACTGACGATAGTTTCAGCCAACTCTTGAGTTTCCATTCGTGCATTATGGATAGCGTCTTTTCTTTGTTGAATCCCTGAGTTGATGATTATGCAGATAGCCGGGAAAGCAATGATGGCAACGATCAGGAATAGTTGATGCTTTATTGATAGTCGAGACAAGAACATGTGTGATGATCCGCCAGATGATAGATATGAATTTCAGGCTAACTGTATTGTTTATGTTGATGCAACGGCTTGTTCAGGTTCCGGCCGCATCAATGCCAGCGTCAGTACTAACAAAAAAGCCACCTGGCAGTTAAGCTAGGTGGCTGTAATGTTTTGGTTGCGGGGACAGGATTTGAACCTGTGACCTTCGGGTTATGAGCCCGACGAGCTACCAGACTGCTCCACCCCGCGACAATTGAAGAAATATGTTTATACCCCAGATAGCTATCGAGGTCAAGGTATATTTTACCGATTGATTAATTCATTCTGACACGGATGGCCTCCGGACTCGTACACGCGCACACAGACCCGCTTCACAGCCTTATCAGGTCCTCATGCTCCTCCTCGTGAGGGTTGATGTGGATCATCACGTCACCGACGTTCAGATACCTGGCAAATATCCGCTTCTTCACCTCGGTCGCTATGGCGTGCGACTCTTTGACCGTCATCTCCGGATCCATCTCCAGCTTGAGATCGATTATGAGGTACTGGCCCGACCTTCGGCCCCTGATCTCATGTACATGCTCCACACCTTCGACCCCTTGTGCAATCGCGGTCATGGTCGCAAGGAGCCCTTCGTCAGGCTGTCCGTCCATCAGGTCGTGAGACGCACTCTTTAATGTCTCCCAGCCGATGTGGAAGATGAAAAACGCCGTCAGTCCCGCGGCCAGAGGGTCCATTATCCGGATCCCGAAAAATGCCCCGGTAACCCCGATAAGGGTGGCAACCGAAGTTATCGCGTCTTTCCGGTGATCCTTGGCAACCGCGAGGAGCGCCGGGCTTTCGATGGCACTCCCCCCCTTCATGGAAAAGCGGTAGAGCCACTCCTTGGTGATTATCGTCAGAAAAGCCGCTCCAACGGCCATCATCTGCGGCGAAGAGTATTCGGAATTGCTGATGGTTGTGACGGATTTATAGAGTATCCAGCCGCCGGTGCCGAAAATGACGAGGGAGACGAATATCGCGGAAAGGCTCTCCGCCTTGCCGTGACCGTAGGGATGGCGCTCGTCGTAAGGCTTTCTCCCAACGCTGAGGGCTATCATAGTAGTCAGGATGGCAATGAAGTCGCAGGCGCTCTCGATGCCGTCGGCAAATACCGCCTCGGAACCTCCGTAGTATCCGGCAAGCAGCTTCATGATCATCAGAAGCGCATTTACCCAGAAACCAACCTTGATTATCCTGTCTGCCCTGCCGAACCGCTCAGCCCTCTCCAATCGCCCCTCCGCTTCTCCGGATATCCCTGATCTTCAGCTGCAGGCTCTCCCTCCCCTTCCAGACATTCTTCTCTGCAACAAATACCAGATCGACCTTTCCGGAATCCACCATCCTGTCGGCCATCCTGAAACCGATCCCGTCAAAAACGCTGCCACCTGATCGTAGCTTCAGCTTCAGATGTGCGTCCTTGAGCAGTCGCGCTTCGACAACTTCGGTCCCCCTGAGCAGGAACTGCGGCTCCGGATTCCCGATCCCGTAAGGGCTCATCGACTCCTTTATCCGGATCAGCTCGTCGGTCACCTCTTCCGGTGAAACCTCGGCATCAATGGAAATTGCCGGAACCAGATCATCCGGGGCAATATTCAGGGTAGCACAACGGTCAAACTCGTCGTAAAACGCCCCGATACTCTCTTCTGAAACCTCCAGGCCGGCTGCCTGGCTGTGACCGCCGAACTTGATCAGATGTCTTGATGAGCAGGACAGGGCATCATAGAGGTGAAAAGAGTTGATGCTCCTTCCCGAACCTCTCCCCCTGCCGTCCTGCAGAGCAATCAGAATGGTCGGTTTATAGTACAGTTCGACCAGCCTTGAGGCGACTATGCCGATCACCCCCGGATGCCACTTGTCGGAAGCCATCACGATCGATCTGCGCCCCGCCATTGACTGGTCGCTTTCAAGCTTCCTCAGGGCATCGGCAAGCATCTCCCTTTCGATCTCCTGCCGCTCCCGATTTCCGGCATCGAGTTCAGCGGCCAGAGCTTCAGCAAAATCACGGTCGTCCGAGAGCAACAGTTCCACTCCGCGCTTCGCATCATCGAGCCTCCCGGCGGCATTCAGCCTCGGCGCCAGCCTGAAGCCGACATCCCCGGCTGACACCGGATTTTCCACAAGGGATACCTTCTTCAATGCGATTATACCGGGCCGGGCCGATATTGCCAGCTGCCTGAGACCGGCAACAGCTATTATCCTGTTTTCACCCTGCAGCGGCACCAGGTCGGCAATCGTCCCCAAAGCCGCCAGATCGAGATATTCGCGCAGATTGGGCTGTGCCGTGCCCTCAAAAAAGCCGTTGTTCCTCATCCGGCTTCTCACGGCCATGGCAAGCTTTAGAGCAAGGCCCACCCCGGCCAGCTTCTTGAACGTTGAACCGCACCCCGGCTGGAGCGGATTGATCACGGCAACAGCCTCGGGTATACGCTCCGATGGCGTGTGGTGATCGGTAACGATGAGGTCGATGCCCTGCTGCCGGCAGTACAGAGCCTCCTTGACGGAGGTTATGCCGCAGTCGACCGTTATCAGCAGGGATGCTCCGAGCCTGATCGCCTCGTCAACTCCGTCAGTTGAGAGTCCGTAACCTTCTTCAAGACGCTTGGGTATTACGTAGCAGCAGTTCACACCGACAGCGGTAAAGAAACCGGTCAGGAGAGCAACCGAGGTAATCCCGTCGACATCGTAGTCGCCATGAATGCAGACGGTTTCACCCTGCTCCCGTGCCCGGATTATCCTGGCGACCGACTCCTCCATCCCCTTCAGGAGAAAGGGATCACCGAGATCGGCAAGTTCAGGCGACAGATACTGCCGTGCATCGGCAACGGATGAAAAGCCTCTTGCCGACAGGACCCTGGAATGGAGACCGGATATATCCAGCTCTCTGGAAAGTTCCTCTGCGACCTCAGGGGTATATTTCTTTAATTGCCAGCGACGATTCTTTACCTGTTCCATCTTACATCCTCAAAACGGGCCGAAAACGCTCCGTGCCATATTATATTCAGCCAAAATCACTCATAACTGTTAACTTAAATCTTGGAGTTTGTCTTGCAGTTTTTCTGGAATTGTTGAGCGAGGAGGAACAAAAACATCAGAGCTTGATCGACATTAGAAACTTTGACTTCAGTGGTGTATGTGTGCGACAAGAGGACAATATTTGCCCTCAACACTCGTTCTCCTTATCAGCTTTAAGCGAACCGCTGAATGTTATGTATTGAGAGTATTCTGGAGGGATCGAATGTTTTTCCGGAAAAAGAACCAATGTGAAATGTGAAAGCCGCTTGGATCAGCGTTTAGGCTGATTGAGCGGCTTTTCGTATCTGCAGTCTGTCATTCATTGTCGTCATAGTTGTTCTTGTCTCTGCGGTTCTTATTGCCGCCGGTTTTTTTGATCGGGTTCGGGATGAAAAGTTCAAAAGGTGGAGTGCGGGGTTGATGGTGGAGTTGGGAAAGGGATAGTTTCAGTCTTGTCGTAAAACCTAGCTTATGAAAATTAATTGGAGGAGCGATGTACGACAAAATTAAGACAGAAATTCAGGATGACTACTATCAGCAATATTTCCCTAACGACGGTCAGAGGTTTGTGGCTTGGTATTTGAGGAATATTCACCTAAAGGATAGGGCCGAAGCAAAAGACTGCATTACAGATGGTGCTGATGATAAACAAATTGATGCCATAGTAATAGATGATGAAAAATCGACAATTTTCGTTCTTCAGGGGAAGTTCATTGGCAGCGATAAGGTCGATGCTGAGCCGTTACGCGAAGTATTGCCATCTTGGGTCCAATTGAAAAATCTTGTCAAACTTCAAGAGATTGGTAACAACAAGCTGAAAATGAAACTGTCTGAAGTTGCTACTGCTTTGGAGTCAGATGAATATGATGTCTGTTTTGAGCTAATCACCACTTCGCAGCTTACTCCATCAGCCCAACATGATCTGGCGTCATTCCAGGAGCAACTAGCAAATGCAGATGATTTGTCCGCAGACATTATCCTTATCGACCAGGATGAATTACGACGGCGCTATGATATGGCGCTCGAAAAAGAAAATCCAAGCATCAAGCACAACATTAAACTGGAAAAAAATAAGTTTGTAAATATCGATGTAGGCGGCACTCAAGCGGTTCTAGCAGCTCTTCAGTTGAAGGACTGCCTGCATTTTCCTGGCATTAAAGATGGCACCTTATTTCAGAAAAATGTTCGCCAATCTCTTGGAATCAATAATACCGTCAACAAAGGGATTAAAAGCACAATTTACGGAGATAAACATCGGGATTTCTTCTTCTTCCACAACGGGATAACCGCTATATGCAATAAAATATCTGTTAATTCCGAGAATGAACTTACCTTGCAAGGCCTTAGCATTGTAAATGGCTGTCAATCATTGAACACCATCTTATCATGTAGTGAAAGAGTTAAGGAGTTTGACGATACATATATAATGTTTAGATTCTATGAAATACCTCAGCGTGACCGAGCAGATAAAATAAGCATTTCGACAAACTCCCAAAGCGCCGTTAAACCGAGAGATTTGAGAAGTAACGACAAGAGAGTGCTTAATCTAAAGAAGCTCTTTGAACAGAAATATCCCAATGGCTATTTATTGACAAAGCGTGGAGAGATAACGTCTGCAGACAAAGACAAACGCTATGTTCTTGACCTGTCTGATCTTGGCAAGTACCTGATTTCATGGCATTCACAAAGGCCAAATATTGCATATAGCGAAACCAAAATATTTGACAAGTATTTTGAGCAATTATTTAAGCGTGAATATAAAGCAGAAAATGGTCAATCTCTCAATCTTTGGATGCAAGAAATCATGACACGGTGGGTTGCAGCCAACCCGTTGAACCTGAATGAATCATTGCTAGCCATGAAGGCCTACGCACCATTTCATCATCTGTATGCAGTTTCCATGTGTTTTGCCATTGTTAGCAATCAGTCCGACCGAGTTCCTGGTCCCTTTGCATCATATGAATCTGCAAAAAAAGGAAACCTTATTGCTCAGATTGTGGATATTGCTGGTTCATGCTTGAATACTGCCTTAGAAGCTGCTGCCAATGAACCACAGCCAGCTAATAGGGTTTTCAGTCCGCAGAACTGGATTAAAGCAAAAACATGTTTATCAGGTATTAATGCTGCAATTCGGCAATATTTCGCAATGCTACCGACGATGCCGGGTGGTAAAGATATGCTTACTAATATGAAAAGCGGGTTAGTTATTTCGGTACAAGATTTTGAATATAGATGGGCTGCGGATTAGTGCGACTCTGATCACATGGGGATAACTCTTAATGGCTTAAAGGAGTGAATGAATTATGTCGATCCTCCATGAAATATTGAAATGGGCTGATGGGTTGCCACCATGGCAGAGTGATGGTGTTGCACGTTTGCTTGCAAAGCAGACATTAACGACGGAAGATGTTGATGATTTGTACGCGCTGGTTAAAGTCGAGCATGGTATTCCTGATCCCAAAGGACGGATTCCACAAAAACTCACTGCTGACCAAATTCCTGCTCAGATAAAAACCTCTACGCACGTCGAATTACTTGCAATCAAAAACATGCGACACGTCAACGCTATTGCTGAAAACCAGAGATTGCCGATTGGATCTACTGGGCTTACGGTTATCTATGGCGACAACGGCTCGGGTAAATCAGGATACTCTCGAGTGCTTAAACGCGCCTGTAGAGCCCGCGATCAGATGGAGGCAATCCATCCTAATGCCAGCCTCCCGGCCGGCAAGACCAGCATCGCTGAGGCTGACTTTGAGATTTCTGTAGATGGGATAGTGCAGGACGTCCATTGGGTTAACGGAGTAGCAGCTCCGCCAGAACTATCGTCTATCTCAATTTTTGATTCACGATGTGCACGAGCTTACTTGGATAAAGAGGATGATTTCTCATATGTACCGTACGGGCTAGAAGTTTTTGAGGGATTGGCCAAGATCTGCAACCAGTTGAAGAGCATGCTGGACACCGAGTACGCTCAAGCCTCAGTAGATATGTCAGCGTTTACACCTCTTCAAGGCAATACTCGCGTAGGCAAGTTGATTACATCTCTAGCTAAGACCACAACTGCTCAGATTGAATTACTGGCAAATATGAGCCCCGAAGAGATAACTAAGCATATCGAACTTGACAAGAGCTTGAAGGAAAACAATCCGAAGGAGAAAGCTAATCAGTTGCGCCTTCGCTCTCGCCGAATTGCCGCTGTCGCATCAAATGCAGCGAGCAAGGGTGCTTTGGTTGACATAGTGGTTGTTAGCAAGATGAATGAGCTGGCCAACAATTTTCGTGCCGCGCAAAAAGCGGCTGAGATTGCCGCCAAGCAGTTTAAGGAAAGTGAGAGCCTACTTCTTGGCACAGGTGGTGAGGCTTGGCGAGAGCTATTCGAAGCGGCACGTAAATTTGTAATTGAATCATATCCTGATAAAACTTTCCCCGATTTGGGGGTTGATTCGCCTTGCCCGTTGTGTCAGCAGCCTTTGGCCGAAGGCGCTGCACGCCTATTGCGTTTCGAGACATTCATTTCGCAAGAAGCTGAGAAGACCTCTGAATTACGTCGAGCGGACCTGGCAGCAGTATACAAACCGTTTGCAGCGCAGATCCTGAATCTAAATTATGATGATGTCCTCTACGGAGAGATCGAAGCTCTGGATCCGCAACTCGCCGCAGAAACACGCATCTTTGAAAAGGCACTATCTGATCGTCATGAAGCTATTAAAGCCGCCGTGATTTCGCATAAATGGGATGGAATCGGTGCTGAACTGATCAATCCAACACCAAGATTACAGTTGCTTGCCAATAGTTTGAATACTGAAGCCGAAACTCTGGAGAAAGCTTCCGACGAAAAAGCCCGCGCAGAACTACAAACAGAATTCGAAGAATTGGACGCAAGAGTTAATTTAAGCAAAATCAAGGGAGCAGTCATCACCGCAGTGTCTCGACTCAATCATCAAGCTAAGCTCACGCGATGTCTTTCGGCTGTCAAAACTCACAGCATCTCTTTGAAGGCATCTGAGTTAGCCGAGAAAGTCATTTCGAAAAAAATGGCAGAAGCACTTAATCAAGAGTTCAAAGCCCTGGGCGTTGATAGCCTCTGTGTCTCTCTGCAGAGTCGTTCGAATAAGGGAAAGGCACTGCATAAGCTGAAACTTGAACTATCACAAAATTGCAGCCCATGTGACATCCTTAGCGAGGGCGAGCAACGCGCAATTGCTGTCGGATCTTTTCTCACCGAAGTTGGACTGAGCGGTGGCAAAGGAGGAGTCGTCTTTGATGATCCGGTTTCCTCACTTGACCATCGCCGACGTGAGCGAGTAGCTAAACGTTTGGCGGCAGAAGCAGCTCGTCGCCAAGTCATTGTGTTCACGCATGACATTTACTTTCTGTGCATTCTGGCAGAAGTTGCCGAGGCTGCTGAAGTTCCAATTACTACGCAGAGCTTAGTTCGTACACGCGAGGGATTCGGTGTTGCTTATCCGGAACTGCCGTTCGAGGGCAGGAACACTAGCAAGCGGATTGGATCGCTTAAAGCTCAGCAGCAGCTGATTGCGAAACTTTACAAGGATGGTGAGGAGCAGGAACATAGGCGACAAACCGTTGAAGCATACTTCTTATTACGAATAGCCTGGGAACGAGCCATTGAAGAGGTCTTACTCCGCAAAGTAATTTTACGTTTTCGTAAAGGTGTAGAGACTCAGCGCCTAGCCGAAGTCATTGTCGACGATAACGACTATGCCATAGTTGACGAAGGGATGACGAAGTGCTCAAACTATGCTCACGATAAAGCATTGATGGGCGGTGTTGCCGTGCCAGATCCTGACGAGTTGCTGACTGACATTATGTCTTTAGAACAGTGGCGGGATCAAATTGAAAAGAGGAGTAAAGAAACTGCTAAGAGGCGAAAAGGATAACAAAATGGCTTCGTTGTCTGATTTTATGAAGATTTAGACATTATTCAAATGATCAAATTTATTCACACCGCCGATATACATCTCGGGAAAACCTACCGCACATCCGCCGACGAATCTGAGCGCTACGAAGACTTCTTCTGGGTTCTCGGCGGCATTGTGACTGATGCAATAGCCGAAAAGGTCGATTTCGTCCTCATTGCCGGTGACCTGTTCCACACCGGCCAGATCCTCCCCCGCACCTTTGCTCGCACAATCGAAACTCTGCAGCCGCTGAAGGACTCTGCTATTCCCTGCATTGCCGTAGAGGGCAATCACGACTGGATTCACCGTCGTGACAGCATCTCCTGGATGGAGGCGCTGTCACAGATGGGGTATATCCAGCTGCTCCGGCCTACCCGCACCGAAAACGGCGGCTACCGATTCGATCCTTTTGACCTCGAAACCGGCAGCGGCGGGCATATCGAGATCAAGGGGCTGAACATCTACGGCCTCGGTTATATCGGCACCCAGGCGGGCAATCACGTCGAGCGGATCTGCGAGGCGGTGACCACCAGGAACAACATCCTCCTCTTCCATGTCGGAGTATGGACCTTTTCCCCGGTGGAGATCGGCAACATGAAACCGGAAGAGGCAATGCCGCTTTCAGGAACCTTTGACTACATCGCCCTCGGACACGGCCACAAGCCCTATACCATCCAGAATGCAGCAGGCCACCCCTATGCATACAACCCCGGTTCTCCCGAGTGCGTCAACTTCGGTGAGGAGAGGTACGACAAAGGGTATTACCTTGTCACCGTCGAAGACGGCCGCTATCAGCACGAGTTCCGCACCACTTCACCACGGCCTATGGTGGTGACGACCATCAATCTTGAAGGGGCCCAGTCTGCGGATGAAGCTCTGGAAAGCTTCCGGCGGCAGATTACAGAGAAAATTGTCAAATCGGCTAATGATGAGCGCAGACCGCTGCTCGAAATCAAGCTGACCGGCCGGGTAGCCTTTCACCCCTTCGAGCTGGGACGGGAACGACTGCGGCTAACCCTGGATGAGATCTGTAATCCGCTCCATGTGGAGATCAAGAACCATCTTTCCCTGATTATCCGCAGCGGAGAAGGGGACGATGTCAAGCGGAGCCTGGCCGAGATTGAGCGGGATGTGCTCGGGGAGTTGATCTCTGCCAACAGCAGCTACAAGGAACGCAAGGATGAACTGGTAGCTCTGGCTCTGGCGATCCGCGACCAGGTAATGAAGGGCGACGGAGAGGGGGAAGAGCTGCTGGGTCTTCTCTCCCGTGAGCCATAGTCATGCAGATACTCTCCATCCATCTCAAGAACATCAAGTCCCACCGCGATACACACTTATCCTTTTCCTCCGGTATCAATGTCCTATCCGGACCGAACGGCGTCGGCAAGAGCACGGTCTTCGAGGCCATCGGCTATGCCCTGTTCGGCGTCGATGCCCGCGACTTCGTCTCCAACGTGGAGCGCTTTCTCACTATCGGTACCAAGCGGGGTGAAATCTCAGTTGTCTTCCGGACGGCTGTTGGTGAGACCTGGCAGGTGAGTCGTACCGTCGGAGTTCCTACCAAGTGGCTGCTGTACAAAGAGAACGGCGGATCCTTTGAAGTGGAAGAGCATGCCCGGATCGAAGAGACCGAGGCGCGTATTGCCGAACTGCTTGACCTGAACAACGGCAGACCGCTGGCGGAGCAGTTCAAGCTGGTTATCGGGCCATTCCAGAATGAGTTCCTCGGCCCTTTCATCATAAAGCAGCCAACCAAGCGGCAGGAGGCTTTTGACGAGATCCTCGGGATTGATGCCTGGCGCAAGACCCAAAAGGGGACAGCCGGCCTGCTATCGGCGATACAGAAAAAAAGCGAGATCCTGACGGTAGAAGTGGCGGGTAAGCAGGAACAGCTAGCCGTGCTGCCTGACAAGTCTGCTGAACTGGCAACTGCCAAAAGCGATTTTGCCCTGAAGCAGAAGGACGTGCAGGAAAAAGAAGAGTCGCTGGCCTTGCTGGAGGGGAAGTTAGCAGAGCTGGAGGCGGTCGAAAAAGTTATTGCCGCTCTGGGAAATGAGCTTGAGGTGCTGGGAAACCGCATCAAGGATGGTAATGGCAAGATTGACGAACAGAAGCTGCGGGTGGAAGAAAGCGGGCAGGCGCTGAAGATCGTCGCAGCATCCAAAGCGGGCAAGGAAGCCTTTGACGAGGTGGAGATCCGGCTGACTGAGCTGCGGCAGAAGGAGCAGCAGCGACGCCTCGCCGAGCAGGATGTTGCCGGGCTGGAAAAGCAGGCTCTGACCTTATCGCAGAAGCTGGAACATGAGCGCACCGAGATTGGCATTATCGACACACAGATGGTAACCGACCAAGAGAAGCTTGCCGCTGCCCGTCAAGAACTGCAGCCTGACCCGAAGCTTTCTGCCCTGGCTGGCAGTCTGCCGGAGATCCGAAATAAAGTCGATATAGCAAAGGGAGAGCGATCACTGATTGATGCTCGCAGGGAAAACCTTCTGGAAGGGAAGGAGAAACTTGCCGAGGGAGTCTGCCCCTTCTTTCAGGAGAAGTGCAGAATTACCGACGGCACCAGCGACATTTTCGGCACCCGGATTGAGGCGCTGGATAGTCAGACAGTCAAGCTGGACGAGACACTCAAGCAGCTTGCGCAGCAGTTGAAAGAAGCCGAAGCAGCCGAGAAGGAGCTGAGCGGACGCGCTATCCGCCTGCAGGAGCTGGATAAACAGGCAAAAACTCTGGAAGAGCGCAGGGACAAGAACCGGGAGCGAGCAGCCGGGCTTGAAACATTAACAAAACAGCAGGCGGATGCGACAAAGCTGGTTACTGCCCGCAGGGATGGCCTGAAAAACTTTGCCGATCTTGATGCAGCAATTGCCAAGGCCGAGCAGGAGCGGCAGCAGCATCAGCCGGCACGGGATGCCTATACCGCCAACCTGAACGTTGCCCAGGATCTCGACAACCGCCAGCAAAATCTGCTGAAGATGCAGCAGTTGCTGGAAAAGCTGACCGCTGATCTGGAAACCAAGAAGGGTGAACTGGCCAATAAAAAGCAAGGTTTTCAGCCTGAACTGCTGCAGCAGACCCGGCAGGAGAAGGAGCAACTCCTTGCCGACACAGCGACCCTCCGCCAGCAGATCATAGACCTCGGCCGGAATGTCGAACGGCTGGAGGCTGACATAGCCCATCTGAAAAAGATCCAGCAGGAGATCGAGGCAAAGCAGGCCGAGATCAAATCCTTTGAGGAAAAGGAAAAGCTGGTCAAGTTTCTTCGCAAGGATGTCTTCAACAAGATGTCGGCCCAGCTCTCCGAACGTTTCCGTGAAGAGATCAGCCTCCGGGCTGACCGTATCTACCGGACGATTTCAGAAACTGACGAAGAACTCTACTGGGGCGACAATTACCAGATAGTGCTGAAGGACATGCAGGACGGAACCATACGGGAGCGAAGCGACGACCAGCTTTCCGGCGGTCAGACCATGAGCGCCGTAGTTGCCCTGCGGCTGGCGCTGCTGCAAACCATCGGGGCACGGATAGCTTTCTTCGACGAGCCGACCTCAAACCTCGATGCCTCCCGCCGCGAGAACCTTGCCCATGCCTTCCGCGCCATTGACGTCGGTCGCGAAGAGGTAACCGAGCATTGGTACGATCAACTCTTCCTGATCAGCCATGATGTGGCGTTTACCGAGATAACGGATCAGATGATTCAGATAGGGGAGTAATGAAGGCAAACTGATAAGACGAATCATGGAATGTCTTGAACCTGGGCAGCCAACCAATGACTTCTGTGCAATCGTTATAAGACACCCCATACAACCAACCCATAAGAGCTGCTCGAAAACCCGGCAGGGCAATGGCTGCCGTTAGGAGCAAAATTGGAACCGCAAGACAAGATGGCATCGTCGATTACAAAATCTATGTTTGGTTTTTTGTCTGTTGGAATCACAGTCATTAGTTCCGTAATTGCCTCTGTCTTTGTTGTGTGGGCAACTGTTTTCAAAGGACAATCCGGCGACGGGGTTGGAATAATATTTATACCATTATTTTTCCCCTGCCTGGCAGCACCAATTCCTGGACTAATCTGTTATTTTTTATGCCAACTGATTTTTGCAAAAAATAAAATATACACCAACAACTTCATCAGTGTTGTAATTGGGATCTTTTTCGCATGTTTATCCATGGTTGTATTTTATTCAACGTTGATTGGAACCGTTACTCATAAAGAAGAAAAACTGGTAAAAAGTGCAGAGACTGAAATGGTATTTTTCAAGGCAGCTTTAGAAGGAAAATACAAAGATGATGTAATTCGAGAGCATTACAAGGAACTAAACTTCGATAAGCAGGATCGCCAAGCTGTTGAGGACTTATTATACCAAAAAGACAGAGAAAGATTCCCCTTAGAGCCATTGTTATTATTGATGGAACTCTTTGATAACGATGGTGAGATACTTGGATATCTAGTTGATCAGCCTGAAATACCAGTAGAAGTAAAACGAAAACTTGCAGCGAATCCTAATCATCTTGTTGTTTTCCCAATGGCAGTTAATCCTGATACTCCACAAGATATTCTACTGATACTTTCTGCACATAATGAAGTTTCAGTGGGGGAAAAAGTAAGAACACATAACAATGCTCCGCCATTCGTGGATTACATAAACCAAATTCACGAAGCATATCAGCGGCTTGATACAATAAACCAGGGCGATCGGGATATGCCAGGAGAAAGACGTGAATACAAGGTTCCAGGTTTTACTAGCGACAATGAAAAACGAGCATGGATGACTCTTGTCAATGATCACCGTCCCGAAGTAAGAGCTTGGGTTGCAAGTAATCAAAACGCACCTGTAAGTATTTTAGTCGGCATGTCTAATGATAGTTCGGAAGAAGTCTGTGGCTGGTTAATCCTAAATAACAGCACACCCAAATATGTGAAACAGAAAATTGCAAAGAGATATTCTTCATCCATAGCCGACTTCATTGGTAAACTTGCCAAAAGTAACGAACGAAGGGTGAAATTTGCAGTTGTAAACGCTAAAGATGCCACTGGCACAATACTGGAAGGACTTGTACGAGATCCAGAAAGTACCGTGCTGAAAACACTTGCCAGAAACTCTAAAACACCGGTAAACACACTTGTGGAGTTATCGAAGAAAAGCGACTACCAAGTTCAAGTTGCTGTCTTACAGAATCCAAACACACCCGAAGATATTCGCAAAGACTTATTGCAAAAGCACTCAGGAAAAGTGCCAGTCGGCAGATAAAGCTTCATAGTCAGCCTCGCCCTGGCCCTCGGTCTCTCCAATAGGGTAAGCCGTAATGTTCGCGTCGATTCGTTGTTTCGCGACGAAGAATTCGGCAGCCTTGACGAAGATGCCCTGGAAACCGCCTTGGAAACCCTTTCAGGTCTGCAGCAAAACGGCAAGTTGATTGGTATCATCTCTCACGTGCCTGCGCTCAAAGAACGCATCGGTACTCAGATTCAGGTAGAAGCTGGCAACGCTGGGCGCAGCAGCCTAAGCGGACCGGGATGCAGGCGGGTTGTTTGATTTGAAGCGCTTTCAGATTCCGAACGCAAAAGAGCCCCACCACTAACGTGATGGGGCTCTTTCAATAAAATTCCCGGCGGCGATCTACTCTCCCACATAGCTACCCATGCAGTACCATCGACCCTGAGGGGCTTAACTTCCGTGTTCGGGATGGGAACGGGTGTGACCCC
>Ga0134124_10000298_pt1 | contig 43889 bp, 69 predicted proteins | sample KB304_FD_96880 | JGI IMG/M metagenome (GOLD analysis project Ga0134124, IMG submission 96880) | Terrestrial soil microbial communities without Nitrogen fertilizer from Kellogg Biological Station, Michigan, USA - KB3-0-4 | ecosystem: Environmental > Terrestrial > Soil > Unclassified ...
TCACGTCGGTCGGCGGCTCCGAGTGGTGCGCGATGTCGAACTCGCCCAGTTGGGCATAGGCGATCGCCACTTGCTCAGCCACCAGTTCTAGCGCTACGTCCCAGTACTCGTGCTGGGTAGCCAGTGGACAGAACGCTCCCGCCGCCTTGAGCCAGGCGTCGGTGAACCACGGGAAGTCCATCCGTCGGTCCAGCACGCATCTGGGGGCCAAAGCCCCAACCTTGCCGGGGAACAAGTCTCTTTGCCTGAGCACCCACTCGTCCCATCCCAGGCTGGTGAACTCGCAGTCGTCGGTCGCCGCGCCGTAGGCCAGGTAGCCCGGATGGGCCCACTGGAGTTCATTCAGCGCTTTGCACTGGCCGATACGCTTACCCACCATCAGAGATGCCATGCTCTCCACCCCGTGGTAGATCTCGGCCTGATCCTCATCCACATAGACCGCGACGTCTGCCCGAGGTCCAGTTCTCATCACCGACTCGATCATGCGCTTCAGTTGCCGGGGGCGGCTCCTAGAAGCACACATCACCAGGAGTTCCTTAGGCAACGGGCACCGTCAGGTGCCTGTCGCGCCAAGCGGGCCATTCGGCCCTCAGTTCGGGCTCGATCCGGTTCAGGTGGTTCGGCTGGAGGTTGTCCCATAGCTGCCTAGGATGGTCCCCGATCGGGTCGTGGACTCTGACCGAGTTGGTCTTCATCGCCCCTGCCAGAGCCACCACGCTGGAACCCGTGCCGATCACCAGCTGGGAGATCTTCATCAGCCGTGCGAGTTCCAGGAAGCTCCCGTGGTCATCGAAGGTTTCCCACTTAGGGTAAGTCCTCGCCCCGACCTCCAGGTCCCTTTCGCTGCCAACGAATACGATCCGATCGAAACGGTCTTTGAGTTCTTGCTGGATATCCGACAGGAACACCCAGAACTTGGGCGTACCCTTGGTGTTGGAATAGATCGCCTGACCGTGGAGCAGACAGATGCGCTCGCCCGAGGAGAAGCCGGGAACCTCGCCCGGCGCCTCGATCGTGGGGACGGTAGCTAGTTGGTCTTGCGTGACACTCAGACCCAGCTTGGAGTTGGTCAGGGTCTCCAGCGTCAGTTGGCGCTGGGGGAAGGTTCTGAATCCCAGATGCGTAACGTCTTTGTCCTGGAACTCGGAGGGCGGGAGGTCGAAGTGCCAAGGCTGGCCGCCACAGTTGTAGTTCTCTACCCCGGGCTTGAACTCGACCTTCTCGACACAGGGCTGCGCAGCAAAGAGCGGAGCCACCATGCTGCACGAACGCTCATCCATCCAGCAGGTGAACTGCTTGCCGTTCTCTTTGGCCCACCAATAAGCTACCGGCCACTGATGGATCGCATCCCCCGCCTTGCCAGGGAAAGTGAACACTGTCTCAGCCATCTGACCTCTCCTTCGCCCATAATACGTTCCAGCCGTAACGGCCCACTCTCAGGTACCCGGCCGCTTGCATCGCCCGTTGAACCGGAGTCGGGCCATCTTGCTCTACCACGTCCTCGATCAGCATGTAAGTCGGTTTCCAGCGCTTGAGGTTGAAGCCCTTGAGAACTTCTGGCTCCCTGCCATCTACGTCAATCGATACAAAGTCGATGGGGTCCTTGTGGTCCCAGGCTTCCAACAACGAGTCCAGCGTTGTCACTCGAACCTTGCGAATTGTCGCATGGTGGCTGGCCGCGCTACAGAACCGTTCCCGGAAGTCCTCGTCGAGGTCGCCTACCGTAGCCACCACCTCCCGGTGGGCACCTCCTGGGTTGGCGTAGGAATAGAAGTCCTCTTCGCCCTCATGGCCCAAGCAGGCGCACAGGACTACGTGCTTCCGGGTCTTGATCAGGTCTTCCGCCAAGTCTGGGTTGGGCTCGACACACAACACGTTCCAGCCGTTTTCCTCTAGCAGCAAGGTATTGCTCAAGGTCTTGCCGTCGCCTGCGCCTACTTCCACTGCCGTGCCGACGTAGCCGTTAGGGAATAGCTTGAGAACCTCGTCGTCCTCGCCGTCGTCCGAGTAAGTCATGCGGCCGCTATCGCCGCACGGAGCCGCTGTACCGCCACCGGACGTTCGGTCACGCACCAGGTTAGAAACGCCGCGGTGTCGGCTTGGTAGTTGGCCATGTTCTGCGCTAGCCCTTGGTGCTTCATCAGCCACTTATCTCTGGGGGCGTAGACGATGTTGGTGGCATCGCCTAGCAGTTCGTGCATGGTGTCCCAGCAGAAGTGGTAGATCGTGGGGTGGGCGTACCAGCCTAGCGTGTTGATCCACTCGCGGGAGACACAAGGGTAGTTGAGGAACGCACCCTGATCGTGAGCGGCTGAGACTACCCCGATCCTTCCAGGGAAGCCTTCGAGCGTGTCCAGCGCATAGGTGTCCCAGCCGGGAGTGACGAACTCGGCATCATCGGGGGCCGCGCAGAAGGCCTCATAGGGCCTTTGAGTCATGGAGTTCCGTTCGGCCGAGAGTCTCATGCTCAGGTAGGCTGAGCCGTTGATCGAGGCCCCAGGACCGATTTTGGGGCCGTACTCGAACCAGACTCGTTCGGGAACCTTCAGGCTGTCATAGAGCACCTTCTGGTCGTCGTCCAATCTCACCACCAAGTGGGCGACGGTGCTGGTCTTGACGAAGCTCGCGACCATGCGTTCTAGATGCTCAGGTCTTCCTCGGCTGGGGCAGATGATCAGAATGCTCAAACCGGCACCACTTGGGCGTTGATGGCGTCCCTGACCCGGTCCACGATCGGCATCAGCTCTCTGGCTACGAACGGCAGAAAAGCCTCGGTATCGCGACTGGCCCATACCTGGTTAGCGGTCATCATCAGGTCGTGGTCGATGTTGAACCGCTCCTTGGGGGCATGGACGATCGCCGTCATCTCGCCGATCAGCGCAATCACTAAGGGCCAGACAAAGTGGTGGGCGATCGGGACCGCGAACCAGCCGGTGGCCTGGATCCACTCTTTGGTCACAAACGGCATGTCTACATGCGGGCCTTGGTTGTGGGCGGGAGAGACCACCCCTACCCGGTTAGGCAGGAACGCGGCCACGTCGAGACACCACTCGGCCCACTGGCCGGTCGTTACCACCGCGTCATCTGGGATCAGGCCGTAGAGATCGTAACCTGGAAACTCTTTTACCAAGGCGTTGGCCGATGCTACCGGGCCAATCCTGGGGCCGATGTGGACTGACATCCGAGACCTGAGTTCGGACCTGGTCCGGGCACAAGTAGCCTCGTAGAGGTCCGACTGGTCGTCGTCCACGTAACCGATCAAGTCAGCTCGGTTGGTGGTCTTCATGATCGACTTGGCCAGGTTGACGAACTGAGCCGGCCGACTCCGGCTGGGGCAGAGCACCGCAACTCTCCCACTCGATAGGGTCATGGGAGAAAGAATAGATCGTTGAACGCCTGCTGCTGGATGCGGGAAACCTTGGTGTATCCCAAGGCCGCTAGGTAGCCGTCAATCGGGCCCGACAGGTCCCAGCACTCGGTCACGATCACCTTGGGCTGCCACTTCTTGAGGTCGATGCCTTTCAGGACATTCAGTTCGGTCCCCTCGGTATCCACGCATAGCACATCGAGTTGCGGAAACTGGTGCTTGGCCAGCAAGTCTTCCACCCTAGCCACCGGCACTTCGATCTTCTTCCAGTCGTGATACATCTCCCTGCCCCTGGCCGCCACCTCGCCGATGGTGGAATAAGCCTCTGGCCCATCGACGTTGATGGTCATCGTAGCTACTCCACCGAACTCGCCGCAGGCACACTTCTCGACTAGCCCCCGGTGCTGGGTGAGCCAGTCCCAGAACTCTGGGTTGGGCTCGACGCTCAGCACTTTCCACCCCCGAGCCAGCTCCAGCCCATAGGTGCTGTTGCAGGTTTGCCCATCAGAAGCCCCGATATCCACCGCGTAGCCCTTGTAGAGCCGGGGGAAGTAGCTACTGATGATGTCTGCCAGCCCATAGTTGGGTGGATGTCTGATGTGCGGCATCAGGCAGCCGGCGCTTCCTTGGGCTTCCGCTTGGCCGGCCGCTTCATCGCCTTGTGGACCCGGAGGCCAATCTCGTAGCCCAAGAGCTGCGGCGGGAGGTCTGGGTCGTACGAGGCACGGATCGAGATGCCGGGTTCGCCGGGTGGGAAGATGCCAATCTGGACGATCAAAGATCGCTGAGCCATCAAGCCTCCTTTGGTACGAACGCGGCAGTTTTAGCTACGAACGCCCCTTGCACTTTTCGCGGAGCGGAAACATCCTGCTCTTAGGTTCCGGTGTAGGTTTGTCTTTATAGCACGACTCTTACAGAACTATCTCGATGTTAGGCAGTGGCATGACGAAGCTGGCACCGGCTTCCAGCGTGGCCCGCTCCCGCTTCAGGAACTCTTCCTTGAAGGCGTAGGGACCGACCAGGATATAGCCTGGCATGTTCGCCCGCATCGCTTCCTCGGAGACGATCGGCGTCCAGGATCCCACCATCCTGAGGTTGTACTTCAAAGGGTTACGCTCGGCCGCTCCCAGGAAGCTCTCGTGGCTGTCCAGGTACTGGAGCATCACCGTCATCTTGGTGCTGGCGCCGTAGATCCAACAGCCTCTCTGAGCGAAGGGACCGTGGCAGAGATCCAGCATGCGCTCTTTCCACTTATGGACGCGCTGGGCGAAAGCCTGAGCGTCCGCTCGGGTGGCCTTCTTGATCCCTAAGAGGTCCTCTCTCTGGCGGGTGGACTTCCGAGCTACCACCCTCATCGAGCCACCGTTGACTTCGTTGTGGGTCACCCTGGTGATGGTCAGCCCATGCTGGCGGTAGAGGTCGGCCAGGACGTGGATGTCGTAGTAGGTCAGGTGTTCATGACAGATCCCGTCGAACCCGTTCTTCTCCAGCATGGTCGGGCTGTCGTTCAGCTGGTTGATCCAGATACCGTCGCTACTCAGGACATCGTGGATGTCCCTCACGAACTTCCCAGGGTCATCCAGGTCGTAGAACATGGCGCAAGAGGTGATGACGTCGTAGGGACCAGTACAGGCGCTCTTGGAGAAGTAGTCCGTTACCACTCGCTTGGCGTGCTGCTTGAGACTGTCGGCGAAGTCCAGCGCCGGCTCACAAGCGGTCTTGTGGAAGGTGTCTGGCACCTGGGACAAGAGGTAGCCGTCGTTGGCGCCGATATCCAGCCAGGTGCCGAAGCGGTGGTACTGGAGCGCGTTCTCGACCACGTTGGAGAGGGCGTCCTTCATGGTCTGGTTGATGGATGAGCGATACCAGTACTTGCGGAACAGGAGGTCGTTCTTGACGGTGTGCTCTAGCTGGAGCAGTCCGCAGTTGTTGCACCGGACGAGATGGAGCGGGGCTCTTGGCAGGCCGTAGTCGATGTCGGGGACGAACCTCGGGATGAACTGCTCTCCCAGGTCCAGCACCGGCTCTAGTTCCGAGGCGTAGCAGGCTCGGCACTTGGTGATGGTGTCGTAGATCGGCTCTAGGACGGTCCGAGTATCATCCTTGGCGCTGAACTTGATCGTCGTCCGTTCCATCGGACTCTCCTTAGAGGTTCCTCAAGGGCTCTCTGGGATTCTCGGCGCGCCATCTCGACGTCTCGTCGTCATCCCACATCCGTGAGTCAAGGCCATCCACTTCTATCAGTTGCGCGCCGCGTTCCCAAGGGGGTTTTTGGTTCTGCTTGGCTCTCATTGGCTGGTAAAGCTCAGGCTGGAAGGCGTCCGCGTGGGCGTCTACGTAGTCATCCTTCATCTTGGGGTTGACCATCATCTGGCCGATCTTGGCCATCTGACCCAAGAGGCTGTCGATCCCAGGACTGCCCTTGATCCAGCGAACGTGCCCATCCACCCAGAAGGTGGCGGCGTTGACGATCCTCTCGATCTTCTTGGGGCCCTTGTTGCGGTTGAACTCGTAGAGCCGCGGCATCGGAGTCCGGTCGGCGTCGTTGAAGAAGTTCCTGAGTGCTAGTTCCAGCGTCCCAGCCCTGCCACCGGAAGAGAACATGTCACCAGCTAAGGCCATGACGTGCCTGCCCTGTTGCTTGTAGCGCTGGACGATGGACACCATCTTGTGGGCGAAGTCTTCCGCTCGCCAGAGAGGACTTCCATGGACTTCGCAGATATAGACGTCGCCACTGCCGCTTCGGGGGTAGCCGTGGACGATGATCACTGTCTCGTCCTTGGCGACACGTCTTTCGCCATGAGCGAAGGCGGTATCGAAGCAGATGGCGTACCTCAGAGCGTTCCAGGGGACATCCTTGCTCTCGACGCCGCACTGCTGGATCTGATCCCGCGTGATGGGGTTGAACTCCGAGATGGCGGGGTCGTTCAGTACCTGAGCCGCATACCTCAGCGGGTCCCTGCGCTGGTAGCGTTTCAGCCGGTCCTCGGGCCAGGTTTTGGGGGCGGTCGGCCTCTCGTCCTTGTCCCTGGCGCTGAGGAAGTAGACATGCCATCTACCGTCCTCTGAGGTGGTGATCGAGTCGGTCTCCATCCCAGAGAGCGTGGCGACGCCTTCATCTCTAAATGAGATGCCGAAGTGATCTTCATCGTCGTACCGCGTGCCTACCCAGACGACGAGACCGTCTGCTTGGACTACCGGGACCATGCTCGTGACCTGAGAATTCACGGTGGCCAGCCAGTTGGTGTCGGAGGTCATGCGCTCATAAGAGATTGGGTCGTCGTGGATCCAGACGTCTGGATGGGCTCCCACGATCGAGGTCTCGACGGCGAAGGTGCCGAAGCTGGGGTCCTTCCTACTGGTGTTCTTCCTCGCCGCGTGGGTGATCTCCTTGCCGGTCCAGCTTCTCGCCTGGGTACTCCAGTTGCCGTAGAGGGTGTTGAACATGGCGTAGGGGTCGGAGCCGTCTAGTACCGCCTTCATGCCACCGAGGATCTTCTGGGACAGCTCGGTGCGCTCGCTTCCGACGTAGATGCTGACCTCGGGGTCTCTGACCTGTATCCAGAGCTGCAGCGCTTGGGAGAGGGTGGTCTTGCCGAGCTCTCTAGGGATCACCAGGGCCAGATGAGTCTGCTCGACGATGCCGTTGGCCCGGCGCTCGAACCAGGCGTCTACGTGGAACTGGAACCAGTCGGCGACTGGCTTATGGAGCTTCTCGTCGATCCACTTCTCGCCCTTGGGGTTGATGCCGGCGCCAAAGGCGTAGAGGAAGAAGGCCCAGAAGTTCTGGCGGCAGCGATGCCTTAAGAGTTCGAGTTCGTCCTCGTAGGGCCAGACCTCACAGAGTTCACGCGGTTTCCGCAGGTACATCCGTGCCCCCTTCGGCCTTCCACCGCTCTAGGAGGATGCGCCCGCACTGGGTCTGGCACCACATGGACTTCTTGAGTGCACTGCCGTATTTCGGATAGCCCTTGATGGTGCCGCCCTTGATGCCGGCGTCGCCCATGTACTTGAAGAGCTTCTTGTGGGTGTTGCAGGCCATCGCTTCGGATTTGAGCTGGGGCGGGAGGTCATCGAAGGAGAACTTGTCGGTATCGTCGATTTCCTTGCTGGTCGCCGGGAAGGCTCGACGCCAGCCGACCTGGCACTTCTCTTTGCCCAGCGCCTTCATGAAGCGCGTGACGCGTTCCAGTTCCTCTTCCACCGTCATGGGCGTCGGGAGGGTGACCGTGGCTGATTCCATGTTCATCAGCATCCGGTAGGCCTGGGCTCGTTGGGCGCCTTCGCCGGTCTCGGCCATCTCGGAGAGCCCGCGGCGGATGTCGTCCATCGAGAGGATCTTGGCAGTGCCGCGTCTGACGGCACTGTGGCGCTCTAGCTTGGCGCGTTCCCTACGGCGAGGCGGGAAGAGGCGAGGTTCCTCTTCGAGCAACGTTTCACGTGAAACATCGTCCTCGCCGTCCATCACTTGTTAAGAAAGTCCTTCACTTTTTGGGCGCCCGACTTGACGACACCGTAGGCGGTCTTGCCTTGGCTCATCAGATCCTTGGCGCCGCGGCTGAAGTCCTTGAGGGCAGGTCCGATGATGGGCATGATGTCGGCTTCCATCACCTGCCGAGCTTCGGACTTGGCTGATTTGCGCTTAGGCACGGCGGGTCGGCTCATATCGTGGTGCTTCCCTTCCTGAAGCCGGTGACGACGCCTTGCCGGCTGGTGGGGTTGGTTCGGCTCCTGCGCTTACTGGGGGTGGGTAGCGCCGGGGGTGAGACGGGTTTGGGCGGCGTCGAGACGCGGTCGCCTTGCATCTTGGTGAGCTCGCGGTCAACGAAGTCCTCGGCTATCTGGCGCTGCTCTAGCCGTATCTTGGCCGGGTCGGACCGCTTCGGGACGGCGGGCCTACTTCCGGCCACTTCCGCTCCCGGTCGTCATCCACCACACTGCGGCGATGACGATAACGATGCAAACGACCAGGACGGTCACGAGCGTTTCTTCCTCACCGGCTTGGAACGCGGCCTATCAGGCGAGCCAGTCGTTTCCTCGTTGCGCTTCTCACTCAGCATGATGGCGATGGCTTGCTTCCTGTTCTTGACCACCGGGCCTGACTTGCCGCCTGAGTGCAGCTGTCCAGCTTTGTACTTGTGCATCACCTGGCTGGATGGCACGCGGGTCTCCCTCCTTGGAGAGTCGGAGTCAGGCGGGCCCGAGAGAACCCGCCTTATCCGGTTCGTTCGTTCAGCGGTGAGTCACGGCGCGCCATCATCGCCTAGGAAGGTCGAAGGCCGCTAAGAACTTCCTCGCTCATTCACGCCGCATTGTCACTCTAGTGGGTTCTTGCCCTCCGAGGAAAGAGGAAAGTCTGGCACGCTCGCCCAGCCGCGCTCCTGGATCATCCCTACCAGCGGCTGACCGACTGGCCAGCTATCTCCCCAGCTTCGGTACCTGCCAATCTCCTCGGTGCTGATCTGCGGATACTTGGCCTTGTGCTTCTGCAAGACGTCGGCTACCTGGTTGGGAGTTGGCTTGCCGGCGAATATCCTCGTCAGTAGCTTGGCTCTGAAAGTTCCGTAGGCGTCGTGAGTTATCATTTTGTCCTTGCTTTGTGGCGCAAAGTACAAATACTTGCGCTCAAGAGAGCAAGAGGGACGCCAGTCCCTCGGTTAGTCTTTAGTGCCTTTGTTCTTGTTAGTCTTACGTCCCATCATCCATTCGCCGAGCTTGTTCCTGCGAGACGTATCGTAGGTAGCCACAAGCACTCTGGCCACCGCATGAGCCATCGATCCCTTGTAGAAGTCCCTCACCCCACGCGCCTTTCCGATCAGGCCGGCCGAACCACCACTGAGCGCGGCCAGTCGTCTCTCGAATGACTCCAGGTCCATCTCGTGGGCATGGCGGTGAAGAACGAGCCCCAGTCCGACCAAGATGTCTCCGTTGAGCGCCGTTGGGGTATCTCCCCAGGCCCCAATCGCCAAGGTCAGGACCTGGCGAAGGATCTTGCCAGAGTCGTCCATCCGATACAGCCGACGCAGAGACTGAACAGCCGATACGGTTCTCTGGCTGGCGCTTTGGCCCACTGTGATGCCGCAGTCCTCGACCGTCCGATTGATAGCAATGCATTCGGGATCTCCGGCCGTGACGCTGACCCGGAATCGATCGAGGGCGCGCGGGGCCCTGGTGGTATTCCGTCCGACGAACAACTCCGCGGCCTGCTGATCGGTGATACCGTGAACCGTTTCACACTCCATCAGGGAGTCGTTGCCACGGGCCATTACGGTTGCCCAACGCCGATGATTCCCATCGAGGACAATGGCGCGCCTGCCGCCTTTGCCGTTTTTCATCCAGACCAGTGGCTTGCCGAGCAGGTTGGGGTCATAGTTGGCAGCGATCTTCTTGGCCCAATGCTCCTCATAGGGGCGCTGCAGGCGTGGGTCTACGTCCATCTCGGACACCGGAACCCACTCAATGCTTGACTGGTAGCTAGGACGGCTCTTCAAGTCGGCCTTCGTCACGGGTTGACTCCCTTCTTCAGTTTTTTACGCCAGCGGACAAGCGTCCTGATCACCTGAGTTAGCCTTTTCTCTACGCCTGGAAGAGGCGAGGCGGGCAATTTGGCTAGCCCCTCCGAGTAGGTTTCTAGTGCGGTCAGGGCGCGTTCAAGCTTGGCGGGGGACTGGTGGATGTTGCCTGAGTGTGGATTGCGGGGCTTGGTTTTCTTCCAGCTGCTGGTCATGTTCGGGGGCGTGAACGAGCGCATGGCGTCGGAGATCCCCATGTCGCCGGCCTCGACCGCCGCAATGACTTCCGGCGAGGCGTGCTCCAATACCTGCTTGGCCCGGCCAACACTCGACATCGATGACCCGGTCAACTCCGCCGCCTCCCCCCTGGTCAACGGTTTTCCTCCTAACTCGTTGGTGCTGGCCGTTTCTAAAACCTCCTCATTTGAGTCGGTTTTCTTCGGCCTGCCACCAGAAAGAGTTGCTAGCTTGGCCGAGTAAATCGCCTTCTGTCCTGTGGTGTAGTGCGTTCTCAACAGGTTGAGTGCCGTGGCGAAATCTGGCGCATTCGACGAATCCGGAATGGTCACTACCAACGGCTCTCGGTTCAACGCCTGGCAAGCCGCCAGACGCTTGCGACCATCAATCACTCGCCCCCGCCACAGCACTATCGGCACCTGCTGGCCGATTCGCTGGATGCTCTCCCTGAGCGCCACCACCGCCGTTGGCGCCAAATCCGGCGAAGCGGAACTGATGGGATCCACCTCGATCGTCATTTTCCCGCCTCTGCCCTTTCCTTCAGCTGCTTCCACTCCTCCGAGGTCAGCACCTCGATCATCGCCATCTCGAACGCCGGCATCATCCCCGCCAGCGCCCGCCCATGCCTCGTGATAACGACGTGCTCTCCCCTCAACACCGCGTCCAGCGCCTCACTGAACCTCTCCCTGGCTTCCTGTGCGCCCATTTTCACGCCTGCACCTCCTTCTGTTCTGTAGTATGCTATAGATCCTCCATGTCTGTCAAGAGGTGTCGGTTCTGCCGGACGGTTTCTTCCCAAAAACTTTGTCCGTACGTAGTCTCGGGTTCCCTCAACTACGCCCGGAACGGTGGGGGGAGGGCCGGTGCATCTTCTCTAGTGGCTGGCTGTTACAAGGACATGCAAGTAACGGCTTGCTCGCTAGCTGGGAGCCCGAGAGGCTAGTCATGCAAGCCTAGCCTTGCGTGAGTGGTGAGAGTGTTGGGGGTTTTCGCTCTGGGGCTTTAGGCTTAGGGCATCCTCGCACGCAGTGCCGATGCCCTAGCGTGGCTGCGTATGCGCATTAGTTGATTCAGCGCTGGGCGTATGTGGTATGCTGGTGGCATGAGTCCTACCGAAGTGCTAGTTGCCCACCGATGGAAGCGCTATGCCGCCCTCAATGGACCACTGGATGCTCCGTGCGAGTCCGCCGACCCGAGCCTTTGCCCCATCATCCCTCAGCGTTCGGTTGATAGCTTTTGGCGCCGAGTAGATAAGTCCGGCCCTTGTTGGACCTGGACTGGCCACGTTGCCAAAGGCAAGGCCAAATGCGGCCTGTTCAACATCCGCCTACGCCCCGACGGTAAGGCTCACACGTTCAACTGCTACCGCCTCGCATATCGCCTGCTCGTTGGACCTATCCCAGAGGGCCTAGAACTTGACCATCTATGCTTCAATCGCCGATGCGTCAATCCCGCCCACCTTGAACCCGTTACGCGACAAGAGAATGTGCGCCGGCGCGTGGCGGCCCAAAAGGCCGGGCTTATCCCTCCCAATAAGCATAAGCCCAAGCCTCTCACGCATACACCTTGACAGCATGAGTGCCCGGCCATATGCTTCAAGTATGCAAGCCCACGAGCTTAGAGCCATCGCTGTAGAAGCCCACGTTGACCCTCGTACCGTTGCTAAGATCCTCAAAGGTGAAACCGTTCGCGGTGCCGCCGGCGCCCGTGCCCTCTCAGCCATCGCACGGCACCTTGCATCGAGTGTGAGTGCGTCTAGCAACCCCTCGGCGCCCTTCCCGCATACGGCAGATGCACCCGCAAAGACTTATGAGCCGCCAAAAACTGGCACGGAACAGGCAATAGAGTCCTAGTAGCAGTGAACGCAGCAAAACAGGGAGAACGAGTCAATGACCACAGAACAGAACGCACGCCCCGACTGGAAACAGGCTCATCCTTACGATCTACTCAAAGACGCCGGTATTCCCCTCGATTCCCATGAGTCGGACCTGTACGTGCTCGCCAATCCTGGCTCGCGCGCCATCCTCGCTCGCTGCGGCGCATCCTTCACCGCTTTCCGCTCGGAGCGCGATGGTCGCATTTGGTTGGATATCCCGTTCGCCTACAAGCCTTGGTGGGACGCGAAAGCCAAGTCAGGACAATCCTAGTCCACAGGTAACAGAGTCACCCTCACAGGGAGAGAAAGTCATGACCGAATCCAAGCTGAGCGCCACCCCGAAGCATACCGACCGCGACGAAATCGACCGTGCCGTCCACGCGCGCGATGGCCGCACCATCGGCCATACCCTCGGCGGCAAGCGGCCCTGTGCCCTCGAAGGATGCCGTGGTATGCGCATGTCGGTCCGCTGGCCCGATGGCAAACTCACCTACCCATGCACGGACGGCATGTCATGGGACGGAGAGGCGTGGTGGATCCGATGAAAGACCTTCTCGCCGGAACCGCCGTCCTTGCCTGCTGGGCCTTCCTGGGCTGGTCTCTGGTAGTCGGCGCCGGGCAAGAGGCAAAAGCCCATCCTAGGGCATCCTTGGAAGCTACAGAGGCATGTGCCGAGTATGGTGGCACGGATTACTGCGAGTGTCTGGCCCATCCTGAAGTCTGCCGGGCTGACTCGGCGCTCTATGCTCAAGTGTGGGGAAACCAGTGAATCCAACCGATTTGCTATCAAGCATCATCCTTGGCTGGCTCTTCGCCATGGCGATAGGACAGGTCCTGGAAGCGGTGTTCTACAGGTACGACCCGGACGCGCCAGATGTACTTGATGATGAGTTAGACGGTTGACACCACGCTAGCATGGTGCTAGCATGAGTACACAGGGAAAGGAGTCAGAGTCATGAACGAGAACTTCGATATCGCCCGCCACCACTGCCTTACCTCAGTCCGCCTCATGGCTATCCAGATCATCGCCCGCGATAGACGTATCGCCCAAGCCTTGGTGGACGCTGATAGACGCACCGAGGAAAGACGCAAGGAAATCCAGTACACCACCCAGCGCGAAGTGCGCGAGTCAAAGGCAGGGTGGTAGCTATGTCCTACCTTGACGACCCCAAACTCGAAGATATGTCCGAAGTCGCCTTCCATGAATGGATGGAAGCCTTCGAGGCTAAACTGCTAGAAAACCTTCGCTTCGACCACCAGGTCATGCGGGAGCTTCGGTCCGCCTTCCACGCAGGCGACGACCCGGGCTTGAGAGCCGCCTGGATGACCGAGATATACCTGTTGGGCAAGCGCCAGATGGCACTAGAGCACCAGCGCGCTACCGATAACTACCTGGGTGCCAAGTTCGAACGCGAACAGGATAGGCAGTCATGAGCCTGCTGGACGGCAGGTTCCTCACCATGCGCCTCGAAGACGGCGAGTCGGTGGTCCGGCTCCGGGGCGGACGGAGCAAGGCCCTCCGTTGGAAGTCCTCTCGGCCCCATGCCGGGGTTTGGGGGCCAGAAACCCATTACGTCCTGATTCCGTGTCAGACTACGCGGCAAGCAAGTAGGCGCTCTAAACTGGCCTTGGCTTCGGTGCCTGGCCTCACGAACCGCTCAAGCGATATCGAAGTTCTGATGCTGGGCTCGCCGGATAACATCCAACGCCTTGTTACGCAAGGGCCTACGTGGTGTAGAGCCTTGCCGAGCCGTAAGGGTCAACCTCGGACGGCTGCGCAAGAGGCCGCCGCTGCGAGGCTGAGAGGCTTGTCATGACCACGACCGCTCAGTATATGGAAAAACTGTTCAAAGAAACCGTTTTCCTAGAGGACCGGCTGAAAGTCGAGGTTGCCCGGTCGGCCGCCCTCGAAGCTGCGCTGCGGACCTCCACCGATCTGCTACAAGCTACTGCCGACGCCTTGAATCAGGCCGGAGCGGTGGTAAGAGCGGAACGCGAAGCGATACGGGCGGCCCGCAGCCTGCTGCGTGAGCCGGAGGCCAAGCCATGACCGAGCCCAACGCCCCGCGAGTCTCGGACGCCCGCGACTGGCCGGATGCCGGCACCGAAGTACAACTGATTGACGGCAAAGGGCTTCCCGTCGAGGACCAGTTGGCCATCTTGCATAAGTTCCAAGTTGCCAGCACCAAGCTGCGGGACAGCCGCGCCCGTATCAGGGAACTCGAAGCGGCGCTCCGCCTGCTGGTTGATAGGTGTACGCCAGACCCCATCCCGCTTGATGGTGGGAAAATCTACGGGGTGCGCTGCCCCGAAAGAGAAATCGTAGACGAGGCCCGCAGTCTGCTGGAGGCGGGGGCCAGCCGGGGCACCCCGGAGAGCGCACCGCCCCCGAGAGGTGAGACGTGAGGCCGTACTACCAGGATGGAGCGGTCACGATCTATCACGGGGATTGCCGGGATGTGATGGCGGACATCGACTACGCCGACGCGCTCGTGACCGACCCGCCGTATGGCGTCAACCTGGGAGAGCATGGCGGCGCGAGCGATGGAAGGACCGACCACGTTCTGGTCAAGGGGGGTTATGTTTCCTACGAGGACAGCCCCGAGAACTTCACGCAGGTTGTAGTCCCAGCCATCAAGGATGCGCTCGCCAAGGTGGACCGAGGAGCCGTGTTCTGTGCTGGACACATGGCTTGGCACCTCCCACGTCCGGCCGCCGTCGGGGGCATTTTTCTCCCCGCCGCCTGCGGGCGGACCGCTTGGGGATATAACTCCTTCGCCCATTGCCTTCTCTATGGTCGCGCGCCGGACCTCAACTTGGGAGCCAAGGCCATCGGGATATCATCCACCGAAACGGTGGCTGAGAGCGGTCACCCATGCGCCAAGCCGGAAGGCTGGATGCGGTGGATTGTTTCCTTGGTGAGCCGGGAAGGCGAGCTAGTGCTGGACCCCTTCGCCGGGAGCGGCACCACGCTCCGCGCCGCCAAAGACTTAGGCCGCAGGGCCATCGGCATCGAGATCGAGGAGCGCTACTGCGAGATTGCCGCCCGCCGCTGCGCCCAGGAAGTGATGGACTTCGCGAGCGCACCGCCCGCAGAAAGGACCGAGCCATGACCCGCCCCACCAAAGCCGATGCGCAGCGGTTCTTGGACGAGAACCTGATGGCCGTCTGGTACGAGAAGGGTTACTCGGACGGCCAGCGTTCCATGAAGCGGCGCGTGCTCGACGCTCTCAGTCATGGCTTTCATCCCTGGATGAAGGAATGGCCCAGCGTTCAGCCGGTGCCCAAGCGCAGAAAGGTGACGCGATGAGCCCGGCCGAGGCTCGCGCCTTAGCTGAGCGGCTGACCAGGCGCTGCTTTGCGCAAGACGGGATCACCAACGTGGAGTGCCAGGCTAGGCGAGAGGGGGCCGCCGCCGCGCTCCGCGCGCTCGCGGACCGCGTGGAGGAACTGGAGCGGGACCTTGAAACACAGGTTCAGATTTCCGACGCGGTGGCCAAAGATTACGACGAACGCTGGCGGGCCGCCGAGGAACGCGCCGCACGGCTCCAGGCTGAACGGGACATGTGGCACACGAAAGCGCATCCGCCTATCGGCCACAACGACGGCCCTTGCTGCGAAGTATGCGAACTCGACGCCCAGCTGGCAGCGGCGGAAGCCCAGCGAGATAGGCTCACTGAGGCACTGGACTGGATTCGCCGATTCGCTGAGGCGCACCACGCGCAGCAGGAGGCCCACGTCCTCTTGCACGGCCTCACGGTGGACATCGTGGACGTAGCCGAGCGTGCGCTCGCCACAGACGAGGAGAAGAAACCGTGAGCGGCCTTGAGTGGGTGATGGAGAACTCGATTCCCGAGCCCAACACCGGCTGTTACCTGTGGCTCGGAACGATGGACTACAAAGGCTATGGCCGCATCAAGATAGACGGACGGTTCCGCTCGGCCCACCGGACTGCCTACGAGATGGTCCGGGGGCCAATCCCCGATGGCCTCACCATCGACCACCTCTGCCGGATGCCGTCCTGCATCAACCCGGACCACATGGAGACCGTCTCGATGCGGGAGAACATCCTGCGGGCCTATGCGGCGAAGTGGGGAACCACTCACTGCCGGAAGGGACACCCCAAGATTCCCGAGAACCGGGTTGCTAAGGGTGGCGGCTTCGTGTGCCTCATCTGCCAGCGCGAGCACGGCCGCCGGATGTGGCGCAAGCACCACGCGGTTCCACGTCAGTCACCGAGGCGACCCTTGCCCGAGATATGGGGCGTGGTGTCCGTGGGTGATGTCTACCTGGAACTAGGCGAGCCGCACCGCACGATTCGAGTCGTAGCCTGCGACGGGCCAAGTATCTCTATCGAGAACTTGACGACCGGGCGAACAACCACCACGCAAACGTGGCGCTTCACCCGTCCCGACCGCTGGAAAAAACTGGCCACCCCACTAGGGGAGGGACCGCCCCAGTGAGCCGCCTAGACGGCTTTCTTTCGCGGAAGCTGCAAGCGGTGTGGCCGGATGCACTGGTGTTCCGGAATCCGGCCCTCCAGAGTGACGACCTTGACTACCACGCACGCCGGGCCAACGGCGAGATCACGGGCCTCGGCAAGACGTTCCACGAGGCACGGCAGGCGGTGGCGGCTATCGTCGCGGCGGCAAAGGCGCGGTCGGCGATGACTGAGGCTGAGGTGGTACACCCCAACTCAAATGAGCCGGAAGCGCATGAGGACACCGAATGACTGAGCGAGTGAGCCGCGAGGAATCGCTGGAGGAGCACAACGCTCGTATCGACGTTCGCAACGAGGGAGTCGAACTCGCCGCTGCGTGGGTGGAGGAAGTGGAGCATGCGCCCGAGATGGCTCAGCGTGTGAGGATGCTTAAGCTCGGGCATATTACCGAGGAGATGCTGCGGTGGGGCGCGGAGGTGGTGGCGACGCCGAATGAGGCTGAGGTGCTGCGCCCCAAGCTGAATGACTCAGAAGCGCATGAGGAGGCCGGAAGTTGATTGAGCGAGTGAGTGACGCCCGCGACCTCGAACGAGCCGTCCAGCTCTGGGGCGAGATGAACGTGATCGACCGGGAGGAGCCCAAGTGCCAGACCTGGATGGACGAGAACAACGTCCGCTACGTGCTGCCCTGGACGCTAGGCGACCAAGCCGCCCTGGTGACGATGATCCAAGAGTTTCTGGGGCGAGTCCGCGCCGAGGAGCGGGCCACCGCGTTCGAGGACGGAGTGCGCGCCGGCATCGCTGACTTGGAGGTGAGCCGGCCCAACGGCTGGGGCCTCGCTGCCATCGCCGCCAGAGCCAAGCAAATCAGCAACCGCGTAATCGAGCGGGAGCGGGCCGCAGGGACCAAGGGAGCCGACCGGAAATGAAAAGGTCCAGCCTCCAGCGGGGAGCCGCCCCGGTCCGGCGCACCCGGCTCAAGCCGGTCCGCATCCGCTCCAAGTCTGGCAAGCCGGGCTATCGCCATACCAAGAAGTACTTGGACAACCTGTGCCGGCTGGTGGTGTTCGCCCGGGACAAGGATCAATGCCTCAAGTGTGGGAAGCCTTCGGGCTCCAAGGATAACTGGCCGCTCATGCCTGGCCCTTCACTCCAGTGGGCGCATGTCGAGTCTCGGCGCTATACCGCCACTCGGTGGGACCCTCGGTTCTCGATGACCCTCTGCGCCGGGCATCACCTCTGGTGGCACCACCGGCCCGTCGAGGCCGCCCAGTGGTGGACCGAGACCTTCCCTGAGCGCGCCCGTGACCTCAAGCTGGCGCGAGCGTTCAAGCAGAAGGTGGACCTCGAACTGATCCGCTTGTTTCTCGAAGCCGAAGCGACCAAGTACGGAATCCCGTTGACCCCACCCAACAAGGGTGGACCGTGAAGCGAAACGAGATACCGCTGAAGTGGACCACCATTTGGTGCGGGTCCACCGGACGCGACTACGACATCGGGGCCATTTTGCTCAACGGCGGCATGGACCTAGAGGACATGGAAACCTTCGTTGACTGGATAACCAAACTCCAGGCCAGCATGCTGGAGCGCCATGGCTGAGCCGCGATTTACGCTGGTGCGGGCCGAACGCGGCAAAACCGGGCTATGGGTAGTCTTCGACACTCGTGCCGGCGGTCCACCATCAACGAATCACCTGAGCACAACCAATCAAATCCTGGCCGAAGAAGCCGTGCGCGCCCTCAATGCCATGCAAGAGAAGATCGACGCGCTAGTCGGCCGGCACAAAGCTTGACCTCAATCCCGCAAGGGTGCTAGCATGGTGTCTACAGGAAGGAGTCAGTCATGAGCGAGATGTGTCCGATACATTCCCAGCCATGGCGCACGGTACCGGCTGGCATCTCCAAGACCACAGGCAAGCCCTACAACAGCTTCCGTGCGTGTCCCGTACCTGGCTGTCAACAGCGCCCTCCCAGAGCCTCGAACCCCGTTCCCAGGCCGTTACCCCAGCCTGAGGGCCAAACCTCGGTCCTGAGCGATCCTCGGAAGTCTGACGCGGTGCTGGTGGCGGCCTGCCTCAACTTTGCTGCCCGAATCTATCAAGGATTGGGAGATGAGTACGAGGCCATAGCTAGGCGAGTGGCCAAGGAAGTCTACGCCGAGTGGAAGGCTCGGACATGAGCGAGCGTGGCACCTTTATCACCTCGTTCCTTTACGACTGGCACATGCTACAACCCATCTTGCAGGCATTGCAGCAAAACGCGCGCTATCTGCTTCCCATCGCTGCCGACCATTACGTTATCGCTGGGGTGTTGCATGGAACCTGGTCGTCAGAGGAAGCTTGGGAGTTCGAGAACGAGACCAGCGAGTTGATCTCTATGGCGTTGCCCGAGAAACACGGCCAGTTCTCGGTCGTGGTCATGCCAGAGTCCGAGGAATACACCGTGGTCTTTACTTGGAACGCCGATTCCCGTGAACCAGTTGTCCGCCGGGTGCCGAAAGAAGCGAGTCCGCCATGACCCCGCTCTTGGATACCTGGCCCAGCCCCACCTCCACCGTCCACGTCACCGTCAACGGGAGAAGGCACTATCGTTCGACGGACGGTTCCTTCGAGGGCGACCTGCCAGGTGCGACTAGTGTTCTTAAGTTGTTGGGGCTCAGTACGGAAGGCCTCATTAAGTGGTCCGCCAACGAGGAACGGAAAGCCTGCCTCCTTGCCGCTGACGAACTCTACCGCTCCAAGGTCAGGTTCGAGAACTTCCCGGCCGCCATCGAAGCCAAGCTGGGTGCCGCGCGGGCCCATAGTCGGCTCTTGAGCAAGGCTGCCGACATCGGGGCCGAGACCCACCGGGCCATTCAGAGTTTCCTCTCGGGGCAGATGTCGCTGGATATCCTGAGCCCCCCCGCCAAACAGGCGTTCGACTCCTGGCAAGCCTGGTGGGCGCAGAGCGGACTCAAGCCCGTCCGAGTGGAGCAGGTCGTCTGGGACACCGATCTGGGCTATGCGGGAACCGTAGACCTCTTGGCGGAGGCCCCTGATGGCATGCTCGAAGTCTGGGACTGGAAGTCGGGCAAGGCCATCTACGACGAGTACCACCTCCAGCTAGCCGCCTACTGCCATGCCTGTAGGGGATGGGCACCCGTCAGGCCGGGCGGTATCGTGAGGCTACCCAAGTACGCCACCGACCCAGGACTGGAAGTCAAGACGCTGGGCGACATGTACGGCCGCCAGCGCACCGAGGAGGAACTGATGGACTGCTTCCGCGCCTTGCTCAAGGTGTTCGAGGTCATGACGTGACCAAACCCAAGAGCAAGCGAGTCCCAGTGAAGAAGCAGGAAGACCGCATGAACATCTACGTCATGGGTCCCGAGGCCAGACTCTACGTGGACGGCAACCAGCACGGGATGCTCACCGTCACCATGCGAGAGGACTACCTGGAAGTGATCGCCAACAAAAACTCGATGGTCGTCTTCCTGAGACAGGAGTAGCGATGGACCTCCACGAGCAGTTGGCCCAGTTCAGCGCGCGTATCGGCAAGGACCCCATCGACGGCACCAAGATTCAAGGCTTCGAGGAAGGGACTCCTCCGCCGCCTGAGTTCGAGCCACGACCTCCGGTTGACCTCAGCCAAGTTCCAGAAGGTCCTCCGGATGAGTACATCGACGAAGACCCCGACTTCGAGCCCGAGTCGCCCTTGATCCCGCGGACCTCTCAAACCCCGGTGCCAGAATTCCAGCAAAATTTGCCGCAGGCTCCGGCCGACCTCCCGAAACCAGACTTCAGCATCATCGGTGTCGAGGGAGTGGGATACGCCGCGGAGTACCTGGGACGCAAGGTGGAGCTCTCACCGAGTGAAGTGGCGCGGGCTCAGAACTTGGTGCGAGAAGCCATCTCACGCACCCTGAGAGCGGAACTGGCGGCGCTCAGGCCGAAGCGACAGCGAGCGAAGCGCCGGCCACGCGAGATAGGCGGGGCCACGTTGCATACTGAGAGCGCGCCAACGTACAACCAGTCAGGTGCCGGTGTCTTACCTGGGACCGTAAGTGCGGAAGTCGGGGTCAATGACTCTCCTGGCCCGCAGCCGGCATCCTCTCCCAAGAAGCCGCGCAAGAAGCGCGAGCGGCTGGATGGAACGGTGAAGTGACCACTGATCCAAGGCTCCGTCAGTCGATAGATGTGCAGGAGATCGACCCGGGCGAGATGCTTCAGCGCCTGATCCATCGCCACATCTCCGACGACACGTCCTGGCGTCTCTTGTCCGCCATCCTCAAGGCCTTCCAGCCCAAGAGGAAACGGTGAGCCAACCCTGGATGTCCGTCATCATCCGCCAGCCCGCCGAGTGGACACCGGCACTCAGAGAGGCTGCCGCTCAACGGCTTCGCCAGTGGGCGGACGAAGTGCCAGGCTGGCCTCAGCCAGATAAAGACGACACGCTCATCAAGCGGCTGGACTGGTTCGAGATGGAGTCCCTATGAACGACTGGCGCTGGCACCGACGCCGCCGCCGCAGATGGATGTGGTTCTACATCGCCCTCGCGTCAGCATGGATCCTCTGGGCGGCCTTTGTCAGACCGGCCCACTCAGCCGAACTGGTCTGGGTGGATGGCTGCGACAAGTGCAGCCTGGATAGCGGAGTCGAGGCCTACCGCCTCGCCGCGAGCTTTCCTGGTAGATGGCTGAGGTTCGGGCTCTCGGGAGATCTCTACTGGACGGCTCGGCAGCGCATCGTCCTCTCGCTCAAGGACGGCCGCCAGGTGCCTTCACAAGCCATCCTGGGCGTCGGACCGATGGAATCTCATGGACGACCGATTAGGCTAGGGCTAGCCTCTCGTTGGCTCCACCAGGACGAGTTGGAGCAGGGCCACCGTGGACGTGGCGGGCTGATCTTAGCCTGCTTCCCAGACTCCATGATGACCAGTCGCATTGTCGGTGTGCACTTGGAAAGGGGCGCACCATGAAAAGACTGGCTGTCGCTGTTCTCCTGTCCCTTGGGCTGTTCGCGTCCACCGCTCGCGCTTGCGATTACCTGCAGGTGATGGGCTTCCCCGAGTCCTGTTCCTTCGCCTGTGCGGCGGGCGGTAACTCCGCCTACTACAACACCGCCTGCGTCTGGGATTTGGCCACCGATTGGTAGGGAGGATGCCATGCTCGAACTCATCACTGGCTGGAAGTGGTGGCTTGATCTCTGGGGTGGTGATGACGAAGTCTCAGCCGCAGGTGCCGACCCCGACGGCCCCAAGCATCCTCTCGGCTACTGAGAGAGCCGAAGAGTGGCGGGAGCGGCAGGAGAAGATCCTGGCCCTGATCGCCATCCTGGAAGCGCGGCTGCTAAAGCGAAGCGTAGCGGTAAACGTAGTGGACCGGGATGAAAGGTCTTGAGAGGCCCCCTCCGTACCTCCATGGCATCTCAGGGTCGCGGCTTGGCAGACCGCCATCCCGGTCGTAGTTCGCTGAGGAGACCCAATGCAAACAACCCTGTGGGATCGCCCCGGACATGCGTGGTGGGATCAGCGCGCATGGATGGATAAGCTCGGCGAGTGGTTTGTTACCGAGCCCAATACTGGCTGCTGGTTGTGGATCCGTGCCGTTGATCGTGATGGCTACGGCATCCAAAACGTCCAGGGCCATAGGCGATTCGCCCACAGGGTGTCTTATGAAATCCTGCGTGCCCCCATCGGCTTCGGCCTGACCATCGACCATCTCTGCCGCAACCGGTGCTGCGTCAACCCTGACCACCTGGAGCCGGTGCCGTTCGCGGTCAACCGTGCGCGAGGAGTCTGGGGAGATACACGTAGTGTGGGAAGACGTTGGCGCTCGCACTGTCAACGGGGCCATGAGTTGACGGCAGAGAACTTAGAGCAGTCTGAACTTCCCAAGAGGAAGTGCAAACTCTGCCGCCGACTACGCGATAGGGCTCGGCGGCGCAAGTCTTCAGTCTAATCAGCGAGGGAAGTGGGCCCCGGGAGCGGGCCGTCTTGGGGGACAGGGATGGCGCTTCCCTCGCCTCAGCCTATGACGAGAGCAGACCTCGACGCTCGGATGATGTCCACCCTGAGACTGAGAGAGTTACTGGTCTGCCGGGTGCTGGAGATCAACGCTCTGAGCTACCCTTACGAGCGCTGCTGCGAGAAGGTGGGTGAGTGCTGCCTTCAGCGCTACGCCTAGGGCGGGTGCGACCCGGTAGCCAACGAGTACCTGCGCCGCACCTCGGGCGTTCAGACCTGCGACTAGCGACAGCCCCTAGCGGTAGTGCAGTTCCGGGTCGGGCTCCAGCAGCACCGCCAGCATGCCAGCGATAAAGGGTGGGCTGATCCACCCCAAGGAACTCGCCCTCGCCGGCCGGTTGCCCTTGACCACCGAGATCACGCTGGCCGGGCAGCTCCAGAGCCCCGACGAGTCCCTGACGTCTACCGTGACGGTGTAGGTCCCGTTAGGGACGCTGGTAGTCATCACCACCGCCGTGCCGGGAGACCTCCCAGTTACCGAGTCCTGGCCTGAGACCGGCCCAGTCCAGGTACGTCTCGCAGTCATCGTGCCGACCAGCGAGATGGCTGAGGCGGCACAGGTATCGCCCGTCGAGCTCGCCTCGAAGCCGGGCATGGTGAAGGTGTTGTTGAGCTTCCCAGCCGCGGCACAAGAACACAGTGCCAGGCTGAACAACAGCACCAGTAGGTTGGTTTTCATGTGCACTCCTGCTTTCCTAAAAGAGTTGGCGGCTCCCGCCCGAGCCTGACTGGGGACGCTTCCCCGCTTACCCGTTCCGGATAGGGAGCCGCCTTACAGCTTACGGCGTGTCAGGCTGAGGATTACCGGCCGAGAGGTTCAGCACACCCGGCGTACCCGGCGCATAGGTGATGTCCACCGTGTCCGAAGCGTAGCCCGGCGCTGAGGCGGTGATCGTAGCCGTTCCGTGGTCGAGCGGCGTCAGAGCAAAACAGCTCCGCCCGTTGTCGGTGGTCGAGACTTCCAGTCCCACCTGAGCGGGGTCAGAACTCGTCCAAGTCACGACGACGCTGTCATCCACCGTGCCGTCAGACTTCTGCGGCGACACCGAGAGCAGCACCTTCTCCACATCCAGTAGCTTGATCGGGGGCAAAGTAGCCATCTTGTATCTCCTTCCGTGGACTTCTGTGATGGCCAAACTGAGCTTGGGTGCTCGGTCGTGGCCGGGCTTCAGCAACGCTTTGATCTCGTCCAGTCGCTTGATGAGTGCCTTCTGCAGGTGGCCGAGCGCATGCACCACCTCGTGCTCCGATCGGCCCCGAGTTGTCACGCTTCCTCCCTAAAGTCTGGCGTCTGACTTGCTATGTAACACGAACTCACTGCAAGATATGGACCCAAGACCCGGGGGCGGGGCTCTCGCGGTAGTCTAGAGGACCCGTTACGAGCACCCGTCTCCGGGATCCTTACTTCCGCCAAGGGTGAGCCGCCAGATAGACCCGGGCGCTCCAGTTGGGACTATCGGTAAAATCCCTATCGAAGTTCCCGCCCAGCTCCAAGCCTGAGTTGATGGGCAACCTTTCCTCGACGCCGAAGAAGAACGGGTCCTCGTGGCTGATCCCAGGCTTGTCAGGACAGGCACGGTCCCAACGAAAGCCAGTCGTGAGGCTGAAGCCATCCGCCAGAGCGTCGTAAAGGCCTCCAGCGTAGGCGCTGCTGGACTCTGAGGCCGGGACTGGAGCCGGAGGCACAACCACCGTGGTACAGGGCTGGGCGGCCTTCCTATGCGGCTTGGGACAGGGGCAGGGCTTCTTGGCCGCTAAGGCCGAACTGGCCACCAGCAGCATGAGCATGAGCAACATGAGTTTCTTCACTTGAGCGGGCCTCCCTAGTGTTTGATCTTGCCAGCCGTATGGACTGGCCCAACACCGGCTAGTTCTTCCGTCGGGCGGATGAAGGTCTCGTAGATGAGGCGGGCGATCGCTGCCTGTACCGGCGGCCAGAGCCAGCCCAGCGTATGGCCCAGGAACGTGCCACCGAAGCCAGCCGCGTGTGCTTCAGCCGGGGCCACCAGCTTGACCAGGATACCGAGCGCTAGGTTGAGCCAAACGATAAGCTGATTGGGCACCTTGGCGAGGGCGGGGAAGCGCTTGACGGCGATACCCAAGAGCACCATCAAGATCGGAGTAATCCAGTTCCAGTCCATCAGCGGGCCCAGAAGGCTACGAGCAACGTGATACAGATGGCGAAGTCCACCATCCAGCCTGGGATCTTACCGAACGCCGACCCTACCGCCAGGATCAGGTCCACCAGCACTAGCACTACGAGTAAGCTCATTTCTTCTCCTCCTTGCGTTCGCCGATCTTGCTCGGCCCCATCGGGTCCGGTTTGCCGCCCGAGCCACGGATGGTGTCCCTTTGCCCCTCTACCACCAGCCTCAACCGCTCGATCTCGGCCAGCGCTTCCGACAGTCTGGAGTTGACCATCAAGTGAACCTGAGCCGTCTGGTCGGCGATGCCGTCAATCTTCCCAGTTAGGGTAGATAGCCCCGACAGGTCTACCCGCCCGATCGCTTCCACCGTGTCTTTGGTCGAGGCCGCTGCCAAGATCGCCACGTCTTCCACCTTGGCTGCGATCTTGACGTCGGAGGCTTTCTGGCGGCGTAGTTGGATCATCGAGGCTAGAATCACCGCCAGCGTGGTCGGGAGCCCGGCCACCAGGGCCAGCACGATAGCCGTCGCCTGGTCGGACGTCACGAGCCACGTCTCCGGCCCTTGAGCCAGTCGATATCAGCCGAGTTAGCTGCCACTCGGCCGTTGATGTGCTTGATGTCGGCCTTGATCTCCTTCTGGTCGTCTCGGATCTCTTCCATCGTCTCCTTGTTCTCCCGGTGCCGTTCGTCCTGCTGGGCGGTCATCTTTCCCCACTTGACGCTGAAGGTAACCAGATGAACTAAGACCGCCAGACAGACAGCAGCGGCTGCCCACCAGATCTGGGCCGCCACCTCAGACCAACAATCCTTCGTCCCGCGCCTTGAGTCTGAGTGCCGCTAGGGTGGTGTCGCCATGGTGCTCAAAGTGTGGCCGGTCAGGGTGCTTCCACCTCCCGCCCCAGATCAGTCCCAGTTCTTCTCCCATGTCGCCGATCTTCTCCCAGTTGCCGTCGTAGAGATTGGTCGGAGTCAGGTCGCCGGGGTAATAAACGATCGCGATATCGAAGGCTCTGCCGAAGTTATGCCAGCTATATCCGGGCGGAGCGTAGGTCACGATTGGGCCGGGAGTGCTCCTGCCCTGAGCGTAGATCTTGGCTTGCTCATCCAACGTCCGCTTGGCCTGGGTGACGCGCAAGACGATCTGGTCTTGCTTGGCGCGCTGAAGGAGATCGAGCGCTAAGTCCTGGACATCGGGGTCGAGCGAAGCAATCAAGTCGGACATCGCCTGGAACTCCTTTTCCCCTAAGAGAAGCACGGGTGGACTCAATCCATGAGTCCCCGCCCGAGCGGTTCCCGTGCCCTACTGCCCTTGGTCTACTTCTGCTGGCCCTGGCCCAATCAAGCTGGCCGATCTTAGTGAGTGCGCCAGTATCGGTCCCAGCACGGGGTTGCCCAGCGCGGCAGACAGCAGCGCCATGCGCGAGGCAAGCCCGGGCGGAACACCGATCCCGGCCTTGATCGGTCCTAAGCCCACTCCCACCGCTGCCGGCGTTGGCCTGATCTCTGACTCGCGCACCGCACGAGAGACGCCAATCGCGGTCTGTTCCGCCGCTCTGGCCGAGGCTACGAATGGAATCCGCTTGACCGCGGAGCTGGCCCCCTTGGCAATCAGTCGGTCCATGTCGGGAATGGCCGTGGTAGGTAGCCCTGCCGCCTCAGCTCCTAGGGTAGCCCGACTCGCTCTTGCCGCTGCCTTGCGTAGTTCATCAGCCATCAGCGGGGTCATGGCGGCCGAAGACCTGGGCTTGGCCCCCAGCACGGACTTGAGCAGTAGCTCGTCGGCGCGGTCTTGGACTGATTGAAGCAACGCCGCATGGTCCACTGGGTTGAGTTTGCCGGCTTTCCTTTCTACCGCCTGAACGATCGGCTGGGCCACCTCGGCGATATCTACCGACGCGCCCCGACGAGTGGCGGTCCGCAGTAGCCGCACCACGTTCGCGGTGGCAGCGTTTCGTACCTGATCGGCTGCTCTCACCCCACCCTTGCCAAACCAGCGGTTCACGCTGGCACCTTGACGCAGGGCGTCTTCCACCACCGTGGGGAAGTTCCTGACCAGTGCTTTGGCGGGGGCCAGCGCCTTGGCCATCTGGGACTTCGCAAATGCCCCAGTAACGGCTTTCACACCCGGCTGGACCCACTGGGTCGGGATGCCCTCAAACGCGCCCTGGAGGGCAGCAGCGTTCGCCTGCTGCTTGTAGGCCTCCATCGGTCCCGAAGGCCCCTCCACGCCGAGGGGGCCTGACAGAGCCTGCTCTACGGCCTTACCTGCCGCACCGCCTGCCATTGCTAGGCCGACGGGAACCTCTAGCTGCCCGGCTGCTAGCGCTGGAGCACCCAAAGCCGCGCCGATGGTGGCACCGTAAGCCGGTAGGTTCTTGGCCTGGGTCCTGGCTAGGCGCTTGAGGAAGCCCGGCTGGGATCGGGTGTGCTCCTTGACTGTCACTGCTGGAGTGCCGCCAGCCTCGGTAGCCAGTGAGTCGTAGTTCACCGCCCCCGCGTCGGCTGCCAGCTTGTCGTAATCCGGCATCTACTTGATCCCGGCCTTGCGCTTGAACTCATCGGCCGCTTGCTGCGATGGGAAGTGGTAGGTCTTGCCGTTGGGGGCCTCCACCGAGATCAACTGGGGCGCAGCACCCCCACCACCTGCCGCCGGGGGCTCGAAACCCCCTTGGCTAGGCAAGGCCGCCCCCACCTGGTTGATTGAGTTGATGCGGTACTGGAGGTTGGCCCGCTCACGCTGGACCCCCGACATGATCCGGTTGACCGGCCAGTCGGCATGGAGCACCCGTCCCGCTAGCTTCATCGCCTCGGTCGTCGGCACACCGCCCGCCGAGTAGATGTTCGATAGTTCGGGAATCAGCGTGGCGATCTGGCCGTTGAGTTGGGTGGCCACGTCCTGGGCCTCGGGACTCATCAGCCCCCACTCGCGGCTGGCCTTAACGGTGAGTGCGTTGAGCGGCGTGTTACGGAACTGAGGCTGGAGCTCGGCCAGGCGCTTGGCCAACTTCTCGACATCATCGAGACCTTGAGTCACGGTGTTGGCTGACTGGCGAATCTGAAGCTGGAGACGCCCGTTGAGCGTGGCGAAGTGGCGCTGGACCGCTGAGAAGTCCTGCTGGGCCCGGGTCAGGTTGAAACCCTGGCGTGCCAGTTGGGTAGCGACTGGCCCCTGCGCTAGCCGGGAGTACTGCGACAAGTTGGGCGGCAGGTCGCCACGGATGATCCCGTCAGCGATGGCCTTGGGGTCGGTCTCGCTATAGGACTGGCCGAAGGCACCGCCCCCGCCAGCGGGCTTGGCCTTGTCCTCAGCCATCCGGCTCTGGTGCTCAATCTCCAGCAGGGCCTTCTTGTCTTCCAGGTCCGAGGCCCGTTTGTGGTTGGCGTTGGCGATGTCGAGCTGTTTCTGGAGCGTCTCAACCTGAGTACGGAACTTGTGCTCCGTCTCTAGGTCTCCCGCCTTCTGGGCCTCTTTAGCTCTTAGCAGGGCTGTGTCCTGCAGCGCCTGCAGATTGTCCGCTCGCTGTTTCAGTTGCTCAGCGCGGGACTTCTGGACTACTTGCTGAGCGTTCTCGCGATAGCTCGGCGTCCCGCCTAGCACCGAGGCGGTGTTGCCACCGAGCATGGTGAGGAACTGGGCGAAGTCGGGGCCTGGCGCAGGCTGTGCCGCCGCTTGTTGGTAAGCCTGGGCTGCCTGACTAGCGCCTTGCTGGGCGGCTTGAGTGCTCTGCTCTAGCGCCTGCTGCTGCTGTGCCGCAAGCGCTTGCATTTGGAGCAGCACCTGGGCCTGCTCGGGGTCATAGCCCCCTTGGAGCGTGTTGTCGAGAGAGGCCTGGGGCGGGACGGCCATCAGTCCTCCAAGTGTCGCCATATCTGGCGACGAAGGATGCGGAGCACCGTGATATCGCGTACGCCATAGCGACGGCCAAGCTCGGCCCGAGTCAGCGAATCGCCCAGAGCGCGTATCTCACGGACCTGACTAGCGGTCAGCTTTGCGCTGTGCTGACGTTCACCCCAAGCGGAGCGCTTGCGGACGACCTTGTCCCTCATGTTGTCAGCGTGGTTGCCAAGGTAGAGATGGGACGGCTTGACGCAAGAGCGGTTGTCGCAATGGTGGAGCACCTGCGCGTGTCGTGGCAGCCGTCCGTAGACCAACTTCCAGGCCGCCCGGTGAGCGCGCCAGTACTCGCCCTGCATGCAGATCGAGCCGTAGCCGCCACCAGTGCCGCCAATCTTGGCCGCCTGCCAGTCCCAGCAACCTGGACCGATAGCCACTCGTGACCAGAACTTCCGCTCCGGCAGAGCGACGTTGTACTTCATCGGCGCGGATACAGCATCGACCCGCCCGTGCCCAGTGCGTTCGCCTGAGCCAGCGAGTCGTACGGGAGGGACTGCCGTCCAGCAGAGTGACCATGAAGAAGTCCCTGCAAATACGGGAGAAAAGCGTCTAACCCTCCGGCAAAATAACTTTGGGTTTGCGAGGGTCCTTGAGTCCCTGAGAGCGCTGCCAGCTGTTTCTCGATGGCGTTCTGGGCCTGGGACTGAGCACCCTGGTAGGCCGAGGTGCGGAGCCCCGCCTGCTGGGATCCCACAAGGCTCGGCGTCAGGCCCGATAGAATCGCCCCTGTGCCGGTCGTGCCGATTCCCCGTGCCGCGAGGCTCTGCGCCACCTGGTTGGATGCCTGGTTCGCCCCCGCCGCTATCGTTCCCTGTGCCTGTGAGTAGGCCGGCGAGGAAATCCCCTGCTGGTAGAACTGGTTGGTCAGCTTCCCAACGTTCTGAGGGCTGGTGAGTTGGGCAACCTGCTTACGGTACTTCTGGGCTGGGTTGCCGAAGAGGCCGGACAAGAGGCCGGGCGCGAGGCTGAGCAGGGCGCTCAAGAGCATCGGGTTGATAGCACACCTCCTTGTGGCGTGGCCGTTACGCTAGCACCTGGCTAGGCACTCGTCACTGAGATTTGCGCCCGGGAGACCGACTCGGCCCCTAGGAGCCCAGCGATGTCGGTCTTTACCCCGTCCAATGCCGCCCCGATCGTGGCTACGTTGTTGACGTCCTTCTGCCCTACCCCGTCCTTGAACAGGGCGTAGGCGTAAGGTCCGTTGGTGATCACCTTGACGATAGTGGCTGAGAACTGAGACATCCCTGCCTCCTAGCCTAAGTATGCACAGCGCAGCCGCAAGGCGTAGGCGGCGCTGCCATAGATGCCGGTATGTGTGGTGGCGAAGGTGATATTCCCCGAGGCCAGATAGAGCACCACGTCGCCCGAGGTCCGGCCGGTGCCGGTCAGCAACTGGTTCGCGGTGGCGGTCGTAGCACCTACGTCGTCAGTCCACGAGATGGTCAACGTGACTGCGCCCGCCGTGATGTCAGCCGTGGTGTCGGCCAGCACGTATTCCACTCGATAGAGCCCGGTCGCCGTGCCGTTAGTGATGTTCGCCGAGGCCAGGTCGGCGGTCTGGCCGGTCAGGTCCCACTTGGCGATCCGCCCTGCGCCGGGTGGAGCGGATGAGATGCCGCCCGTAACCTGGGTGTCCTTGAAGTTCTGAGTTGCCGTCCAAGTCGAGGTGGCGTTGAGGTCGGCAATGCCTTGGTTGGACTTGGTGTCGAAGATCGGTGGATTGCCTGCCCCGCCCGCGCTGACCAGGAGGTCGCCGCTGTTGCCCTCGGTGAGCGCCAGCAGGACAAATGCGCTGCCGCCCGTGGTCGGAGCCTTCCAGGTCTGAAGGCTGCCAGTCGAGATATTGCTGAGATCGAACATGACGTTCTTGGTGCTGTCGGCGTAGTCGTAGAACTTGATCTCGTTGGGGGCGCCGTCGAGAAAAGTGCTCATCGCTCTCTCCTAGGTCGCATTGACGCGCATGTGCAGGTCGTAGTTTCCGGTGGTGCCCGAGACCAACGAACTACGCAGCCGGATGGCGGTGGTGCCGCTGTGCCAGATCACTCCGGTGTACTGTCCGATGTTGGCGGGAGCGGAAACGAAGGCGGTCACCGAGAAACCACTGAAGATCGTGATGACGCGATCGGCGGCGGCGGTGTCGGCGCGCTCATCTCGCCACAGCAGTTCGAACTTGAAGACTCGGTCACCCGATGTCCCACCGGTCGAGATGTAGGCGTTGATCTGGTACTCGCCGGCCGTTGCCCCCGCTCCCAGCACCGTAGCGGTATTCGTGGTCGTGCCCGTAGTGCTGTTGGTGCGGTCCACCGCCGCTGCTCGCACCAGGCCTACACCGGCAATATTGGGAAAGGTAAAAGTCTTTAGGCTACCGGTGACAAGCGAAGAAAACCCCTGTATTCCTGTGCCCACGCCAATCTGGCCACTGGGCCACAGGAAGAGTCCTAGCGCCCCACCGACCGAACTGGAAACGATGTGAAGCCCGGGAAAACCGCTGGTTCCGGCACTGGTCTGGTACTCAAACGCTGGCGTAGCAAAATCGCCATCAATCAGCTGGAACCCTGTCGAGGCCTGCCCGGCTGCTGTATTCAGCGTTAGCGATATGGCATCTGAGTCTGGTGTGATGGCCTGGGCTTTGGTGAAGGTCTGAGCCAGATCGATGGCGGCCAGGGTGGTGGTCGAAGCTGCTGCGCTGTTGGGCGGGCGGAAGGTGTGGGTGCCGGCCACGAAGCTGGCGCTGTCCAACTGGAACGCCATGATCTTGGTTGGCGTCGAGTTGTCGAAGATGCTGAACAGGTTGTCAGCGAAGGAGGCGGTGAGAGCGCCCACCGCCGTCCAGGCTCCGACGCCAGTCGTCGCGCTGGTGCAGGTATAGACGCTCCCAACCGCTGCACCGGCAACTAGGCCATAGGCTCCGTTGCTGTCGATCCGGCCCTTGACCACGCTGGCCCTAGGGTTCCCCGCCACCGAGCCGTCGTTGAACCGCATGTAGTCCGAGGTGGCGCCTGAGTTCTGATCGATCACCATCCCTATGTCGTTGATGGTCATGTCGATCTGGGTCAGGCCAAAATAGCCGACCGTCAGAATATCGGTGCCGTTGGTCCTCAGCTTGAAGAAGTCGTTGTCACCCGAGGCGGCGGTCGAGTCCTCCATCGACACCGTCAGCGCTACCGGGTTGCCGGTGGTGTACTGGGTGCCGGGGACGTTGACCTTGGTCACGCCGTCACCCTGGACGCTGAAGATGTTGACCGCATCGAGGGTGCGAATCTGGAACCGGGTGGTCTGATCGGTGATGGCGTCGCCACTGGACACCAGCAGGGTGCCGGTCTGGGCGGTGTTCCAGATCCAGGTCGGCATGCTGCTGCCCTGGAACCTTGCGATATCCGCCGACCCGCCGACGTTGACCTCGAAGTAGGTCAGTAGCCAGTAGAAGGCTTGGTTGGGGCTGAAGATCTGGATGCTGTTCGCGGTGCCGCTCGTCACTCCAGCCCCAGAAGCGTCGATGGTGAAGGTGACGTCTTGCCAGGACGTGCTTAGCCCGTCCTCGGTGATCGGGTTCCGGTGGACGGACTCGAAGTATTTGCCGTCGTTCCTCACCACCGCCACGTAGTAGGTGATCGTCCCCGAGGGGGCCGATAGGAACCGGCAGCGGCACTTGACGGTGATGGTGGTTGCCGTGCTGGGGACCGTGCCGTTCAGGTCAAAGATGGCTGGGTTGTTGCCCTGAGCGTTGGATTGGCCCAGATAGAGCGTATCGTCGTCGCTAGCCGCGATCGCCGCCAACCTGTGCGGTCCGTCCTGGGGGTTAGAGGTCGTGCCTCCTGAGCCGGTATAGACCCCCCAGTCGCAGGTTCTGGTGGCGCTCGCCGTCAACACTCCACCCGTGGCGGCACCGCTCACCTGGAGGGTGGCTTGGGGGGTGACGTTGATCCCTAGCCGTCCGACCGCGTCGTCGTACATCGAGGTCAGGGCGTCACCGAGGTAGATAAATCCCTTGGTCGAGGCCGAAGTGCTCGATAGCGTGAGGTTCTCGCCGTTGTTGACGCCACCGTGGGCCAACTGGCTACCGCTCAGGCCGGGCTTGAAGAGGTAGTTGAGAAGCCCCGGGCCGCCCAGCGAGTCACCCGAGCCGTTGGGGCTCTCTCCCAGGATGATGCGGTTGAATCCAAAGCTGGCGTCCTGAGCCCAGTAGTCGAACTTGCTGAGCATCTCCCTCAGCCGAGAGTGGAAGTCGGGCTCGGTGATCTCTGGCAGGCTGGCGGGGTCGGTGGGGATATAGTTGCGCATGCTATAATCTGGCCTGCATGGCACGGCTAGGCACGGCGGGGCTCGGCAAGCCAGGGCAAGGCATGGCAAGGTGAGGTTTCATCGTCCCGAGTCCTCAACACCAAAGGGCTCGCCTTCGATGACGATAGCTTCTTGGCTGAAGGCCGAGGCGGTGATCTGGGCGGTGATCTGCATTCCCTCGAACATCGCCCGAGGCTCGATCTTATGGAGCTTCTGGCCCGCCAGCGTGACGGACTTCTGGAACACTTGGACCGGCCCAGCATCGTTGGTCTTGGTGTTCTGAGCGGTGTAGCTAATGATCGGGGCGCCGGTATAAGAACCGCAGTAACCGTAGACCTCGGCACCCTCGAACTCGTTGCCCCAGCCTGCCAAGTACATCCGTCTCGACACCCAGCGCATCGTTGAGTCGTTGCTCGGGATGTTGGTGCCGGTCTCGCGGAACACGTAGCCCGCCCCCGCCGAGGCACTCGCGCCGCCATAGCCCAGGTAGACGTCCGTCGCCCCACTGGTCCGCTGGACCGCCCAGGCGCTCTCCAGCGAGGCGTAGCCTCCACCCACCGGCTCAAAGTTCCTGACGTGGACTGGCCCTGAGATCTTGAAGTTCCCGCCGTTAGTAGCCCGGTGCTCCGAGGCGTAGCTCAGGTGGAGACACATGTAGGTCTCGTTCCCCAGAGCGTCGTTCCGGTAGTAGAACAGGATCTCCTGGTTCTCCCGGTCGTTGATCAGACAGATCGGAGCTGAGGTGCTGGTGGTGGAGATGATGCCCCGCCAGTTGAGGCCGTCCGTCAAGGTGTCGAAGCTGTACCCATCGGTGATGTGGATACCAGAGTCCGACACGAACGCCAAGCCTTCAGGCTTGCTGTCCATCGAGAAGGTGCAGGCACACATTGGGTTGACGCAGCCGTAGGCCTTGGAGATTGGCGCGATGGCCTTGCCCCGGTCGAAGCTGGAGTCGCGCTCCGAGGGTAGGTAGTTGATGCGCCAGATCGAGGCGTCCAGCGCCACCACCAGACTGGAGTTCACCACCTTGACCAGCCTGACCTGATCGTTCTCACGGGTCTCGAAGTCAAGGAAGTAGGACGGCGGGAAGGACTCCGGGTCGCCGGGAAAGCTCCAGCGGATGAAACTGGGCTGGCTTACATCGTTCAAGACCAGCGAGTCCTCGAACACGTCCCCCGTGCTGGCATTGGGAGGCGGCATGTTCTTGGATTCCTGAGTAACCAAGTCGCCAAAGGTATAGACGATGGCTGGGTACTGGACCGTCCCGTCGATCGGGCCGCCGTAGTGGGCGGAGGCGATGATGTAGTCCACGAACAGCTGTGCCGACGGGCGAGAGAACGAGACCCGGACCATGAAGTTGGAATCGAAGTCAGAGTCCACCAGCGAGGCCACGTCGCTGGAGAACCAGCGATCCGTCGGGCCGCCGAAGGTGAGCACCTGAGTGGACGTACCGGTCACGTTGGCCGACTTGGAGGCGGTCTTTGGAACGTTGATGGTGGACGGCCCGCCCACCACTTGCTGGGTGGTGAAGTCACCATCCAGTGCCCGCTTGCCAATCGTAACCGTCATCGGAGTGGTGCCGGAGAGGGTCTTGGCCCCGACTTCAACCGTGATGCCCTTGACCGACCCCGCAAACCCACCGAAAGAGTTGAACCCGTACCAAGCTTGAGCCTTGGTCTGTCCCGCAAACGTTCCCGCCGTGGCAGACGCAAACGCCCCGCCTATGGCGGTAGCCCCCAGGGGAGTGAAGAAGTTGGCATAAGGCGCCACTCCGTTGGCGGTGGCTGGGAACGAGGCCGCCGTCGAGAGCACCGAGGTGTCCACTATGTAGTTCGCGGCCGACGCTGTGGCCCCCGCCGTGGCCGTGGATACCGCCATCTCCGAAATCATGAACCCGCTCGGGAACTTCTTATCGGTTGCCTTTTCTTTCTTGGGACTCCGGTAGACCCGCCAATGGGTGGTGATGGGATTCAGCGTGGCGGGCATCTGGATGATCGGAGCCATGCCCACGCTGGTGACGTAGATCGTGGTGGGCCCGGTATTCGAGTTGAAGGCCGACTCCAGCGTGAGCACCGCGTTGTCCTGGGTGATCTTCGCCACCTCGGTGGTCCAGTACTCGTAGTAGCCAACTACGCCCTGCGAGAAGGCGCTGGCCGACGCTGTCACGAACGGCGCCGCGATCACCGGGATCATGCCCATCTGCCTCGGTGTCAGCGCATTCCCTGCGGCGGTGGCCGTCAGGTAGATCACCGAGTTGGTGCCGGTGCTCGAAACATCCGCCGTCACACCGTTCAGCAAGAAGAAGCGGTTCCGGTACTGGATGACTTCCAGTTGGTTCCCAGGCTGGCCCGTGGCGGTCACCGAGAAGGTGCCGGTATCTCCCACCGGAGCGAAGTTGTAGCGGGAGGAGGCTAGGGCTACCAGGTAGGCGTCACCGTTATCGAAGGTGATGTCTCTCAGCCCATCGACTGCGGTAGCGCCTGCGGCGGAGCCAAAGGCCACCCGGCCCCTTGCTCGTTGGAGCGCCTGAGAGCCCGGGTAATAGACTGCGTTCCTGAGGTCTGCGAGTTGGCCCGGAGTTAGGAGAGCAGGGTCAGCGGCGGTCCAGAGACCTTTGTTGAGGCTCTCAACGTGGCGCGCCATTATTCGCTCGCGCCGTGATAAAATGCCACGCTATGTTCCGCAAACCATTTACCGCCCAAGACGCTGACCGATTCTGGTCCAAGGTCGATAAGTCTGACGGCTGCTGGCTCTGGCGCGGCGCCTTGTTCAGCAACGGATACGGGCAGGTGTCGCGCACCGGAGGCGGGATAGGCGCGCATCGAGTCTCCTGGTTTCTGGCGTATGGCCCAATCCCTGATGGGCTCTTCGTCTGCCATCGCTGCGACAACCCTCCCTGCGTAAACCCCGACCATTTGTTTCTGGGAACCGCCAAAGACAACAGGCTGGACATGATGAGCAAGGGAAAGACAACCCGGCCGTCTCAGCCAGTCCGAGGGGAGATGCATTTCTGGGCCAAGCTCACCGAAGACGATGTTCGCTCGATCAGAGACCTTGCCGCTATCGGCCAGACCCAGCGAGCCATCGCTGGCCAGTTCCATATCGCGCCAAGTCGCGTCTGCGACATCGTCAACCGCAGGTCCTGGGCACACGTCAGGCAAAATCCCAAGATATCCAGCGGGTCGATCTAGAATCCCCGTAGTAAGGCAGCGCCCCCGGCGTAAAGCCTAGATCGTTATCTGGGATGCGCGTTTGTTCAGCTAACATCGTGCGGATCCCATCCTGCGCCAAGGAGAACCAAGTCTGGCCCTGGGCCTTGCGTTGTTCACCCTTATCGGTCAGGAAGTGCCACTTGGCCCAGGCGATCGGGATGAACTCGTAGTCCGCTGGGACGTCCAGGTTGGCACTGACACTAGAGGCCGAAGCCACCGAGAAAGCCCGGTAGTATCGCTGCTGGAGGAGATCCGAGCCTGCAGGCGGAGGCAGGAGCCGTACCTTGCTGGATCCACCGAGCATGAACAGGTCGTACCAAAACGGCGTTGAGGCTTGCAGCTCGTCGGTACTCGCTCGGTCGTAGGGCCTTCTCGCCGCGTAGATCAACGGCCGCTGGCTGCTCAGCAGCTTGACCCCGTACTCGGTCCTCATGTCGCTCGGAGCGTCGTACATGTCCCGAGTGAAGGTGGCGGTGATCGCTGAACCACCCGCTGTAGGGGCTACGGTGGTCGTAAAACCACTTGCGGCGGTGGATGCGACTCGGGTGCCGTAGAGGTAGCCGTTCGCCGATACGATGTCATCTATGGCGATCGTATGGCCCGCGGCACAACTGGCCGAGACGGAGTTGGCCGTGGCCGAGACGCTCCCGTTGGAGAAAGGCCCAGTCACGATCTGGACTGGGTACTCGGCTCTGAGGAAGTCCCAGTGGGCCTTGCCACCGATGAACTGGAAGGCGGCTCTGAGAGACGTGTGGGCCCGGGTGGTCATCTCGGTGTCGGCCGAGGCTCCGATGCTGTCGGCAATCTGCTGGACCGCCGTCGCCCAAGGAATCGTGCTCTGCCTGAAAAGGGCCATCCTGGCTCCTTAGGCTGGTTGTGGCTCTTCCTCTTGCTTCTGAGCGGCTTCGTCTTCCGCCCTGATCTCTTCCCACTGCTCGTCGCTGACCCGGGGCTGCTCGCGCTGCCGATCCTCCCTCAGCCGGTGCCAATGAGCCACCCACTCGGGAACCTTCTTCCGGGCGTCCCGGTTCTCTGACACCCAGTCCTTGGCGTTGGCTGCCAGTTCCTTCCGCTTCTGGGTGTCCTCGATCAAGAGACCGAGCTTTTCCTCGAACTCCTTGGGGTCCTTGAACAAGAGCCCGGTCTCGCCTTCAACGATCTCGTGCTTATAGGCACCCGAGTGCTGGGCCAGCGTGGCGGCGGGGTTCTTCAATACCGAGGCTTCGTAGAACTTGATGGCGCTCCTACAGGTGTTGAAGACGTGGTCCTGGAGGGGTGCTAGCGAGATGTCGTGCCCGATCGTTGCCAGTCTCAGCCGGTACTCGTTGTAAGGGCACCAGTCCTTGTAGGTGTACCGATGGGGCGGGATCAGCTCGTTCACCCAGTGCCACTGAGCGCCCCAGATGATCCAATGGACCTGAGGGTACTTCCGGGTGATGCTGCCCAAGGCCTCTCTTAGAGGGCACCAGTCCTCGAAGTGGGCCGCCCCGCCTTGCCAAAGGATCTTGACCTTGTCGGTCTCTTTGATGTCTACCTGCTCGTAGTCGTTGAACCTGACCAAGTTCGGGAACACGTCCACCCGTCTGGGCTTGACCTCTTTCAACAAGGACTGCTTGACCGCCTCGGTGGAACAGGTCACCGCGTCCACCATGCTGAGGATGTTCTTGTAGCCCATCAGCATGTTCTTGTTGCGCTGGATGTCGAACCCGTTCTCCCCCTGCCGCCAGTGGATCTGCCGCTTCCCCTCCTGAACCGACCCAATCTCCATCGGCTTGCCGTCTACGAAGGCCGGCAGGTCGTTCCCCTCCATGTCCCGGAAGCCCAAGGTCTTGTAGGCCGGGTTGAAAGGGCTGACGTTGAACAGATTGTCGTCGGTCTCCACGATCACCGTAGGCGGCCACTTCCAGCCCTCGTCGGTCTTGCTAGGAATAAACGCCTGGACCTGCTTGATGTTGTGGGTCGGCATCTCGCCGACTGGCTGGTACATCAGGACCAAGTCAGCGTTGGCGAAGTTCGCAATCCGCTCGTCGGTCGGAACACCCATGTCGTTGGTGTCGATATAGGCACGGATGTTGAGGCCCAGTTCCACCGCGGTTCTGAGCGGCACCGCCAGGCGGTAGTAGTAGCTCGCCGAGGCCGTGTGCGGGATCGAGGTGTAGACGGTCAGGGGTCGCTTCATGATCTGGCGGGTGGCTGCTTGTTCGCCTTCCTGGCGCGTTGGACTGCTTTGATCGCACTCGGTCGTCCAGTGCCCTTGACATAGCTCCGTTCCACCTTGGTCATCGCGGTCGGGTTCTCGACGCTGCCGAGGATGTTCCCCGCCTCGCCCGTCATGTCCACGTCCTGGGCGTAGTTGCCAACCTTGACCGCACGCTTCGTCACCGGGCTCCTAGCCATTGCTCTTGCTGCCCTTGAAGATATCGGCTGGAGTCTGGTCACTGCCCTGCGACTCAGGGTTCTGGACGTCGGTCGAATCGGTCGGGATACTGCCACCGGTCGGCAGATAGGCACCGGGATCGGTGTGGGTCGGACCAGCATGGTCACACACCCAATGGTTCTGGACGAAGTTGACTCCGGGGCCGATCGGGCTGTTGTTGCTGGTATCCAGCACGGGCTGAGGCTCGCCCGATTCCGGCACCGGAGGGGTGCCCGAGACGCCTGGCCCGCAATAAGTGGCCTGCTTGATGTTCACGCCCATGTCACTCTCCGATCTTCTTCGTGACCACCACGCCGTTTAGCAGCATGTTGGGATCGCGCTGTCTCCTGCGGTCGTAGGTACAGTACTCGGGATGTGCGTCGAGCCAGCGGTAGAACTTTTTCTTGTCCCGCAAGAAATCCGGCTCGATCGCTCTCAGCAAGTCCTCGATCGGACCCAGCAGATTGGCTACGCGGCTAAACTCGTTCCCTCGGTGGTAAGAACCGTCATCGAGTGATTTGAGTTCCTTGATGGCGTCAAAGCGGTCGGCCACTTCCGGGTTCCTTGCCACTAGACCGGCCGGGTCTACCACCTTGTCCATCAGGCTCTCCGAAGGCTTGACCCAGAAACTCATGGTCAGGCTCCTGGCATGTCAGGTGTGGGGTCCGACAGCGACCGCTTGGGACGACCGTTCTCTGGCGCCTCTCGGCTGGTGTCCGTCGCTTCCCAAGTCAGGTGCTCGCTCAGCTTGGGGCCGCCCGAGACGTCGTTCGTCTTGTCATGCGCCGGAGCGGGCGGGACGAGATCCTGGTTCTGAATGTTGCGGTCGAACGTCTCACGCGCTCGATCCCATGGCAGGACCGAATCCACGTAAGCGCCCTTGTCTTGATCCCAGATCTTGGTCGGGTCCCAGCCGCGGTCGAAAGCGTTCTGCACCAGCGACCGAGTGGGAGAGTTCGGGTGCGGCGCGACCGAGTTCTTGGTGCCAAACGCATTCGGTTCATTCGGTGGCATCTTTATCCTCCAAGCCTTTGAGGGCCGGACTCCCCACCTCTCCTCGCCCGGCCCCCTCTGGCCTATCTTACGTGTTGATGACGCCCGTCATGGCGCCCCAGCTCGACGGATGGTCGATCTGAAGCGTGGCCTCCATCAGTACGATGCCCTGGGTGTTGTCGCCGGTCTTCCCCATCGGCTTGTGCTGCGGGGGACGGAGGACGGCCAGCTTGGCCATGCTGCGGTCGCCCATGTAGTAGGCACCCGAAGCCACCGCAGTCAGCGGGATGAACCGATCGGTGATGACCGCAAACAACTGGCCGAACGGGGATTCGAAGATGTCCACGTTCATGCTGAGCCGGTTGTCCACCGCCGCGATGTTCCGAGCGTTGATGGTATTTCCGCTCGACGCCAGGAAGAACTGGTACTTGCTCCGAGGGGCGAACCAGAGCGAGTCCGGCTCGGCACCGTTGGTAAACATCTTCTCCGCCAGCGCCACCAGGTCAGCCGTCAGCACCACGCCAGAGGCCGAGGCGGAGGTGAAGATGGCACCGTTGCCGAAGGTGCCGAGGAATCCCGACATCCTGGGCGGAGTGCTCGCCGTAATGCCCGAGGCCGACTGGGCCGAAGCCACGCCGATGGTCCAGAAACGGGACTCGATATTCCGGGCAATGTCCTTGAATCCCTTCATCACCTGGTGCTCGTAGAAGTCCCGGATGCCGGCCGGACGCACCACGCGCTCGCGGTCGGATACCTGGACGTCCACCCGGAAGATCTGGGTGTAGTTCCAGAGCCTGACCGGGGTGGTCATCGAGGAAGGCACGAAGGCGCTGCCTTCCGCCGCGTTCGTGCTGCCGGTGGCCGTCGCGTCCAGCGCGTCGATTGCCCACGAGTGGACTACGTCGGTCGCCCGGATCTTGGGCATGGAGGAGAACATCGGCGTCTGGAACGAGTCGATGATCGTCACCATGTCCATCAGGTCTTCGTGCTGCGGGGCCGTGGTAAGTGGCCATGAACCTACGTCATAGGTAGTTCCTGATGCAGCAGCCATTCCGTTGGCTCCTTACCGATCGTTCCTACTGCTCGAAGAACGCATCGGGGATCGCGGTCTTGAGGCGTGCCCGCGCGTAAGCGGCGGCAGTCGTAGCGTTCTTGTTCTGCTCCCACGCCCGCCGGGCCTCCTGTACCGCACCACCATCTTGCGGAATCCTTCGCGCATCGCCTGAGCGCTGGCTGGGGATCCGCGCTTCGATCTGGTCCTCTTGGGCTCCCTGCGAGGTGCCGTTCTTGTTCCTGCGCCACTTGAGGTAAGCCCACTCAGCAGCTACGCCGGGGTCGGCTTGGAAGGTGCGGGCATAGGTCGCCTGCGTCTCCGGGTCAGAGTTGACGTACTCCATCACGTCGGACTCAACCTTGTTGTACTCCTTGTAGCGTCCGACCATCGTTTGTCTGGCCTGAAGACCGCGCTGGAAGGGCTCGAAAGCTTGGGCAATGCCTTGCTGGACGCGGTTGCCGATCAACTGATCGAGCGCGTCGAGGGGCACGGCGGCCTGTTCGAGGGTCTCTTCGTAGGCTGCGCGTTGCGGGACGTTCTGCCGAGGCTGCGCATAGGCTGACTGGAGCGACTGGACGGTCTGGGCTAGCCGTTTGCCCTCTTCCGAGGAGGCGGCGTAGCGCCGGTTGACTTCGGCCAGTTTGGCTTCGAGGTCGGCGATGCGCTGGTCAGCGTTGGGCTCGGTTGGAGCCGGGCTGACTTCGTTCTCTTCCATGAGCTTCCACCTTCAAGTTATGGCGCGGAAGGTTGGCCTTGGGCGGCTTCCGTGCCGTTCGCTGCTTCGCGCTGCTGGTTTGCACGGTTCACTGTAACTTCGTTCTGGAACGCTGACAAGACGTACTCGTAGACTCCCAGCGCTCCGCGGATGCCATCGTCGCTGACGCCCTTCCAGGTCCCCTCACGGTTCGCCAAGGGGATACAGAGCGCCTTGATCGCCGCTTGGCCCTGCTGGGCGATGATCGGCATCATCACCTCGCGCCAACCGCCGGTCTGGAGCGTCACTGCCAGTTTGTCGCACTGCTCGTTGGAAAGCATCAGATCGCTCCTAGCGGTTGCGGCCCCTGGACGTTCATCTGCTGTCCCAGGATGCCGGGGCTTAGTTGCTCCAGGTTCGTGGCCCCTGGGGCAGCCTCGGCGCCCTGCGGGGCGCCCTGGCCTTGCTGGGCCGCCATGAGATTGACCATGCTGGGCTGGCTGTTCAGGAAGTCCTGGAAGTTGGGGTAGTCAAAGAGTTGGAAGCCTTGTTTGAGCCAGTTGGCCCAGTTGACGATCTGGATCGCCGCCGGGTTGGTCTGCATCATCTGGCTAAAGGCGATGTAGTCCTGCTGGCGGATGCTCCGGCCTAGCATCTGAGAGGCCCCCACGGCTCGGGCCTTGTAGTCCGAAGCGAAGTCGTCCTCATCCACCGTCACCCGTTCTTGGTAAGGCATGCCAGTGATGGCGTTGACGCTGGCAATCGAGCCGATGTACTTGGTGTAGGGCTTGGGCAGGAGCCTTCTATCAAGTTCCCAGAAGGCATTTGCCAAGGGTTCTACCATCCCTTGCTCGATCGCCAGGCTCTCCATCGCCACCCGGGTTAGGGCGTTCTCCTGGCGGCCGAGGAACCCTCGTGCCGTCTCTCTGCCCCCACCCCCACCCCCACCCATCAGGGCCTCGGTCTGGCCGGTGCCGAGCTGCATGAAGCTGAACAACTGCTCGATCTCAGAGTTCCCGAGTTGGACGTTCCGCATGTCGGGGCTCAAGGGCCGGATGTTGGAGTCGTCGGCCGGACCATCCACCAGGATCACCCGTCCGGTTCTTGAGAACAGATTCTGGGTGTTGATGTTGGCGGTGTTGGAGACCACCCACTGGTTGTCCAGCAAGAGGTCCACCGCATCGAGCTTCTGGTTGTTGATCCGGTCGGCGGTCCGTTGAGGTCCAAAGGCGATCTCGGCCTTGGAGATACCGTCGAACCCATAGCCATCGCTCATCGGGCTACAGGCGATGAAGGGCTTGGCCTGGTTGGGAAGCTGGGACTCGCGGTTCTTGAGGACCACCCGCTCGTTGCCGATGGCGATACACCTCGACCTGATCCCCGAGGTAGCGAACTCGCTGGGCACCAGGCCGTGCATCTCCCATATCTCGACTGGCTTGGCGAAGCGCTCATTCTGGCGCGCTTGGTAGTCATACTCGTTCCGGTAGGCCACCTGGCGTTGCTGGAGTTCGGTCTGGCCACCGGTCGTCACCGGGAAGTCTTTGAGCATCTGGACTGCGGCGCGGTCGAAGTATGGATAAGGACCTTCGGCGTCTTCCAAAAGGTCGTCCAGGTCGGCCCAGTAGCGGTGAATCACCCAGGCCATGTCGTCAATCCGCTTCCTGGCCGGCTGCTGCCAGAAGTCCAGCCGGTCCACCACTTCCCAGGTCGGACCGTTGAACAGCTCGGCGGTGTAGTCCCGTTGAACTGGGACGCTGAGGCCCGGAGCGACTTGCTCGTAGCTGGTCACCCGGTTCTTGCGGGTGACGTTCTTCCAGCCGTATCTCAGAACCCCGGTGCCGCAGATATCGGCCTGAAGGAAGAAGTCGATCGCCCGGATCACCGAGTCGCAATCCTTCATCTGGGCCGAGATCAGCATCTCCGCCTTCTTGGCGGATCCTGAGTCTTCTGGCGCGTAGCCCTCGAAGTTGACGATCGGCCAGGCACCGAAAGAGGTCTGGACCTTCCGTGCCACGTCCGACTGGATCATGGCGAAGGTGAAGGGGATCGAGATGTCGTTCCTGAAACTGGACCGGCTCGACCTCGCGACACCACGGTAGGTGTCGTAGTAGTGCTGGATGCGGGTAAAGTGGGTGCGGTTGTAGCGCAGGCTCTCTTGTCTGCGGCTATCGACCAGTTCGATCACCCGGCGCCAGTCGGGGTAACTGCTGCGCGTGGCCTCGCCGGTATTAGGATTCTTGCCTGCGCTAGCCATCCGTGGCCCTCTCAGTAAACTTTGATCTGTGGGTTTACCTCGGCAGCGCCCGTTGCCACCGCCTTGGACAGTATCACGTCAATCTCAGCCATCAACTGATTCCGCTGGGTGTTGAGCGTGTCGAGCTTCTTCACTAGGTCCGGACTGAGTCCTACGTTCTCACGTGAAGCCCGATGGACTTCGTCCTGGACGAACCACAGCTTGAGATTCGTCACCGAGAGCTTGTCCACTAGCGAGCCCAGAGTGTCAGACACCTGCGGCCTCCCTTAACACCTGGATCATCAGCCTTCGGTTGTGGGCCAGCCAGGCACATACCCATCTGCCATCTTGCGAGTTCCTCAGCACCCAGATGGCGGTCTCTAGCGGGATGGCGTGGGGGTTGTCGGTCACGTCGGTCGGCGGCTCCGAGTGGTGCGCGATGTCGAACTCGCCCAGTTGGGCATAGGCGATCGCCACTTGCTCAGCCACCAGTTCTAGCGCTACGTCCCAGTACTCGTGCTGGGTAGCCA